>LSQX01244121.1_pt1 | contig 13250 bp, 8 predicted proteins | sample 654561 | NCBI WGS metagenome assembly LSQX01 (sample SAMN04489861, study PRJNA283612) | anaerobic digester metagenome | isolation source: 4 biogas reactors fed with cattle manure at either 37C or 55C with and... | place: Denmark: Kongens Lyngby | collected 2014 | reverse complement strand
CAGGATGGCGATTTCGTCGAAGCCGGTGCCGTGCTGGTGGATCTTTCCGGCCGCGCCGAAGTGGCGCAGCTGGAAGCCGCCCAGGCCACCTTCGTGGAGGCCAGCAAGCAGTACGAGCGCCTCGCCGAGCTGGTGAAACAGGGCACGATCCCGCGCAGTCAGCTCGATACCCAGCTCTCGGTGCGCGATGCCGCGCGCGCGCGCGCCGACGCGATCCGCGCGGCGCTGGCCGACCGCATCATCAGCGCGCCCTTCGCCGGCGTGCTGGGCTTCCGGCAGGTCAGCCCCGGCGCACTGGTGACACCGGGCACGGTGATCAGCACGCTGGACGACATCCGCACCATCAAGCTCGACTTCCCGATACCGGAAAACCACCTTGGCCAGATCGACAGTGGCGATGTGATCCAGGCACACAGCAACGCCTTTCCGGAGCAAACATTCGAAGGCCGAGTCAGCGCGGTGGATTCGCGCGTGGACCCGCTGACCCGTGCAATCACCGTGCGTGCCGAACTTCTGAACCCCGAAGCGCTGCTGCGGCCCGGCATGCTGTTGTCGGTACGCCTGCTGCAGGACCGGCGCAATACCCTGGCGGTGCCGGAAATCGCCGTCGTGCAGGTCGGCACGCGTGCCCTGCTGTATCGCATCCGTGATGACCTGACGGTGGAACAGGTGACCGTCCAGCTGGGTGCGCGCCGCAGCGGCCAGGTCGAAGTGACCTCCGGCGTCAGCGCCGGCGACAGCATCGTGGTCGATGGCACCGGCAAGCTGCGCGACGGCGCCCGCGTGCGCCTGCCCGAAACGGCGAACGCGCAGTGAGCACCTGCGGAGCACGCCGGCCATGATGATTTCCGATCTTTCGATCAAACGTCCGGTGCTGGCCACCGTGATGAGCCTGCTGCTGATCGCGCTGGGCGTGATGTCCTTCACCCGCCTCACGCTGCGTGAACTGCCGGCGATCGATCCGCCGGTGGTGTCGGTGCGGGTCACCTACCCGGGCGCCTCCGCCGCCGTGGTGGAAAGCCGCGTGACGCAGGTGCTGGAAGATGCGGTCAGTGGCATCGAAGGCGTGGAAACGCTGGAATCGCGCAGCGAGAACGGGCGCTCCAGCCTGACCATCGAATTCACCCTGCAACGCGACATTGAAGCCGCCGCCAACGACGTGCGCGACGCCATCAGCCGGGTCCAGAACCGTATTCCGGACGAGGCCGACCCACCGCGTATCGAGAAGGTTGAAGCCGACGCCGACGCCATCCTGTGGCTCAACATGAGCGCCACCACGATGGATACGCTGGAGCTGAGCGATTACGCCGACCGCTATGTCGTGGACCGGCTCTCGGCGCTGGACGGCGTGGCCACGGTGCGCATCGGCGGCGAGCAGCGCTATGCGATGCGCATCTGGCTGGACCGCGAAGCGCTGGCCGCACGCGGCCTGACCGTGACCGATGTGGAAAACGCGTTGCAGCGCGAGAACGTGGAGTTGCCGGCCGGCCGCATCGAGTCCGCCGACCGCGATTTCACCCTGCGCGTGGCGCGCAACTATCTGGAACCGGAAGACTTCGCCGCGCTGGTGCTGCGCAAGGGCGAGGACGGTTATCTGGTCCGGCTGGGCGACGTCGCGCAGGTGGAACGCGCCTCGGCTGAACGTCGCTCCTACTACCGCAGCAACGGCCAGCCCAACGTCGGACTTGGCATCGTCAAGACATCCACCGCCAACGCCCTGGACGTGGCCCGCGCAGCCAAGGCCGAAGCCGTGGAGATCCAGCGCTCGCTGCCCGAGGGCGTGCAGATTTTTTCCGCATTCGACAACACCGTATTCATCGAGGCGGCGGTCGAGCGCGTCTACTGGACCCTGGCCGAGGCGATGGCGCTGGTGCTGGTCGTGATCTTCCTGTTCCTGGGCAGCCTGCGCACCGCGCTGGTGCCGGCGGTGACGGTACCGGTGTGTCTGGTGTCGGCCTTCATCGCGCTGTTCGCCTTCGGTTTTTCCATCAACCTGCTGACCTTGCTGGCGCTGGTGCTGTGCATCGGGCTGGTGGTGGACGACGCCATCGTGGTGTTGGAAAACATCCAGCGCCGTTGCGATCTGGGCGAACCGCCACTGGTGGCCGCGATCCGTGGCACCCGCCAGGTCGGCTTCGCGGTGATCGCCACCACGGCGGTACTGGTCGCGGTNNTTCCTGCCGGTGGGCTTCATGGAAGGCAATACCGGCCGCCTGTTCCGCGAACTGTCGGTGGCGCTGGCGGCGGCGATCGCGATCTCGGCCTTCGTCGCGCTGACGCTGACACCGATGATGTCCTCCAAGCTGGTGCGCCCGCAGCGGGAGGTCGGCGGCCTGGTCGGCTGGATCAACCGGCGCCTGAAACAGCTTTCGCAAAGCTATCGCCGCCAGGTCGAGCGCACCAGCAGGAAGCCGTTGCTGTTCGCGCTGCTGATGCTCGGCGCGCTCGGCCTGAGTCTGCTGCTGGCCGGCCAGGTACCGAACGAACTGGCGCCCCCCGAGGATCGCGGCGCGTTCTTCATCAGCGTGCAGGGACCGGAAGGCGCCGGCTTCGACTACAGCGTGCAGCAGATCGCCCAGGTGGAAGCCCTGATGATCCCGATGACCAGCCCCGAGCATACGCTGGACCGGGTCAACACCCGCGTACCCGGCGGCTTTGGCGGCAGCGAGGAAATGCATACCGGCATGGCGATGGTGTTCCTGAAGGGCTGGCGCGAGCGTGATGTCAGCACCGCGCAAGTGGTTGAAGAAGTGCGCGAAGTGCTGGCCGAAATCCCCGGCGTGCGGGCACTGCCGCAGGTGCGGACCGGACTGGTGCGTAGCCGTGGCCAGCCCTTCAACGTCGTCATCGGCGGCCCGGATTACGAGGAACTGGCGCAGTGGCGCGACCGCATCCTGGCGCGTGCCGTGGAAAATCCCGGCCTGTTCGCGGTCGACTCGGACTACAAGGAAACCCGTCCGCAGGTGCGCGTCCATATCGACCGCAACCGCGCCGCCGATCTCGGAATTTCGGTGCAGGACATCGGCCGCACGCTGGAAACCATGATGGGCTCGCGCCGCGTCACCACCTTCGTCGATGCCGGCGAGGAATACGATGTGATGCTGCAGGCACGCGCCGACGACCGCAGCGACCCGGCCGATCTGGAAAACATTCACGTGCGCACCCGCAGCGGCGACCTGGTGCCGCTGGCCAGCGTCGTGACCCTGAGCGAACTGGCCGAACCCGGCTCGCTCAACCGCTTCAACCGGCTGCGCGCGATCACCGTGTCCGGTGGCCTGGCGCCGGGCTACACCCTGGGCGAGGCCATCGCCTGGGTGCAGCAGGTCGCGGCCGAGGAACTGCCGGACGTGGCGCAGATCGATTTCAAGGGCGAATCGCGCGAGTACATGCAGGCCGGTGGCGCGGTCCTGTTCACCTTCGCGATGGCGCTGCTGATCGTGTACCTGGTGCTGGCGGCGCAGTTCGAGAGCTTCATCCACCCCATCGTCATCATGCTGACGGTGCCGCTGGCGGTGCTGGGCGCGCTGATCGGGCTGTGGATCACCGGTGGCTCGCTCAATCTTTTCAGCCAGATCGGCATCGTGATGCTGGTCGGACTGGCGGCCAAGAACGGCATCCTGATCGTGGAATTCGCCAATCAGCTGCGCGACGAGGGCCGCAGCGTCGACGAGGCCATCGCCGAGGCCGCTTCGGTGCGCCTGCGCCCGATCCTGATGACCTCGATCGCCACCGTCGCCGGCGCGATTCCGCTGGTCGCGGCCGGCGGGCCGGGCTCGGCCAGCCGCAGCACGGTCGGCGTGGTGCTGATCTTCGGCGTGTCCTTCTCCACCCTGCTGTCGCTGTATGTGGTGCCGGCGTTCTACCGGCTGCTGGCGCCACGCACCCGTTCGCCGCAGGCGCTGGCACGCGAAATCGAAGTACTGGAACAACAATCCCGAGCCGTTGGAGGCCACGGATGAGCAAGGACCCGGTCTGGCCGAAACTGCCACGCGGCGGCCCGCGCCCGGACAAGCGCGCACGGGAAGCCGCGCGCCGCGCTGCCGGCAGGGCGGCACCCGCAGCACCGCCGCCACACGATCACATTGAGCCGGAACCTGCACGAAGCGCGCCCTATGCCGCGGCACAACGGCGTGAGGAACTGCGCATCTTCGGCCTCAATGCCAGCCTGGCCGCGTTCGCCGCACGACCGGAGGACCTGCGCAAGGCCTGGCTCAGCGAAGCCCGGATTCCGGTGCTGCGTGATCTGATGGCCTGGTGCGTCAAGCATCGCCTCGGCTACCGGGTGGTGGCCGACGAGGATCTGGTCAAGCTCACCGGCAGCCAGCACCACGAAGGCGTCTGCCTGCAGATGCGCCGCCCGCCCGAACTGACACTCGACCAGCTGCTGCAATCCCTTGCCCCGGATGCCCCTGCCTGCCTGTTGTGGCTGGACGGTGTCGGCAATCCGCACAACTTCGGTGCGGTGCTGCGCAGTGCGGCGCACTTTGGCATCGCCGCGGTGTTGCTGCCGCAGGAATCGGAGCTGGCCCTGTCCGGTGCCGCCTGCCGCGTCGCTGAAGGCGGCGCCGAAGCGGTGCCATTGGTCAGGCTCGCGGAGCAGGAGCAGGCGCTCGACATGCTGCAACGCGCCGGCTTCAATGTGGCCGCAACGCTGCCCCGTGGTGGCGATTCGCTGTTCGATGCCGCACTGCCGCCACGCACCGTATTCGTACTCGGCGCCGAGCGCGAGGGCATGCAGCAGGCTCTGGTGGAACGCTGCCAGCAACGCCTGAGCATTCCCGGCAGCGGCCAGGTGGAAAGCCTCAACATCGCCAGCGCGGTGGCGGTGCTGCTGTCGGCCTGGGCCATGCGCCAAGCCTGAAAAGCCGGAAGGCGTGGCGCCCGGCGTGGTGCAGGTTCATGCCGTCCCGGCTAATGTTCGGCCCTGATCAACCCTCCGGATGAGACCCCATGCCGATGATCCCGCGCCTGCTGCTTGCTGCACTGCTGTGTCTTCCGATGGCCGCGCATGCCGCGCCACGCTTCAACGTCGACTATCGCGTCGCCTTCCTGCCCGAAGACGGCGAGGCCAAAGTCACGATCACGATCAGGCCGGACAATGCCCGCGTCAGCCGCCTGGTATTCACGATGCCCGAAGAGCGCTACTCGCATATCGAGGGCGATGGGGATATCGAGCGCGACGGTGAACAGCTGCGCTGGCAGCCGCCGCGCAAGGGCGGCAGCCTGGACTACCGCTACCGCATCGACAAGAAGCGCAGCAACGGCGCCTACGATGCACGCATCACCAAGGACTGGGTGATCGTGCGCGGCGATCATCTGGTGCCTTCGGCGCGTGTCACCGCCACCCGGGATGCACGTTCCAACGCACGCCTGTATCTGGATCTGCCCGCTGGCTGGAGCCACGCCGACACCCCTTGGCGCACGGCACCGGATGGCGAAGGCTTTATCGTGGTGAACCCGGGCCGCGTGCTGGCCCGGCCTACTGGCTGGATGATTGCCGGCGACATCGGCACCCGGCGCGACACCGTGGAAGGCATGGAAATCAGTGTCGCCGCACCCAAGGGCCTGTCGACCCACCGCATGGATCTGCTGGCGATGGTCACCGCCACCGCGCCGGTGATGCTGGACGCCTTCGGCGCACTGCCGGAAAAGATTCTCGTGGTACGCGCCGGCGACCCGATGTGGCGCGGCGGCCTGTCCGGCCCACGTTCGCTGTGGATGCACGCCGACCGCCCGCTGATCAGCGAAAACGGCTCCTCCACGCTGATGCATGAAGTGGTGCATGTGGTCACCCGCATCCGGGGCGCCAAGGGCGACGACTGGATCGCCGAGGGCATCGCCGATTACTACGGCATGGAGATGCTGCACCGCGCCGGGCTGCTGAGCCAGGCGCGCTTCGACAAGGCCATCGCCTGGATGCGCCGCCACGGCCGCGACATCAAAACCCTGCACGCGACCAATTCATCCGGCCCGCGCAGCGCCCGCGCGGTGGCGCTGTTCGCTGACTTGGACAAGGAAATCAGGGAGCGCAGCAAGGGGCGCAACAGTCTGGACGAAGTCGCACGCGAACTGATGCGCGATGGCGAACGCGTCTCCACCGCCGATCTGCGCCAGGCCGCCGAAGCCGCGATTGGCGCTCCATCAAAAACCCTGAAAACGTCGCTGCTGGATTGACCTGACCTGCACCCATACTCTCGACCTGAACCCTTCTCGCCAGGAAAGCCGATGGCTCCCTCTCCCCATCATTAATGGGAAGCGAACGGGTTTTCCGCTGGCGTAGCCGCAAGCCCGTCAGCGCCTGCCGACATGCAGATCGGCAAGCCAGGGCGCCAAAGTAGCGCTCGCCCCCTCACCCTCTCCCCCGCAAGCGGAGGAGAGGGAAACAACAAGGCTCATCACCGTACCGGCGATTCGCCGCTTTTATCCGGGCGATGCAACACCACGTCGGATTCGGCCATCAGCCACGCGAACACCGCGTAGGCCGCGACGTTCTGGTCCAGCGCTTCAGCCTCGACCTTGTCCAGGGTGTCGTTGTGGGTGTGGTGGTAATCGAAGTAATCAGTCCCGTCCTGCGCCAGCCAGGCCCAGGGCATGCCGCGTTGCGCAATCGGGATCAGATCCGGGCCGGGACCGCCCTTGCCGGGCATGTAATCGATGCCCAGCGGTGCCAGCGCCTGCGCGATCTGTTCCAGTACGCCCTGCGCCTGCGGCGGCGGTTCGCTCGTTGCGAAGGCGTAGATGCGCCCGGCACCGAAATCGCTTTCCACCCCGACCACATGCTCCGCGATGCGCTCGCCATGCGCATCGGCATAGGCGCGTCCGCCGATCAGGCCCTGCTCCTCGTTGGCGAACGCCACCACGCGGATGGTGCGGCGCGGGCGCTGCGGCAACGCCGCGATCAGCGCTGCGGCACGCACCGTGATCGCCACGCCGGCGGCATTGTCGATCGCGCCGGTGCCCAGATCCCAGGAATCCAGGTGCGAACCCAGCAGGATGATCTCGTCGGGGCGCTCGCGTCCGCGAATCTCGGCGATCACATTGGCCGATTCGTATTCTGCGCCCATGCCGACATCGATATCCAGGCGCAGCTTCACCGGCTCGCCCCGGCGCAGCATGTTGGACAGCAGATCGGCATCGGGATTGGACAGCGCCGCTGCCGGAATCTGGCGCACGTCGTCCTCGTAACGGGTCATGCCGGTATGCGGGAAACGGTCGCTGTCGGTGCCGATCGAACGCAGCAGGAAGGCCACCGCGCCATGCCTGGCCGCGACCGAAGCACCCTTGCCACGCGCCGCCACCGCCGCACCGTAGCCACTACCGTCGCGGAACCGTTCCATGCGGTGGCTGACATAGGCGATCCTGCCCAGCAGGCTGCCTTCCGGCGCTGCTTCCAGATCCGCCAGCGTGGCGAACTCGACGACTTCGGCCTCCAGCGGCTGCCCGCCGGTACCGACACTGCGGCCCAGCGCAGCCAGATGCAGCGGCTGCGGGAACGGTGACAGCACTTCGGCCCGTTCGTGGCCGCGACGCCAGACCGGAAAGCGCACCGGCTCGCTGTAGACCCGGTCGAAACCGAAACCGCCGAACTTCTCCACTGCCCAGGCCACCGCGCGCGCGTCGGCCTCGGTGCCGGCCATGCGCGGGCCGACTTCGGTGGTCAGCGACTCGACCACTTCCCAGGCACCACTGCCGGCCAGCGCCTGTGCACGCAGTTGCGCGGCCACGTCCAGCGCAGCTTCCGGCAGCGGCGCGACAGCCTCGCCACCCTGCGCTTCGCCGGCCTGCGCCTCGCCTGCTTCGGCCAATCCCGGCAACAGCAGGGCTCCTGCCAGCAGCATCCGTCCCAACGTCCAGTTCATCAAGCACCTCCAAAACGAAGGTGGCGCCACACGGGCGCCACCGGAAAATCCTCTGTACCGTAACGGCACCACCACATCGCGTCAGGCGTCGCGCCCGGCCTGTTGGCGCAGCAGATCGCGGATTTCGGTCAACAGCTGCTGATCCGCCGTCGGGCCTTCCGGCTCGGCCGGGGCTGCTTCCTCTTCCTTGTGCAGCGAATTGATGACCTTGATCACCATGAAGATCGCAAACGCGATGATGATGAATTGGATCAGCGTGTTGATGAAATCACCAATGCCGATGGTCACCGCCGGAATCACTTCGCCGGCCGCATCGGTGGTCGCCTGTTTGAGCGTGATCGCCCATTGGGAAAAATCCACCCCACCGATCAGCAGGCCAATCGGCGGCATGATGANNCCGATCACGACACCGACCGCCAGGTCGATGACATTGCCGCGCATCGCGAAATCCTTGAACTCCTGCAACATGCCCATGGGCCAGATACTCCTTAGGTGTTTCGGGGAAGTGCGCCGGGGCGCAGCGACAATCTACAACGGTTGTGCAGCGGCGGCGATGCTGCCGGCAAGTGTGGCGAAGCCCTCGATACCGGCTTCCCAACGGTCACCCGGATGCAGCGCCGCGACGCCCGCCGGGGTCCCCATGAACACCAGATCGCCGGCGCGCAGTTCGAAGCGCAGCGACAGCTCGTGCAGGATATCGGCCACGTCGAACACCATGTCCGACAGCGGCGCAGCCTGGCGCCGCTGGCCATTGACCGACAGCCACAACAGCGCATCGGCATCCGGTACCCGCGCCGTCTTCGGCACGATTGCCGAAGTCGGTGCGGAACGGTCGAAACCCTTGGCCACATCCCACGGCAGACCCTTGGCCTTGGCGGCGGCCTGCAGATCGCGCCGGGTCAGATCCAGACCGAGCGCATGGCCGTAGATGTAGTGCCCGGCGTCCTCGCGCGCGATCACGCCGGAGGCATCGCGACCGATCGCCACCACCAGTTCCACTTCGTGATGCAGATCGGCAGTGGCACTGGGATACGGCTGCTCGCCGCCGCCAGGCAGGATCGCATCGGCCGGTTTGCAGAAGAACACCGGCGTGCCGCGATCCACCTCCATGCCCATTTCCCGCGCGTGGTCGGCGAAATTGCGGCCCACGCAATAGATGCGGTGCACTGGAAACGGTGCAGCCTGATTTTCCACCGGTACCAGCGGAATTGGCGGCACGGGAATCGCGAACTCGGCCATGGGGTCACCTTTCAACGGGAGGGCCGCCATGTTCGCGTAAAACCCGGCACAGGCAAAGCCGGGAAATGCCCGCCCCCCAGTTTCGGCAATCGCCGGCCATGCTGTGCGGCAGTTGGCAGAATCGCGCCAAACCGTTAAGGTTCAACTGGTTTATTTCTCCCCATCACGGCTCGCCTTCCGCCTCCGATGACCACACCCCGCACCGCATTGATCGTCGACGACGAACGCGACATCCGCGAACTGCTGGTATTGACCCTGGGACGCATGGGCCTGCGCGTGGACACCGCCGCCGACGTGGCCCAGGCCCGCGCGATGCTGGAAGCCAACCGCTACGACCTGTGCTTCACCGACATGCGGCTGCCGGACGGCTCGGGTCATTCGATCATCGAACTGATCGCGCAACGCTTCCCCGAAACCCCGGTGGCGATGATCACCGCGCACGGCAATGTCGATGCCGCAGTGGAAGCGCTGAAGGCCGGCGCATTCGATTTCGTTTCCAAACCGGTCGATCTGGCGGTGCTGCGCCGCCTGGTACAGAACGCGCTGCGGCTGGGCGAGGAACGCCGTGCCCAGCACGACAACAGCAGTGCCAGCCGCCTGCAGGGCGAATCCCCGGCGATGCAGGCGCTGCGCGCCACGATCGCCAAGGTCGCGCGCAGCCAGGCCCCGGTCTACATCAGCGGCGAATCAGGCGTCGGCAAGGAACTGGTCGCGCGCCTGATCCATGAACAGGGTCCGCGCGCAGCCGGGCCATTCGTGCCGGTCAACTGCGGTGCAATCCCGGCCGAGCTGATGGAAAGCGAATTCTTCGGCCACAAAAAGGGCAGCTTCACCGGCGCCCATGGCGACAAGGAAGGCCTGTTCCAGGCCGCACATGGCGGCACCCTGTTCCTGGACGAAGTGGCCGAACTGCCGCTGCACATGCAGGTGAAACTGCTGCGCGTGATCCAGGAAAAATCCGTCCGCCCGGTCGGCGCCAATATCGAATCCCCGGTTGATGTGCGCATCCTCTCGGCCACGCACAAGAATCTGGCGCAGCTGGTCGAGGAAGGCCGCTTCCGCCACGACCTGTTCTACCGCATCAACGTCATCGAGCTGGTGGTGCCGCCGCTGCGCCAGCGTCACGCCGACATTCCCGGCCTGGCGCAATCGATCCTGGCCCGGCTGGCAGCCGAACTGGGCGAAGCTCCGCCGGTCATCACGCCACAGGCGATGGCGCAGCTGACCGCCTACCCCTTCCCCGGCAACGTGCGCGAACTGGAAAACATCCTGGAACGCGCGCTGGCGCTGTCCGACGGCTCGGAAATCGACCCGGACGACCTGCGCCTGCCGATGCCGCGCGACGTGGAAACCGCACTGCCTGCCGAGAACACACCGGACCCTTACAGCGGCGCACTGGCACGCCCGGCGTTCGTCACCGGCCAGCAGCCCGCGGTCCCGACCGACCTGCCCGACTACATCGAGCGGATGGAGCGCGACGTCATCATGAAGGCGCTGGAAGAGTGCCGCTACAACAAGACCCGCGCCGCCGCCAAACTCGGCATCACCTTCCGCGCGCTGCGCTACAAGCTGAAGAAGCTGGGCATCGATTGATCGCCCGCGCGGCGGGTGTGCGCTCGGCGGCGTTCTTCTCCTCACGGCCACCTGCCCTTCGCGCCCATCTGCGATGTGCGTTCCTACACAACGGCAGCCGGCAAATCGACCGCATGCACCATCGACGATGTGCACCCTGCAACCCACCACCGTCGTAGGAGCGCACCCGAAGGGGGCGCGATTCCCCACCAATTCCACAGCTGGCTGACCGGCTTGCCGGATCAGCCTGCATCCTGCATCACCGGGAAAACCCCATCGCAGGCAAGCCCGACCCCACGAAAACGCTCCCGCAAGAAGTCTGCGGGCAGCCGGCAGCCACACGGCGGCGGCGACATCCTTCGCGCCCATCTGCTCTTCGCGCCCATCTGCGATGTGCGCTCCTACAGATGCGGGTTCCTTGGAAACGGGGCATCAGCCCCGCAGCAGCAGGAAATCCGGGCTGGCGACCAGGCGCAGCGCGTCCAGCCGCACGCGGGCCTCGGGAATAGCCTGGCGCAGCGCGTCCCGTTCTTCCCGCAGCGCGCTGATTTCCTCCGGATGCACCGCCGGATTGACCCGCGCCAGGGCTTCGAGCCGGGTGATTTCCTCGCCTAGCAGGGCCTCGGCGTCGGCCAGCGCCTGCGCAATCGCGGCTTCCGCTCGCTTGTTAGCCAGCCGCTGTGCGGTTTCCAGCATCGGTGGCACCAGCGTCATCAGGATCTTGCGCTGGCGGCCCAGATCGATCGGGCGCTCACCGGCACGCTGCAATGCACGGGCACTGGGCGCGTAATCGCTGCGGTCGGCCATGCGGGTGTCGACCACACTGCGCAGCGGCAGCGCCGGCAGATAGCGCGCCACGTTCAGATACCGTGGCGCCACGCATTCCAGCACGTAGACCGCTTCCAGCAACACGCTGCGCGAGGGCAGCATGTCGTCGATCAGCACCGCGGCGTTGCCGGTTTCCGATGACAGCAACAGCTCCTGCGCCGAGCGCAGCATCGGGTGGTCATCACGCAGATAGAGCAGGTCATCACGCGCCAGCGCGGTGGCACGATCGATCGTGGCCTGGCGCGGGCCGGACTTGAATTCCTCGAACGCATCCAGCGTCAGATGCTCGGGATCGAGCAGCAGCACGTGCGGTTCCAGCGCCTCGTTCTGCACCCCGAACTGTTCCAGCAGGCGCCACGGGAAATCCTCGATGGCCGAGTCGCGGTCGTCACGCGCCAGTGCATCGCGCAGCAGGCTCTGGTCGGCGCCACGGCGGCTGGCCAGTTCCAGCAGGCGGTCGCGGCCCTGCGCGATCAGTTCGATCAGGCGCGCGTGTTCGCGCCGGGTATCGTCCAGCAGCGGCGCGAACGCGGCCTCGCGCGCCTCGCCCGGGCCGTAGTCGCTGATCAGTTGCAGCAGTCGATCAGCGAACAGGCGCATCAGCTCGCGGCCATCGGCGCAAACCCGCGCGAATGCATCCAGGCCTTCGTCATACCAGCGCAGCAACACCTCCTGCGCACTGCCCTGCACCGCCGCGACGTGGATATTGACGTCGCCGCGCTGGCCGATGCGGTCGAGCCGGCCGATGCGCTGCTCCAGCATGTCCGGGTCCAGCGGCAGATCCCACAGCAGCACATGCTGGGCGAACTGGAAGTTGCGTCCTTCGGCACCGATTTCCGAGGCGATCAGCAGACGCGCGCCATCGGGCTGCGCGAACCAGGCGGCGTTGCGGTCGCGCTGCAGCAGGTTCATGTCCTCGTGGAAGCGCGCCAGCGCCACGCCACTGCGGGTACGCAGCGCGTCTTCCAGCGCCTGCACCTTGGCGCGTGAACGGCACAGCAGCAGCACCTTCTCCGGTGCCAGCGCGTCGAGCCGTTCCAGCAGCCAGTCCAGACGCGGATCGTGGCTGTAGTCGTGCTCGGGCTCCAGATGGCCGGGCGCGCCGACATCGGCAAGGAATTCGGCCCGCAGGCAGCCGAACAAGGCCGGATCCTCGTCGTGCACTTGGATGCTGTGCACGTGCTTGACCCGCTGCGGGAAACCGCCCACTGCAGCGCGGCGATTGCGGATCATCACCCGGCCGGTACCGTGCCGGTCGATCAGGATATCGACCAGACGCTGTGCCGCCGCCGCGTCACCGCCCGCGATGCGGGCCAGCAGATCCGGCAGCAGCGTGGCGTCCTCACCGAGCATATCGGCCAGGGCGCCGTGGTCGTGTTCGTCCAGCGATTGTCCATCGAGCAGTTTTTCCACCGTGCCTGACAGCGCGACGAAGCGCGCGGTTTCGGCTTCGAATGCATCCAGACTGCGGTAACGCGCCGGATCCAGCAGGCGCAGGCGAGCGAAATGGCCGCCAAGGCCGAGCTGTTCCGGCGTGGCGGTCAGCAAAATCACGCCGGGCACGCGTTCGGTCAGGTTCTGGGCCAGAGCGTACTCGGGGCTGGGTTGGCCCGGCTCCCACGCCAGATGGTGGGCCTCGTCGATGACGACCAGGTCCCAACCGGCTTCCAGCACCTGCACCGCGCGCTTGGCATCGTTCGCGAGCCAGCTGGTTGCGGCGATGACGCCCTGCTCGTCCTCGAACGGATTGCG
>LSQX01028503.1_pt1 | contig 13251 bp, 9 predicted proteins | sample 654561 | NCBI WGS metagenome assembly LSQX01 (sample SAMN04489861, study PRJNA283612) | anaerobic digester metagenome | isolation source: 4 biogas reactors fed with cattle manure at either 37C or 55C with and... | place: Denmark: Kongens Lyngby | collected 2014 | reverse complement strand
TTCTTAGACAACCTTTATTCTCTAATGAAAAAATTAGAAGCCGATGTAGTCGATTATCAAGGTCTAAAAATACTCAGTGCCCCACCACTATGCCCAGACTGTCGAAGCAATCACATCATTAAAAATGGCTTACAAAATGGGATGCAAAACTATCGTTGCAAAAACTGCGGCAGACAGTTTAGAATTACCACAGGTACTTTTGTTTACAGGTTACAAAAGAAAGAGAAAATGCTTGATTACATCAGATGTATGGTAGCAGGCAAAAGTCTCAGAGCTTGTGCTAAAGAAGTGGGCATCAGTCTACCAACAAGCTTCGCTTGGCGACACAAGATATTGGCAGCTCTACAAAGTTTCGAAGATAATATCAATTTTTTCGGAGTAGTAGAGATGGATGAACTATTGATGGATTATTCTGAAAAAGGTAGAATATACAAAAATGCCGAAGAGCTGAAGCGAGCTAGGAAGCAAAAGCCAAAGAAAGTAGCCGTATTGGCTGCTACTGACAGAGCTGGTAACTTATTATTCAAAAAATTTGATGGCAAAAAGCTAAGTTCAGAACAGATAGAGCAATTTCTGAAGGCTAAAATGCCAAAGGATGGAGTCATGTGTAGCAGTAATAAAAAAGCATTCCAAAAGGTTAGAAGAAATGTAATCAAGCATAAAGAAATAGTAACCAGCCATAGGCAAAAGCGAGGTATATATAGCCTAAGTACTGTCAAGAAGAAAGCTGGTGAATTCACTAATTGGATATATTTCAAATTTAGGGGCGTAGCTACCAAATACCTGCAAAACTACATTATGTGGTATGTAGTGATGGGTAAATACCTCACAGGCAAGACTGTAAGCAATACTGGGCGAATACTCAACCTTGCATCCTCGGACAGGTGGGCGTGGTATCGGTATAGAGAGTTAGTGAATATAACATATGTAAACTTAAACATATTTTAGTTTTCCGACTGATCCGTTTCAAGTTTCCAAATCTCCACATCCAACATATTTTAGGTTATAATTTGGGTAATCAAATTATAGATTGTTACAAAAAAATAACTATTTTTTAATTATTTAGGTTAATTTTTTTATTACACAGAGCTATTTGTAGCCCTTTTAATTCCATCCTATTCTGTGTTCTTTGAACATTATTAGAGTACTCTGTGGTTAATATTTAACTGTCCAATAATAAATAAACCAATATTAACAAATTACTCTTTTTTTAATCTTTATCCATATAAAACGTTATAGAACCAACTATTTTAATTAATTTTTTTACTCACTTCAATTTTTTTTAAAAAAATATAAAAAAAATTTTTAAATTTGTAAATAATAATAGGTAATTTTTTTGAAAAAAATGGATCGTAGGAGTTTTTTAAAGCAAGGCTTATTAACAGGCATAAGTGGTATTTTATTGTCTCAAATGCCTTTTTTAAATAGATTAGAAGGTAAAAATATAATAGATAAAATGATAAATGAAAACGAACAATTAGCTAAATTTTGGGAAAACATTAATGATAGCACCGTTAGATGTTTGCTATGTCCAAATCAGTGTGTGATTCAAGATGGTCAGTTGGGTATTTGTAAAGATAGAAAAAACATTAATGGCAAATTATATAGCCTATCTTATGGTAGAATAGTTTCATTAAATATAGATCCTATTGAAAAAAAACCTTTATATCACTTTTTACCAATGTCTACTGTACTATCATTTGGCACGGCAGGTTGTAATTTTTCTTGTAAGAATTGTCAAAATTGGGATATAGCACAGGCATCACCATTAGAAATAAGATCATATCATTATACACCACAGCAAATTGTAAAAACTGCAGTCGCACAAAAAATCCCTTCGATAGCTTTTACTTACAATGAACCCACTGTATTTTATGAATATATGTATGAAACGGCACTTTTGGCTAAAAATTATGGAATAAAAACTATATTAGTGAGCAATGGATATATAAATCCAGAGCCTTTGGCAGAATTAATACCATATTTAGATGCTGCTAATATAGATCTTAAATCTTTTGATGATAAAATTTATATTAAACTAAATGGTGGTAGACTACAACCAGTATTAAATACAATAAAAACACTTAAAAAAAGTGGCATTTGGTTAGAAATAACTAATTTGATAGTTCCTACTTACACTGATGACCTTAATATGATAGATAATATGGCTAGTTGGCTCGTAGATAATGGCTGTGCAGAAACTCCATTGCATTTTTCGCGATTTTTTCCAGCTTACAAATTATCCAATCTCCCACCTACACCAATAAATACTATTGAAGAAGCTACTAAAATTGCTAAAAAAAGAGGTATGAAATATGTATATCCGGGCAATGTTTTGGATGAAAAAGCTAATAGTACTTATTGCCCACAATGCGATTCATTATTGATTAGACGCCAAGGATACCATACCTCTATTGTAGGTATCATTAATGATGGCAAATGTAGTAAATGCGGCTATAAAATCACAGGTATTTGGAAATAAAAAAATACTAAACTAAGCAACAAAAATTTATAAAACCTTCATTAAAACATATTAATGATTTTAGATAATAAAAAAATCAACCTGATGTGTTAATCTATTACATTCACTACTTCTTTGATTTCTGGAATATAAGTTTTTAGAGTTTCTTCGATTCCTTCTTTCAGAGTTATCATGGCCATCGGACATGCATGGCAAGCACCTTTCAATTTTAATTTTACTATATAGTCCGTTGTTAACTCTATAAACTCCATATCACCGCCGTCATTTTGCAAATATGGGCGTATCTGATCTAAAAGATGTATAACTCTTTTTTTAATTTCTTCGTATTCCATTTTATTTTTTTTAATGATATTTTATTTCTACGATTTTTGTTTTGGGTAGCGAAGCATTGCGTATAGCGATAGCGCGTACAGTGTTATCAACCATCTTTTCTAATTCTCGTCCATAGTTAGTATTTTGATCTAATATAGCTGGTCTACCCTTGTCTGCCTCATCACACACTTGAGGATCTATAGGGATCTGTCCGAGTATTTGTATATTATACATTTTTGATATTTCTTCGATAGAACCACTACCCGAAAAAATATTATATTTTTTATCTGGAGCATCAGGCGGTATGAAATAAGACATATTCTCTACAATTCCTAAAACAGGCACATTAATATTAGGATCTTTAAACATATTAATAGCTTTCACAGCATCATTAATTGCAATTTTTTGTGGCGTTGTTACTATTACTACACCTGTAAGGCTATAATTTTGCACAATTGTTAAATGGATATCACCAGTACCAGGAGGTGTATCTATTACCAAATAATCTAATTCTCCCCAATCTGTATCTTCCATTATTTGTTTAAAAGCAGAACCTATCATAGGGCCACGCCATATAAGAGCTTTGTCAGGATCTATGAAAAACCCCATACTCATTATTTTAGTTCCATATTTCTCTAATGGTGTGATTATTTGTTTATGATCTTTATCTATTATTTGAGGTTGTATATTTTCTAAACCAAACATTAATGGAGCGCTCGGGCCATGTATATCAGCATCCATGAATGCTGTTTTTGCTCCTTTTTGAGCTAAGCCTACTGCTAGATTTACTGCTATTGTAGATTTACCTACGCCACCTTTGCCAGAGACCACTGCTACGATATTTTTAATATTTCCCATTATTGATTCTGATCTAACAGTAGTAGTTTTAGATGAGATGTTTACATTCACTTCTGCATCTGGTATAATAGATTTAATTTTTTCAATGATTTGCGTTTCGAAATATTTTTTTAAAGGACATGCAGGCGTAGTTAATATTAATGACAAACTAACTTTCCCTTCTTTTACATCTAAGTCTTGCACCATCCCTAACGTTACTATGTCTTTCTGCAAATCAGGATCTATTACTGATCTGAGTGCTTCTAATATTTTTTGCTTCATTACTTGATTTTTTATTTTAGCAAAATTAATAATTAAAATTAAGTAAATTTATAAAAAAGATAAATATCATATAAAAATATTAGTAAAATTTGATTATTTGTTACTAAATAAATTGATATTTTTCGCCTTCATCATCAAAAAAGAAATCTACCCAACCTAATAAAATCAATTTCATCAATAAAGAATAGCTGTCCTTGTAATTTAGTTTAAAGTATTTTTGAAATTCTTTAAATGTAAAAATTTTTTTTAAAGAAAATTTAGTAATATTTTTTCTAAAATTATCAATATCATCTATTTTTACAATTTCATTATTATGTCGTGCTAACCATACATCTTCATATATAGAACTAGCTACGTAATTTTTGTCATTTTTTCTAATGTATATACACCAATTATTATGCTCGTCAGGAGCATAAATAAGTTCATCGGACGAATAATAAACGATTACTTCTAGCACCTCTTTATCTTCTATATCATGCTTGATAACATCATATTTAATAGATGGTTTACAATATAGCATAGCTGCAGTTTCTATCATATAATATTCTTCTTCACTTTTAATACCTACGATTTTCCCATTATCTTTGACACCAATTAATAATATACCACCATCTGCATTAGCAAAGGCAGACATAGACCGAGCAATTTTTTTACTATCATTAATAGCAAATTTAAAGTCTAAATGCTGACCTTCACCTTGGCTAATTCGTTTTTGTAAATTATATTCTTCGAATTTCATAATTATAAATATATGAAATTATTGGTCAAATATTAGTATTTTACTATTAATAGTTATAGGTTATACGTTAATTACCTTTTTATTATTTCATCAATATATGATTTCTATTTTATAATCCTTCATTTTGCCAATTTTAACTGCATTATTGGCAAAAGCATTACCATTTTTTACAAATTTGCAATTGCAGATAGTCCCTCGATAATCATAAGAAGTTAAACAATTTTTGTAATTATCTCCATATTCACCTATAAGTTCATTTAAAAAATTCATAGTTTCATAAGCATAAATAGCATAAATAGAAGGGAATGTATTGTATGAGTTTATAAATTCATTAACAAAGTTTGCAATTTCTTTATTTTTTCTATCTAAATAACAATTATTAAAAAATAAATAAGGAGAAATTTTATTAAAAAAATAAAAATCAAGATTATCAAAATAAAGCCATGACGATGGACAAAAGAATTCTAAAAGGCTCAAATCTTTAATCGAAGTACCTAAATGTCTAATAATATTACCAGCTGTAGGTTCATCTAAAGTGAGTGCTACTACTACTGTTTGATCTCTAAGTCCTGATGGGAGTGAAGAGATGGTATTTGAAAAATTAACATTATTGAACCCATTTTTATTTAACAATTGTTTCAACAATCTAGCATTATATTTCTCAATAGTATCTGCCGTATGAAAAATATATATTGGGGCTTCTCTCTTTACATTATTAGTAATATATTCAGCTATTCTTTTCATCTCTTCAGTGATATTAGATAAAAATTGAACCTCTGGAATGGCATTGTCTACATCTACCTTTTGCAAGTAATGCAACCACAGAAATTTATCAGAAATAAATGGCAATGTATAAGATAAAAACTGATCATCTAAAGGTCCAAGTACTATATCTACATCTTGCCAATTTACTTTAGCTAGATTTTTTTCAAATTCTTTTTTGTTTTTTACTTGTGCTACTGGTATTATTTCAAAAGTTGTAACATAATCAATTGGCAAATTTTGTAGCAATAATAAAGCTTCATAAAATTGTAAAAATTCATATCCTTCCAAATAATTTATAGCAATATTAGTACTTGACATTTCCATTTCTGACGTTACTTCATCTATAGCTGGTACAAAAGCTATTATTTTTACTTTATCAGGTAGATGTCCTTTTTTACATTTTTTTTCATTTAGATCTTCTATAGGCAATTTTAATGTTAAAATTTGCCCAGATTTAACAAAATGCGAAGGTAGTTTATTCCATTTAACTATGCTATCGATAGAAGTATTAAATTGTTTAGCGATATAATATAAAGTTTCACCTTCTTTTACTTTATAGTTAATGATATTAGTAGAAACATCTTTTGAGATTTGTTGTATATCATCAGGGATGGTTAGTTTTTTTTCAGTAAAACCTACAATGATTTTATCATTTACTTTTAGTACTCCAGATGCTAAAATTTCTTTGTTCCAATCGCGTAGATCTTCTATATCTACATTATATTCTTTGCTAATACTATAAAGAGTTTCTTTAGGTTTAACAATATGAAAAACAGTATCATATTGAACTGCTTTTGGTGTAGTTTCAGTTTTAATAATTGGTATTTTTAGTTTTTCTCCTGGTTTTATTTTTTCTTTTGCCCACTCATTATGTTTATATACGTCGTCTAAGCTGACATTATAAGCTTTAGCAATTGAATAAACAGTTTGTCCTGCTTCTACAGTATGAATATAAAAATTTTTACCATTTTCTTCTATTATTTCTGTGCTAATAATTATTTGTTGTGCATTTAATATTGAAAATTTTATTATAAATATCATTAAAATACAAAATAATTGATTAATTTTTTTCATAATACAAATAATATTTTTTTACAAATATAATACATTAATATTAAATAATATATTATTATTAAAAATTAACTAATCAAAAAATATCATAATTAAACTACGTAAATAAATTCCAATATTAAAGAATCAATGAGAAATAAAAACATCTAGCGGTAGGAGATAAGTTGATATGAAGTAAGTAAGGAAAAGATGAGTAATCCCTAAAGATTTAAAAAGCTTATTAGATTGTAGGATGCTAGATTTATTTTTGCATAACATCATTATATCTTTTCTAACAATACAATGCAATAAGCTGCAATAGATTTACCTCTACCTATACTATCTAATTTTTCATTTGTTTTAGCTTTAATAGATAATTTGTCTTTTGAAATATTTAGAATATTGCATAGATTTTTTTGAATCATTTCTATATATGGTGCTAATTTTGGTTTTTCTAAGATAATAATACTATCAATATTTGAAATTTTGTAATTATAAGGTTCGCAAATTTCGATTGTTTTTTTAAGTAATTCAACAGAAGCAATATCTTTATACGCTGGATCATTATCAGGAAAATGAGAGCCAATATCTCCTAGATTTATAGCTCCTAGCATAGCATCTATAATAGCATGTATCAAAACATCACCATCACTATGCGCTCTACATCCATATTTATAATAAATCTCTACGCCACCTAAAATTAATTTTTTATTTTTAACTAATCGATGAATATCATATCCTATACCTATTCTATAGATTTTATCCACTATTTAGGTTTGTTTTGTGGTTTAAAAAAATTAAAACTCATTGTGAAGCGTAACACATTTTCTAATGGATGATGCTGCTCGAATGGTACTAAATAAGAGAAGCTCAAATCGAAAATATTATATCTAACACCTACACCAAATGTAGCAAATTTACGATTTCCTTTTGTTTTATGTTCATTGAAATATCCTGCTCTTACAAAAAATTGTTCAGCATAATTATATTCTACACCTCCACAAAAAATAACTTCGTGTAATTCTTCCTTGAAACCATCAGGGGCATCCCAAAAAGAGCTAAATATTGCATCTACTACACTTCTATGAGGATCCTTACCTTTAGCTATTACATACTCTTCATTGATAGAATCGTAGGCATAATAAGGCGGAGTGGGCACCAATAATTTATTCAAATCAAAAGCAACTGTAATGGCATTAAAATCATCAATATTATAAGTGAAACTAGGTCCAATACGTAGGTTGGTAGGCAAAAAAGCTCTATAGCCTATTTCGCTATAAGTAATTTTAGCACCAATATTAGATATATCCATACCAAAAGCTATACGAGCATCTTGCTTATTTATTTTAAAGTCATTTTTGTAAAAGATCGCAATATCGCCTGCGACAGATTGTCCTGGTTTAGTTTCAGCATGTCCTGTCCCCACAGTAGCACCCCCCGAGAGATTAGAATAAATATATCTAAGAGCAATAGCAAAAGAAAAATTATCACCAAATAATCTATTATAAGCAACATCAATAGCAAACTCAGTAGGAGAAAAAGTACCTAAATTTTCATCAGGAGTCATACCAGTAAACTGGATTTCACCTAGAGTAAAATATCTAAGCGAAGCTGCAATAGCCTGCTGTTTATCAAACTTATAATACCCACTCACATAAGCTAAATTAATATCATGAATAAGCTTTCGCATCCAAGGCGTATATGAAATAGTAACACCATAATCCCCATCAATAAAAATATATTTAGCAGGATTCCAATGCATGGAGTTAATATCTGGAGTAGTAGCTGCACCAACCTCTCCCATAGATCCAGCTCTAGCATCAGGAGCTATTAATAAAAATGGTACAGCGGTAGTAATAGTATTTAATCTATCACCTTCTTGTCCTAATATGTCATGATAGCTTTGTGATTTTAATACTGATATATTAAAAAAGCATATTAATGTTAAAAAACTAATTTCAATTTTTCGCATATTATTTTACTAGCAATTTGATTACAAAATTACGTAAATTTTTTAATTTTATTATATATTTTTATTTTTCAGGTAATATTAAAATTTTTCCAGAAGATAATGCAGATGTACCATTGTCATTTTCTAACCAAGCTTTGTAAACATAAGTACCAGGAGTTACAGTATTACCATGAATTGACTTGCCATCCCAATATATCTCTGTATTAGCATATGATTCATTATAACTCTCATCATATAATTTTGCTATTTTTTTACCTAAAAGATCATAAATTTCTATTATTATTTTATTATCACAACATGCCTGATTGTGCTGAATAAAAAATGTGGTGCTCGTAGTCATAGGATTAGGATATGGAATTACAGTATTGATAGTTAAATTATGCTTAGGTATAACTTGAAAAGTTACCGTGGCTTCAGAAGAATTATTAAAAACATCCCAAGCTTTTAATGTAAGAGAGTGGTATCCAGCAGAGAGATCGTGTAATGGGAAAATCAAATAACCTTCTTTATAAGAATCCAAAAAATAGCGAAAATAAGGATTAAGAATATATGGATCTTTGTAATCATAATCTATCCAAGCTACTAAATCATGTCCAATGGCTTGACCAGTCAGATTGATACCATGCTCATCACTAATTAATGCTAGTATCGTTGGATTTTCGTCTACTATATCACCATTACGAAAATTAATCGAATTCAAAAATAAATTAATTTCTGGACCTTCATTATCTGCTATAGGAATAGCAGTACCACCAATTAAAAAATCATGAGTATATCCGCTTGCATCTTCCATGCCATTCTCTGCATAAAGTGTCAATCTTCCTTTATCAAAATCATATTGTATATCTATAGGCATAAAAAAATCGATCTTAAATTCACCATTTTTTACAGTAGCAGAACCTTTATATACAATATTGGTAAAAGATTCGAAAGTTGTTGGAAAGCTACTGATGTCAGTTCCTAATGTCGAAAGTGTTTGTTTTTTGTCATACATTGTAACATAAATAGTACCATTAAAATTATTAACAACATCTGCTTGAAAATCTTCAATATGTCCTTTTATTGTAACAAATTCAAAAGCTGATAAAGTATCAATGGCAGATATGGAATTATTATTGATAGTATCAATAATAATTTTATTATAAGGGAGAGTAATTCTAGCGGCAGGATCACCCAATAGGACAAAATTACGTAAAGGAACAGCATTGTTAGCAGAATTTTTAGCTATTTTAAATAAATCACCAAATGCTGGTCTATCACTATTAACAAAATCCATCAGAGTATCTATTAATGCATTATTTAATACAGCATTATAAGAGCTATATGCTATTCTAGAAGTAGTCATCATAGTTACAGCTCCACCTTTAGGATTTAAGATTACATATTCACCCGCTGATGTACGTTCAGGATCATCGAATCTGCTAAATTCACAAGTAGCTGTTACCACTAGTGGCATAGCACACGCATTATGCCACGATAATATATCAGATATCTGCACAATTCTTTCATGAGCTAACCCTTCTTCGCCTCCATGACCTATATAATTAAATAATAGCATACCATTATTCATAGCATCATTAATAGCACTATTTACTTCTGGCGCTCGCTGGCCAGCGGGTGTAGATATTTGTGGGTAAGCATCTAAATATATTTTTTGAATATTCAATTGAGGTGCTTTAGTCTCTATTATATTGGCTATATTTTCAGCTTGATTAATGTATGTATTTCCATCTTCGTCATCAGCTATTAAGACTACTCGATTTCTCCAGTCACCTAATTGCGGTACCAAGCATTCAGCATCATCGCAAATAGTGATGCCTGTATTAGCTCCTTGTTTTTTGTAATATCTTTCTATTTTTTCTACCATTGCCCATGCTTCATTTTCTGTATTTACAGGAAATCTACCTACTGCTACATCCAAAGCTCCATAGCAATCATACCCTTCGCCATCATCTAATAAGGCAAAAAAATCATCAGACACATAACTAGCTGTGGGACTAACTGATGCAAGAGATTGAAATGTTGGTATTAGATTAGTATTATTTTTAATTCTATTCAAATAATCATAAGAAGCATCACCAAATAACAAAACATATTTAGGTTTTTCATCTTCATTAATGGCCCTATCATAAAACATTTTGATAAAATCTCTAATAGCCGAAATATCTTGCTTGCCACTACTAAATTCATTATAAATTTTATCAGGTGATACAATGATATAGCTAAGCCCTTCTTCATACTTATGTAAATCACCTATTTTTTTTGCCATTGGATAAAATTTATCAGGAGCTATAATGATGTAATCTACTTGAGATAAACCATGTAGATTTTGATTTTCTACTATTCCTTCATAATTTGGTGTGTAATAGTTACCATTAATAGCTATATATTCTTTTAATTTATTAGTACTGTCAGTAAACTGAAAAACATTTGCATTATGTAAACCAGAAATTTTTGAAGGATGCTCAGGCGTACTAATATCATAAACAGAAATAGTATTAGGAGTATTAGATATTTGGTATTTAGCAATTTTATTTTTTGGTAAAAATGGATGACTAAAGCTCATTTGATTACCATAAAACTTTAACTCACGCCAAGCTAACACTTCGATGTAATCGAGCCATCCTACAGCACTATTATTGCTACCCTTTTGATATCTCAAAGTTATATTAATATCTGGTGTCGATGATTTATATATGATATTAGCCTCTCCCTTTTTAGCATAATCATCTAAATATCCATGTATAGTAGATATAGGTATATTATAATTGTAATTATTATAAGTGAGTCTAAATGATGAAGGAAATTCTGATCTACCATAAACAATGGTACGTATATAAACATTTGAATCAGCTATAATGTTTGGAAAAGAAAAATTATAATTATACATAAGTGTGAAATCAAATTTATCGCCCACCCATAGTTTACCACTTTTATTGAAATTGTATAATTCTTTTTCTGAAAGAGCATAATCCATAAAAGTAGTGACATTGATATCTTCATTATCAATAGGAGTATTAGCTAAATTGATACGTTGTGCTACACCTTCGTTACTTATAGTTACAAAAACGAAGTTCTTTTCACTATACAAATTTCTCGAATGTACATACCTATTATTACCATGGTCAAAATCCCAATATATAGGTGCTTCTACATAAAATATAGCATAATCACCTGGACCAAACATACCATCACCACCATCATATACTTCTATTGAGATTTCGTGCAAATCATCATATCTAAAATCATTGTTAGCTTCAGGCAACATTCTACTACCGTTACAAAAAACTCTTAATTGATCAGATGGTATTGAAGATGATATTAGCCCCCATGATAGTAAATTCTCATAATTAATACAGTGAAATCCCTTGTGAGTAGTACTGAGTTTAATCCATTTGCCTTTGGATAAAACTGACTCATTTGTATAAGCTCTTTTTTGAGTAATTAAATCTTCAGTATATGGTGACACAATAGTTTTTATCTCCCAGGTAAATAAAACTTCTATAAGTGTATCAGATACCTTGCGAAATGGACATACAAAAAATATAATTTGTTTTTCACCACTAACTATTTGCTCTTGATAATATATTTGAAAATCACTAGCGATATTATGTGAATATTTTGATAATTGATTCGAAGACACAAAATACGTACTATCAATGTTTAAATAATAATCCCATTTACTATTTACAGGAATTTTTTTAGATGGCATTATATAATATGGTAATTCAGTACCATTGAAATATTCCAAAACATATGGTTTATTTAATATTTCTTGTGAAAAAATAAATATAGGTAAAAAAGTAAAGATAAAACAAAATAACTTATGCATTAGATAATTTTTAAATAATAACTGATAAAAATAAAATTTATTTTATCTGCAAAAATATTGAAAAATATTTATTTTAAAATTTAATTTTTTTTAATCTCTCTTTAAAATTAATAATTATTCATAAACAAGTAAGATAAAAATTAAGAAAAATTTTCATTTAAAAGTGGATATAATTTTTAATATCATAAACATTATTGATAAATTAATAGAAATGATCGTTTGTCAAATATTCCAATCAAAGATATTAATATATATATTAACATAAATGCATCTATGCTCTCCAAAGCATTAAGTAATGTAGAGTTTCTTTATATTTAACTTTTTAATAGTATGTAAAAATTTAAAAAAGAGAGTTTGTTAAAGATTACAAAACAAATCATTGTTTTACTTGAAGTAGTTTATCTATATTTCGTATTCACCAGCCGCCAATACTCATCCCACGCCCATCTGTCCGAGGATGCGAGGTTTAAAAGCCGACCAATGTCAGATTCTATCTCACTTGTCAAGTATTTATGTGTGATTACAAACCACATCAGATAGCTCTGCAAGTATTTGGTAGCCACTCCTCTAAATCGTCGCAACCAAACCTTGAAATCATTTATATGCTTATCGACTACTTGTACACTGTATACACCGCGTCTAATCTGCGTTTTGTTTACAACAACTTTTTTGCTTTTGGTCCCTTTCACAGCTTTTTTGAATTCCTTCTTTTGCTTCACACATATTAAGTTGCTATCTGTCACTCTATGCGATAGCTCTTCCCTTATCTGACTATTGGTTACTTTTTTGCGTCCTACGTGTTTGAATAGTAAATTGCCTTCCCTGTCTGTCATTACTAGCACAGCTACTTTGGGATGTTTCTTTTTCTTTGCTTTTTCGTATTCTTTTCGGCTTCTGTATTTGCGACCTTTTTCTGAATACTTCATTAGTAGCTCATCAGCTTCTACAATGCCTGAGAAGCTTATACCTCCTTGTAATGA
>LSQX01345685.1_pt1 | contig 13252 bp, 4 predicted proteins | sample 654561 | NCBI WGS metagenome assembly LSQX01 (sample SAMN04489861, study PRJNA283612) | anaerobic digester metagenome | isolation source: 4 biogas reactors fed with cattle manure at either 37C or 55C with and... | place: Denmark: Kongens Lyngby | collected 2014 | reverse complement strand
GTGAAATCCGCCACAGTCAATACGCTGATCAAGAGTGTTCCCGCCCCCGGCGTGACCAAGCGCACGGGCGCGGGCATCTACACGCTCGCCTCCGGCAACTACACCTTCCCCGGCACGGTCAACCGCTTCACCCTTGAGGCCCGCAATAGCTACGTCAGCGAGGGCCGCGAGACGATGTACGGCGTCGTTGTCTATGACAACCTCTCTCCGACCTCATGGGTAAGATCGATCCCAATCTTGGCGGGACAGACATCCCGGTGGTGGACATCTCGCCCGCAGGTGGCTTTTATGTACCCGCCTACACGCCGCCGGCCGGCGGCGAGCCCTTCCCGGCGGTGGTCTGGACGAACTACCCGACGCTCACCCCCGGCGCCACCTTCACCGGTTCCTTCGGTGTGCGGTTGCTCGACACGCCGCCGCTGCCCGGTATCGGCAGCTATATCAATACCGTGTGGCTTGACTCCATCTATACCGATCCCATTTCTAGTTCCCTTAAGGTCTCATGGCCCGTGGACGAGACGCCCTACGGCATCTTCGCCAAGGGCGACAACCTCGATTCCTACTTCGGTATCACCGCTGGCGAGGACGACCGCGAACTCTTTGTCAAGCCCGGCGCCTCCTTCCCGTACGGCCTGGCCGTCCATAACTCCGGCATGGTGGCGCTCAACGACCTGATTTTCGTCGACATGGTGCCCGCAGGCACCACGTTCAAGAGCGCGTGGTTCACCGACCCGTGGCTCCAGACCAACGCGGTCATCTTCTACTCCACGGTGGACACCGGCGACGTGAGCGCGCCGCCCGCCTACGGTCCGGCCAACGCGCCCGCCGATATTGACGTCGATGGTGGCGATTTCTGGAGCACGGAGCTGCCCGCGAACCCCGCCGACGTCAAATGGGTGGCGTTCTATATCCCCGCCGTTAATTCCCGTTTTTCTGAGCCCGGCGCGGCCGGCTGGATCGATGGCGCGCCGCGCTCCGCAGTCGGCTACTTCGACGTGACGGTCAGCCCGACGCTGCTTGAACCTACGCCCTGCATCGACAAGCTGATCACTAACCGTGGTATCTTCAACGCGTTCGGCTACACGCCGTTGGCCGGTGGTACCAAGATGGCCGCTACCCTGCGCGCCACCAACGACGAGACGACGCGCGTCTCAGTCGATAAGCCCAAGTTGGCCTTCTCCGCTCCTGGCAAGGTGGCGCCCTCCGTGCTTGAGAAGCCCGGACAGCTCGCCTACACCGTGACCGTGATGAACCGCGGTACCGCCATGGCCGAGGACGTGCTGCTTGAGATCCGTTGGCCCAGCGCCAACGTCAACGGCGTGCGCCAGCACATCTCCTTTGACAGTGTCTCACCGGCCTCGATCGTCGAGTTCGACCCCGAGAATGGGCGTCTTGTGCTCGAGATGGGCAACCTCGCTCCTGGAGCCACGGCTCCCGCGACGCTCAAGGCCTCCGTCAGCGGCGGGCTGGTCTTCGGCCAGCAGCTTACCTTCTCTTCGACGGCCACGGCCACGGCGCGTTGCTCGCCCGGCCCGGCCTCCGACGTCGCCTCGGCCGTTGTGCGCTTCGCACCCAGCCTGAAGGTGCATAAGAACGACGTGCTCGACCTGATCCCCTCCGGCGGCACCCTCGACTACGAGCTGGCGCTCTACAACACGGGCGACGCGCCTTCGCGCGGCACCTTCGTGGTGGACCGCATCCCCGACGAGATGGTGCTGGTGCACGCCACCGGCCCCAACGGCGAGCGTGTCTGGTTCTCCGCCACCGACAACATTCCGCCGTCGTTCCTGACCCCCATGACGCCGATCAACGGCGCGACGATCGCCGCCAACTTTGCCCCCGGTACCAAGAACGGCGACGTCTGGACCAGCCCCTTCGGCGAGCAGACCCGCTGGGTGGCCTGGGAGATGGACCGCGAGATCGGTGATTTGAAGCTCTACCCCGTCGGCGGCACGAGCGTCGTCGGCATGCGTGTCAAGAACGACCTCGATGGCCCCGGACTGGGCACCGAAGGTTCCCCCGAGGGCGTCCAGATCTTCAATACGACCGGCGTCTTTTCCTCCGAGTTGTTGCAAGCCATTGGCAATGAGGTCGTGACGACCATCAAGAACGCGCCGGGCATCCTCGTCGAGAAGACAGGCCCGGACGTCGTCAGCCGGGGCGACACCTTCTCTTGGATCGTCACCTACTACAACAACTCCGGCATGGATGACGATGTGGTGACGATCGTGGACACGTTGCCTCAGGGCGCCGAGTTCCTCTCCGCGACCCATGCGTGGAACGCGGCCGCGCTGGCCAACGGCGCACCGGCAAACAACAGCGGTCAGGTCGTGCCCTCCGTTGTTGAGACGACTTCCGAAGGCAACACGCGCATCGTTTTCAACATCAGCGGTAATAACGGCTACCGTGGCGAAGGTGCCAAGCTACGCTCGCGGGAGGGTGGCACACTCAAGATCACGGTCCGCGCCAAGAACGATCTGAAGACCAACGCCGAGTTGCTCAACCGTGTTACCGGTACGGCGACGGCCGGCAGTGACACCACGACTTCGTCCGACGAGGATCTGGTGCTGGTGCGCAACGCCGAACTGCGCGTGCGCAAGGTTGCTTCGCCGGAGTTCCCCGTGGCGGGCGATACGGTGACTTACAACCTCATCGTCGCCAACTCCGGCCAGATGGCCGCGCGCGACCTCGTTATCACCGACCAGTTCCCGACGGGCATCAGCTACGTCGAGGGGTCTACCGTCATGCTCACGTCCGGCTACACCATCGGCCAGCCTGTCGTCTCTGACGGTGCTCTGACCTGGAGCGTGGCCAACTCGAACGCCCTGACCAAGGCCGGGCTGCTTCCTGGTGTGTTGCCCGGGCTCTCCGGCGACGTCGTGATCCAGTACAAGGGCGTCGTCGCTTCGACGGTCGCCCCCGGAACGCACCTGCCCAACAGTGTCACGGTCAGCACCGTTACGCCCGAGGACGGCACCGAGCCCAACGATGACGAGGCCTCGGTCGATACGCCGTATCCAGATCCAGCCATCGTCAAGGACGGTCCCGCCATCGTGCAGTCCGGCGACCGCTTTGACTGGAATCTGACCTATTACAACGCCACCCGTCAGGCGGGCGAGAACGTGTACATCATCGATAGCCTGCCCGATGCCGATGGCGACGGTCTGGTTGATGTCACTTTCGTCGAGCAGCGGGCCGACGGCCCTGCGGCTGTGACCGCCTACTACCACTCCGGCAGTAGCGCCACTGTGCCCCCGTTCGACCCTGCCGATCCGCTTTCGGGCGGCTGGACGGAAGAGCCCGTCGTTCCGGTGCAACACATCGCTTGGCTGGTCGGTACGTTGCCCGGCTCGGCTGGCCCTTATAGCATCGCCGTGACGGTGATTGCTACGCCGCCGACAGGTGCCGCGGCGCTTCCGCCAGGTACGGCGCTGAACAACTTCGTCGAGATATTCGTCTCCGGCAAGGATCAGAACCCGGATAATAATGCCGACGAGCACACCGTCCGTACGCCCGCCAGTGATGTGGCGCTGACGAAGACCGGTTCCACTGAAGGCGACACCCCCGGACTTGTTCCCGGCGAGGAGATCGTTTATGAGATCGTTGTCGAGAATGTCGGCACGGAGATCGCTTACGGCATTGAAGTCAAAGACGTCCTGCCCGCCAGCCTGGAACTCACGGATGACGGTGCCGCAGGCATCCTCGCACTCGTCAACGCCGAAGGCGAGCCGGTGCTGCCGATCGATGCCGACGGTCATGAGATCACCACGTCCGTTCCGCTGACGCGTGTGGTCACGACCAATGGCGTTGCGTGGTTCTTCGGATCGGCGGATGTAACCAGTGCCAATTACTACCGTAATGTCGGCATCCTCCCCGGTCAGAAGCAGACCATCACATTCGCGGCCACGGTGGCGCTTGACGTCCCCTGCGGGACGCCTATCGTCAATACCGCGACCGTCACCATCCGCAACCGTAACGATTCGGAGCCTGCTGAGGAGTATCTGGACAACAACACTGACAGCACGGAAACCGTGGTTTACCGGGCTGACGTTGCCGTGCGCAAGTCCGTGGTTGACGCCAGGACAGGTGACTCCGACTGGACCGAGAGCGGCAATTTCCTGAAATATACCATCGAGTACAATAACCTCGGTAATGCGGTGGCGAGAGACACGGTCATCTCCGAGATCGTCCCCGAAGGCACAACGCTTGTCTCGATAAATAATCCTGATGGCAGCACGGTCGTCTACTATCCGGAAGCGGGCGCGGGCGCGCGGAGCTTCGATGTTCTTCTTGGTGACCTCGGCCCCAGCATCAACAAGGCAGTCATAGGCGATTACGGCGCGATGGGAGCGGTCAAGATCGCCAATGACAAGGGCGGCCTGCCTGCGGGCAGCCTCATGTCTGGAGACTATTTCGGCAGTTCTGTTGTAGCGATTGGCGATGTCAACGGCGACGGCGTGCCCGACCTGTTGATCGGTGCAGTGTACAACGACGACGGGGCTTTTAATTCGGGCGGCGCCTGGGTGCTCATGATGAATTCCGACGGCACCGTCCAGTCGGCGGTGGAGCTTGCCAATGGCCGGAACGGCATTCCTTCGGGGACGTTTGCCGCCAACGAGCAAGTCGGCATTTACGCCTCCGGCCTCGGCGATGTCGATGGCGACGGCGTGCCGGATGTGATTCTTGCCCGGCAAACAGCCCCTGGCGGAGCCTATGTCATTCTGCTGAACAGTGACGGCACGGCAAAGTCGACCGTCAAGATACAGAACGGCATGAATGGCGTTCCGGCAGGGTTCTTCACGTCCTCGGATCAGGCGGGTTACAAGATTTGTGGTGGCACGGACATGGATGGCGACGGGGTGCCCGACGTTTTCATTGGAAACCAAAGCCGCCTGAATGTCTTCCTGTTGCTGTTGAATGCCGACGGCACGGTCAAACGCGCCATCAATTACCGGCCGGGTGTGAATGGTATCCCGGGTACGCCGGAATTTACGGCTCTGGGCAAGAATTGGACCGGAGCGACGCCCATTGGCGATGTTGACGGCAATGGCGTTCAAGACATCTTCATCGAGGTGCATTGGCGGATAACTATTTGGGCGCGGGCTTCATTGCGCTGCTCAATCCGGACCTCACCGTCAAACGCGCGGTTCGCATGACCAATGGCTACAATGGCGTGCCGGCGGGCTTCATCAGCGGATACCAAGCAATGGCGGGTATTACCACCTACCCGCTGGGTGACTTTGATGGCGATGGTGTCCCCGATGTCCTGCTTGGCTCCATTCGGCTCACGGGTACTAACAATGTCAATGGCGGTGGCGCGATTGTCATGCTGCTCAACGCCGACGGTACAGCCAAGCGTGTTGTCAAGCTGGCCGACGGCATGTCCGGCATTCCGGCGGGGACGTTCGGTGCCAATGGTTTTGTGAGGGCGCTTGGCGTGCTTGGCGATGTCGATGGCGATGGCGTCACGGATATCATGATGGGTGGGTCCCCGGCCACCTCCGGGAGTTCCAGAAGTGTCGTTTACTTCCTGACGCTCATGAATCCCGACGGCACGGTCAAGGCGATTACCAAGCTTGCAGACGGCCAGGGCGGGATGCCTGCCGGGGAAATGCCAAGTGTTGCGTACTTCAGCACGTTCGGCAGTGCAGTTGCCGACATCAACGGCGACGGGGTAGGCGACCTGATTTCAGGTGTGCCCACGGAAGCAACCGGTGGTGCGGTCTGGGTCGTCATGCCGGGTCTCACGCCGCTCTCCAATAACGCGCAGTCGGTCGGCTTCGGTGGCGCAGGCGTCGTCGAGCGCAGACTCTACACCTCGAATGAAGTTGTGGCGTGGGAGAAGTTCGTGGCCGAGGCCGATATTCCTGCAGGCACAACCCTCGCGTACTCGATTGGACGTGTGGTCGGGGACGACTTTGTCTATGACCTTGGGCCTACGTTCACAGATATCCCGGCACCGCTACCGCTGGATGGTCTGGATATTTCAGGGATTGCGCCCAACTATCAGGACCTCGTTGTCAAGATGACCTACACTGGTAGCACGGCACCGACAATCAAGAAGGTCTTTGCGACTTACTACACCGGTACGTGGGCGTCGTTCACTTTCACGGTGCGTGTCGATGATCCGGTCGCGGCCGGTGTCCTGCCGGATATCAACAACACGGTTCTTATCAGCACCTCCACGCCCGAGAGCGATCTCAGTAACAACTCGGACGAGGCGGACATCATGATCCGTTCCCTCGACCTCGAGGTGACAAAGACGGCCGACACGGTTGCCGCTTTGACGAACGAACTTGTGACGTTCACGCTCGCGTGGCGTAACAACGGGCCGTGGCCCGCCGACAATGCTGTGCTTAAGGATATCCTGCCGACGGGCCTGACCTTCGTCTCGTCCGAGCCGGCGTATGATGCGGTCTCCGGCAATGTCTATACATGGAACCTCGGCGATGTTGCGCCGAACGCCGCTGGTGTCGTCACGGTCGTTGCGCGTGTCAACGCCGATGTCTCCGACCAGACGCTTGTCAACACGGTGCGCATCGGCAATGATCGCCAGGAGACTGACTACACGAACAATGAGGATTCCGTCCCCGTGGTCGTGAAGCAGCTCGCGAACGTCTGGATTGCGAAGAGCGGCCCCACGACTGTGCGCCTTGGCGGTGAGGCGGTCTACACCCTGACCTACGGCAACAACGGTAACCTTGCCGCCGCAGATGTCATGGTCAGCGATACGTTGCCTGAGGGCATGACCTTCGTCAGCGCCGCTCCAGCACCTACGAGCGCACACGGTCAGGTCCAGCTCTGGACGCTCGGAACACTCGAGCCCGGTGTCACCGGCACGATCACGGTCACGGCGCGCGCCGAGAACGACTTCGCCGCCCTGTACGGCAAACTGCTCGTCAACCGCGCCGCTATCACCACGTCTACCACCGAGGTGACGGTCACCGACAACACGGACGACCACGCGGCCGATCCCGTTGTCGCGCCTGCCTCGATCAGCGGCTACGTGTGGCATGATGAAAACTACGACAAGGTCTTCAACGACACCGAGAAGGGCATCCCCGGCGTGACGATCACGCTCACGGGAACCGACGCGCTCGGCAACTCGGTCAACGTGACCACGACGACCGACGAGAACGGCTACTACAACTTCACCGGTCTCTTCCCGGGGGTCTACACGATCACCGAGACGCAGCCTGATGGTTACATCTCAACGACCGACCTCCTCGGGACTGTCGGCGGCGAGACACGTGGCACCAACACCGACATTCTGGATGATATCCTTGCGGAGATCACCCTGAACGCTGGTGACCGTGGCGTGCGCTACGACTTCGGCGAGGTCTTCGAAAACATCGATCCCTCGATCAAGCTCATCAAGGAAGGTCGCTACATCCCCGGTGCGCCGGGCGTCGCCTGTGAATGGCTCTACTTCGCCACGAACTTCAACGCGTTCATCTTCGGCGACTTCCACGCTGCCGGCGGCGATACCGAGTACCGCCTCGCGGTTGGCGGCACCGCCAGCTTCACGGACGGCTACAGCGTCGGCCAGCCCATCGTCGGCATGCCGCTGCCCGTCTACACCGACGGCACCACCGACATGTTGATCGTTGGCGGTGACCTCTACGACGGCTATTTCGGTGTCAACGGCAACATCGTCTACGGCGGCACCCGCTACGACCCTGAGCGCTACATGTCCGACGGCAACGTGGTCTACCAGGCGACGAACATCACGTTCGACGCCTCCGGCAACGTGTCGCGTGACGGTACCGGCGAGACGTGGCTCGATCTCTACGCCCGTGTCGAGGTGGGCAGCACTGAGATGGCTGCGCTTGAGGAGCGCGGCGTGGTGGTGAATGACTTCACGCAGGAGTACTTCGGTTACCTGACGGGTGCTGATCCTTGGCTTAACGTCTTCCATGTGCGTGCCGAGGATTGGAGTATGTCGCAATCCGACTACATCATCGAAGCACCCGCTGACTCTGTCGTATTGGTCAATATCTACGGCACCGATGTTTCGATCGTGAATAGCGCGATGCGCCTCAGCGGCATCGACTCAAGCCACGTGATCTTCAACTACGTCGATGCGACGAACATCGTCGTGGAGAGCTTCACGCACGAAGGCTCTGTCGTGGCTCCGTATGCCTCCGCCCAACTCTACGGCGGTTCCATCGATGGTTCTGCCATCTTCGGCGGCGACGTCGAGACCGGGCGCGGCTTCGAGTTCCACAACTTCGGCTTCGGGGCCTACTGCCTCGGCGAGGGCGAAGGTGCGACCATCGAGTACACCTTCACCGTCATCAATGACGGCGGGGTGCCGCTCCACGACATCACCATCGACGATCCGCTCGTCGAAGTGATCGGCGGACCGATCGCCGTGCTCCAGCCCGGCGAGACCAACTCGACGACCTTCACGGCGACCTACACGCTGACACCGGCCGACTTCCTGGCAGGCTTTGTGACCAACACCGCCACGGCTTCCGGAATCTCGATAACCGATGTCACCGTCACGGACACCGACTCCGAGATCGTCATCTTCCGTGGCACTGGCCCTGTCGTTGGCGCGACCGTGGGCGACGTGGATGAGGGTGAAGCGGACGCTGGCGCTACCGGCGACACCGGTGGTGCTGGAACTGGTACAGGTGATACCGGTACCGGCGACACGGGTGACACCGGCACAGTCCCCGGCGGTGTTGACGAGGCTGGCAATCCTTATGTGCGTGCTGACTTCGGCGTCACAGCCATTGAGTTCATCGGCCCGGCCCCGACGGTCACGGGCGAGGTTTTCGCGATCCGCTTCACCGTCGAGAATCGCGGCCAGATCGCGGGGAACGCCGGCTATGCGGGTATCTTCATCTCGCACGTCAACCCTGTGGTTATCGGCGAGACGCCTGACGCGACGGTCGAGATTGGCGTCATGCAACCCGGCGAGGTGCGCGTCATCGAAGTGGGCGGCCTGACCGCCGCCATGACACGCGGTACGCACCACGTGCGCGTCTACGCCGACATGGGCGACGTCACGCAGGAGTGGAGCGAGGGTGACAACCAGCTTCCGCTGGCCTACACCATCAGCCCGATCCAGCTCGCGGTCGCGTTCGACGCTGCGGCGGGCGGTCTTAAGCTCACGTGGAACAGCTACTGGGGCGACCGGTACATCGTGTACCGCACCACCAGCCTGACGCAGCCGTTCACGCCGATCGCCACCGTTGAGGCGACCTATCCGACGAACACCTTCGTCGATCCTAACCCGCCCGCTGGCGGTGCCTTCTACAAGATCGGCGTCGAGCTGCCGTAACGGCGGCGAAAGACGGCAGGTTTTTTCGATGGAATCGATTGAGTCGAATGATTCGATTCTTTCGATTCCATCGATTCTTTCGGCCTCTTTGTCGACATTTACCACCGTTGTGCTATGATCTTGGCAGATCCAAAGGGAGGAAAGAACGATATGAAGAGACGTGAATTTGTGAAGTCGGCGGCGCTGTCTGCTGCGGCTCTCGGTGCGGGTAATGTCGCCAAGGGAGCGGTCGGCCGGGCCGCTGCATCTGCCACGGCTCCTGAAGCCATCAAGGCGGTGTTGTTGCACCTTGGTCATAACATGTGGTGCGATTGGTTCCCGGAGGGTATGGACCTCTCCAAGTTTGAAAAGGGGTTGCCGGACACGACGCTCCGCTGTAAAGATGATCTCTGGCGTAAGGTCACGGATCATGCCGCCGCGAAGGGGATGAACATGGTCGTGATCGACCTCGGGGAGGGTGTCGTTTACCCCAGCCACCCTGAGCTTGCCATCACCGGGTCATGGAGCGTGGAAAAGCTCCGTGCCGAACTCAATCGGCTGCGGGGCATGGGGCTTGAGCCGATTCCGAAGCTGAACTTCTCCACCACGCACAATGGGTGGCTGAAGTACTATCGCCGCATGCTTTCCACGCCCACCTACTACAAGGTGTGCGAGGACGTGCTGCGCGATGCCTACAAGATCTTTGACCGTCCGCGCTTCATCCACATTGGGTGCGACGAGGAGACGGCCCAGCATCAGGCTGGAAGCGGTCGCGCGTATTATATCTCTGTCCGCGTCGGCGAGTTCTGGATGCACGACTTCGAGCACCTCGTGCGGACAGTGGAGAAACTCGGCGCCCGCCCGTGGGCGTGGAGCGATTACGGATGGAGCCATCCCGAATTTATGCAGCGCTGTCCCAAGAGCGTCGTTCTCTCCAACTGGTATTACGACGAGTGCTACGGCGGCTTCGATCTCGCCACGAACAAGACGGCCGACCATAAACGCCTGATCAATTTCTGGGATCTTGAGAAGGCCGGTTACGACCAGATCCCGTGCGGCACGAATTGGGTCGGCTGGAAGCGCAGGCAGGTCAATGCCGGTGCGGAGGATGTGATCGGAAAGCTTGTGAAGCTTGGTCGGCAGGTCGTGGCCCCCGAACGTTTGCTGGGGTTCATGATGGCGCCTTGGGCCTCCACGGACAACGATGAGAATACCGCGTTCAATATCCGCGGCATTGATCTCTTTGCTGAGGCGCTTAACCAGCCTCGTGGGTGAGCCGTTTGAACGCTGAACGCAGAACGTCGAACGCAGAAGTAGCGCCGGGTGGATTAGAAAGGGTTCACGTAAAGATGAAGAAGATTCTGTTTGGAGTGATGGCGGCGCTGACGCTGTCGGTTGTTGGTGACACGTTGCCGGTTCTGGGCGGCTATGCCGGTTCGCTTGAGTTTCCCGATGCGTCGCTCTACTTCCAGCCCTGCGTATTCGCGCACGGCTGGAACCGTCGGTCGGCGACAGAGCCCAAGTTCACCGAACCGAAGTCTGTCCATCTCTTCCGCGTCAACCTTGATCCGAAGGGGAGCGGCGAATCCATCGAAGGACGGGCGACCTTCACGTCGGCCGACGGCGCGGTCGAAGCCGTCTGGAGCCTGCCGACAAACAACGTGCCGAAGTCTGCCGGACGGGCGGCCGTGCGCACCACATTCTCGCAAACGCTCTACGCCGGCGGCAGCGTGACGGCGGACGATAAAACGGTCGCGCTTGACGCAGGACGCCCTAATCGCGATGTGTTGCGCAGCGACCGGGTGACGTCGTTCGCGCTGCGGGACGCGTCCGGTGCCCTGCGTCTCAAGGTCGACTTCCGCAAGCCGACAGAGGTTCTTGTGCGCGAGATTCGCGACTGGGGGCTCGTCGTCTACGAACTCCAGTTCGGCTTTCGCGGTGAACTCGCCGCACGTTTCTCGGGCGAACGCCCGTTCGCGTTCCGTGAGGTCGGTCCGGTCCGCCTGACGGCTGGGGCAGAGTGGGTGCCGCTCGCGGCGGAGATCGAGATCGAACCGGGATCGGTCCTTGATTTTTCCGGCATGGGCGGGGGGAGTTCGGAAGCGCCCGCCGGAAAGCACGGCTGGCTGGTAGCGAAGGGCAATCACTTCGAGTTTGAGAAGCTGCCCGGCGTACCCCAGCGCTTCTATGGCGTGAATATCTGCGGCGACGCCAACGCGCCTGACCCCGAGACGGCCCGCCGCTTTGCGCGCAACCTGCGCCGCATCGGTTACAACATGTTGCGTTTCCACCATCACGAGAGCTGTCTTGTGGAAGGTTCGCCCCCCGGCTCCACGGAACTAAACGCGAAGGCGATGGAGCGTTTCGATGCGCTGGTGGCCGCTTGCGTGGAAAACGGCATCTACATGACGACCGACCTGTTCGTTTCCCGTCGTCCGATCTCTTGGAAGTCGCTCGGCTTCGACCGTCCGGGCGATGTCTCGATGACGGAGTTCAAGGGACTCGTTTTCTTCAACGAGAACGCCTTCTCAAACTACCTCGCTTACGCGCGCGCTTTCCTCGGCCACGTCAACCGATACACAGGACGCCGTCTTGCGGACGAGCCCGCGCTGGCGACGCTCTCGTTTGTGAACGAGGGCAACCTCAATGGCGTCTGGTGGTCCTTGAAGCAACTCGGCATCGTCGACAAGTTCGATGAGAAAGCCTTCGCCGAGATCGAGGCGCGTTTTGCACGGCGCGTCACGAAGTTCCTTCGCGAGGAGATGAAGTGTAAGGCGCTCACGTCCAACATGAACAACTACTTCTGGAACGACAGCGCGGCATCGCAACTCGTCCGCGCACGGGAGTTCGACTACGCCGACGACCACTTTTATGTCGACCATCCGCGCTTCCTGGATCGCGACTGGAGCCTGCCGACCTCCTGTCCGAATACAAACCCGTTGAGCGGTCCTGACCAAGGCACGCAGCGCCTTGCGGTGACGCGGATTCTCGACCGCCCGTTCACGATCACGGAATACAATTTCGCCGCGCCGGGACGCTTCCGCGGCGTCGGCGGTATCCTCACGGGGGCGCTCGGCGCACGGCAGGATTGGAGTGGTCTGGTCCGCTTCGCCTGGACGCACGGTAGCCACGGTCTTGACCGCGCGAAGGCGCTCGGTTTCTTTGATATGTCCGGTGATCCGCTCGGGCTTGCTGCGGAACGCGCGTCGATCTGCCTCTTTTTGCGTCGCGACCTCGATGTGGCGGAACGTACCTGCGCATTCGTGCTGTCGCCCGCGAAACTGGCCGATCCGGACAACCACAAGGGCAGCTACGCCAACGCGTGGGCGATGGACTGGGCGGCTTGGCGCGTCAAGATCGGTTCGCTCGTGGCGGACGCGGCTCCCGAAGGTGTCGAGACGCTTGACGTATGGCCGTTCAACCGTCCGCAAGCGGAGATGAAGGCCATCGTCGAGAAGTCGGGGCCGGATGGCGTCGTGATCGATTCGGCCGCCGGTTCGTTCACACTCGACACACCGCGCACGGTGGGCGGCTTCGCCGAGAGCGGCACCGTAAAGGCGGGGCCGTTCGTCGCCGATCTTGACGGGAGTGCCGCGACGATCTGGGCGAGCACCCTCGATAACGAGCCGATCGCCTCCTCGCGCCGGTTGCTGCTGACTCATCTGACCGACGTGCAAAACACAGGGACCACCTATGCCGATGAAGGGCGGCGCATCCTGCTGGCGTGGGGTTCACAACCCCATCTTATGCGTGCCGGACGTGCCACCGTTAAGATCCGCCTCGCAGCGGGAGCGTGGCAGGTGTGGACGTTGACGCCCGGCGGTCGCCGCCGCCAAGTGGTTCCGTCGACATACGCCGACGGCCAGCTCACCTTCGTGGCCGATGTCGCCGCCGATCCCGCCTGCGCCTCGTATCTCTACGAGATCGTGCGTTGAGTGGCCGCTTCGCCACAGAGCATCGGGAGGGGCAAGCGTCTGCTTG
>LSQX01265321.1_pt3 | contig 13253 bp, 13 predicted proteins | sample 654561 | NCBI WGS metagenome assembly LSQX01 (sample SAMN04489861, study PRJNA283612) | anaerobic digester metagenome | isolation source: 4 biogas reactors fed with cattle manure at either 37C or 55C with and... | place: Denmark: Kongens Lyngby | collected 2014 | reverse complement strand
GCGTCACCTAAAAACTCAAGGCGCTCATTGTTGCGCCCCGAAAAACTGCGATGGGTTAACGCTAATGTGAGCAGGCCAGTGTCCTTGAAGCTATATCCCAGCCTAGCCTGCAAGCGTGTTATTGCATTACTCACCGGGCACGCACGCGATATTCTTTTTCAAATTTAACCACCAAATCGATATTTTTTATCACAGGCTCTCGCTTTTCATAGTTTACCTGCACTAAAAACTCATTATTTTCCAAGCTTATCTTCACTGCATCTTGCGGTCTGATGTCATTGATAGCATTGATTTGCATGCCTTTGCTGATATGTGCATAAAAATCAGCTGGACTATTCACTCTACTGGCTGTAGCTGCATCGGTTTCCACGGCGGTGATAATCTTAGTCAGTGCTTTATTATCAATATAATGCGGAATAATTTTAAACGCGATAGTGGCTATAAAGCCCACCAGAATAATAATTACCAACCCACTCAGAGGCGACATGCCTTGTTGCGAACGCGAAAATCTCATATTTATCTCCATATACAAAACTAGCAAAGTTGAATTCTAACGACAAGCATGTAAGTTGCCGGATATTCGGCCAGTGCTAGTTTACCCCTTACTTGATTAAACCAACACGCTCAAAATGCGGCAGCTTGCTCAATTTTGGTGATGGCCAGGTTACCCAAATTACCGATGCCTTACCCACTACATACTCATCCGGAACCATACCCTGCAGCTCGGGGGCAATATGTGGCGCATCCCAATAACGACTGTCTCTGGAATTGTCTCGGTTATCACCCATGGTAAAGTAGTGTCCTTCCGGCACCACCCATTCGCGCGTTGGTTCTGTACGGGTACGGCGCATTTTACGAATTTGATATGAGTTATCACCCTGCTGCTCAGAAAAAATGTGTGCGCTACCCAAACTGCCTGGCTCTTCGCGCAATAGCTTTTGCGGTACGAGCTGTCCATTAACAAAAATCCTTTTGTCGCTGGTGTACCTAATCGTGTCGCCGGGTAAACCAATCACACGTTTAATATAATTAATTCGTGGATCTTCGGGGTACTTAAACACCATCACATCGCCGCGTTGTGGGGTGCCGACATCTATCACCTTAATATCCGCTGCTGGCAAGCGAATTCCATAGGCAAATTTATTCACTAAAATAAAGTCGCCCTCTACCAAGGTTGGAATCATAGAGCCTGAAGGAATCTGAAACGGCTCAAATAAAAATGAGCGCAACACCAACACAATAGCCAATACAGGAAACAAAGAACGGCCATATTCGGCAAGCAAGGGCGCTTTAGATAACTGCTCAACCACCTCTTGATTGGCGGTGGTGCCTACTTGCTGTTTATACGCTGTTACCGCCTGACGACGCTTAGGCGCCAGCCAAACAACATCAATCAGCGCCACCACCCCAGAAACGAACACAGCAATAACTAAAATAAGCGGGAAATTTAAGCTCATATAATTAGTCATCCACTCTCAATACAGCTAAAAACGCTTCTTGCGGGATTTCTACGTTACCCACCTGCTTCATACGCTTCTTACCTGCTTTTTGCTTTTCCAGTAGTTTTTTCTTTCGACTGATGTCGCCACCGTAGCACTTAGCCAATACGTTTTTGCGTAGCGCTTTGACTGTGGTACGGGCAATGATTTGACCGCCAATTGCCGCCTGAATCGCCACATCGTACATTTGTCGCGGAATCAGATCTTTCATCTTCTCGGTCAGTAATCGCCCCTTACTAGCAGCCTGATCCCGGTGCACAATGAGCGCTAACGCATCCACTTTTTCGTTATTAATTAATATATCAAGGCGCGACAGGTTTGCAGCCTGGAAGCGGTCAAAGCTATATTCCAATGACGCATAACCACGGCTTACCGACTTCAAGCGATCAAAGAAATCCAGCACTACTTCGTTCATGGGCAGCTCGTAAATAACCTGAACCTGAGTCCCCAAAAACTTCATATCAATCTGCACCCCGCGTTTTTCTACACACAGGGTAATCACACTACCCAAATGCTCTTGCGGTACTAAAATCGTAGCACGCACAATAGGTTCACGCATTTCTTGGATAAGCGAAGGATCCGGCATGCGCGACGGGTTATCAACATAGGTTACGTCGCCGTTTTTTTGTACAATTTCAAAGACAACAGTAGGCGCAGTGGTGATCAAGTCCAAGTCGTATTCACGCTCTAGCCGCTCTTGAATAATTTCCATGTGCAACATGCCGAGAAAGCCAATACGAAAACCAAAACCCAACGCATCGGATGACTCAGGCTCATACTGCAGCGCCGCATCATTAAGGGTGAGTTTTTCTAGGGCATCACGAAAATCTTCAAAATCATCAGAGCTGACAGGGAATAATCCTGCATACACCTGCGGTTTAATAAGCTTAAAGCCCGGCAGCATTTCAACTTCAGGAGTATTCGATAAGGTCAGCGTGTCACCAACGGGCGCACCCTGAATTTCTTTGATACCAGCAATTACAAAGCCTACTTCTCCGGCTTTTAAAGCGGCCGTTTGCGTATGTTTGGGGTTAAACACGCCAACGCTGTCGACCTGATGCACTTTGCCGGTGGATTTAACCAGAATTTTATCGCCCTTTTTAACCGCACCGTGTTTAACCCGCACCAAGGACACTACGCCAAGGTAGTTATCAAACCAAGAGTCAATAATAAGTGCTTGCAGTGGTGCATCAACCTCACCCACCGGTGGCGGGATTTGAACGACTAGACGTTCAATCACATCCTCAACGCCCAAACCTGTTTTTGCGCTGCATTGCACGGCATCCGTAGCATCAATGCCAATGACGTTTTCAATTTCTTCCTGTACTCGCTCGGGCTCTGCCTGCGGCAAATCGATTTTATTGAGCACGGGCATCACTTCCAGCCCCTGCTCGATGGCGGTATAGCAGTTAGCTACCGATTGGGCTTCAACACCCTGCCCCGCATCCACTACTAACAAAGCACCTTCGCAAGCGGCTAACGAACGGCTGACTTCATAGGTAAAGTCAACATGACCGGGGGTGTCGATAAAGTTTAGCTGGTAGGTTTTGCCATCGCGCGCCGTATAGTTCAACGTCACGCTATGGGCTTTAATGGTGATTCCTCGTTCGCGCTCTAAATCCATAGAGTCCAACACACGAGACTCCATTTCGCGCTCAGCAAGGCCGCCGCAAAGCTGAATGAATCGATCCGCCAAGGTAGATTTACCATGGTCGATATGGGCAATAATAGAAAAATTACGAATATGACTCAGGTCGCTCACAGAACTTCACTCTAAAATTGAACTCGCCAACTGAGTGCCGGCAAAATAGCCCGTGAGTTTACCTGATCTAGTGCCTACCCGTCATCTTTAAAGAAAATAAGCCAGCTGCGTTTGAACTATTACACCTGTTATTTTTGATGGATGGGTAACGCATCTGCAAACACAGAGCCACCGTCGCTCATTGCGTTGCAGATACGTCACTCACTGCTTACTACCTATTGTCTACCTATTGTTAGGCCATATGAACTCTTTTAGCGGTTCAGCTTAAAGGTAATGAAGCTTGCTCGTCCTTGGCGTAAGACACGCATCGATAAAGAGCGTTCTTTGGGTAATTTATCCATCACCTTGACAAAGGTTTTCGCGGAATCAATTACTTGATTATCTAAGTGCGTTATAACATCTCCTGGGCGCAAACCTATCATGGCTGCCGGCCCCTCTTTGACCTCTTGAATCACTACACCGCTTTGCAGATCAATGGCTTTTTTCTGTTCATCGGTTAAATCAGCCACGGTGATGCCTAATCTATTGCTAGTACCCTTACTTGATGACTGTCCGACAACAGTTTGTTCGTCTCCTTCACCGGGCGCTGCCCCAACTTTAACCTGCACGTTTTTCCTTGCACCTTCACGCATCACTTCCAAGCGTGCTGTGGCGCCAGGCTTTAACGCACCAATTAAATGCGGCAAATCAGCGGACATCACTACAGGCTGTCCATTCATCGACAAAATTACATCACCTACCTGCAGACCTCCTTTGGCGGCCGGGCTATTATCTAACACCTGCGCTACTAATGCTCCTGCAGGTTTTTCCAAACCAAAAGATTCTGCTAGATCTTTATTCACTTCCTGAATAATGACACCTAACCAACCGCGCTCAACACGCCCGTTTTTCTTTAGTTGCTCTGCCACATCCATAGCCACTTCCATAGGAATGGCAAAGGACAAACCCATAAACCCACCGGAACGGGTAAAGATTTGCGAGTTAATCCCCACCACTTCACCCTTCATATTAAACAGTGGACCACCGGAGTTACCTGGATTAATCGCTACATCGGTCTGAATAAAAGGCACATAGTTTTCATTGGGCAGGTTACGCCCTTTGGCCGAAACAATGCCGGCGGTCACCGAATGGTCAAAACCAAAGGGCGAGCCTATAGCCAACACCCACTCACCCACTTTAAGCTGCTTGGACTGCCCCATTTTCAAAGTGGGCAGGTCTTTGCCTTTAACCTTCAGTAACGCTACATCAGTACGCGGATCGGCACCGACCAGTTTCGCTACTAATTCGCTACGGTCCGACAGGCGCACGATAATTTCATCTGCGCCTTCAATCACATGGTTATTGGTTAAAATATAACCATCTGCAGAAATAATAAAACCAGAACCTAAAGACTGCGCTTGCTGCTGTCTTCTAGGTGATTTTCCAGGTGAGCGTGGCGCAGGAAACGAATGCTCGAAGAAATCACGAAAAATGGGGGGTAAACCTTCTAACTCGGGAAACATAAAAGTATCACGACCACCATAGACCCTCTCTTGCTCGATTTTTTTCCTTGTACTGATATTAACCACAGCCGGTGACGCCCGCTCAACCAATTCAGTAAAGTCTGGTAACTGGGCATGCACAGCGAAGCTGCATAGAAAAACAATGCTTGCACAGAGGCCGATTAATACTGATTTTGCTTTGCGCATAATCTCTTTCTCCAACTACTTGCTATCTAACTGGTTTAGAAAAAACAAAACGTCCACCCNNATAAATAAACGACTCTAACCTAGACCCTAATTTTGCTGCACCGCCAACTCTGCACGCAAAACTACTGGCATCAGGTCTGTATTATTTGTATTGCGCATATTAAAACGATACAAATAAACACCACTTGCAGCAAACGTCACGCCTGCCAGAAAAATACTCCAGCCCTCGGTTAAGCCTATTTGTTGGCCCAGAACAGCGCCAGCAATTAAGGCTAACAAAGGTAATAAATACACCATCAAAGCGCTACGCAGTAATAAGTCTTCGCTAACACCAAGCACCACAAAATCGCCTTCTTGCAAATGCAAATCGGTTATAGCCCTAACCTCATGACAGTATTCAGATTGCATTGCTTGCATTAATCCTTGCCCACAAGCGACTTTGGCCTGACAGCTACCGCAGGCCGACTGCCGGTTCACGCGCACGCGCACCGCGCCTTGCTCTACGGCGATTACTTGTCCACGCTCTTCTAACATCGTCGCTAATCCTGCTGTTGAATACGGACGGACAACGCCAGTCGCTCAGCAGTTCCGGCAGGCACCTCACCAAGAACCGTAATCATGTACGGCCCCCGCTGCGTATCCAAGCGTCGTGTTACCACCGCCGTTGGACCCAACTGTAAACGTGCTGCAGCCACATCTTGCTCCAACAAAGGCTCTACAAACACACTGAACTGCGCCAAACCATCCGAGTAGCTTTGGTTGCTGACTTGTTTGTGGTTGATTTTCCAGTTTTGACTTGCCTGATGCACCGCCTGATAGCCTTCAGGTAGCCAATCTAACTGCCAGTGCCAAGCTAACTTCTCAGCCTCATCAGCATCCAAGGGTAAAGGCTCTAAGCAAGGCTGCTCAATAAGCAAATCTTGCGCATCGGGTTCATCAACTGAGTATTCAACAAACTGAAAACGCTCCAACAATTGGCCATGCTCATTTAAAAGCAATGATTTTAACGGCACGCCTGTCTGCGCATCCATATGCACTTCCAAGGGATACCTATGAGCATCAAGTGGTGCAAATAAAACAGCCAAGGAGGCGCGATCGGCAACCCGTGTGTGACCTAGCAGCTGCATTGAATACCACCGGGATAAGTCTTGCCAGTTTAAATTTTGGCCGGGCCAGTCTTGGGTTAAGAACGGCTCATCTAGGTTTGGATGCACAACGCACTTTACCTGCCTATCGACTTTTAACATCTCAAGCCGCGGACCATTGAGCTGCAAAAACCGCTCTTGTTGTTGCCCTTCCTTATCAACATAGCGCCACATACGGTGGGTTGAGAAAACATCCTTGCGCTCATAGATAAAGCTGCCCTGATAGCTTCTCTGTTGTGCATCACGCAACTGTTTAAGCACTTCTTGTGCATCTTGGGCTGTGGCAGAGCTCGCTGAAAACAACCAGCCTACCATCAACCAGGCAAAACTATAGCGCATAGAGTTAACGCCCTTCTATACTGGCGGCTCGCGCATAAGGCAGGTTCGTTTCCATGCCAGACACCGTGGTTTGCTGATTGTGCTGTTTTAAATAAGCCGGTAGACGCTCTCTGTACCACGACGAGCTATCATCATTGGCTTGCTTGGTTTGCGAACCCTTGATGGAACCACCATAACTTGCCAACACCACCGGATTCATTGCAGAGTGCGTCATTGCAGGAGCTGTCTGTTGTGCATCTGCCATTACCGCTTGTTCGTCAGTGACATTCATGTTGTTGTAAAAACGCGCACCACCTAAGACTGCAAAGGTGACACTGGCGGCCACTGCTACCTTACCAACGCGAGACCATAAGCCCGGCTGAGCCGGTTTCTCGCTTGATGTCATTTCCACATCCTGCAACGCTTCGCTTATGCGATCCGACAGATCAATCTGAGGAATCACAGCATCTTGACGCATACTCCAACGCGCCGCTTGCATGCGTTGCCATTGTGCACGTAATTCTGGATTATTTGTTTCGCGTAAAATCCTCTGCAGCTCTAAATCATCGGCTTCGCCATCCATTAGCGCTGAAAGTGATTGCTCTAAACTAGTTTGACTCATGTAGCTTTCCTCATAACTAACGGTTTGGCTAAACTTCTTCTAATAACGGCTGCAAAGCTTTGTCTACTGCTTCACGAGCGCGAAAAATACGTGAGCGTACTGTTCCCACCGGACACTGCATCACGGCAGCTATATCTTCATAACTTAACCCTTCGTATTCACGCAACGTAAGGGCTACACGCAAATCCTCTGGCAACTTACCGATGCTATCTTGCACGGTTTTATCAATCTCATCTCGCAGCAACAAACGCTCGGGAGAATCAATATTTTTAAGCGCATGATCACCCTCAAAAAACTCTGCATCTTGCGCATCAACTCCGCTGGCAGGTGGCCTGCGATTGCGAGAAACTAAGTAGTTTTTCGCCGTATTGATAGCAATTCGGTAGAGCCAAGTATAAAACGCACTCTCTCCACGAAAATTACCCAGCGCACGATAGGCTTTAACAAAGGCCTCTTGGGTTACATCTTGTGCCTCGTGGCTGTCCTGCACAAAGCGCACAACCAAGGCTAAAATTCGACTTTGATACTTCAACACCAACAGATCAAAAGCACGTTTATCACCTTTCTGCACTCGTGCTACGAGCTGCCTATCATCATCAGCGGTCATTAGTTAGACCCCGAGTAGGTATTTATTTTTATATTCTTCATTCTGTATGGCGCCATACTGCCCTCAATTAAACGCCTACTGACTACCATCAAATCTTGCGCAAGCGCTTGCTGCAAGATTTCTCCATTTATTAACCGCATTTTTATTAATGGCATTTTAATAACCTAGTCTATTGAGCACTGCTTTACCAAAAAAGTTCAAAGCTTTATTTCTAATTCAATGCATTTTTCAGTTTTCAAAATTAAAAAAAAGTTTTTCCTACAGTCTACAGGGCTATACTAGCGTAGCTAAAAAAATGCATGGGCATCTTAATTTTATGAGCGAAACATACCAGCACGATGTGCTAATTATTGGCAGCGGTGCTGCTGGACTTACTGCAGCACTCACATTGCCACATCACCTAAAAATTGCCGTTCTCAGCAAAGGCAAACTTGCTGATGGCTCCACGCCTTGGGCACAGGGGGGTGTTGCCGCAGTGCTGGATATTAGCGACAGTATCGAATCACACGTCCAAGATACACTCGTTGCCGGTGCGGGCCTGTGCCATGAAGAAGCCGTACGCTTTACCGTTGAAAACAGCCAAGCCGCGATTAATTGGCTGATAGAGCAAGGCGTGCCCTTTACCCGCAACCCCGCTGATGAAACAGGTCAGCAGCAATTTGCTTATCACCTGACGCGCGAAGGTGGCCATAGCCATCGTCGCATTATCCATGTCGCTGATGCGACGGGCGCGGCAGTATTTAATGCTTTAAGCAGCAAAGCCAAAGAACGTGAGAATATTCAACTGTTAGAACACCAAACCGCGGTTGACTTAATCACTGACAAAAAGCTGAACCGCCAAGGCAATCGCTGCTTAGGCGCTTACGTCCTGAATGCACAAACCAACCAAGTAGACACCCATGCTGCACGCTTTGTGATTCTGGCTACCGGTGGTGCTGCGCGTGTTTACTTGTATTCCAGCAACCCTGACGGAGCTAGCGGTGACGGGATTGCCATGGCCTGGCGTGCGGGCTGCCGGGTTGGTAATTTGGAGTTTAATCAATTCCACCCAACCTGCCTGTACCACCCTAAAGCAAAAAACTTCTTAATTACTGAGGCGTTACGCGGTGAAGGCGCTATTCTTAAGCTACCTAATGGCGAGCGCTTTATGAAACGCTTTGATGAGCGTTTAGAGTTAGCACCGCGAGATATCGTAGCGCGCGCCATTGACCATGAAATGAAGCGCTTAGGGCTTGATCACGTGTATTTGGATATCAGCCATAAATCCGCTGATTTTATCAAAGAGCACTTCCCTACCGTTTATGAGCGCTGTCTTTTTTTTGGCATAGACATCACCAGCCAGCCTATTCCTGTAGTACCTGCCGCGCACTATACCTGCGGCGGCGTGGTGATTAATCAGCATGGCTGTACCGATGTGGAAGGCCTCTATGCTATTGGCGAAACCAGCTTTACCGGCTTACATGGCGCCAACCGCATGGCCAGCAACTCATTATTGGAGTGCTTTGTTTATGCCCGCTCTGCCGCTGAACATATCAGCCAACAACTAGACAAAATCAAACAACCCAACTTTCTACCTAACTGGGATGCCAGCTTAGTCACCGACTCCGATGAAGATATTGTGATTTCGCATAACTGGAATGAGCTGCGCCACTTTATGTGGGATTACGTTGGTATCGTGCGCACTAATAAAAGACTTATCCGCGCGCAACACAGAGTCAAACTATTGTTAAGTGAGATTGATGAGTTTTATAGCAACTATCGCGTCAGCCGTGACTTGCTCGAGCTTAGAAATCTGGTGCTGGTTGCTGATCTGATTATTCAGTCGGCCATGCAGCGTAAAGAAAGCCGCGGCTTACATTATAATCTAGACTACCCAAACTGTTCTGCCGTTGCTAAAGAAACCATCCTGCAACCTGACTATTAAACACTCACGCTAAAAACCGCAGCTGCACCCGCAGTTTGCGGTGGCTTTCTGCATCCAGCACATGCCAAGGCACAACCAAAGCACGGGAAAAGCGTTGCTCAGGCTTGCGATAATAAATAACCAATAGCCAAGGCAACACCATTGTTTGTGCCGATAGGTGAATACTTTGCCAGCCGGTTTTGCTGGTCCATAGCTGCCAAGTTTTAGCTGTATAACGCAAGCCATATCCGTAACGCGCCTGTTTGACACACAACAAACGCCACCACACAAGCGCAGCATAGAGCGCGTAAATAACCAGCAAAATAGCTTTATAGAGGTGTGACACTGTGCTGCCTAACAGTGCGACAACCGCTAGCAGCACTAGCAAAAACACACACAGATGCAACCACGGACTGGGTTGCCAAAAATAAGCGCTCATTGCTTAAAAATCCTTTTTAAGGCTGCAGAGGCTGATGAAACGCGAACTGCTTGCACAGAGTACCGTCAGCAGATCGCCTCTAGAGACTGTTATAGCTCGATGGGTCGCTCGTCATTGTGCTTTAAAACCAAGCCTACAATGCGCTGCAAATCTTCATCGTCGGGCTGATTACGATTCATAAACCAGCCAAATATATCTTGATCCTCACAGGCCAGTAACTTTACGTAACGCTCCTTATCCGCATCCTGCAAGGAAGGAAATGCTTCTTTTAAAAAAGGCACAAGCAGTCTATCCAACTCCAACATGCCGCGGCGGCTATGCCAAAACAAACGATTTAACTCAGCTTCTGACGTCATTACAGTCATAACACAACTCCCAAAAAATATTCGCTAAGTATAAGCCAGACAAATCAGTAACGCACTCACTGACAATTGCCCAGTAAAATACTATGATATACCTATTGCTCAGTCAGATAACCGAGGCACCCATGAGTCAAACTACAGGCTTTACCCAGATAACCCAGGAAGGACTCTTAGCTGTACGAGGTAAGGATGCAAAAACCTTCCTGCAAGGCCAAATTACCTGCAACTTAAATTACGTCAGCAACGACCGTAGCAGCCTTGGCGCGCGTTGCACACCCAAGGGTCGCATGCAATCCACGTTTCGTATTCTGCCAGAGTCAGACGGCTATCTGCTAGCCATGCACCACTCATTAGTCGAACGCCAGCTAAACGACTTAAAAAAATTCGCAATGTTTTCTAAGTCCACATTAATCGACGAATCTAAACTCTGGACTCGCTTTGGCTTGATTAACGCTGAGGCAGCACTGATTGAGCTTGGCGTTAGCTTGGCCAAAGAGACCAATTCGGTCGCGCGACACAATGAACTCATTGCAGTACGGGTTAGCGAAAACCTTTGTGAGCTGTGGCTAAAAAACCAAGACGCTGCCTGTTATCTAAAACGTTTAAGCGGTTTGCTTGAAGAGCTTAACCCCAATGCGTGGCAGCTTGAATTGATACGCTGTGGAATAGGTCATGTTACTGAAAGTAACTTCGAAGAATTTATTCCGCAGATGTTAAACTTACCGGCGCTGGATGCAGTCAGCTTTAAAAAAGGCTGCTATACCGGCCAAGAAATCGTTGCTCGCATGCAGTATCTGGGTAAGCTTAAGCGCCACATGTATCACTTTTCAGTTGACGATAAACAACTACCGGAGATAGGCACGCTACTATTCTCCCCACTACGTAGCAAAACTATAGGTCAAGTGATTAGCGCCGCTTATGCAGAAACCGGAGTGGAATTACTGGCTGTCGCACTGGATGAAGCTGTGTACGAATCTGAAATTCGTTTAGCCAAAGAAGACGGTGCTTTACTCACTCCGCTGACGCTGCCTTATAGCCTGGACAGCGAGAGGGAGATCACTCGCTAACGATTAAAAAGTTTTGATAATATAAACAGTTATATTTTTAGGTTAAAACCAGGTGAAATCTAAATGGCCTCTTTACTAGAACAGGTTTACGGCGACATAGTACAAGCGATTAACAGTGATGAGCTTATTTTGCCCACACTTCCAGAAGTTGCTTTGCGCGTTAGAGAAGCCGCACAGGATCCTGAAATAGAAATTAGCTGCCTAGGCAAAATCATTGCCACCGATGCAGGGTTATCAGCACGGGTGATTAAGGTGGTTAACAGCCCGTTATTGCGCTCAAGCAGTGAAATCACCGACCTTAATATGGCCATCAGTCGCCTAGGACTCAGCTACACCTCAAACCTGGCTTTGGGTCTAGCTATGGAGCAGATGTTTCAAGCCACCAATGAGCTGGTAGACAACCAGTTGCGCGAGGTTTGGGCACGCAGCACCGAAGTCGCAGGCATCAGCCATGCTCTGTGTCGCCACTTTACGCGCTTAAAGCCTGACCAAGCAACGCTGGCTGGCTTAGTACATCAAATCGGAATTTTACCTGTATTAACCTATGCCGAAGAGCGTGACTCTAGACTTTTGCAAGACGCCAGCACCTTACAAAAAATTATCGACCGCCTGCATCCGCTCATAGGCCGACGCATTCTTGAAGCTTGGGATTTTCCAGCAGCCATCATTGAAGTTCCGAACGAATATTTAAATTTCGAGCGGGTTTCAGAGCAGCCTGATTACGTTGATATTGTTCAAGTAGCCACCTTACAAATCCATGCCAATACCAATCATCCACTGGCTGAAGTGGACTGGACAACGGTAGATGCTTTTAACAAGCTGGGTTTAGATGTGCGCCAAAAACTTGAAGATGATGATGAAGATTTAAACGAAGCCATGGAAGCTGCTATGCAAATGCTGCAAAGTTAATTCCGTTCTCTTTACACGGCAGCTATCCATGCAAATTGACTTCTATCAAGACGAATAAAAGACAAACTGCTTAGACTGGCTGCTCATTTTTTAAAATACCTGTAGCTTTAAGGAGTTCGCATGCAACTGGTATGCCCTGCTGGCAGTTTACCGGCACTTAAAGCCGCTGTTCGCCAAGGCGCAGACGCTATTTATGTGGGTTTCAAAGACGATACTAATGCGCGTCACTTCGCTGGTCTCAACCTCACTGACAAGCAGCTGGAAAGCGGCTTGGATTTTATTCGTCAAAATCAAAAAAAACTCTATATTGCAGTTAACACCTACGCACAGCCCGAAGGCTGGGAGCGTTGGCAGCGTGCTGTCGATCATGCCGCCGCCTTAGGTGTGGACGCGTTAATTGCAGCAGACCCGGGCGTGCTCGCTTATGCCAGCAAAAAACACCCACAGCTTAACCTGCACTTGTCTGTGCAGGGTTCGGCCACCAACGCACCAGCTTTAGCTTTTTACAAAGAGCGCTACAATATCAAGCGTGCTGTATTACCGCGCGTACTGTCACTTACTCAGGTGAAACAGGTTGCAGAAAGCACCGATGTACCGATTGAAGTGTTCGCTTTTGGCAGCCTGTGCATCATGGCTGAAGGCCGTTGCCACCTGTCTTCTTATTTAACCGGTGAGTCGCCCAACCTGTGCGGTGTTTGCTCACCTGCCAAAGCTGTACGCTGGAGCAACGACGAAGGCAAGCTGACTTCTCGACTGAATGAAGTTTTAATTGACCGCTACGAAGAAGACGAATCCGCCGGCTATCCAACGCTGTGCAAAGGCCGCTTTATCGTCAACGGCAAGCGCTTTCACGCATTGGAAGAACCCACCAGTTTAGACACCATGGACCTTATCCCTGAACTAGCCAAAATTGGCGTCAGTGCGGTAAAAAT
>LSQX01316298.1_pt1 | contig 13254 bp, 6 predicted proteins | sample 654561 | NCBI WGS metagenome assembly LSQX01 (sample SAMN04489861, study PRJNA283612) | anaerobic digester metagenome | isolation source: 4 biogas reactors fed with cattle manure at either 37C or 55C with and... | place: Denmark: Kongens Lyngby | collected 2014 | reverse complement strand
GGACCCAACTACGCAGCGTGTCTACGCATACCCCCAGATCCGTTGCTAGCTGCCTATATGGCTTGCCGCTCTCCCTGTAAAGCCGTACTGCTTCTTCTCTAAACTGTGGTGGGTACTTGCCGCGCGTTCCTGCCATGATGTGGACACCCCTTCTCTAACTTACTTGTACGATCTTTGAGTGTCCACCAAACCAGGGGAGGCTCAATCATTTGAGCCCATCGGCATTTCGAGTGCCGAATCCACCGGGGTGGTGGAACTCCTTCATTCCATTGCCGATCCATCGCCACGCATTCAGCGGGCGATCCTGGGGGCCCTGGAATGGGTACGAGAAGTGCAGCTCTCCGACGGTCGCTGGGCTCGGTATTACGAGATCGGTACAGATCGACCCATCTTCTCCGGGCGGGACGGTGTCATCCGCTACGATGTCTCTGAAATCGAAGAGGAGCGTCAGATGAACTATGCCTGGTTCGGAACGTGGCCCAAACGCCTATTGACCCACCCCTACGGTGACAACTACATCGACTCGCTCTATGAGGCTGTAGAGGACTATCCTGCATTGAGGCTTGTTTTTCGGGGCCTAAGGGATCACGACAAGGTTTCCGGTGTCATACCTGTAGACATTATGGTTTTGCACCCCTCAAGAGCTGAAGGTATTGAGTACGTGGTTGTAGCTCTGGACGACCAGGTCATCTACGAAGGCACGAATGTACCCGATAACGGACACCTCACCTTTGATACCGAACAACTCGAGGATGGCAAGCACATTCTATCCGCAACTGCCACACATCGCGATCTTGGACGACATAAACGAGCCATCACCATTCAGGTGAACAATGTATGGAGTCTGACCCAGGATATGAGACCGCCCTCTGAATCGTGGTTCGGTACGCTCGATTATCTGCAAACGTCCACCCGCTCGCAAGGGTGGGGATATGACGTAGAGCACGAAGCGCTCTTTTTTGGTGATCCGCACCGTCTTGTTCGCACCACCGATAGCGAGGAATACCTGATATGGGATACGCCGCGGCTCACTTCGGTGACTATGGTGGCCTATGTTCAGGGTGACACCATCCTTGAAACAGGGTTAAGACTGGCCGTCGCCCGCGAGGCCGACGAGTGGCGTGACATACCATACCCGGTCGAATACGAAGAAGGCGGAGGGGAGTGGAGACGCGTCACAATCGAAGTTGAGCTTGAGGAGTCCACCAGCGGAGATCGGTTTCGTTTGATACTCACATCCAACTTATCTAAGGAAAAGCTACAGATTGGCAGGATCGTTCTGTCGGGGTATCGAAAACCATGAAGTCTAAGAAGGGGCGAAATGATGACACTCAGAAAGCTCTTATATGTAACGCTTATCGGCATGCTTGTGTTGTCCGGCCTCGCGGTTTGCACCGCTGCTGAACAGACAATCGAAGTCGTACTTACCGGCCAACCTGAACTGTACGAGTCCGTCGTGGATCAATTTCGTGCGGCGCATCCGGACATCAAGGTGGATTACCGTACCGAGGCCTTTGGTACATGGCAAGAGAAGCTGTCGATTCTTCTTGCCTCAAATCTGGCACCGGATGTTTTTATTCTGTCTTGGGCTTACTTCGGTGAGTTCGCCGATCTAGGAGTCCTGCTTGATATCGGTCCCCTCGTGGAACGTGACTATAATGCCATGCGGGCCTCCGACATCATTCCGGCCGCCTGGGAAGCCGCAAGATACAAAGGACGCCAGTTGGGAATCCCCTTCTTACCCGGACATACGATGATTTTTTACAACAATGACATTCTGGCCGATGCCGCCATTGCTGAACCCAAACCCAACTGGACCTGGGATGAGTTCGTGGAGATCGCCAGACGGACGACACAACCGGGGACTGCGGATGAGGTCAACTCCAGGTACGCTATAGACCATGCCAGGATTGCAAGCTGGAACTTCTGGAGTGCGGTGCTCTTCTCTCATGGAGGGAGCGTTTGGAACCAGGAGGGAACGGGTTTCGCCATCAATTCGGAAGCGGGCTTGCAGGCTTTTCAGTTCATCGACGAGTTGGCCAACCGTTTCCAGGTCCTACCGCCCAGAGGCCTTAGTGATCTGTGGTCCGCAGGTCGACAGACTTTCACTCACGGCTCATCGTCGGTCCTGAATAACACGAGAAAAGACCAACGCTTCGATTTCGCCGTGACCAATTATCCTGCGGGCCAGTTTAACACGGGCGGTATTCTTCCTGTTTGTGCCAAAATCGACACCAAGCAGCCTGAAGCTGCATGGACGTTCATGAAGTACCTTTTGAGTCCTGAGTGCATGGAATACCGGGCGGGCTACGGACAACTGCCGGTACGCGCCTCCGTAGTCCGGCGGCTACCCGACCCGTATATCCGCGAGTTCGCGTCCGGGATCTCCAGTGCCATCGTATGGACCAATAAGTACTACAATCAGCTGAATCGCATAGTGAACACTCATGTGAATAGCATTGTGAACGGTCAGGAGCCCGTTGGCAACGCCCTGACAAACTTGGAGATAGCCTTAAACGCCTTTTTGCAGTCGCAGATCACGAAGTAGTATCCACAGGAATTCAGGGGGAAAGCAAACATGAAACGGATCAACGTCGGCGTAATAGGTTTTGGCGGTCGAGGGCGGAGCCTTGCCCTGCGTTTTCACAGGCATCCGGACACCCGCATCGCGGGTGTGGCTGATCCTTCGGAAGCGGGACGCGCGAGAGCGAGCGAGGAATTCCCCGATGCTCAGGTGTTTGCCACCACGGAAGATATGCTCAAAAACTGCGATATCGATGCCGTGGTGATAGCTTCACCTGACTACACGCACTATGAGAATGCCGTTCTCTCCTTGAAGCATCGCAAGCATGTGCTGCTTGAGAAACCCATGGCACAGACTATCGAGCATTGCGATGACATGATCGCTGCCTGGAAGTCGCTGGCTCCCGATCGTGTCTTCATGGTGGGGCTTGAACTCCGCTACTGTTCGTTGTTTATCCGGATCAGAGAGCTCCTCAAAGAAGGGGTTATTGGAAACATCATCATGGGGCATGCCGTTGACAACGTCGCAACGGGACACACCTATTTCCACAGGCCCTACCGAAGCAAGTCCTATGTGCGGAGTCTGTTGCTGCAAAAGGGCGTTCACACCATAGACTTGCTCAATTGGCTCATGGATGCTCGGCCGACGCGGGTCTATGCCACGGGTGGGCTGAACGTCTTTGGCGGTGACGAACCCGAGGACAAAGAGTGCGCCACTTGTGACATCATCGACACGTGTCCGCACGCGGTGACCGATCCGGAAAAGCAACGGCGTCAGGGCCTCTGTGTGTATTCGCGCGCCGTCGACGTTGAAGACAACTCCATGGCCATCATCGAGTATGATGGTAACGCCAGGGCCGTGTATACGGAATGTCACTTCACCCCTGAATACACGCGAGAGTTCACCTTCATCGGAGATAAGGGCAAGCTCTACGGCTATTTCATCAACAGCGGCGACTATCGAGTTCGCATCTGGCGACGCTTTTCGAAGGATGTGGAGGAGTTCCATGTGCCTCCTTCGCCGGGTTCCCACGGCGGTGGCGATGATCGTCTGTTCGAGGATTTCATCACCTGCATCAAGACCGGCAGACAACCGGAAGACTCCGTTGTTGTCGCCCGGGACAGCACGGCGATTGCAGCCGCTGCCGCTGAATCCATTGAACGAAGGGTACCTGTCGAAATTCCGCCTTGCCCGGTCGATCTGAGATAGGGCCCGGGACGGGGATCTGTTATGTCGGCGTTGGGATTTGACTGATAGACAACATGCGGAAGTCGGAGGCTTGGAGCGATGGCCTAGCTCCATGTCCGGCTGAGAAACGGGGTTGTCCCAGCACGCTTTGGGGCTGCCCCGTTACCGCGTTTTGTAGTCTTCTGTCAACGACGGTTTCGACTTGATTCTCCGGCCCTCTAGGCGGAAGTTCCAGAGTCCACAGCCTCGAAAAAGATCTTAACGTGAACTTCGAGCACGCGGGATGGGACACCGCCGAGTCCTGCCGTTTTGCTGAGGAAAGGAGCCCGACGAATCCCTGATCAGACGCAAAAGAAGCCGCCCTCGATCGGTGAGGAGCGGCTCCTTGCGCTGTATTTGTCAGTGAGTCTCTGATCCAGATACCCCGAGATGACCACTTGCCCGATCTGTACTTCCTCTTTGGGATACGCGTCGGTCAGCGTCAGTCGGAACCAATGCCAGTTCCACTTGTCTTCAAGCTCGAAGCTGACACGGACTTGCCGCCAACCGTGCTCCCCTTCGTCTTCTTCCGCTTGATACTCCACCGACTGCCAGTCATCGCCCGATGAAGAGACATGCAGTCTCAGTGCTTTTTCGATCTCCACTTGGGGCCTGCAATACAGAATTGCCGTTCCCTCGATGAGATGCGGAGTCTCCCAGATCAGGAACTCCTCGTCGTCAGTGGCCTTTATCAGTCGCTCTCTGTCTCCGAAGAATTCCGCGTCGCGGTCGGTGTCATACGTCCATCCGGCGGATCTTTGTGCCGTTTGCAGATAATCAATCTCTTGGTCAGCCCACCAACCTCCGACCTGGCGCGGAGGATTCATGTGTTGGACCAGCGTCCAGCGGTTCCTGACTTGGAAATCCCATCGGTGCTCGAAATAGCCGTGCCTGCGGTGAATACCAGCCAGCGTGAGTGTGTGCTTACCGTCCGCCAGCTCCATGGTATCTATGGCGATCGCGCCGGCTGGGGGCAAATCAGAGCCCGTATGCAGCACCGGACCATCGTCTAAGAGAAGCTTCAGTTCCGTGATCTCGGCAGCCACGGCAGGATTCACCCAGGTCACATCAACGGTGGCGGTACCCTTTACGATGGCATTGGGGACCGGAGAGTGAATGTCGATTCGTGTCGGAGGATGTCCGAAGACGCCCATGACCACGGGGGAGAATCGGGAGCGCCAACCGATGCTTGCGGACTCCGTCGCTCCCATCGAGCTTAGGGTGATGTAGTCCCAGTGCTCGCGGGGAGGAATACCGGAAGGATTGAGCAGCTTAGCCACTTCTAAGCGGGCCGTGCGGACCGACTCCTCTCCGACGTCTTCTTCTCCGTAACCGCTGGCCAACAGATAGGCCAGGCCGTAGTAGTTCCCCAAAGCCGCGTCGGTTCCTGACGGCACTCCGTGGGCCTGTACGCTCGTACGTATCGCTTCCAGATAGATCGGATCATGGGTGGTCTCGTAGAAGTCAACCAATGTCGGGATCCCATCCAGCGTCAGACGGAAATTGCCTTTGTATAGAGCGGCGAGTCCATGTAGTTGAGTATCAGGAGCCAGGTTGCCCCACCGATGATGCGGCTCCATCCTCGATACGTCTGCCCTTTCCCAGGCTTCGGCCGCTTGGTTGAGAAGCGTTATTGCTTTTTGCAAGTCATCTTCACTGTGGGTTTCCGCGTAGCGCAGAATCCACGCCCCCGCGGCATACGCCGAGCTGCTTCCTGCGTGATTGCTTGCATAGGTTCTTACTTCCGCCAGCGTATCTTCCAACCGCTCATGGCCCGTGAGCCACTTGGTCAGATACAGCCCGCTGCTCGGGGTATATTGCACTTCAATGGAGCCGCTCCAATGATCTTTGTTCCTTCTGTGCATGCCACCGGCGTGCCCGGGGTTGGGACGGAAAAACGAACCGTGAGCAACATCGATATTGGCGACATGAAGTGCGTAGTCAAAAGCAGCCAGGGCTATGTCTCTTTCTTCGAGAAGCAGCCCCATCAGCCACATGCCGTAGAATGGCTCAGCCGATCCTTTCCGCCAACCGTAGCGACCGTGCAAAGCCCAACGGCCGGGATACAGTCCTCGTTCAGGTATGAGACCGGATCTGGAGAAGTTGGTCCGAACATCTCCGAAGTTGGCAAATCCGGTCCACCGCCAATGATCCCTGGAGGCCAAGAGGAATTGTAGGCTGGCATTGACCGAGCTGAAATACTCGCGGTTGTTCGGGAAGGTATCGGCGGATATCGGACCGAGGGCCCGAGCCGTAATGATATCTTGTTGCGAGGGAAGCCACAGTGTGTCGCGTCGGGCCTCAGCCAGGGCCAGAGCGGCGGTGCTTTCCGCGTCGCATCCCCACACGAAGCTGCTTTCCAAGGTGGCCATGAGTCCTTCCGCAGTTGCCTTCACATCTCTTTCCGCAATCTCAAATTCATCCAGCGAGGTGGTGACGCGCAAGTCCAATGCCTGACCTCCATGATCGCTCCATGAGGCCAGCATGACGGAGTGCCGATCGACACTTATTCGATTGGGGCCCAGTCTGGTGAAGTTGGGCGCTCCAACCGCCAGATAGCTGCGGGAATCGTCTTCCATGGCCGCCAGCACCACATGCCATCGCGTGTCGGGCCAATCGCTGGAAGCGGTACGTGTGTGGCCGTGCAGAGTCTGGCTGTGGGCGGTGACCTCCGATTGCAGTTGAAAGGCACCGGATGTCAGATCAAAAAGTGGAGTGACCTCAGGTATTCCGGCGGCGGCGAAAGGTGTGGAAAATCGGGCTATCCATGCCGCTTGGGCCAGGGCATATCTTTTCGGATCCCAGTGCAGAGCCCAACTCGTCTGAAAACGGACCACGGGAGCCGCCCGGTAGATGCGCACTCGCAATTGCCATTCCAGTTCCTTGCCGGGGGATGTCTCTCCTCCGTCGCCGCGCAGTCTGTACACCGTGAACAGATCGTTTTCTTTTTCAACGACACACTCGCGGACTCTCAGGTCCAGGGAGTGCAGGCGCGGCTCTTTGTTCAAGGCTTCCAGACGCTCTGCCCAGGCGTATTGGCGCAGATCATCCGGTATGGAATCCGGCAGGATATTCTTGGGCTCAGCAATCTCGACATAGGCCGCAAGAGGTTCAAGCACCGCCACGGTCTGTCCGTCGACATCAATGAGATGCACTTCACCGTCACGTACAACCAGTTCACAAACCGGAGGAGGATAAGCCGTTTTGAGGGCTTTATCGACAGATACATCGCTGAGAGTGACTGGAACACCCTGTCGGTTCGTCGAATCGAGCGACAAATCTGCCGGCCACACACCATCCACGCCGAGCCAGCGGATACTGCCGTCCGGCCATAGGGCGTTGGCTGTCAACGATGCCGGGATCAGGGTGCCGGAGTCGTGGCGAAGACCGGGAGCTGAATCGATCAGATGCGCTGGATAAAGCACGCCCTGGGCGACGGGCACCGCCTGGTAAAAGGGGATGGGTAAACCGTGCCCTGGCGCCGCCGAGACAATATCAGGAGCGGGTCGCAGATACCCTTTCCAGATCGAGGTCCCTTGAGCCAGCACGGGGCAATCGCCGAGCGTCACCAGTGCCATGAGGAACACAGTTGTGGCCAGAATGAATCGGCATGTCATTTTTGCCCACCTCTTTGCAGGTTATTTGACTGGGGACAATTAGATATTATCCCGTCGATTGCGGATACCTTTAAGCATTGCAGCGCGTGTCTTATGGATCGAGTCGAATACTCTATACTTACAAAGACGTAGCCCCCGCCCTGTCAGCGGGGGCTAAGATGCCGGTCGAGCAGGGGTGGTACACCGACAATGGTTCGATAGATGCGACCCTTTGTCCAGGGACATTCACTGACTTAGTTGGCACCCGGGGCTCGATTGGCTTCAATACCTCGGGTAATGCCAATTCTCATGTTCTCGATAGCCTGGTCCTCTGAGATCTTATCTATCCAGAAATCATAGGCGGCCCGTGACACGATGTTTTTGTAGGAATCCTCAATCAAAGGCAACGGCCTCAATGAGGGCAAAGCCTCAAGAAAGATGGAGCGGTTGCTCGGGACGGCCTGAGTTCGCAGCCATGTTCTGACCATGGTCGGCTGGTGAGGCAAAATCTCGCCTTGTCGAATCTGCACGGCGAATTCCATCGCCTTCGGACCGCTGAAGTATCTAAGAACTTCGAGGGCCTCTTCAGTATTGCCGGCTTCTTTTACGAGGCTCCAACCGATGGCATTGCCCACTGGTGTATTGCCTGCCGGACCTCGTGGCAGGAAGGCGACATTCCAGTTGGTTTGATACTCAGCGGCCAAAGGAGCTGCAGCCTGGATCCACAAAGAGTGGCCGAGAGCCATCGCACTTGTTCCTTTGGCGACCACACTCATCACCGTATTGTCGGGGGATGTTCCCGGCGGGGCCATGACACCGGCTCGAACCATGTCGCGATACATCCGTAACGCATCTTTGACCTCTTTCGCGTCCCCGGTGAAGGCCGTGGGATCAGCCCAATTGTCAACCAGAGAACCCCCATAGTGCCAGATGGCCTGCCACCAGAAGTACCATTCCGGCTCTCTCATGCCCCATCGGTCGGGAAGTGATTCAGGGTTGGTGCGCTTCGTAAGCCGATGTGCCACCCGGGACAAATCCTCCCATGTCCATCCTGGCCAAGGTGGAGCTTGACCGGCTTCCGCGAAGGCATCCTCGTTATACAGGATTCCTCCGACCTGTAGATCCATCGGTACGGCCCAGATCTTGTCGTTGAGCGTGTAGAATATCCAGGTGATATCGAAGAAGTCGTTGAAGGGGCTGTTGCGCGGTTCCCGTTTCAGATAGGGAGCCAGATCCACGAGAAAGCCCTGTCGGGCCCAATTGAGTAAGTTGTTAGGGTCTTGGAAGATGATATGAGGTGCTTCGCCCGCCACCAACAGCACTTGTAGCTGTCCATAGCGCAACCCGTCGGCCGAACCGACCAACTCGACGCGTATCCGATCCTGTTCTTTATGGAATTCCTCAATGACGGCATGTTGCCACTCTCTCCCCGTAGCACGAAGCAGCAGCGCCATCTGAATGACAACCGGAGCGCTTAAGGCATCAAAAGACATGCCCAATATGAGAACCGATACGCATACCGTCGCCAACGCATGTCGCATCCGTCGTATGTGGTTGAGCATCATATCGCCCTCCTTTGTAAAGATTATGTCGACAGCTCCTAACAGACAGTCGCTATCTCGCATAGTAGGCATCCCTCTACGGCTGAGACTGTTTGGGATACAGCGGGAGTGCTGCCCAGGGGATAGTCCCGGTAAGAACGCGCTGGTCCTATCACCAGTGGGGCAGCAACATGTAACAACTGAGACTCCATATACCTTCCGCTGATTTATACGGTGTCCTGCACAAATAGAACTAAATATCTAGATAATAACTGGGTTGATGCAAGACCTGTGGAAAGACGGTTCGGATCGCGTTGATGCAGCCGGTTTGCGAGGTCAAGGCGCAAACGTGAAGGATCAAGCGACTATAGGTGGAAGAATCAACATATGACAAAAATAGGGAGGAAAATGAACAGATCAAGTGTCACTATCAAGCATGTGGCTGAAGTTATCCTTCACATGATCGGTCTGTTGCACTGTGGGATATATCAGGGCTTGGTTGCGGTCCGGTCCCAACGGGATCCCTGAGATTACATCTTTGTTTCGGCGGCTGCGAGTATCCATGTACAACGTGAATATCGGAGGTGCAGTCTATGTTTCGCCTCTCCATACCGGCCTTCGTAGGACTGATTGTCAGCCTCTTTTCGCTAGGTTTTGCATCCACCGCGTGGGCTGCTTCCGCCTTCAGCGTCGCTGCCTTTGACAGTCTGCGCACCTTTCGGGCGGAGGAAAAGCCTACGGACGGCAAGCCACACATCATGATCGAGGCGGCGCGCGGTGAGACAGAGAGCTTTCAAGTCGCCGTGAGCAATCACACGAATGCAACGCTAAGTGATCTGACCGTCGTTGCCGAAGGTCTTCCCGGACAGGTCGAGATATACGCCTCGGGCAGCGTCCTGGTTGATAAACCCGGAAGATCAACGGGAGCCGTCCCCGGACGCTACTTTGACCTCTTGCGTCCGGTAGGCTGGGAGAGCATTGCTCCGGGTGAGTATATGCCCTACTGGGTGGATGTGCATGTACCGGAGGATACGGCTCCGGGCCTCTATGAGGGACGGGTTACCGTCATGGCCGGAGGACAGAGCGCGAGCGTTTCCGTGAGCCTGCGAGTGTGGGACTTCTCCTTGCCGAAGCGGCCCTCGCTCAAACTGGCCTTTGCCTTTCAACCCAACTGGATGCAAGATTACTACGGTTACTCACTGAGTCGGGAACAGCTCGAGGCGGCTCAAGATGTCATGCTTGAGCATCGGCTGGGGCCTGTGCCCATGTGGGGAAGCACAGGCGATGAGTTGTATGAACCGACCCGTCTGAGAGAATGCATAGAAAAGGGGATGAACGTCTTCTTACTGCCGCTTAAAGGCAGCCTTTTGGAGAGCCGGGAACGCTTGATTCGCGAAGCGGGTGTCATCTCCGACGCGTACGCCTTCGGCTATGACGAGATTCTTATGCACAGTCCTGAGCGCATTCCGGCCATGCGCGCCGATTACGAAGCTTTCCGCTCTCGCTACCGTGATATTCTGCGCATCAACACCAGTCAGCCCGATGAACGCCTGATCGACTTCGTAGATATCTTCGTAGTACCGGTTCAGTTCTTTACTCTCGAGATGGCCCGTGAACGGGAGACTTGGTGGTATTCAGTTGGATCCGACGGGCTGGGAAATCAACCGGACTTCCGTATTGACTTCCCCTCCCTGGTGCAGCGCGGTTTCCTCCTGGCGGCCTGGAAAGCCGGTGTGAGCGGCCAGCTCTACTGGGCGGTGCAGCGGGAATGGCCCGCAAACAGGGATATTAAAGACAAGAGCCGACCCGAAAACGAATGGCGAACCGGTTATCATAACGTCAACACCGGAGCTTGGGTGCAGGATAACGGCGGCGGCAACTTGTTTTACCCGGACGGGCAGGGGAGCATGCTGCCCTCGGCGCGGGTGAAGCGGATGCGTGACGGCATTGAGGATTATGAATACCTGGCCCAGTTGAACACGGCGCAGGCGCTTCTGAGAAGGAAACGTCCGGAAGGGTGGGAGCGGCTCGAAGAACGGATCCAAGATCTGTTGCAGGTGCCCGATGCCCTGATCAGGATCCGTCCCGATTTCAGCGAACGCGGTTGGCACGTGGTCGGTGATCCGAGCAAGTGCTCACTCACCACACATCCGTCGGCCGTCTACGAGGGCAGACAAGCGCTGAGAATACTGCCGCAGCTGACGGAGATATCGATGTATCAGGATGTGCCCGTTTCCGCCGGAAAGAGCTATGAGATAGAAGGATGGATTAAGACGGACGATCTAAGCGGTAGCGCTCGCTTGCGGGCTGAAGTGTTCGATGAGGCCGGAAACCTGTTGCATAAGGCGGAGTCCGGGACTGTGTCAGGTTCGAGTCGGAGGTTCATTCAGTGCACTATTTCCATACCCCAGATGCCGCCCAATTCCAGTACACTGCGCATCAGCCTGGTGGGAATTGCCGCCAATGACTCACAGGATCCTCTGCAAAAGGCCTTCTTTGACAACATCAGTGTTACGGAAGACGGACGGCCCGTGACACTGGACAATCCGGGCTTTGAAGAACAACGCTTCTGGATCACCGATGATCCGGCGACCTACGGCGGATACCGCCGGGCGGTGGCTGAATGTCTGGAGGAGTGTGCCCGTCTCTTGGGACAGGACAACCCCTTCACCGACTATGACCTCTCGGTTCCGGAAGATGAAGTGGAGGCACTGGCTCTTCTGTCCGACATATCCCGGGCTTTGACACAACCCTCGGATAAACCCCGAAACTGGCCGAGGGAGGAATTCGATCGGCTGGTGCGCTACCTGCACAAGAATGAACCCAAAGGGGGCCCCGTGAGCAAACGGATTCGAGCGATGGCTGAAGAAGCCGGCTCACGTGAGTTGCACGCTTTGGCTGAGCTGTTTGAGCAGATGATCGGTGCGCACTCCAGCCCCTTAGCCGAGGTTGTGAAAGCCGACGCATGGAATCAAACCTTCCCCGTGCAACCGGGGCTCTTAGCCCTGGCGGCCCGCTATTCCACGACGGCCGGGACCGAGAAAGGAACGATTCATCTCACCTTGAATCTGCAAGACAGCCGAGGTACGGATCTGGTTACCTTGTCCAGCCGGACGGCGCGTCTTATTGCCGATAACGAAGAGTGGTCGATCGTCACTCTGCTCGCCGATATACCTGGCGTTGTCTTGGGAGAAAGGGTGAGGCAGGCTGAGGTCATAGTGACCGTAAATGATGTCCAAGAAGGCGAAGTACAGATCGATTTAGCCGCCTATCACAGCAAGAAGGCCTTAGCGGCTGAAGACTATGAACAAGTCATCGACTTCGTCAACTTGATTACTCCAGCCTTGCGCCTTCCCACGGTCAGCGGTACGTTGGATGCCCAGGTCGTGCTTCCTTTGGCGGAGGAGAAGGACATAAGCGCTGTGGAGATAGCGCTGAATGGTGAAACCGTGTTCTTGCATGACAGACTGCCTGCTGCCGGAGAGTTGATGATCGATACGCTGGAACTTGAGGATGACACGCATGAGATCTCTGTCAGTCTGACCGTGGCAGAAATCGGCCGGCTGGCGAAGACGGTGAAGTTCAGGACCCACAATTACTGGACGCTGTGGGATCCTTTCAGACCGCCCAGCGAAGCCGGATGGTTTGGTGTTATGGATTATTCCTTGACCCTCGAGGAGTCCCCGGGCTGGGAGTATTCCACCGGACAAGAGGAAGCCTTCTGGGGCGACGGTGAGCGCGAGGTGCGTACGGGCAACACGGAAGAGTACCTGATCTGGGAGACACATCTGCTCCGGGATTTCACCGTTACCGTATACGCACAAAGAACCGATATAACCGAATACGTCAATCTGTCTGTCTCCTCCGACGGCGTAAGCTGGACACCTTTGTCCTACACCGTGGAGGATATCGGGAAGTCCGCGCCAGGTTGGCATAAGCTAGTTCTGAAGGGAGACGCCTCAGGCCAAGAGGACGTGGAGCTGTTCCGTTTGGTGTTGCTGAAAACGGAAACCCACGAAGAGATCCATATAGGAGAGGTGGAGTTCAAAGGCTTGCGCTGATGATCGTTGATCGAGATAGCCCCACAACCAGAGGAGGGGCTGTCCCAAAAGGTCGGCCCCTCGTCTCTTTTAGCTCGCGTCTCGGCTTAGAGACTGGTAAAATTAGGTTATAAAGGCTATGGGGATGGTAGGCTGCGATTATGAAAACGAAGAGAAAGCATAGCAAAGTGACGTTCAAACCGTACCAGATGGATCAGTTAATGCTCTTGCCGCCAAGCCTTGACGAACTGATTCCGGAGGATCATCCGGTTCGAGTAGTCAGTGCCGTCGTTGACAGCATTGACACTATCTCATATACACATCTG
>LSQX01234381.1_pt2 | contig 13254 bp, 15 predicted proteins | sample 654561 | NCBI WGS metagenome assembly LSQX01 (sample SAMN04489861, study PRJNA283612) | anaerobic digester metagenome | isolation source: 4 biogas reactors fed with cattle manure at either 37C or 55C with and... | place: Denmark: Kongens Lyngby | collected 2014 | reverse complement strand
GTACAGGCGGTGATGAGTAACACAGCCCATGACAATGCCGAGGTCGAGGATCTATCTATTGCTCTTTTGAAATATAAAAGTGGAGCCCTTGGACAGCTGACCAACTCTGTTGTTCATCATGGGGAAGAGCAGCAGATGGTGTTTCAAGGCATGAACGCCAGGATATCAGCACCCTGGAAGGTCTATGCTTCTATTGCCAAGAGTAATGGCTTCCCTGAGAGAAATGAAAAGCTGGAGCAGGAGATTGATGCATATTACAAATCTCTTCCGGAGCAAAAATATGTTGATCATGTACCGCTAATCGATGACATACTAAGGGCTGTTGAGACCGGCGAAAAACCGCTGGTAACCGGTGAGGATGGAAGAAAGGCAGTTGAACTGATTGCGGCAATATACAAGGCAAGTGTCACTGGAAAGCCGGTAGACCTGCCTTTAGCGAAGCATGACGCGTTTTACACGGTCGAAGGAATACGGGCGAGTGTACCTCACTTCTATGAGAAATCTGCCAGTGTGGAGAACTTTACCGACGAGAATATTACAACGGGCAGGAATGTCTAAATATTGCAATAAATAGGGGGATTGCTATGTCAAAAAAGAGTGGAATGTTTTATGCGCCTAAGGGGAAGCCGGATAGGGTATGCAAGGATGGTGACTTCATTTTTGCTGCCATGCATCTGGACCATGGTCATATATACGGCATGTCTAATGGTTTGATTGAAGCCGGCGCACAGTTAAAATGGGTATATGATCCTCATCCGCAAAGGGTTAAGGCTTTCTGTGAGCAATATCCTCAGGTAAAGGTTGCACGAAGCGAGGATGAGGTTTTAAGCGATAAATCAGTACATATGGTTGCTGGAGCGGCTGTGACGTCTGAACGCTGTGCCCTTGGCCTTCGGGTAATGAAGGCGGGTAAGGATTATTTTACCGATAAGGCCCCGCTCACAACACTCGAACAGTTGGAGCAGGCTAAGGCCATGGTAAAGGAAACCGGCAAGAAATATGCCGTCTATTACAGCGAACGACTTCACGTGGAAAGCGCCGTTTTCGCAGGCCAGCTTATAGAGGATGGTGTGATTGGACGAGTGCTTCAGGTAATTGGCATGGGGCCTCATCGCTTGGGAACCGGCAGGCCCGACTGGTTTTTTGAAAGGGAAAAGTTTGGCGGTATCCTATGTGACATTGGCAGTCACCAGATTGAACAGTTCATGTACTACACGGGAGCAAAGGACGCAAAGGTGCAGCTGTCGAGAATTGCAAACTATCACAACAAGCAGCACGCTACCTTTGAAGATTTTGGTGACGCATCACTTGTGGCCGACAACGGTGCAACAGGTTATTTCAGAGTGGATTGGTTCACCCCCGATGGGCTTGATACCTGGGGCGACGGAAGGCTGTTTATCCTTGGCACCGAAGGGACTATTGAGATGAGAAAATATATCGATGTGGGTCGGGAGCCCGATGGAGACCAGGTTTATCTTGTAACAGGTGATAAGGCAAGCCATATTCCTGTAAAGGGTAAGGTAGGATACCCCTATTTCGGCCAGTTGATACTCGATTGCCTGAACAGGACGGAAAATGCAATGACCCAGGAGCATGCCTTTAAGGCAGCCGAACTGTGTGTCAGGGCGCAAATGGAAGCTATCAGGATTGAATGAGGATGGGGTAAAAGAATTAGCAAGATTTGTAGAAAGGCTAGGTTGAAGGGCTATTAGTATGCTAAATTGTGCGATTATTGGATGCGGTAGGATTTTTTCTACCCATGCAGATGCTATTTTGAAGTGCGCAGATGCGAAATTATATGCTGTTTGTGACATTGATACCCAGAGAGCTGAGAAAGCAGCAGGGAAGTATCAATGCAGGGCTTTTTATGATTATAGGGAATTGTTGAATGACAAGCGTATTGATGTGGTCCATATATGCACGCCAAACTATTTGCATGCAACTATGGCCATTGATGCCATGCAGCAGGGGAAGCATGTTTTTACCGAAAAGCCAATGGCGATAACGGTGGCGGAAGCAGAGAAAATGATCAAGGTATCAAAAGAGACCGGAAAATTGCTAGGCGTCTGTTTTCAGAATCGGTTCAACACGACCTCAATCAAGGTCAAAGAGCTGCTCTCTTCAGGCAAGGCAGGCAGGGTGTTAGGCGGAAGGGCCTTTATGACCTGGAACAGAGACAGGGAGTACTATGCATCCGATGCATGGCGAGGTACATGGGATCAGGAAGGTGGAGGAGCCCTGATTAATCAGGCTATTCATACCCTTGATTTGATACAGTGGTTTATTGGTGATGTGGAAAAAGTAACAGGTTCCATTCACACCAGACTTCTGGAAGGTGATATTGAGGTGGAGGATACTGCTGAGGCTACTATTCTATTCAGGGATGGCACAGCCGTTTTGTTTTATGCATCAAACAACTACTGCATGGATGCTCCTGTAAGCATTGAGATTGTTTGTGAGAATGCTGTCATAAGAATGGATGAAGAGCTTACAATCAAGTATAGCAACGCAGATATAGAGACTATTGTTGATGTTGATCCGACTACCGGCGCAAAAAGCTATTGGGGTAGCAGCCATAAGGTGCTCATCGAAGACTTCTACCGCAGTATCGCAAATGGCGGCAAGGCCCGAATAGATGGAGAAGAAGGCATTAAAGCCTTAAAAATGATTAATGCGGTCTATGAGGATGCTCTTTATGAAGTATCAAAATAATCAATCACATTAGCACTCGCGTATTTTGTTACTTCATGTTTTACTCCTGCCGTATAATGAATAAATCTGTCTGGGCTCGTATTCCAGGCGTCTACAATTCTAAAGTATTCGCTATATGTTGGAGACAATCCTCCATACTTGTTTTGTTTTTACTCAAGACTAATTCAGTTTTAGCAATTGATGTGATTGGATCTCTTACATATGGCTTGACTTTTTTGCTTTGCGCCGCTAGAATATATTCTGTCGCTATAAATAGCAAGTGTTATTTATGGCTGAGGAGTAGCCAGGATAAAGATGGCCCGGTAGTTCAGTTGGTTAGAACGCTAGCCTGTCACGCTAGAGGTCAGGGGTTCGAGTCCCCTTCGGGTCGCCAGGATTTATTTGCTTTCTGTCAAGGCAAATAAATAGAAAAAGGTATCAAAGGGACGAGAACCCGAGAGGGCACGAGCTAAAAGGAAAATGCATGTCATTTTCCGGCGAGTGCGCGAGGATGACCGGGGAGCCAGCAATCCGAGCGAAGAGCGCAGCACAGCGGCGCGGTCGAGTCCCCTTCGGGTCGCCACTATGATTTAAATGCCCATTTGGGCACGAGCCAGAAATATGCCAACATCTACAGTAGTGACCTGCAAAACACTCTGGAATGCAATATCTACAACCAGCTTGTATCTGGTGATGAGAGGATAAAAATGCAGAGCAGGAAATAATGTAGATAACAATAGGGCTGTGGTGGCATCCATAGTCCTTTAATTTTACCCTTCTAAATGGGTAGGCATTCTACTGACTGATAATCAGTTGTCACTCCTATTACCCCTTGTCTACTGGGTTTGATGGATGTTAATACTGTGAAATGCAGTGTTACAGCATCTGACTCAGCCTTCGCAGGCAAGATTATGTCTATCAATAAGGGGGTAACATTCTTTTTACCATTGTTTACTATTTGAAAAGTAGATATTTTTCAACATTTGGTAGAATATCTGCTCATAAAATACTATTGGGTTGCTGAACTGTATTTTTATGGTATAATTACATTAGTCCATTAATATTTGTGTTGATGTATCAAAGAAGGAAAATATGATTAGCAAATCCTTTATAAAGGTAAAATCCTCATGGGGGCATGATATTAATAACTTAATGCTAACACATTCACCAAAATCAAATTCAGTTGTTATTCTTTTTCCAGGTGGAGATGGTAGTTGTGATGCCCCACTGCTTCATTATGCAAGGAAAGCAACATTATTATCAGGCTGTGATGTATTAAGTTTGGAATATGGCTATTACAGAGCAACTAACACCTTCAAGCCAGAATTTCTTAATCAAACAATAAGTGAGGTAAATGAGGCTATTCAGATATGTCTGGCAAATGGATATGATAATATTTACTTCATTAGTAAAAGCTTAGGCACATCTGTTGCAGGGGAAATTAGCAGATTAATTGGAAATAACAAAATTAATAATATGTTTTTAACCCCTACATCACATACAACTCCATATATAGAAAATTCAAAGTGTGTAGTGGTGACTGGAACTAATGATAAGTTGTTCCCCAAAGAGCAAATAGATATAATAAAAACTTGCTCTTTAGTAGATTTACACATTATTGAGAATGCTACACATTCACTTGAAAGTGATGATGACTATATCAAGAGTTTGGAGATATTAGGAGCTGTGACCAACTTGTGTTCAAAGTTTGTTAGTAAAAGCACTGAGAGATTAAGTGAGTAGGAAGCTATTACAGGATTATGGAAACTCTTAGAGGTGGTATTATGATAGATATTAGGACTCTTGAGAAGTATGATTTAGAAGACCAAAAATCCCTTGGCAAAAATGGATATACCACAAACTACAGATATGTGGCCACCAAGGATGAAACAGCAGATGAAACAACCATTAGAGTAAAACTTGAGAAGCTTGAAGAGCCATATGTAACAATTTGGCCATCAACAAAAGAGGATTTTGAAAATTATGATGAAATCATCCCCCATGGCTATTCATTAGGTGCATATGATGGTGACAAGCTGGTGGGTGTTTTAATTGTTGAAAATAGACAATGGAATAACTCCCTGTGGATAGATGAAATAGAAATAGCTGACACTCACAGGGGTAAGGGTGTGGGTGCTTTACTTCTAAATAAGCTGCATGATGTAGCTGTAAAGGATGGTTTTAGGATTATTGCCCTTGAGGTTCAGAGTACTAACTACTCTGCTATAAAGTTTTACAGAAAAAATGGCTATGAACTGGATGGGTTAGATTTATCCCTCTATACAAACACAGATGCATTAGATGGTGAAGTAGCATTCTTTATGAAAAGGAAATTACTGTAACCCATGTCCAGATCATAGGCAGGGCAAGACTTGTAAACTATCTAGAGTGCAGGGTATTATTGTTTTCGAGAACGAAGTTCCTCCTTTGGTCTTTGTAAAGAGCCGGATTGATTGGATTGCAGGCAAAATTCAATCTTGGAGGCTGAAAATGAAAAAGCGATTTGTTGATGAAAAGACCGGAATCCCTTATACTTTGGTTGGTGATTACTATCTACCATGAGGCGATTTCCCTGATGATGACAGCGATAATGTGCCAATCGGCGTATGGGGGCAGCGGCGCAAGCGGTATCTGATAGAGCATCGAAAGGAACTGTATGCTGAACTGCTGACAAGTGGAAAACTGAATGGCTATCTAAAGGAGCTTGACGAACAGGCGCAGGATATGTTTTCCTGGTTGGTACAGCAAATGGCTGACAGGGAGGGAGTCACGGAACGTCTGAATGCTGACGATCAAATGGCATGGGTCGGCAGGATGAACAGCATCCGCGGAAGAGCGCGGGAGACCGTAAATAACGAGTTTATTTATAATTAACGGCAAGGGCGGCAGTGCATTTCGGTGTGCTGCCGCCCTTTTTCTATGCCTCCTGCTTGTAAGAGAATTATTGCACTGCCAGCGCGTAAAGCTCGTCTATGCTCATTCCGAAACGCTCCCGTACGTTCCCTTCGAAAATTTCCATCGGCACCTTCATAAAACCATCACCCTGCGTACCCAAGGCTTCGTTCAGCACCGAGCGCACGGGATCAATGTTTTGCGGGTCATACTCAAATTCATCCTCAGCAGGATAGTAGCTAAATAGTACCTCTGCGCCATCTTTTTCCATGGAGATGTAATATACGTTTTTGTCCGCGAAATAATAGATCTGCGTCTGATATCTCTTTACATTGGGATCAAAAAACGACATGCTCCAGTCGAGCTTATGCCCCTCCTCGACATTTTCATCCCATTCCGGTTTGTGTATATAAATCTCCATACCGTTTTCTTGATAATAATAGGTTCCCTTGTAATCGAGAAACTCGAATCCGAGATTTTCATACGGTGATGCCAGCACTATATTTTCATCAAACGGCATACTGTATAGAGTATCAATCGCAATTCCAAGCGCCTCCTGAATTGTATTGTCAAAGAAGACAACGGGAGTAAGCAATACGTCCTCACCGTCCGCATCGCCGAACGCCTCCCTCACGATCGGCTCCATGTCGGCACGTTCACAACCGAAGTTGTTTTCCGCAACATCATAGACATAGGTGTAGTTTTCCCGCGTGTTTGGATCAAACATCCGTACGGCATAGGCGTTGTGAACAGGATAGAAGCCGACTGAATTCTTATAGCCGCTCTCCGCTCCCGTGATCACTCGAATGCAGTTTATCCAATCCGGCTGCGGTGGGTCGCCCCATTCGCCGTGATTCAGGCGTATGTCATATTCGTCCGTTTCGTACAACGCCAGCTTATCGCGATCGTTGAAGGTAAACCCAAGCTCTGCGAGCGTGGTCGGCGGGGGCAATATTTCAAAATCCCTGCCCTCAAGGTTTGGATAAATGCCATCAAGCGGCGAATAGTCAGAGGAGGGACATTCAGCAAGGTACAGGTGTCTTATGCCTGTCAAAGCAGCCAGCGGCGCGAAATCATTTACCGCGCAGTGGTCGAGCACAAGCACGGTCAGATTCGTCAGCCCCGCAAGTGGCGTAATGTCACTGACGGGATTAGCGCGAAGCGACAGCACGGATAACTTTTTAAGTCCAGCAAGCGGCGCAACGTCGGTTATTTCATGGAAAGAGAGGTCAAGGCTTTCGAGGTTTTTGAAGTAATCCAGACCGTCGATCTCTCGTATCGGCGCAGCGTCGGGAAGAAGCCGTTTCCATTCATAAGAGAGATTCAACACGGACACAGCCTCGGCCTCGGCAAGCGTAATGTCGCCCTCCGGCTTGCACATCGCGGCGCGCACCATTGCCTCCAGCGTTGGGTCGGTAAATCCCACTGTCCGCGTCGGCTCCTGCGTCGGCTGTTGTGTTGTGGGCGCAGGCGTACCCTCCGGCTCGGACGCTGGCGACGAACAGGCCGCCAGCGTTCCGGTCAACGCGATCAATATAAGGATAGTCAAAAACCTTTTCATGCTCTATTCCTCACAACAAGCGCAGATTCAACGCAATCCAACCTTACTCTTTTGGTAGCGAGTAAAGCTCATCTATGCTCTTTCCAAAGAGCTTCTTAACCAATTGTTCAAAGTGGGCAAGCGGTTTGTCGCGAAAGTCGTCATTCTGAGTACCAAAAACTGCGTTGAATACTTGCGGAACATTCTCTGCGTGATTATTGTACTTGCCCGCAGCGGGGGAGTAGTCATATTTCCCGCCATTGTCGCCTTCAATCGAAATCATCCATTTACCCTCGTCCGCATAATACCACATTATCAGGGAGTAGCCGTTCACGTCGGTGTCCGAGAGTTCAATATTCCAACCGTCAGGGTGTTCGCCCCACTCCGGCCTGTGTATAGCGATAGACGCATAGTGCGGCTCGCGCTGCTCGTACACGCCGCACCTTCCGGCGTCGTCAAAGCCAAACCCCAAGCCCATGAGCGAGTTCTCGGATGCCACGGGTTGTTCGGGGGGCGCTTCAACTTCCCGCGGAAGGGTGAAAAGCGTATTTGCCGAAACTCCGAAGGTCTCCGCCATAACGCGGTCAAAATCCTTTATGGGCGTCAACTGCACATAGGGGTCAACCTCGGAATACACCTGCTCGATAAAGGCGCCTATTGCATCCCAATCGCCGTATTCCACGTTCATTTCATCGCTCTTGACGTCAAAGGTATAGCGGAAATCGCCCGGATTGCTCCATACGAGGAACGCTTTTTGGTCGGGATAGAAGATGACGAATATCTCCTTGTCCTTGCTGCCGTGGTTTTTGCACAGCATAACCATATCCACTTCATCCTTGTTTTCCTGTGCGCCCCATTCCGCCCGATTGACATGAATATATATCTGGTCCGTCTTGTAGCCCTCAATCTGCCCTTCATCGCCTATGACCATAAACCCAAGTTCGCGCAACGAGGACACAATGGAGAAATCCTTTTCTTCGAGGTTGGTGTAGATACTTGCCAGCGGAGAGTAGTCAGTGATGGGGCAGCCCGCAAGTTGTAACTTGCGCAGCTTGGTAAGCCCCGCAAGCGGCGACACGTCGCTAACTTGCGTGTTGGCAAGTCCTAACCACCATAGCTCCGTTAAGCCGGAGAGCATACTGACATCGTTTATTGTCGAGTGCTCCAGCAGCAGCATACCCAAGCCTTTGAGATTTGCGAGCGGGGTATAATCCTGCGCCTGACAGTTGAAAATCACCAGCGAGCCGAGGTTTGTAAGCCCCGATAACGGCGATATGTCCGCCACAGGGTTGCCGCCCAGCGATAGCTGCTTGAGCTTCGTTAGCCCCGCAAGCGGCGATATGTCCGTGATAGCATGGAATGACAGATTCAAATCCTCCAAATTGGTGAAATACTCCAAGCCTGAAATGTCTGTTATCTGCGAGTTCGGCGCAGGCTCCTGCTGCCAATCGATGCCAAGCTGAAGCTCTGTCACCGCCTCCGCCTCGGCAAGCGTAATGTCGCCCTCCGGCTTGCTCATAGCGGTGCGTACCATTTCCTCCAACAAGGGGTCGGCAAATACTACCGTTTTATCCGGCTCCGATGGCGGTGTGGGGTCGGGGCTTGCAGACTCGGGCGCAGGCTGCGAACAGGCGGCAAACGCGCAGAGCATTACCACCGATAATAGTATGGCATATAGCTTTTTCATGTTCATTTCCTTTCTGTTGCATTATGTTTTGATCGTTGTTGCTATCTAAATATGAGGGCGGCATCAAAGGTTTTAGGTAGACCAGTAACCAATTCCGTTCCATACATAATTCAGAGAGCAATTTCGTCCGTCACCATGTTCAGATATGTAGAGATCGTATGCCTGCCGCATGAGAGGAACATAACCCCTATCACTTAGCTCTTTTCCGATGCTGCGTACTTGTTCTTTCCCTTTGTCGGTATCAATATCGTGCATTTTCATTCGCTCTACACAATAGCGGACAAACTCTGAGTCATCCATGTCCTCGGGCTTCACATTAGGAGCAGTATAAGCCTGAGATTTTTCTTCGGAAGTGTGTAATTCCCGCCTCCTTCTCTCGAACAGCTTGTCAAAAATAGTCATGTCAACTTCCTCCTGTTTCCAAAATTTAGTATGAACCATTTATCTCCAAACCGTAAGCTTCGGAAGAAAGACATTTGCCTTAACATGGACTTCGCCGTAGCCGCCACTTGGTACATCCAGCTCATAGCGCACATCCTTTGAGCCATAAGCGTTTGTTTCCAGTACAATAGGCGACGTAGTGACGCGGATAATGGCGTCGCCGCCGTTTTTTATGGTAGCGACCTGTTTACCGTTAAGCGATATAATGGTCGGCGCGGCGGCGGCCACAATGCTGCTGTCGCGGATGATCTTTATTGTTGCCGGGGCTGCAAGAGGGCGAGGGCTGCTATGTGCGCTTTCGCCGGTCTCCGCATATAGCACGAAATACTTTACCAGCGTATGCCCGTCCTTTTGCTGTACCTCCCGCGCCACGGTTTTGTCGGCTAGCTCAAACATGGTGTTTTGGCGATATACCGGTGCGTAGACCTGTTCCAGCTTTTGGCGTATCATGTCCGGCTTTTCCAAATCTCCGTTATCGTAGAAGCTGTCAAAGGTAATGCGCGAGGTCGGCGTGATGATGCTGCTGCGCTCCTGCTCGGCCTTGATGATAAAATCCTGCATCTGCGGCTTTAATTCGTTGATATAGGGCGCATCATAGCAAAGGCAGACGATATGACGGATTACCTTGCCCGTTGGCTTTTGTGTGGTTTTCTTATTTAGGAAGTCGAATATACCCATTTTGAAGCCTCCTGTATTACAATATAGGATGTGTTTTATGCTGAGTGGAGAGCAAGCGGTGATAATTGCCCAAATGAACTGTCTATCTGCTTCCCGTGCCGCCGCAGGTAAAGCAAACGGTTCGTCCGCTGCCGCCGCAGCGGGAGCAAACGGCTCTGTTGTTCTGAACGGTGTAGTTACCGGTGATAGGGTCTCGCACCTGAATATACTGCGTTGTCCCGCCTGTGCCTGAACAGGAGGTGCAGATGCTCCGGCCTGTCCCGCCACATGACGGGCAAGCCTGCGCACCGGTATAGTGCGTCTCGCCCAAGCCGGGAACTGCCTCGGCGGATATGGAAAGCCCTGCCGTGCCAGAATCGGCGGTGTCTATGACCGTATCGGTCTTGATGGTAACGCCGCTCCTGTCGGCTGTAAAATCGACAATGGCATCCAGCAGTTGCATGAAGGTATAGCTCGGCACATAAAAGCAGCCGTCGATGTATTCCGGAGCTGTGCCGCCCAGCGTGGTTTTCCCCACGACAATATCGCTGTTGTCGCTTTTGCAGGTGATGACCTGACCGTTTACCCGTGTTGTTAAAGCCTCTAGGTGCTCGTCGAATAAGCACTCAACGCCCAGATGCTCCAAAATCTCAACAATGGGATAATACGCGCCCTTCGGCTCGTCCGGGTAGGTGTAGGCGTCGTGATCGGTTTTGACCAGCTCGCCGTTTATGTAGATCAGGTGATGGACACGCCCCTCGTCATCTTCAAAGGGATAGGACACCTCTTTTTTCTCCGGCTCAGAGCTTGACGCATCGGGCGAAGGCGGGGCGTCGGTCTGCGAGGGAGCGGATGACGGCTCGTCCGATGGAGCGCCCGCACTCTGACCGCCGGAACAGGCACAGAGCGCCAGGCAGAGCAGCAAAGTTATCACTGATAGAATCGTTCTTTTCATGGGAACACCCACTTTCATTGTATCGTGTTTATTCATCATCGTCGCCGTATGGCTCAATATCAACCTCAGTCACACCGCAGAACTGACAGGTGCGCTGGGTAATCAGTATGTAGCCCTCCACATTGGGGTCGCCATCGCCTTGCACTTCGTGCGTGTAATTCCATCTATGGCCTGTTAAGCCGCATTCTTCCTGCTTTTCCTTCAGAAGCCACCGCTGCTCTTTTTCGATTCGCTCTTGCTCCCGCTGTGCGGCGAGCTTTTTCTCCCGCCAGCGGCGATATAGTTTCGGCATGATATTCCTCCCGTCCCAAAGCCGCTATCGCAGGCCGCCTTTTGCTCCGATAACCGCATTTACAGGCATTCTGAAGTCGATTCGCCCGTCCATGCAGAAGGTACCGTTTTCGTGGAGGCAGCCATCACATAGCTCCGGCCCAGCAATGAAGCTACGGGCTGCTTTCCATTTCACTGCTCATCTCGCAATTGGGACAGATTACTTAGCGTTTCATAGCACCGCCTCCTGTCTGTTTGAAAGAATTAGTCTTTTTATGAATTGCTTCATCTTCAAAATCAAGTCGGGCTTATAGAGCGAGTATCCCCGCCTCAACCCAAGTCATCAAATATTCGTTGCGCTTCTTTCTTGCACTCTCCAACGCTCGGCTTTTCGCCCACTCTATCTCCGCCGGAAGTCGTAGACGGCGGCTCCTTCCCATACACTTTGCCTTCTGCGAACACTGCCAAGGTATCTTTATCTAAAAGATAAATCTTACAAACGCATTGCCATGCCGCAGCAGTCGCATACAGCGATAAAATCAGTTTCCGAAGCTCTGATAGGGCGCAGGCTTAACCAAAACCCACTTATGCCCGAAGATTTTACAAAGAATCTCCATAGTTACATCCTCCTAATAGCTGTTGCTGTGCTCACATCCGCTTTTTAACCGCTCCGTCACATCCATCAAAATACTCATCACATTAGCGCGGCTACCGACGCCGCCCGCACTAACCACGCTTGCGCCGAATCAGAATAGTCAACAGCAGAAGCAAGCCGCATACTGCGAGACAGATTGTATGAAACGTTCTCACGACAGGGTGCTTTCCCATTGAGATATAGATCATTAAGGCATCTGCAAGCAGCGATGCGATGAGCCAGCCTTTTCCTGTAATGAAGGCGGCGTCATATTTCCATCGGCCTGTTACGGCATCATAATAGCCCTCTTGCACTTTTGCTGCAAAATAGAACTTACACGCGAAAAGAATTACAAATATAATATACAATATGCCGCCTATATATCTTGGCCACGGCCTCACGATGGCTTTGCCGACGATAAACGACATACCCGCAAGCAGGCCGCCGACTGTCATCATGCAGCCATATAGGGTGCTGTTAGCTGTTTTTTTCTTGTATTCCTCTTGGCTGAGATATGTGGGCTGTTGTACTCGCTGGTCAGCATTTTCGAGGCCCACCCTGTAACCGGTAGGCATAGGTCTGCCGCAATGAGGACAGCAGCCCTTCGACACCCGCGAATACTCCACGCTGCCAAGCTCGACATAACCCCCAATAGGTTTCTTGCAATTCGGACAATTCATAGAGTCGCCTCCTCATCATCCTCACGAACGTGTTGTTTATATCTTTTTGTCTTTTCCAGCCGCTCCGTCACATCCCGCAAAATACTCATCACATAAGCGCGACTGCCGACGCCGCATTTTGGTCAAGAAAGCTGTGGAGAGTGGATGCCTTTAGAATGCGTCTGAGTAAGGTGCTTATACTAATGGCAACCGTCTCGGTGTTGTCTGTTTGCATGTCAGTCCCCTCCTTTACCGGGCTTGTTCTTTCGGGGATCAGTCGGCTTCTTTGCGTCCGCGGGGATGCACCACGAATGCCCGAAGCGCGTCAGTCCGGGAATTCGCCCCTGTGTGCAGAATTGGTTGACACGTCTCTCAGACACACCCCAACGATAAGATGCTTCACGGATAGAAATATAACCCTTGATTTCACCCATATTGCACCTCCGTCTTGATACAATTATACATAACATATTGTATATAAATATCAGAATAGAAACAAGTGTAAAGCGCAATAATTACAACAACATAGTCGTTAATAAAAAAATGTCGTCCACCCTTGCTAATAAATAATTAAACGGAGCAACAGGCAAAAGCACTGGTACTTTTCAACATACTGAACAGGAAAAGCCTCAAACATCAATAGAAGTAGCATAAACGGTAATCGGCAGACAGCGAAACCCCACTGTCTGCCGATATATATCGCACACTTCACCACGGTTTAGAAAATGTCCCTATGACTCCGCGGGAAAGTGGGGTCTTTTTTATGCGAGAAGACCCAGGGGCGGAATCGGACAGGGGGATATACCTGGTGAGGGCTATGACAGGTGT
>LSQX01299891.1_pt1 | contig 13255 bp, 8 predicted proteins | sample 654561 | NCBI WGS metagenome assembly LSQX01 (sample SAMN04489861, study PRJNA283612) | anaerobic digester metagenome | isolation source: 4 biogas reactors fed with cattle manure at either 37C or 55C with and... | place: Denmark: Kongens Lyngby | collected 2014 | reverse complement strand
TCGGCCCCTGCCCCGATGGCTCGATCCCCGAGGCGACCTATGTCCGGTTCCGCGACCTGGGCGCCTGGATGAAGAAATACGGCTCGGCCATTTACGGCACCACCGCCAACCCGCTCAAAGCGGTCGATTGGGGCCGCATCACCGCCAAAGAAGACCGGCTCTACCTCATGGTCTTCAACTGGCCCGAAAATGATACCATCACCGTCCCGATCAAGCCCGATTCCGCCGTCGATTGCTGGATGATGGCCGATCCCAAACTGAAAGCTCTGGAGACCGAGCAGACCGATGCCGGCCTCAATATCAAGATCAATTCCGAGTTCCAGAACCCCTATGCCTCCGTGGTCGTACTGCAGGCCACCGGCAAACTGGTTGAGTAAAGAACCGAACTGAAAGAATATCGGAGAAGAACGAAAGAGACCGGGCCTGTTTGCGAAAATGGGTCCGGTTTTTTGATGTTTCGGAAAAAGCGGCGCCCTCAGATTTTCGCCAAAATAGCCTCGACCACACGCCCGGGCGCCAGATCATACATACACTTGGGCGATGGCGTGAGCGGACAGCGCTTCCGGAGGCAGGGCGAGCAGGGCAAACCGGCCATGAGGACCGAATCCAACTGCTCATAAGGCCCCGTCCGGTAAGGATTGGTGGCGCCAAATAGAGCGACCAGCGGCTTCTTCAGCGCCGCCGCCACATGCATCGGCCCCGTATCGGCGGTGAGCATGAGGTCGCCCAGGCGAATGCACTCCACCATTTCGGGCAGGCTCAGGCTCCCGCAGAGGTTGCGCACGCGTTTGCGGCCGCTCACCCGGATGATCGCCTCCCCTGTCGCCTTATCCTCTCTGGAGCCCAGCAGATAGACCTGGATATCCTCCCGCCGCTCCAGTATCTCCTTGACGCAACTGATGAAGTGCTCCAGCGGCCACTGCTTGCTTTGCCACCGAGTACACGGTTGCAAGAGGAGCGTTTTCATGGGCGCGGTATCCGCCGTAATTTTTAATCTGGCTTGTAGTGATTGCGCAGCAAGCGGCTTGGGCGCAATCCATTCAAAGTCCGCGCTCGGCTCTATCTTGAGTGCCTTGAGCACCTCCAGATACCAATCCACCGCGTGCGTATTGGGGTGAGGTCTCGAAAAAGCCTGGTGGTAGAAGAGCGGTGCCGCCTCTCGGCGCGCATCCAGGCCGATCAGCCGGCCCGGCCGGAGAAGCCAGGAAAAGAGCGCACTGCGTAAAAGCGCCTGCAGGTCCAGGACGTAATCGAACTTCATCCGCCGGATACGGCGAATTTGCTCCAGATTCCGCGGAAGCTGCCGGAGCCGTCCCCAGGCGCGTCGGTCAAAGTGAATCACCCCCATGAGGTCCGGGTCCTCCTCCAAAATCGAGGCCAGTCCGGTATTGACCCACCAGTAGACTTGCGCCTGCGGCCATGCCCGCTTGATATGCCGCAAGACCGGCAGCGCATGGATGATATCCCCCAGAGAACTGGGTTTGCAGATGAGTATCTTGGGAGAGTTCTCCACAGGAAAAACCGGCTACTTTTTGAGGGGGCCTCGTCAGTGTCCTTCGGCCAGGCGGTCGGCCAGCCGTGGCGGCAGCCCCGCTTTCTTTATCTTATCCATCGCCGTGGAGATATCATAGTCCAGGCGGCGCAGCTCAAAGTGCGCTGCCGGCAGGTCATAGACGAGATAGGTCGCTTTGGCGACGCCATCGCGCGACTGGCCGACGCTCCCGACGTTTAGAAGATATTTCTTGCCCCCCTCGGCCTTGAAGGAGGAATAGGTCCCGCCGCGAACCACGCTGTCTCGCACAAAGGCCAGCGGCACATGGGTATGCCCAAAAAAGCAAACCGGGGTTTGCTGGTAGATAAAACTGGCTGCCGCCTGGAGTTTATCGAAAATATAGCCCCAGCGCTGCGGACCATCCAGAGTCGCATGAACCAGCGTGAAATTGGCCATGATCCGGAGATATTTGAGCTCGCGCAGCCACTTCAAATCATCATCGCTCATCTGGTTGCGGGTCCAGAGAATCGCCTCCCGCGCCGAGTCATTAAACCCCTCGGGGTCTTTGCCCGATGAGCAATACTCATCATGGTTTCCTTTAATGCAAGGGATTTTCATCTCCCTTACGATATCCAGACACTCCTTGGGGTTAGCTCCGTAGCCCACCACATCGCCCAGGCAGGCATAGTGGGTCACATTCTGCTCTTTGGCATCCTGCAACACCGCCTCCAGCGCTTCCAAATTTCCATGAATGTCTGCTATAATCGCGTACTTCATTTCCTATTGTTTCAAGCAATATCAAATCCTTTATAGCATTTTTGATGCCCCTGCGCCTCCGCGGCGGCAGATAGTTGGGTCCAGCTCATGTTTTCATCCCGAATAGAGGGACCCAAACCCGAATCACGTATTGCCTGTGCAAATTCTTCTAATTCACTTTTTTCTCCCTGGCCCACCAGTTCAACGGAGCCATCGGGTAAATTCCTGACAAAGCCAACAACTTCATAACCGCAGGAAATACGTTTGGCCATCCAGCGAAACCCCACCCCCTGGACGTTACCCTTATAGATAATCCGCATTTCCACGCGATTCATTTTGCAAAATAACTGAAAGTTTCTTTGTAAAACTCTTCCTCGGCTATTCTCTACAGAGAGGGCCCTCCTTGCAATGCTTTTCCGCTAAAAGCGGCTCAATCACCCTTTTCCCCCTCCAAAAAGGCGACCTCCTGCAGTTCATTGAGCCGGTAAATACCGCGCCGGCCCAGCTCCAGCATCTCCTGCAGCTCTTTCTCCGAAAAAGTAACCTGCTCTCCCGTCCCCTGAAGCTCGCAAAACTCGCCCGAGGAGGTCATGACGATATTCATATCGACCTCGGCGGCGGAGTCCTCCTGGTAGTCAAGGTCCAGCAGCGCCCTCCCCTTCAGGATGCCGACACTCACCGCGGCAACCGATTTCTGGATGGGGTCCTCCCAAATCCTCTCCTCATCCAAAAGCTTCCGAACCGCCATTTTGAGAGCGACAAATGCGCCGGTAATGCTCGCGGCACGGGTCCCGCCATCGGCCTGAACCACGTCGCAATCCACATAGAGCGTGCGAGCCCCCAGCGCTTCGCGGTTCAATACGGAGCGGATGGAGCGGCCGATCAATCGCTGAATCTCCTGGCTGCGTCCGTCCAGACGCCCCCGAGTAATATCACGGGGCTTGCGCCCCAAGGTACTGTAGGGGAGCATCGAGTACTCGGCAGTCGCCCAGCCACCCTGCACCCCCTGCTCTTTCATCCAGCGGGGAACGCTCTCTTCGCAACTGACGGCACAGATCACCTGCGTATTGCCCCAGCGAATCAGAACCGAACCAAGCGCATACGGAGCAATGTTTTTCACAAAACTGATCGGCCGCAGCTCTCCGGCCAGGCGTCCATCAGGGCGCCTCAAGGTTGAGTCGCTCATCCGCTCTCAGCTCCCTATTGGTTCAGGTGTTTGATGCGGATATGCTTGAACTCCACCTTCATGTTCCGCCCCTCATGGAGTTGCAGCCCCAGAAGCCCGGAGCTGGCACCCTTGCCCGAAGCGTCAATCACGTGGGTCATCAGGTGGCCATTGATCGTATGGGTCAGACGGTAGGAAGAATCCGCCAGCGTCTCCACCCGGACCGAGTAGCTGTTCCAATCCTCCACGCGGACCTTATCCCTCAGGCTGTTGCTGATTCCTTCAAGCGTGTTTTCCTCGTGCGGGAGGAGGCTTTTGCTCACCTTCTCCTTGCCCAGATGGGTCGACTCTCCGCGCAGCGAGACAATTTCCCGGCCCCCCTCTTCATAAAGAATGCCGGTATAGAAGACCGGTGTATCAATATCAGCCTGGTAGCCATGGAGTGCCCACCCCTCGGGGCTCAGCCGGCGAGCGCGATACTGAAGGCCGGAGTTGCCCCATTTATCGGGATTATTGCCGGTGATGCGGTAATCAAAGCGCAGAATGAAGTCTTTCACCTCCCCGGCCGTCCAGATCATGAACGTGTTCCGCGTGCCCGGGTTCTCGTCAGTGGTCTCTCCACAGATGGCTCCATCTCGAATGCTCCAGAACTTCGGGTCGCCATCCCAGCCATCCAGCTCCTTGCCATTAAAAATCCAGCTAAACCCGGGCTCCAGCTCCGGAGCTTTATCGGCGCTTGCTGCGTTCATTGCAGAAGCACCCATCCATATCAAAGCGGCTCCCAACAGAAGGGCCAGCTTTTCTTTTGCAAAAATAGTAGTCATTTTATTTGTTTTAAAAGAGTTTCACTAAATCACGATGCCCGCAGGCAAATCCCGCGGGCATCGTGCGTTTCATTTAACAGGCAGCTCGGAGCTCATCCTGAACTATTCCTGTGCCTCTTCGGGAATCCTCATGCCGAAGAAAGAGCGGTAGACAAAGAATAACGCGATCAACAAGAAGATAACACCGATCGAGTATTTCATCTTGAGGTTCGACATTGTCACGGCAATTTCCACAGCCAGAAGACCAAAGAGAGTGGTAAACTTAATCACCGGATTCAAAGAGACCGAAGAGGTATCCTTGAACGGATCGCCCACCGTGTCACCCACCACCGAGGCGGCATGGAGATCCGTGTTCTTGGCGCGAAGGTCAACTTCCACAATCTTCTTGGCATTATCCCAGGCTCCACCGGCATTGGCCATGAAGATAGCCTGGAACAGACCAAAGAACGCAATGGAAACCAGATAACCGATGAAGAAGAACGGATCAAAAAACGGCAACGCCAGAGCCAGACAGAAGATGACGATGAAGATATTCCACATGCCGCGCTGGGCATACTGCGTACAAATCTTCACGACCTCCTTACTGTCCTTCACAGAGGCCTTATCCGCATCCAGCTTAATATTCTCCTTGATATAGACCACCGCCTGATAGGCACCGGTCACCACCGCCTGAATGGAGGCACCCGTGAACCAATAAATCACGGCACCACCGGCCAGAAGACCAAAAAGAATCGGAGGAGCCACCAGACTCAGTTTCTCCATCACGATACTCTTGCCATAGGTATTCATCAACAACATGATGATACCGAAGATCATCGTCGTGGCACCGACCACGGCCGTACCAATCAGCACCGGCTTGGCCGTCGCTTTGAAGGTATTGCCCGCGCCGTCGCCCTTCTCCAGAAGGTACTTGGCGGTATCGGTATCCGGCGTGAAGCCATACTCTTTCTTCACATCTTCCTTGAACGTCGCGATGCCGTCCACCTGGCTCAATTCATAAACGGACTGAGCGTTATCGGTCACCGGGCCGTAGCTGTCCACCGCGATGGTCACGGGGCCCATGCTCAGAAAACCAAAAGCGACCAGACCAAAAGCGAAGATCGGAGCCGCAAACTTGAACTCTGGAGGCAACATGCCAGGCAGTGAGGGGTCCATCGCCACCAGGTAAGAGATCAGCATCAATCCCATGATGCAACCACCCTTCCAGAAAGCGGAGAAATTACCGGCCACCAGACCGGAGAGAATATTCAACGAAGCTCCACCCTGGCGCGAAGCGTTCACCACCTCCTGCACGTGGCGGGAGTTGGTCGAGGTAAAGACCTTGGTCAGCTCGGGAATCAAAGCGCCGGCCACGGTTCCGCAACTGATAATAATCGAAAGCACCCACCAGAGGCTTCCGGCGACCTTCCCGTAACCGCTGGCGACCAGAGTCGGGTCCACCACCTTAAGATCACTCAAAAGCAGATAGCTGGCACCAAAAGTGGCCACAATCGAAACGGCTGAGGTCACCCATACCAGGTGAGTCAGAGGGGCTTCGAAATCAAAATCCTTCTTTCCTGAAAAGAGAATATTGCTCAGGAACTCGTTGATATAGTAAGAAGCCAGAGAAGTAATGATCATCAGGGCGCGCATGGCGAAAATCCAGATGATGAGCTGGGCGCACAAGAACGGGCTCACAGCCAAAGCAATGGCCAGGAACGCCACCAGGGCGACACCGGTCACGCCGTAAGTTTCAAAACCATCGGCAGTCGGGCCGACACTGTCACCGGCATTGTCGCCCGTGCAGTCAGCAATGACACCAGGATTCTTCGGGTCATCCTCGGGCAACTGGAAGACGATCTTCATCAGGTCCGACCCGATATCGGCAATCTTGGTAAAGATACCGCCGCAAATACGAAGCGCGCTGGCTCCCAGGGATTCACCAATCGCAAAACCGATAAAACACGGCCCGACCAGTTCTTTGGGAAGGAAGGCGAGAATCGCAATCATGAAAAAGAGCTCAATGCAAACCAGCAGAAGCCCGACACTCATCCCGGATTGCAGGGGGATTTTGAGCGTCGCCAGCGGGTTGGCAGTCAGAGAAGAGAAAGCGGTCCGGCTGTTGGCCTGGGTGTTGATCTTGATCCCAAACCACGCCACACCATAGGAGCCGAGTATCCCAAACACCGAGCAGCCCAGAATGATGATGATCTGCCACAGCGTCTTATCTTCCTGCAAGATACCAAAATAATAATAAATACAAACGGCAATCAGCAGCCAGAGGATCACAAGGAACTTACCCTGCTGCAGAAGGTAGGTCTTACAAGTTTCATAAATCAGCGCTGAAACATCACGCATCGCTCCATGCACAGGCAGATTCTTGGTCTGGATGTACTGGAAAAGCCCATAAGCGCCACCCAGCGCGCAGATCACCAGCCCGATGTACATGAGCGTCATGCCGCTTAGCGACTGACCCAGCACATGAAAAGTAGCGGCTTTTAGATCCGGCAAGTTAATATCCGCTTCACCTGCATGAGCGGAGCATACGGCGGCGACTGCTAACAAAACGGCAGGCAACACTCGCTTCATCAAACTAAACCTGTTGGTTGACATAACTCTATCTATTCTTATTCTCTTACCTGTTTTTTTTGCAAAAAGCAAACCCCTCCCCGGACAATCCTTTGCCGAACTTTCTGGGGGTCGCCACAGACAAACCCGTGCATGTTGAACCAACATTTCCCAAGAGTCAAGGGTATTCTCAGGTCAACAAAAAATATCCTGGAAAAAAGCCTAAACAGTTGAAAATTATTTATACTCTGCTAACGTATACTTAAGTTTTGGCAAGAGAGCTTGTGAAAACTTGACTGTATCATTCTTATAATTAACGAGTTATGAAAAATACCGGAAACCTGATTCCCGAGAGACTCTCAGGAGTACTATGCCACCACGCCCAATCAAGCTGCGCCAGTGCCGCCGGCGCTCCTGCCGAAGAGCCATTCAAGCTGCCGCCGCTGGCCTTTGCTTACGATGCTCTTGAACCCTACATTGATGCGCAAACGGTCGCGATCCACCATGATAAACATCATGCGGCGTACGTGGCCAACCTCAATAAAGCCATCACCGGCTTCCCCGGCTTCTGCGGCAAGTGCCCAGGCGAAGTGCTCAGAGACCTGAACGCCATCCCTGCGGAAATCCGCACCGCTGTGATTAACCACGGCGGCGGAGTCGCCAATCACAATTTCTACTGGAAGATACTCGGCCCCGATAACAAGGGCGCCAAACCGAAGGGCGAACTCGCCAAAGCCATCGATAAATACTTTGGCAGCTTCGATCAATTCCAGGATAAACTGACCAAAGCCGCGACCGGTCACTTCGGCAGCGGCTGGGGCTGGCTCACCCTCGAAAAAGATGGCACCCTCCTCATTGAGAGCACCTCCAACCAGGATTGCCCGCTCTCCAACGGCAGAGAACCGCTGCTCACCATCGACGTCTGGGAACATGCCTACTACCTGAAATATCAGAACCGCAGACCCGAGCATACCACCGCTATCTGGAATCTCTTCAACTGGGATTTCGTCAGCAACCGTTATGCGCAGTTGATCAAGGACCTTTAATATGCTTAAATCGGGGCACCAGGCAAAGGTGCCCCCTCGGTCATATACAAAAACCGACTCGCGGAGTGGGCGCCGAAGGTTATGTAAACCAACTGTCTCCTCCAAGAGTTTGTTTTGAAAATGTCTTATAAAACAGGCTCATCCGAAGGGGTGAGCATTTTTTTATCCCTCCCAGAAGGGATGACCCCCCTTTTTAACGCCGAGCCCAAATCCCCAGCCGGTGCAAACTGCAAAGCGCTCAACCGCTCAGCGCTCCCGCTCAATTCCATCGGCGAAATAGCAGACCTCCTCCAGCGGGCTGCGGCAGCGGAGGGCTTTGCCCCTGCCGCATGGGAGGAATGGCTCCAGAGCGGCTGGAAGGTGCTGCTCCTCTCACGCGATGGCGGGGTCGATTTTCCCCCCGAGATGCCGACCGGCCGGATTCTCCTGCCCGTACCGGTTTTTCGCTGGTCCCTGGGGCAACGGCTCGACCAGACCTGGCTGGACCTCCAGCTCCCGCTCCTGCTGCGCCTCCTCCAGAAATCCCCAAGCCGCTCTGGTCTCCTCCTCTGCTATGCCGAGAACCTGCTCCGAGTGCAATCCATCCCCAAAAACATACCCGCAGCCGACGTGGTTCACTTTGGCGTCTGGGCACCGCCCGAAGAGCTGGCCGGCAAAGGGGCGCTCCTCTGCAACCGCAATGCCCCCGCTTCATTGGCTGCCTATCTGGCACGGCCCACCGCCTCGCAGCTCCGCGATCTGGGCCTTGACTATGCCTTCCTTGGCGATACCGGCATCCAGCTCCTCAGCGCCGAAGCGGTGAAGCTTCTCCTCTCCCAGAGCGAACAAACCCCCGAGAGCAGCTTCCCGGCGCTCTTTCTCCAATCCCTGGGCCGGAACCCCACATGTCCCAAGCCCGACCTGAGCGACCGGCTCACCTCTTCCGTCTGCATCCTGGAAGATGGCCGGCTGCACCCGCTCCACAACGGCCGCGACCTCATCCAGAGCACCTCTTCCCTGATGAATCTGGAGCTGAACGAAACCAAGCTCGGCATGATGGGCGCCAAACGCCACCCCAATCAATACCTCCAGAACTCCCGCTTCTCTTTCCCGCTGCGCCTGGATGCCAACCATACGCTCTGGGTTGAAAACAGCGTCATTCCGGCCTCCTGGAAGCTCGCCTCGGAGCATGTCCTGACCGGTATCCCCGAAAACGAGTGGGAGCTCCAGCTTGAACCGCAAGTCTGTCTCGATTTTTCCCCGGAAAACAACGATAACTGGTGCATCAAGTTCTACAGGATAAATGACCGCCTCGCGGCTCCCCTGGATAAAGCGGAGTGGTGCGCCAACCCCGTCGAAACCTGGCTGCGCAAACGCGGGCTCACCGCCAAAGAGCTCTTCCCCGATTGCAAAATTCCCTTTGCCGATGCGAAACTCTTCCCCGTTCTTTCCTATAAGGAGATCAGCGCCCCCTTCATCCAGTGGCTCACGCAGGAAGACCCCGAGCCCTCCGAAGAATTCACCCGCCTCTGGCTCAGCACCACCCGTCGCTCGCTTCATGATTCAGTGGCACAGATGGATTACATTCGCTGGGAGCGCCAGCGCTCCACCCTCCGTGATGAGGGCCTGCAGGCGATGCTCCGCAACTGCCGCTGGAGCGTCTTCTACAAAGCGGACCTGCAATCCACCGCCGAGCTCTTTGGCCAAAGCAAACTCCAACTGCCAGGCATTACCGTTGAAACCGATAAAGGCTATGAGCCGCTCCAGGTGGTCCACGACCGCATGTTCCGCTCTGCCGTCATGCGCTACCGCAAGGAGCCAGACTGGGAGCATCTGGAAGCCGAGGCTTTCCGGACCCTCTGCCGGATGATCGTGGAGGATGCGCAGATTGAAAAGGTCGAGCCCCGCCGCAGCATCATTGAAGACCAGGTGGTCTGGGGCCGCTGCCCCGTACGTCTGGACCTGGCCGGAGGCTGGTCCGATACGCCCCCTTACTGCCTGGAACGCGGAGGCAGAGTCGTCAACCTGGCCGTGGACCTGAACGGTCAGCCGCCCATTCAGGTTTTTGCCAAGCTCAGCGACCGGCCCGAACTGGTCGTCCGCAGTATTGACCAGGGAGTAGAAAACCGATTCACCAGCTATGAAGAGCTCCGCACCTATGCCCAGCCGGGCGATAGCTTCGCTCTGGCCAAGGCGGCCCTGGCCCAGGTCGGCTTCCTGCCCGAGTTCTCCTCACTCGCCCCCTACCCCGGCCTGAAAGAACAGCTTCAGGATTTTGGCGGCGGAATCGAGCTCTCCCTCCTTTCAGCGGTCCCCAAAGGTTCCGGACTCGGCACCAGCAGTATCCTCGCCGCCACCGTTCTCGCCACCCTGGCAGAGGTCTGTGGACTGGCCTGGGATAGGAACGCCCTCTTTACCCGCACACTGGCTCTGGAGCAGATGCTCACCACCGGCGGCGGCTGGCAGGACCAGGCTGGCGGTATCTTCCGCGGGATCAAAATGATCGAGACCGCCTCCGGCCTCAAACAAAGCCCCGTCCTGCGCTGGCTGCCCGATCAGCTCTTTGAACAGGATTACGCCAATAGCCTCATCCTGCTCTACTATACCGGCATCACGCGCATTGCCAAAAATATCCTCCATGAAATCGTCCGGGGCATCTTCCTCAATTCTCCACGCCACCTGGGCGTCATTGAGGATATCGCGGAGAATGCCCGCAACGCTTTCAACGCCATCCAGATGGCCAGCTATTCCTCACTGGTGGAAAGCGTGCGCGAGAGCTGGCGCCTCAATCAGCTCCTGGATAGCGGCACCAATCCGCCCGAAGTACAGGGCATTCTGGATAAAGTGAAGGATTACCTCGATGCCGCCAAACTCCTCGGGGCCGGCGGCGGAGGCTACCTGCTCATGTTTGCCAAAGACCGCGAGGCCGCCGAGCGAATCCGAAGCATCCTCACCGAAAATCCGCCCAATAACCGCGCCCGCTTCGTCCACTTCGCCCTCTCGGACCAGGGCTTGCAACTGACCCGCAGCTAAGCCCCTTGGAGAAACCCGCAGGCGACGATGTTTTAACCGCAGTTTTTAACCGCGGATGAGGAAATTTTTAACCGCAGATTACGCAGATTTGCACAGATTTTTTTGAAGGGAATAACCGGATGCGCCCCTCCCTGCATTTGGAGAGCTAATTGTACGCCCCCATCTGGAGGCATACATCATTGTTATCGCCACTTTCCGCCCGTACCCTTGGGGCGCACATTCTCCGGGTATGCGAAACATACCATTCTCAAGCATCCCAGAGGGATGCCATCCAAACATCCTTCTCTACCGTATGCGGAGCATACCATTCTTGAGCATCCCGTCAGGGATGCCAGAGCATAGCCAGGGGTCTTCAGACCCCTGGTAAGGATGAAAGAAAAATCTCCACCCGACCCCGTAGGGGTCGCATACCGTGATTCACGTGATAAAGAGTGAGCAAATTCATGGTTTGGGAGTGATCGTTTTTTATCGCTCGGGTTGTTTTACGGTTGTTGGCTGCGACCCCTTCGGGGTCGTGTTTTATCTTTAATGGCGTTCTACCAGGGGTCTGAAGACCCCTTGCTATGCGATTGGTATGCTCCGCATACCCAAAGAATGCGCCCCCATTGGGTGCAAAGGAATTAGTAGAGTGTATGCCCCGTACAGGGGCATACATTTACCTCCGGTGAATACAGAGAGAAGAGCGATGATGGGAACATGCAGGAAATTTTCGAATACAGGTTATCTCCATATTACGCAGATTCGCACAGATTATTTATAAAGGGAAGCGCCGCATAAAGACCGATTCAGAAAGAATGCGGATTTTATACGGCGCCTGTTTAATCCCGTGCGGGCTGCCTGCAAGTTATTGGCGGGCGGAGCGCATATCTCAATAGCCGTCGATCCGGTAGTTTACTTCCCCAAGCTCGTTGGTGGCCGGGATTTCCGATGACAGGTCTATCTGATAGTACGGGTCACCGCCTCCTTTGCCATCATTATATTTAGGAGGCAGGGTCTTGCCGGAAAGCCTGGCAGGCGGATAAAAGCTATAATCCGAGACGGCGGCCCGGCACTGTTCGATCCGCTCCGGGAACACCCGAATCACCATAAGATCAAAAGACCAGACGATGTCGCGCCCCATCTCGACCTCCGGGCAATGCGCCTTGACACTCTGAAGCGCGCTGGCCACGGTGTCGTCCGCCGTCGGGAAGTGGGTAGCGATCGTCAATTTGGGTTTGGGGTCGATCTGCTTGAGGATGTAGCCGAAGGCCCCTTGCGTCGTATGCGAGCTGTTCTGTATCTCCATCAGCGCCTTAACGGTATTTTGAAACTCAGAATAGGAGGGATCACCCTCAGAAGGAGGAGCATTCAATCCCATGCTTTTATAGGCCCAGACATCGGGAGGAACCACCATTTCGTGGATGAAGACGTCGACTCCCTTGCCGGCGTTCTTAGCTTGCTCGACGCAGTTGGTTTCAGGCTTGGTGTCGCTCGTATAAACCATGTTCAACTCGTCACCGCCGGGAGTTTTCCAACTGAGTTTGTAGCCCATGGCACCCTTGCGGCAGTGGATTACCGGGAAGTGCGTGATGGTTGCGCTCGTGAGAGCATTGCTATAGGCCACCCCGCCGATTTGCCTCCAATCCAACTCGATAGGCACCAGGGCGTAAGCATCATTAGCGGCATCATCGCTGACCGACAGCGGCTCATGCGGCAAACCCCAACTGGCTTGAGTGGGCGGTTCGTAATCCTCATAGGCAGTGCCCTGGAAGCTGAAGCTCTCCGTATGCCAGCGCAGGGCTTCGCGCAAATACGAGCAAAAAGCTTTAACCCCGTCATCGTAAAAGATATTTGAATTGGCTGGGCTTTCAATACCGGTCGGGCCAGAGCCCCAGACATAGAGCGGCGACTTGCGGTCTGCCGAGGGACCGAAGCAGTAGGTATGAATCAGATCGGTCATATGGTCGGCGTGAAGGTGATTAATGAACACCTTATCCATCAGCCGGTAGCCGACCTTGGCGGCGGCGTAGTTGGCTGAGACGCCAGCGCCCATGTCGAAAATGAATTGATCCACCGGCCGGCCATGATAGTAGGTGTCACTGGGATCGTCTTGCCATCCCACCTCGACGAAGATGCTCATTTCCGCTTGAGCACGACGCACCGGCAAAGGAATCATCGAGCCCATAAAAGTGATCCGCATCTCGTTTGTATCAAGCGGGGTGAGCGGGTCAAACGGCGGCAGTTTTTCAAAATAGGTATAGTGTTCTGTCGCCTGATAATCGGGGTCGGGCGAAACGACCCTGTAGAACATCGGCACTTCCACGGTTCCTTCGGGGCCCAGCCCGGTAAGGTTTGCGTCAGCGTCTTTCCAGGAGTACCAATGAGTCGTCCCGTCTGGGGACCACTGTACCGCGCGGTTCGTACCCGTTCCGCC
>LSQX01087588.1_pt1 | contig 13255 bp, 19 predicted proteins | sample 654561 | NCBI WGS metagenome assembly LSQX01 (sample SAMN04489861, study PRJNA283612) | anaerobic digester metagenome | isolation source: 4 biogas reactors fed with cattle manure at either 37C or 55C with and... | place: Denmark: Kongens Lyngby | collected 2014 | reverse complement strand
CCCAGGGATTATCCCTAAGGCTAATAGCTTGGTCAGCTGGGCGTCGCCCTCGGCGGCTAAATTGACCACGGTTCCCCAAGAGCCGACCGGCCAACAGGTCAGGGGTGCAGGCGGGGGACTCTTTTCTTTAGCCATTGCCTAGGCCTCCGATCATTGCCAGGAGCGCTAAGAGGTGGTTGAGGGAAAAGCCAACCAAGAAGGCAAGCGGCACGATGATGGCGATGATTAGTATGGCTGTGACCAGTCCCCGTTCTTTGACCATGACCGCCGCCTGGGCCAGGCAGGGGACAAACAAAGTTAAGGTGGTGGCGGCTACGGTCAGTTGGCTCATCGATAAGTCCCCCCGCAGATCATACAGGCCGGCAGCTCCATAATCCCGCCGGAAAAATCCAAGCAGGAAGATCCCGGCCGCCTCCGGCGGCAGTCCGAGCCCCTGGACGGGTCCCCTGAGGGCGTGGATGATCCGATCCAAGAAGCCCTGCTGGTCAAGGAACCACAATAGAAGACTAGTTCCCAAAAAGACGGGGATGATCTCCATCAAGTACCACTGGATGCGGGCGACGGTCTTCATGATGATGCTGCCCATGGCTGGCAGCCGCAGGGGCGGAAGCTCCATGTGGAAGGAGGCCTTGGGTCCGGGGAGGATCCGATCGGCAGCATGGCCTGCCGCCAGGAAGATGGATCCCACCACCAGGATCCAGATCGCCAAAGCTCCAGGGTTGTGGCCCAACAGGGCCACGATGAGCCCTAGCTGGGCGGAGCAAGGCACCGCCAGGGCCAACAGAAAGGTGGCGATGATCCGCTCCCGGGTTGTCTCCAGGGTGCGGGTGACGACGGTGGCCATCGTATCACAGCCAAGACCCAGCGTTAGGGGAATGACGGCCCGGCCGTTAAGACCCACCTTCTTGCATCCCCGGTCGGCAAGGAGGGCCAAGCGGGGAAGATATCCGGTATCCTCCAGCAAAGAGAAGAAGAGGAAGAAAGTGCCGACCACAGGGAGGATGATCCCCACCGCATACCGCAGGCCCAAGGTGATGATCCCATATTCTCCTGCGACCAAACCCGCGAGGGGGGGGGACAGCCAGCGGAAGGCCAATTCCTGGGTGATGGGGCTGATCCAACCTTGAAAAAGCCGCCCTTCGATGAAGTCAACTAGTACTTGGGCGCCAAAGCCGCCGACGAAACGGTAAAGGCCATAGTAGAGGACCAGGACCAAGATGGGAAAGGCTGTCGGGGGCCAGAGGGTGAGCCAGTCGAGGAGGCCGCCTAGCGGTCGTACGGAAGGTTTCCCCATGACGGCCCGGGCGATAGTCTGGGCCTGGCGGTGGCGGGCCAGAGCAATAGCTGATGCAGGCGGAGGCGACAGCTGGCTTGCTCCTTTGATGATGGCCTGGATTTGCCGGAACCGGGGACCTTCTTGCTGGGCAGTCAAATTGGCCACTTCCTGGTCCCCTTGGAGCAGCAGAAGGGCTACAGCCCGGTGATGGAAAGGGTAATCGCCCCTTAGGAGGCGGAGAAGACGATCGATGGAATGCTCGATGGTTGGGCCGTAATCGACTTTAAAGCCCTGCGACATGGGCGATCACCTTTTCTCGCAGCTCAGGCAGCCCTTCCCCCCTGATGGACGTGGCCAGGATCACCTTAACTCCCAAAGCCCGCTCGAGGGCAGGAACATTGAAAGAGAGCCCCAATCGGCGCGCTTCGTCCATCATATTCAAAACCAGCAGCATCGGAAGTCCCGCCTCGAGGATCTGAAAAGAGAGGGGCAGCATGCGTTCAAGGTTCTTGGCATCGATCACATGGATCGTCAAAGCCGGCCTTTCTGTCCACAGCAGCCGACGGGTGACTCCTTCTTCGGCGGTGATGGGGAGGAGAGAATAGATGCCCGGTGTATCCACGATCTCCAGGCTGATGCCGGCCCAGATCATTTTGCCGCGGGCGACCTCAACGGTCGTGCCCGGGTAGTTGGCCACCTGGACCCGGCCGCCGGTCAAATAATTGAAGATCACGCTCTTGCCAACATTGGGGCCGCCCACCAGCGCCACCATGAGCCATCACCAATAATCTGTATGCGCTGCTGGGGGGGAGTATGTTAGCGGAGGAAGAGGACGCCGAGGGCGGCAGCCGTGATGATGGTTAGGATCGGATGGACTTTCAGTCTGCGCAAGGCAAAGAAGCTAATGAGGGCAATTACCCCCAGACGAGGGTCCAAGACTGCCCCTCCGGTTAGGTTGCGGGAGCCAAACAGAACCTCCCGGCTGATGAAAATCGCTGCCGAACTTACCAGTCCGGCTACCGCCGGCCGCAGTCCATAGAAGACGCTCTGCACCGTCGGGTGGTCTTCAAAGTGGGTCAGGAATTTGGAAACGGCCAGGATGATGAGTAGAGACGGCAACGAGATGGCCGTCGTGGTCAAGATCGAACCCTTCACCCCCGCCAGCCGGTAGCCGACGAAGGTGGCCGCGTTGATCGCGATTGGCCCGGGCGTCATCTCCGCGATGGTGATGATATGGACGAACTCCCTAGCCGTTAGCCAGCCCCGGTCGATGATTTCCCTTTGAATTAAAGGCAGCATGGCGTAGCCGCCGCCGATGGTCAACAGGCCGATCTTAAAGAAAATGCCCATTAAGCGAAGAAAGAACATGCCCCCCACCTCCCTACTGCTCCTGCCCTTTGCGGAGGGCGGCGCCTTTGCTCTTGAGGAGATAACCCAGCAGGCCCGCCAGCAACATGATGTAGAAAACGTTGATCTGGGTAAAAGTGACCAGTAAGAAGGAGAGCAGGGCGATGAGGAAGGTATCCAGCCCTTTAATGGTCCGGCCAGCGATCCGCAAAGCCGCGTTGATGATCAGGGCGGCTACGGCACCACTGATGCCAGCCATGGCCCTTGCGATCCAAACGTTAGCGATGAGCTGCTGAAAGTACTTGGCGATGACGATGATGACGATGAGGGAGGGGAGGGTGACTCCGATGGAGGCAACGATGGCTCCTAGCACGCCTCGCAGGCGATATCCGATGAGCATGGAGGAATTGACCGCGATCACCCCCGGCACCGATTGGGCCAGGGCGTAGATGTCGAGGATTTCATCCCTGTCCACCCATTTGTGCCGCTCAATTACTTCCCGCTCAATGAGGGGGAGCATGGCGAAACCGCCGCCGAAAGTAAAAGCGCCGATCTTGAAAAAAGAAATGAACATCTGCAGATAAGTTGCTTGGTGATTCTTGTTGGGCAATTTGCTTCGCTCCCTACAAACATTGCCATCTTATTGTATCGATATTTGGTGGCAAAGGTCAAGGGTTTGCCGGGCGAAAGCCCAGTGGGAGCTAAGCAAAGGGCCGGGGGGAGGAGCCCCGGCCCTAGATAAGGGTTGAGACCTGCTAGCCCAGCTGTTTGGCCAGGAAATCGGCGGCCGTTTCGCAGAGCTTTTTTTCAAGTTCGCCCATGTCTTTGTCTTCCGAAAGCAACAGCACCGCTCCAACCAAGTCTCCCCCATGGATGATGGGTGCGATGGACTTATGGATCACTGTGTAATCATCCACAATAGCAGCCTCATTGGCGTTGTCGACGACCGTCTGCCGCTCTTCCATGAGCCGTTCGATTTCTGGTGAGAGGGCTTTGCCCATGAATTGCTTCTTTGAGGCACCGGCAACGGCGATGATCTCATCTCGATCGGCAATCAGGGCGATATGGCCGGTGGACTCAAAGAGGGAGTCGGCATACTCCTGGGCAAACTCATCCAGATCGGCAATGGGGGAGTATTTCTTGAAGATGATCTCGCCCTCTCGATCTGTAAAGATCTCCAGGGCGTCATTTTCTCTGATCCGCAGGGTGCGGCGGATTTCCATGGGGATAACAATTCGACCTAAACTGTCAATTCTTCTTACGATTCCCGTCGCCTTCATTGCTTACCTTCCTTTCCCTGGAGATTGGCAAGGCTATTTCTCAATGGTCTGGGTCACCGCCAGCAGATAAATGTCCTTGTTGGCGTCTTTTCCCTGCCATGATTGCCGCAGTCGGTTTTCAGCGGCGGTCAAGTCCTCAAGCTCTTTCGGAGAAAGTTGGGCATATTCTACTTGGTCAATAGTCTGCACCTTTTAGCACCTCCATCTTGTGCCCTTAGTTTTTCACATCCTTTGCTAGATATACATTAGGGCCCTTTGCCCTCCGTTCTCACAGGAAACCGGCCTTTGGCGGCGAAGATCTAAGGCGGACGACGAACGGGGGGAAGCTATTGCGACCAATATTGGTGGAGCTGTTCAACTTTCCACTCTACTCCTATGGGGTCATGATCACCCTCGCTTTCAGTGTCGGTCTGGTTTTGGCCCTGCGCAATGGAAAGTACTGGGGAATTGCAGAGGGCTTTTTGGTTGACTTGGCGGCCTTAGTCATGCTGGCGGCGATTATCGCTGCCCGGTTGACCTATGTGGTGATGGCCTGGGAAGACTATGTCCAAGAGCCCTTGAGGATTTTTGCTCTGCGGGAAGGGGGACTTTCTTTTCAGGGGGGATTGCTGGCCGGCTTCATCGTTGGCGTCTGGTATACGCGGCGCAATGGCTACTCCCCTTGGGTCGTGGCCGAAGCCGCAGCTCCTTCCTTAGCCATGGGCCTGGCCATCACCCGGATCGGCTGTTTGCTGAATGGATGTTGTTATGGGATCCCCGCCGATCTGCCGTGGGCCCTGTACTCGTCCCGGGCCCAGGATGTTCCGCGCCACCCAACCCAGCTTTATGAAAGTCTCTTCGGACTGGCCATGTTCCTTTGGTTGTGGTCCAAGCGGGGGAGGGTAAGACCTGGGGATTCCCTAGGCATCTTTTTCATCGCTTATGGATTTGCCCGCTTCATCATCGAATTTTTCCGCGCCGGGGCGCCGACCCTTGGGCCTTTGACCTGGGGGCAGTGGGCAAGTCTGCTGTTGATCCTTCTGACTGGACTGGTCTTGCGGAAAAGTGACCGCAGCTGAAGAAAGGAGGATGGCATTGAAGGACTGGGATCTAGTAATTGTTGGCGGTGGTCCTGCCGGGCTGAGCGCAGGCATTTACGGTGCAAGGGCCCGGCTGAGGACCCTCATTGTCGAAAAGCTTGCTTGCGGTGGTCAAGCAGCCACCACCCATCGGATTGGGAACTACCCCGGATTTGCCAGGGGGATCACCGGACCTGAACTGATGGAGCAAATGGAAAAGCAGGCCCAGAGCCTGGGAGTCCAGGTCCACTATGCGGAAGCGAAAGATCTTCGCTCCGAATCATCGGGACACGTACTGCTGACCGATGGGGAAGAGATAAAGGGCAAAGCCCTCATCATCGCCACCGGCACTACTCCCAACGCCTTGGGAGTTCCTGGGGAGGATGAATTCCGAGGTCGGGGCGTGTCTTATTGTGCAACCTGTGATGGTGCGTTTTTCCGGGACAAGGACGTGGTCGTTGTCGGCGGCGGCAATTCGGCCGCGGAAGGAGCCTTGTTCATGACTCGCTTTGCCCGCAAGGTTTATGTAGTCCACCGGCGGGATCGACTCCGGGCCACCAAGATCTTGCAGGAGCACTTGGCCGCGCACTCCAAGATCGAACTCCTGTGGAACAAGGTGGTCAAGGAGATCCAAGGTGGAGCTTTCGTCGAACGGATTCTCCTCGCCGACACAAAAGGCGGGCCAGACCTGGCAATTGATGCTAGCGGCGTGTTCGTCTACATCGGCAACAGCCCCAACAGCGGGTGGCTAAGGTCTCATCTTGAGCTCGATGAACGGGGCTATATCATCACCGATGAACGGATGCAAACCAGCCTTCCTGGGGTTTTTGCCGCGGGAGATGTGCGCCGAACGCCCCTTCGGCAAGTCGTCACCGCCGTGGCCGATGGAGCGGTGGCTGCTGTCGAGGCCGACAGCTTCCTGGGGGGGATCGTGTGAAACTAGTCCGCTTTGGTGTGTCTATGCACCCCCGCCTCCTGGACCGATTCGACCATGTCATCGCCAAGAAGGGCTATGAGAATCGTTCCGAGGCCATCCGGGACCTGATTCGGGACTACCTGGTCCAAACGGATTGGGAGGAGGACGACAGGGAAGTAGCCGGGACCATCACCTTGATCTATAATCATCATGTTAGAGGTCTAACTGACGTCTTAATTGACCTCCAACACGAACATCACTGCCATATTCTCTGCAGCAGCCATGTCCATCTTGACGAGCACAATTGCTTGGAAGTACTGGTTGTCAAAGGTCCTGCCGGGAAGATCAAGGCCATCGCCGATCGTCTGATCAGCGTCAAAGGCGTCGTTCACGGAAGTCTAAGCATTACTTCCACCGGGCGGGACCTGCCGGCATGAAGGGAGGGATAATCCTTGCGACAGCGGGGGGTGGTGGTTTCCCGGCAAAACGGTTCGGCCCGCGTGCGCTTGGTGCGCTGCGCCGGGTGCAAAGGTGAGGCCGACTGTCCCTTCGCCCTAGACCTTGCGGGCGAGAAGGCCCAGCCCATTGAAATCGATGCGGCCAACCCCATTGGAGCGGAGGCGGGCAGCATCGTGCAGGTGGAAGGCGATGCCGGTGCGATCCTCACGGGGGCCCTCATCGTTTACTTCCTGCCTCTAGTGCTGATGCTGGCTGGCATGGGCATTGCTCGGCTGTTCGCCGCGGCCAGAGGGTGGGGCGAGGTGCCTTCCGCCTTGATAGGAGGGGGGCTCGGTCTTCTCCTTTGGTTGGGAGTCATCAAGGTCCATGACAAACGGTTCCAGGAGGATTACCGGATCGTCGCCATCGAACGGGAATGCGTTGGTGAGCTGTAATTTCGCGCAAAGAAGGTGAGTTTTCTTGTCGCTGCTGCGGGACCTGGGAGAAGTGTTGTCCTCCGATCGGATTTTGACCGATGAGCTAGATCGCCTCTGCTACAGCTACGACAGCTCCTTCATCTCTCGGCTGCATCGTTTCAGCCCCGATGCCGTTGTCCTTCCCCGCTCGGTGGAAGAGACAGTTGGTGTGGTCAAGTACGCTTCTCGGAAAGGCATACCCATCGTCCCCCGGGGTGCGGGAAGCGGTGAGAGCGGCGGGGCAGTCCCCGTTCAAGGCGGCATCGTCATGGATATGTCCACCTGGAAAGATGTGGTGGAGCTTGATGTGGCCAACATGCAGATCTTGGTGCGGCCTGGGCTAGTTCACGATGAGCTGAATCGGCTCCTGGCCCCCCACGGCCTGTTTTTCCCGCCGGATCCAGGCAGTTCCAAGATGGCCACCATCGGGGGCATGGTGGCCAACAACTCCAGTGGCCTGAGAGCCATAAAGTACGGGGTGACTGAGAATTACGTTCTAGGGTTGGAAGTAGTCTTGCCCGATGGACGGGTGATCACCACCGGCGGTCAGGACTGTCGGGCCCTCAAGAACGTCTCCGGACTTAATTTGACTAAACTCTTCGTTGGCTCCGAAGGAGTCCTCGGCGTGATAACCGGGATTCGCCTCCGTCTTTGGCCGCGGCCCCAAAGCCGGGGATTGGTGATGGCCGCTTTTCCCAAATTGGAGGATGCCCCCAAGGCGGTCATGGCCGTCTTCCAGGCAGGGATGCTGCCGTCGGGGATGGAGATCATGGACAGCTCCGCCATTGAAGCGGTGAATTTGTATCGTCCGGACCTGAAACTGCCCCTCTGTGAGGCTATCTTGCTTTTTGAGGTCGATGGCGATCCCGCCGGCGTTGCCTGGCAGGTGGAACAGATCCGGACTATCTGTGAGCAATGGGCAGACGAAGTGGAGGAGGCCCTAGAAGAGGCGCGGATGACCCAGCTGTGGGAGGGACGCAGTCTAGTGGCAGCCGCGGTCTCTCGCCTGCGGTCGGAAGGCACCCGGGCATTCATCGGGGAGGATATCAGTGTTCCCCTGTCCCGGGTCCCCGAGGCCTTGCGGGGGATCAAGAGCCTAGCTGACAAGCATCAAATCAAGGTAGTGATCTTTGGCCACATCGGTGATGGCAATCTCCACACAGCCCCAGTGATCGATCCCGATGATGAAGGGGAAGTGGCCAGGGTCCAGCGCTTGGCCGATGACATCCACCGCTTGGCCTTGAGGCTTCAAGGGACGGTGACGGGGGAGCATGGAGTAGGTTTTGTGCGCAGTCAATACGCCCGTCAGGAGCACGGCCTGGCCTTGGATGTGATGTTCCAGGTCAAGAAGGCCCTGGATCCTTTGGGCATCATGAATCCCGGCAAGATCTTTCCTTCGCCGGTGAAGGGGGCCGAAGCGGATGGAAAAGGAACTGCGTCGACTGCTCAATAAATGCGTCCGCTGCGGGACCTGCCGCTCCGAGTGCCCCATTTTGGCGGAGTTAGGCTTTGAAGGAGCCTCTCCCCGAGGTCTCATATTCCTTCTGCAGGGGCTGCTAAACGGCCAGGCGAACCCAAAGAAAATGGCGGATAGGGTCTACAACTGCTTGCTGTGCGATGCCTGCACCGCGGTTTGTCCCGGCGGAGTGGAAATAACGAACTTGATCCGGGCTGGTCGCAGGGAAGTTGGTCGTATCCCTGCCTTCGGACCTTTCCTCAAGCTGGTCCTGAACATGGTCCTAACCCGGCCCACCCTAGTTGCCGCCGGTTCCCGGCTGCTGTGGGCCTACCAGCGTTCGGGCCTGGATCGGGCGGTGAGGAACACAGGCCTCCTGAAGATTCTCCCGGGGGATTTGGGTCGGGCTGAGCATATGCTGCCGCCTCTGGGGAGCCGCACCGCGCGGGGTATGCTGCCGGAAACAACCCCTGCGGTGGGCAAGCGGCGCTACCGGGTCGGCTACTTCCTGGGCTGTGCAACCAATCTTCTGTACCCCCAGGTAGCTCAGGCGGTGGTCCGGGTCTTGGCCGCGAACGGTTGTGAAGTAGTCATCCCAAAGGGAATGCGCTGCTGCGGGATTCCCCATTTGACCTATGGACTGATGGCCACCTACGCCCAACTCCTGCGATCCAACTTGCAAGTGTTCAAGGAGGCCAAGGTGGACGCCATCATCTCCGATTGTGCAAGCTGTACGGCGACCTTGGCCCATATGGGCCAGCGGCCTTTGGGATGCGATGCCGATCTGCCCTGGGATGAAGCAGCGAAAATGGCCAGCAAAGTGTGGGACTTTAGCGCCTTCCTGGTCGATGAACTGGGTCTGCGTAGAATCAAGAGGGATCTAACAGGGAAGGTAACCTACCACGATCCGTGTCACCTGGTCCGAGGTGTGCAGATCACCCGGCAGCCGCGGCATCTGCTGGGCGAGCTGGGCTTAGAGCTGGTTGAAATGTCCAATGCAGCTGTTTGCTGCGGTGCTGCGGGCACCTTTGCCCTGGCCCATTATGATTTGTCCATGGCCATTTTAAAGAAGAAAATCGATGGGGTGGGCCGCACAGGGGCGCCTTTGGTGGCGACCTCGTGTCCTGCCTGCATCATGCAGTTGACTGCCGGGACTAAGACCTTTGGCGTCCCGGCAAAGGTCGTCCATCCGGCTGAGCTGGCGGCCCAGGTTCATTAGATCACGATCGATACTGGGGCTCTAGGTCTTGAATATGGCTCAAGCGTCCTTTCAACTTGGCGACGATATCATCGACTTCCGCCGCCAGATCGTTGAAGGCCTTGCTCATGTTCTCATCATCTGTCTCCAGGGAGAAGCTTTTAAGATTGGCGCCGACACCTTCGGCTGCGGCGATCGTCTGCTTTAACCTAGATGCGACGGTCATCTTTGTGCCCCCTTGTTGACTTGGGGGGCAGTGCCCCCCAAGTTCAGGTTTCTAGATCCTCTTCCGCTTTCTTAATCAGGCGGCGGACCATTTCGCCGCCAACGAGTCCTGCTTCCTTCGTCGTCATATTGTCCCAACCGATGCGGTTTGCCTTGTCGAGCAAGCCCATCTCATCGGCGACTTCCTCCTTGAAGCGCTCCATGGCTGCCCTTGCCTTAGGATAGACGCGGCGGCCCTTAGCCATTATCTCCCTCCTTACATATTCCCTAGGGAATATGTAAGCTGCTACTCCTGCTGGCCGCCTTCAAGCAATGCCTTCTCTCCCCGCTTGATCATTTCCTTGACCATCAACCCTACCTGCTTGGTCGTTGCGGCCTCCCATCCGAACTTGCGGACAACATCGGCGAACCCTACTTCTTGCGCTGCTTCCATTTTGAGCCGTTCGGATGCCAGCTTTTTGGCCACCTACAGCACCTCCCGGCAGTAGTTTGCGCAGTGCTTCCCTCCTTATGCCTAGTAGGTTTCGGGAAAGTGTACCTTGAGCATCTCCCGGAGCATCCGGGCGTTGATCACTGCCTTCGCCTGATAGTGGTTGTTCATGCTGATGAAGACCTTTTCCCTGTGCCTGGCAAGCTCAAGGATTCTGGGCACCCATTCTTCAAGTTCTGCTTCTGTGTAGAGATAATCGTATCGCTCATAGGCTTCCTTGTGATTCCACCAAGAAGCAGCATTGCGGCCGTGGAAGCGCACATAAGCCCATTCGGACGTAGCTTTGCATACTGGTGGGAGTAGTCCTTTGAGCTGTGGTTGATCGACACAGACGAAGGAAAGTCCTGCCTCGCCTAGGAACCGGACAATGGCCGGATGGATCCAGGAGTCGTGCCGGAATTCGACGAACTTGGGCAGGTCGCCCAAGGCACTGCCTAAGTCCACTAGATACCGGCGGGCATCTTCGCTGTTCTTAAAGCTAAAGGGAAACTGAAGTAGAATACCCGCCAATTGGCCGGCATCCTGTAGAGGCTTTAGACAGTCGCGAAACTTAACCACTGCCTCGGGCCGGCGAGTATGGGTCAAGTCCTGATGTGCCTTGACGACAAACAAGAAGTCTTTGCTCGTTTTCGCCAGCATATTAACGAATAGTCTCGGATGGGGGATTTGGTAATAGGTTGAGTTAATCTCGACGAAGGGAAAATACTGGGCATAGAATGGCAGCATCTCCCCTGCAGGAAGGCCCGCCGGGTAAAAGGGACCCCGCCAGTCCGCGTAACTATAACCTGCGGTGCCGATGAGAATCAATGAAGGCTCCCTCCCTAGTCCTCCTTGAACAAAGGTACAAAACCGTCAATGTCTTGGTCTAGCTCCAGCATGTCCGCTAGTGGATCCCGCTCGGGAATCGGACTGTTGATGGTGAAGTCCTTCGGGTCAATCTGGTTTAAGTCCTCCCAGGGGAAGGGCATGGAGATCGTTGGCCAACTTCTTGGTCGGAGACTGTAAGGAGCGACGATGGTTTTGCCCGGCAGATTCTGTAAGTGATCGATGTAGACCCGGCCGCGGCGTCTTTTAATCAGCCGTTCATTAGTTGCCAGCTGCGGATGATGGGCGGCGATGAGCTTGCCCAAAAAGCCGACAAAACGGCTGGTCACCCGGTAAGAATACCGGGGAGCAACAGGTATGTACACATGCAGACCGGTTGCGCCGGAGGTTTTCGGGAAGGAGGCAAGGCCCATTTCGTCCAACAGTCCCTTGACTAGTCGGGCCACCTCAATAACTTGCGGCCAGCCGGCTGGCGGATCGGGGTCAAGGTCCACCACGATGAGGTCGGGATAGTCAGGGCTGTCAACTGTGGACAGCCAGGGATGAAGCTCTATGGTTCCCTGGTTTGCCAGCCAAACCAAAGTGGCCCGATCGTTGGCTAAGATGTAATCGACGACTTTGTCTTTTGCCGATGAAGAATACGTCTTAATCCAAGGTGGAGCATGAGGAGGACACTGCTTTTGATAAAAGTGGGCGCCATCGATGCCGTCCGGATACCGGGTGACGGTCAAGGGCCGATTCTTGAGGTGAGGGATGAGCAAAGGCGCTACTTGGTAGTAATAGTGGATTAGGTCGCCTTTTGTCACTAAAGGCTCTTGCCACATGGGCTTATCTAAGTTGGTGAGCTTGATGAGCTTGCCGTCGACTTCGCTGATCAAGGCTTCTTCACCTCTTTGGCACGGGATCGCAAGGCGCAAGGGTCAATCCTTTGTAAGTGGCGTGTCGCAAAAGGCCTTCCGGGGTTAGTTCAAGGTATTCAACCCGGCACACTAGTTCAGGCTCAGTCCACCGCGCCTTGCGGGCAATGTCCGGGGGAACGCCCTGGAGCACGGGTTTTGAACTGGAGAGCTCGGCCAAACGCTCGACCAGGTCCTTTCGCTCTTGCTCGGTAAAGCCGCTCCCGACGGCACCCACGTACCGCAGGCCGTGGACATCCTTCGCTCCCAAGAGCAGCGACTTTAGGGCGCCATTGGTCGTCAGGTAGCCGCCGATGAGCAGGTTTATTACCTGGCGGACTTTGATTTTCAGCCAAGTGCGGCTGCGGCGGCCGCTCAGGTAGGGACTGGCGATCTCCTTGGCCATGATTCCCTCAAGGCCGTGGGAGGCGGCCGCGTGATAATAATCGATCCCCCGCCCGATGATGAAACTCGATAGGGCAACGCTGTCCCCGGGGGCAAGACTCCTTTGCAAAATCTCCTTCCGCTCCATTAACGGCAGCGGACATAAGTCTTCACCGCCATAGTAGAGGAGATCGAAGACAATGTAGACTACCGGGTAGGTTGCTGCTCCCCGGAGATTCCGGCGCTGCAACCAGTAAAAGCTTGGTTTGCCGTCCACTAAGCAGACAATTTCTCCATCCACCACTGCCTTAGCGCTGAAGTGTCGATGCACCCCCTCAAGCTCCGGGTAGCGGGGTGAAAGGTCCCTGCCTTGGCGACTGATGAGCCTCGTCCGGCCGTCCAGATAAGCCAAGGCCCGAATTCCATCCCATTTTACTTCGAATAGGTGATCATCGGAGTCGAAGGGCGCGGCGGGGAAGGCTAGCATAGGCTGAAACTGGGGCAGCATCTACCGTCGTCCTCCGGTCGGGGCTGTAGCCTTGAGGCTTGCTTCCAAGGCAGCCAGCAAATCGGTGACCTTCTCTTCCTGGGGCTGGGGAGGAGTGGTGACTTGCCTTCCCTGGATCTTGGCCTCGATCATGTCCATGAGGGCATCCCGATAGGTGTCGCGGTAGCTCTCAGGACGAAAATCTGTTGCCATGTTATTAATTAACTCCAAGGCCATCCTAAGTTCCCTTTCATCCACTGGCATTGGCTCCAGGCCGAGCAGTTGGCTGGTTGACCGGACTTCATCAGCATAGAACATAGTCTCCATGGCTAGGACCTGTCCATAGACGCGGATGGCGGCGATGACTTCCTTGGAACGAATGACCACCTTGGCAATAGCGACTTTGCCTGCTTGGGCCATTGCCCTGAGAAGCAGGTGATACGCTTTCTTGCCCCCCTCGGCAGGTTCAAGGTAATAGGTCTTGTCGTAGTAGATGGGGTCGA
>LSQX01106853.1_pt1 | contig 13256 bp, 14 predicted proteins | sample 654561 | NCBI WGS metagenome assembly LSQX01 (sample SAMN04489861, study PRJNA283612) | anaerobic digester metagenome | isolation source: 4 biogas reactors fed with cattle manure at either 37C or 55C with and... | place: Denmark: Kongens Lyngby | collected 2014 | reverse complement strand
ACGCTGGCCATTGAAAGGGCGAAAGAGCTTTTTAAGGCCGATCATGCGAACGTGCAGCCCCATTCGGGAGCGAACGCCAATACGGCAGTTTACTTCGCTTTTTTAAAGCCCGGCGACACGATTATGGGTATGAACCTTTCCCACGGCGGGCACTTGACTCACGGCAGCCCCGTCAACCTCTCCGGAACCTATTTCAAAATTGTGCCCTATGGCGTTGATGCCGCTACTGAAACCATTGACTATGAGGAACTCGAGAAAACAGCGCTTGAACATCGGCCGAAGATAATTGTGGGCGGCGCCAGCGCCTATCCCCGCGTCATCGACTTCGAGCGCATGGCGGCAATCGCACACAAGGTGGAAGCCCTTTTCGTAGTCGACATGGCCCATATCGCCGGCCNNCTTGTTGCCGCAGGGCTGCATCCGAGCCCCGTGCCTTTTGCCGACATTGTCACGACAACTACGCATAAAACCCTGCGCGGTCCTCGCGGCGGCTTGATTTTGGCGAAGGAAAAGTACGCGAAGGCCGTAGACAAGGCAATTTTCCCGGGAACCCAGGGCGGACCCTTGATGCACATCGTGGCGGCAAAAGCGGTAGCTCTGCTTGAGGCCCTGCAGCCCGAATTCAAGGCTTACCAACAGAACATTCTCGACAACTGTCAGGCTCTGGCTTCGGGACTTGTGGAAGAAGGCTTCCGCCTTGTTTCGGGAGGAACCGACAACCACCTGCTGCTTGTCGATGTCAGGGGTCAGGGGCTCACCGGCAAGGAGGCGGAACGCTTGCTCGACGAAGCCGGCGTTACCTGCAACAAAAACACGATTCCGTTCGACCCCGCCAGCCCGTTTGTGACGAGCGGCATACGTCTCGGTACCGCCGCTGTGACCTCGCGTGGCTTTAACGCGGCGGACTCGCGCGAAGTTGCTTCGATTATCGGCCTAGTGCTGAACAAGCCCGGCGATGCCGCACGCAAGGCGGAAGCAGTGGCAAGGACGGCCGCTCTTTGCGCCAGATACCCGATGTATCCGCATTTATAATTTAATATAAAGGGGTAATTCAAATGAAAATCAGGATAGTTGATCATCCGTTAATCAGACACAAGCTGACAATGATGCGTGACGCTGAGGCAGGTTCGAAGGATTTCCGCGAACTGCTCGACGAGATTGCGATGCTGATGACGTATGAAATTACGCGTGACTTCAAGCTTGACGAAATAGAAGTGACAACCCCCATCACCACCTGCACCGGCTATCGTCTTTCGGCAAACTGCATTACGGTGGTGCCGATTCTGCGTGCGGGACTGGGCATGGTTAACGGCGTTTTGAAGCTGATACCCAACGCCAAGGTCGGACATATCGGGCTGTACCGCGACCCGCAGACGCTGAGGCCGGTCGAATATTACTGCAAACTTCCGCCGGACATGAGCGCGGAGGCAATCGTGGTAGACCCGATGCTGGCAACGGGCGGCTCCTCGGCAGCCGCGATTTCGATGCTGAAGAAGCGCGGGCTGAAGAACATCAGGCTGATGTGCCTCGTAGCAGCACCGGAAGGCGTTGAAGTTGTCAACAGTGAGCATCCCGACGTTGAAATTTTCACTGCCGCGCTTGACGACCATTTGAACAGCCATGGTTACATCGTGCCCGGGCTGGGCGACGCCGGCGACCGTATCTTTGGGACTAAGTAAGATGCCGCAGAGACCGGATTGGGATACATACTTTATGGAAATCGCACAGGTCGTAAGCAAGCGTTCGACCTGCCTGCGCCGAAGCGTCGGCGCGCTGCTAGTCAAGAACAAGCGCATTCTGGCAACCGGTTACAACGGAACGCCGAAGGGTCTTGCACATTGCGAAGAGGTGGGCTGCTTCAGGGAGCAGATGAAGGTGCCTTCGGGCAAGATGCACGAACTGTGCCGGGGAATTCACGCAGAACAGAATGCCGTTATCCAGGCAGCCATCCACGGCGTTTCCGTCGACGGCGCGACTGTTTACTGCACACATCAGCCTTGTGTCGTTTGTACCAAGATTCTGATTAACGCGGGTATCAAGAGGATAGTTTATGCCAACCCCTATCCCGATGAGCTTGCCGAAAACATGATGAAGGAAGCAAAGGAACTCGAAATTGCAATCTGGAGCCCGGCAAAAGTTGAGGGCTGAAAAAGCGAAAAATGTAGGTACGCCATGGCGTACCTGCATTTTTCCCATTTGCGACAGGACCATAAAAGACTGAACTACTTGTTATCAAGGTGCTTTCGTTATATACTGTTATTAATTGTATAGTTTGAAATAAATTCTTGTTGCCGCGAACCGGTTTTGGCCGGGCGTTATTTTTGAAGAAAGAGGCTGCTGCCTAAAAAGAGGGAATTTTTGTGCAAACATATGTAGTGGCGTTTGCTATTGCTTTAATCATAAGTTGGTTTCTGACGCCTTATGTCAAGAATATGGCGGTCAGAATCGGTGCGGTGGATAAGCCGGACCCCCGCCGCGTGCACAAGGGGGTTATGCCCAGACTGGGCGGACTGGCTATATTTGCCGGCTTTGTTGCGGCCGTTTTGATGACGCTGATTGTGTCAAGAGACCTGGCCGTGATTCTGTTTGGCGCCTCTTTGATTGTTCTCGTTGGCGTACTCGACGACGTTTACCAGCTGCCGGCCAAGGTTAAGCTCACAGGACAGGTTGCGGCTGCCGCCGTCCTGGTTGTTTTCGACATACGCATCGAATGGCTGAACAATCCGATGGGCGGCTATTTTTATTTGGAGTATCTCTCGGTGCCGTTTACGATTTTCTGGGTAGTCAGCTTCACAAACGTCGTCAACCTGATGGACGGACTGGACGGCCTGGCGGCGGGAGTATCCGCGATTGCCTCCGTTACGATAATTCTTGTGGCTCTGCAGCAGGGCTTTTATACGGTGGCGGTACTGACCGCTGCCCTTGCGGGAGCAATCATCGGCTTTATCCGCTACAACTTTAATCCGGCCACGATTTTCATGGGCGACACCGGCAGTATGTTCATCGGCTATATTTTAGCTGCGATTTCCATTCTGGGAGCGGTCAAGAGTGCGACGACGATTGCCCTTGTAGTGCCTGCGGTTGCCCTTGGGCTGCCGATCATGGACACGGCTTTTGCCATTGTGCGCCGCCATCTTAACGGCAAACCGATTTTTAAACCGGACAAGGGTCATTTCCACCACAGGCTGCTGGCAATGGGCCTGACGCAGAGACAGGCAGTCATCCTGATGTATCTTATCAGCGCGGGTCTTGGCCTCGGAGCCATACTGCTGACGGAAATCGACGGCGTTTACGCCATGCTGCTTGTATCCGCCATCGTCGCCGGCGTTTGTTTCTGCGCGAAAAAAATCGGCATTTTGAACGACCACTAAAATACCAAGTCAGGAGAATGTCCAGTGAAGAAGCTTAAAATCATGGCAGTTTTCGGGACAAGGCCGGAGGCCATAAAAATGTGCCCGGTTGTTTTGGAAATGCAAAAATACCCTGATTTTATCGAACCTGTCGTGGCGGTCACCGCCCAGCACAGAGAGATGCTTGACCAGGTTCTTCAATTGTTCGGCATTGTACCCGACTACGACCTTAATATTATGACGAGCGGACAAACGCTTTATGATGTCACCCGGCGGGCACTCGAGGGGCTCGGCGAGGTGCTGGCTGAATCAAGGCCCGACATCGTGCTGGTGCACGGCGACACAACTACGACCTTTGCCGGCGCGCTTGCGGCTTTTTACGCACAGATCAAGGTCGCCCACGTGGAGGCCGGTTTGCGTACAGGCGACAAGTACTCGCCCTTTCCGGAGGAGATGAACCGCAAGCTCACTGCCTCGCTTGCCGACTTTCATTTTGCCCCGACGCTTACTTCCAGGAACAATCTCCTGAAGGAAAACATTGAGCCCGGCAGCATCTTTGTTACCGGCAACACCGTTATTGACGCGCTGATTAAAACCATTACGCCCTCCTGGCAGTTTGAGGATGCCGCTCTCAGAGAGGTAATTTCCTCCAACGATCGTTTGATTCTCGTCACGACTCACCGGCGTGAAAACCTGGGCGCGCCTATGCGCCATGTCTATCAGGCTCTTAGGGAGGTGCTTGCCGCCTACGGGAATGTCAGTATAATCTTTCCGGTACATAAAAATCCCAAGGTGCGCGAAATTGTGGAGCAGGAACTTGGCCGACTTGACCGCGTGCATTTGATCGAGCCCCTTGATTATCAGCCCTTTGCCAATCTGATGGCAAAGGTTGACATTGTGCTGACCGATTCCGGCGGTATCCAGGAGGAAGCTCCGGCACTCGGAAAACCCGTACTGGTGCTGCGTGACACGACTGAAAGACCGGAGGCCGTTGCAGCCGGCACGGTCAAGCTGATAGGCACGGGTTACGAAGACGTACTGCGAGAAACAGGCAGACTGCTTGAGGACGACGCCTATTACCGCCGGATGGCGGACGCCTGCAATCCTTACGGGGATGGCAGGGCGGCCGAACGCATCATAAAAATTCTTCTTGCCGCATCTGGCTATCCGATTATTGCTCCCAAAGAATTTGCGCCTGTGATTTAATTTAAAAAAAGGGTTGTAAAATTATTGTTTTTTTATTAAAATGTAGTTGTTATAATTTTGCACAATGCCAAATTTGTGACAGTTTTTGTATTTTTGCGGGAATTGTAGCGCAGGCGGTGGACAGATAGGAAGAAATTCAATAACTTTGGATAATGCAAACAAGGAAAAGCACTATGAATGGAATGTTACAAGGTTTAACTGAGTCTTTTAAAACAGTGCTGTTTCGTCATGCCCTTTTTTCTTTGGGCTCGGTCGCCTTGGTGGTTTTTGTCAAGGGGCCGGCAGTGGGGGCCATCTGGGCCGTCGGCTTTATTTGGGGCTTTACAGATATGTTTCTGATGTTCCGTGGCGTACGCAAGGGAATGGGCCAGACGGGTGAGGAATCACTGCAGGAGATGCACCGCACTTTGCTTAAAAGGCTTGCATTTGCCGTCGTGCTGGTTATTGTTATGTTAAAGCTGAAGCTCAGTGTGTTCGGTATTTTTATGGGCTTTATACTTTCTCATATATTTTTGCTTTTAAGCCTTATAATTATCGCGGGCCGCAAGAGACGATAGTCTCTGTTCGTGAAGAAAGGAGTGAAACAAAATGGAAGTTGCTGAAGCAGCTGGCGAAGGCGTTATTCATTATTTACCAGTTGAGTTGTTCGATGGCGTCGTCATCAACATGCAAACCATGTACATGTCTTGGCTGACAATGGCAGTTGTGGCGGTGATTGTTTTTGCCGCAACCCGCAAGGCGGAGATAATTCCGTCGGGCATACAGAACGTGGTAGAAGTCTTTATAGACTGGCTTAACGGCCTGATGGAAGGCAATATGGGCTCCGAGGGACGCAGGGCTGCCGCTCCGTTCGTCATTACTCTCTTTCTCTATCTATTTATAGGAAACGAAATAGGCTTGTTACCTCAGGTTGGCGCACATTTAACATCTCCGACAAATGATATCAATGTAACGCTTGGCATGGCCATAACCGTCTCACTGACTGTTTATGTCTTTGGAGTCATGAGAAACGGCCTGGGCTATTTCAAGCATTTTATCCAGCCGTCATTTTTATTCCTGCCGCTTAATCTATTAGAAGAGCTTTCTAAACCTACAACGATGGCTTTGCGTTTATTCGGTAACATACTTGCAGGGGAGATTTTGCTGATCGTTCTTTACAAACTCGCTCCATGGGTTATCCCCGACATCTGGATCGGGTTCAGCTTGATCGTGGGCTTTATCCAGGCTTTTATTTTTACAATGCTGACGATGACAGCTATCGCGCCTGTTTTCAGGTCACACCACTAACAACGATAGCCGCTTTCGGAAGTTCCTAATCAGTTCAAATTAAAATTTAAATAATTTGGAAACAAAAATTTTTTTACAGTCGAAAGGATGAATTTTAAAATGACAGAAAATGCTATTATCGTTACCGTTTCAGTATTCGCAGCCGCCTTCATTGCGGTTGGAGCTTCACTCGCAGCAACAAAAAATGACGCTGCAGTTGCTATGAAGGCTTTGGAATGTATGGCTCGCCAACCGGAAGCAGCAGCAACCTTCCAGGTTAACATGCTTATCGCTATCGGCCTTGTTGAGTCTATCCCTATTATTTCTGCAGTTATAGCAATCGTTCTCGTTTTCGCCAACCCCTTTATAAAATAATTCGCAGATTGTCAAAAAGGGAAAAAAGGGGAGTGCTATAATTGATAGATATTAATGCAACACTTATTGCGCAGATCCTGAATTTTTTAGTTCTTTTGGTAATTCTTGCGAAATTCGCGTACAAGCCTTTGCTGCAAGCAATGGACGATCGTCGCAACCGTATTATTAACGATTTGGATTCCGCTGAACAGACACGATTGGACGCAGAAGCCCTGAAGGAGCAATATGCGGAACAATTGGCTGGAGCGCGCCAGGAAGCTACAGAAATAGTTACAAAAGCTAATCAGATTGCTCAAAACATTCACGATGAACTTGTTGAACAGGCGCGTGTCGAACAGGAAGCCATGATGGCTAATGCCAAAGAACGTATTGAACAGGAGAAACAACAGGCCTTGTTGGATATCCGTACTGAAGTCATCAAGCTCAGTACTTTGATAGCCGGTAAGATTGTCAACCAGAAACTGAATTCCGAGAAGGACCAGAAGCTGGTTGGTAACATCGCTGATGATGTTTTGGACAGACGCTGATTTGTAAGGCGGCTGCACCTGACAGTTACGAGTAAAAAGCAGTTTCTATGAGTTTGAATCAGGCTTGATTCATTAATAATCCCGGGGCAATTGAGCCCTGGGGAATACGGAGGTGATTGATACAGTATGGATACCAATGAAAACTTTTCTTTGATTAGCGATAGCTTGTCATCAATTGTTTTTGAAGAAAAAGACCTTGAGCTTATCGCGAGCGAAGAAGTAATATCAGCGATAGTTACCACCGCCATAGATCTTACTGTATCTGAATATGAATCTATTTCCGTAATCCTGGCTGAAAAGTTAGGCAAGCAAGTTACCCTGCAAAAGCTTGTTGAACCGTCGATTATCGGCGGCATCATCGTTAAAGTCGGCGACAAGGTTTTCGATGCAAGTTCAAGGCGACAACTGGAAAAAGTCAGTGCCTTGATGGGAAAGGTCCGCATCAACGAACAGACCCTCGAAAAGCCTGCAGGCATTGCTGAAGCCTTAACTAAGGAAGTTCAGGATTACCAGGTAGATATCGATTTGGAAGAAGTCGGTGTTGTAGAAAAAGTTGGTGACGGTATTGCAACCGTAACCGGTATGCGCGGCGTAATGGCCGGAGAACTTGTTGAGCTCCCCGGCGGTGTCAGCGGCATGGTACAGAATTTAAGACCTCACGAGGTCGGCATAGTTCTGATGGGTGGAGACACCGCGGTCAAACAAGGCGACGAAGTACGACGTACCGGCCGCATCATGGAAGTCCCCGTAGGCGAGAAGATGCTTGGACGCATTGTCAACGCCCTCGGGGAGCCTCTCGACGGCAAAGGCGAAATCAAGGCCGACGCCGTACGCTGCATTGAATCTCCGGCACCCGGTATAGCAGNNCCGATCGGCCGCGGCCAGCGTGAGCTCATCATCGGAGACCGCGGAACCGGCAAGACAGCCGTCGCGGTTGATACAATCATTAATCAAAAAGGTCTGGGTGTTATTTGCATTTACGTCGCCATCGGGCAAAAGACATCAACCGTTGCCCGTATCGCGCGTATCCTCGAACAACACGGCGCCCTTTCCTACACCATAATCGTAGCAGCAACGGCTGCAGACAGCGCCCCTTTGCAATATCTGGCTCCTTATACAGGCGTCACCATCGGCGAGCACTTCATGGATCAGGGCAAGGACGTCCTTTGCATTTATGACGACCTTTCCAAGCATGCCGTTGCCTATCGTGCAATGAGCTTGCTGCTTCGCCGTCCTCCGGGCCGCGAAGCTTATCCCGGCGACGTTTTCTATTTGCACTCCCGCCTGCTGGAGCGCGCTGCCAGACGCAACGAGGCAGCCGGCGGCGGTTCAATCACCGCCCTGCCGATTATTGAAACTCTGGCCGGCGATGTCGGCGGCTATATTCCCACCAACGTAATCTCGATTACGGACGGCCAGATTTATCTTGAAAGCGAGCTTTTCTATTCGGGCATACGTCCTGCTATCAACGTAGGTCTTTCCGTATCCCGTGTCGGTGGGTCAGCCCAAATCAAGGCAATGAAGTCGGTCGCCGGCACACTTCGTCTTGACCTTGCGCAATATCGAGAATTGGCGGCCTTTGCCCAATTCGGTTCCGATCTGGACAAGGCAACGAAAGCCCAGCTAGACCGCGGTGCCCGTATGACCGAAGTTTTGAAACAAGGCCAGTACGCTCCGCTGCCGGTTGAAAAGCAAGTTATGTCTCTCTACGCGGCTGCCAAAGGCTATATCGATGACATTCCCGTACATGACGTAACCCGTTTCGAGAAAGAGTTCCTGGCCTATCTTGCCGCAAATGCTCCCGAGCTCGGCGACTCAATCCGCACGGAAAAGAAAATTACCGACCAGACGGAAGCCGCTCTGAAAAAGATAATTAATACCTTCAAGGACACCTTTGCTGTTTCTGGCGAATCGAGGTGATGACTGATGCCTACTCCACGCGAAATACACAGGCATATTAAGAGCGTCAAAAACATCCAGCAGATCACCAAGGCTATGAAGATGGTTGCTGCCGCTCGTTTGCGCCGTGCGCAGGAAAAAGCCGCATCAAGTCGCCCCTTCTCCGAAAAAGTTAAGGAACTTTTGGCTACAGCCGTCGCAGATAAGGCAACCATGAGCAACCTTGACTACGCCGAACATCCTCTGCTGATGGAAAGGCCGGTCAAGCGCAGTGGCTACATAGTCGTGAGCTCGGACAAGGGCCTCGCTGGTGCGTACAATACGAACCTGTTGAAGCACGCCCTGGTTGAACTGATGGATCAGGATGACTATCTCCTGGTTACTGTCGGCCGCAAGGCGAAGGATTTCTTTTCCCGCCGCGGCTTCGACATTGAGGAAGTTTTCTTCGGGTTTTCCGACAAACCGGGTTATGAAGACGCTGACGATATTGCCCATCTTGCAAAAAAGCTATTCACTACCGGTGATGTTGACGAAGTTATTTTGATTTATACACAGTTTAAGTCTGCTTTGTCGTTTACTCCTGTGTCGAAGAAGCTTTTACCGGTGGTGCCGCCTTCCCCCGTCAACGAGGCAAAACTCGATTACGAGCCTTTTGACGGAGAGGATGTACGCCCGGTTATGCAGGAATCTGAAATCAGCGACGTGATTTTTGAGCCTTCGGCTAACGAAACCTTGAAATACTTAGTGCCGTATTATGTAAAGAACATTACATATGCAGCCTTGATGCAAGCGGCGGCCAGCGAACTGGGCGCACGTATGACGGCAATGTCTTCCGCGACTGACAACGCGAACGATTTGTTGAAGAGTCTGGAGCTCTCCTACAATAAGGCACGTCAAGCCGGTATAACCAGAGAAATAAATGAAATCGTTGGCGGAGCGGAAGCTCTGCAGTAAAATATGTGGGAGGGAAAACATTGAATACTGGTAAAATAGTACAAGTTGTTGGCCCTGTTATCGACATTGAATTCCCACCGAAGAGCCTCCCGGCTATTTATAACGCTATCAAAATTGACGGAGAAGTCGGCAACGGCAAACAAATTCACCTGACCGCTGAAGTAATTCAGCACATCGGTGAAAGTGTCGTGCGTACGGTTGCCATGAGTTCTACCGACGGTCTTGTCCGCGGTATGGATGCGATAGATACCGGCGCGCCGATTACAGTTCCCGTCGGCGAAGGCACACTCGGTCGTATATTCAACGTATTGGGAGAAACAGTAGACCATGACGACAAACCGGTCGAAGCTGCTGACTTCTGGCCCATTCACAGGCCGGCCCCAAGCTTTGACAAACAGTCAACTACTACACAGATTCTGGAAACCGGCATCAAGGTCGTTGACCTGATCGCGCCTTACTCCTTGGGTGGCAAGGTCGGTCTTTTCGGCGGCGCCGGTGTTGGCAAGACAGTTATCATCATGGAGCTTATCCATAACATCGCAACCGCGCACGGCGGTTTTTCCGTGTTCGCGGGCGTAGGTGAAAGGACACGTGAGGGCAACGACCTTTGGAATGAAATGAAGGAGTCCGGCGTTATCGATAAGACGGCCCTTGTTTACGGGCAGATGAATGAACCGCCCGGAGCTCGTATGCGCGTCGGCCTTACCGGTCTGACCATGGCCGAGTACTTCCGTGACATCGGCGGCCAGGACGTTTTGCTCTTCGTAGACAACATTTTCCGTTTCATCCAGGCAGGTTCCGAGGTTTCGGCCCTGCTTGGACGTATGCCTTCGGCCGTTGGTTATCAGCCGACACTGGCTAACGACATCGGTGCTTTGCAGGAACGCATCACATCCACGACGACAGGTTCGATTACGTCCGTACAGGCTGTATACGTACCTGCGGACGACTTGACCGACCCTGCTCCTGCGGGAACCTTTGCCCACCTGGACGCCACAACGGTTCTTTCGCGTCAGATTGCCGAGCTTGGTATTTATCCCGCGGTTGATCCGCTCGATTCCACCAGCCGTATTCTTGACCCGCTAGTTATCGGCGAGGAACATTATGCGGTAGCCCGCGGCGTTCAGGCAATTCTGCAGCGCTACAAGGAACTGCAGGACATTATCGCGATACTCGGTATGGAAGAATTGAGCGAGGATGACAAAATTACTGTCGCACGTGCACGCAAGATTCAAAGATTCCTCAGCCAGGCGTTCTTTGTTGCAGAACAGTTTACCGGCACTCCCGGGCAGTATGTTCCGCTTAACGAAACAATACGCGGTTTCAAGGAAATTCTTGACGGCAAGCACGACGACCTGCCCGAGGGCGCGTTCTACATGGTTGGTTCCATCGATGACGCGGTTGCTAAAGCTAAGACCATGAAGGTGGATTGATTGCATGGCTAAATTGATGCAATTGGAAATCGTGACTCCGGATAAGTCGCTGTTAAAACTTGATGACGTATCCTACGTGCTTGCTGAAACGGTAATGGGACCGATTGGCATTCTGGCCAATCATGCCCCGCTGATCGGCACTTTGCTCGAAGCGCCTTTAAAATACCGCTGTGAGGACGGCAAGGATCGTTTCATCTTTGTTGATGCCGGCTTTATGGAAGTTAACAATAACAAGGTTACTATTCTCAGCGCTGCCGCGGAGAATGCCGAGGCAATCGATGTCCGGCGTGCCGAGGCGGCAGAGGCCAGAGCGTTGAAACACATTGAAAAACCGGACCCAACAGTAGATTTGGAGGTCATTGGCAGGAATCTGCGCAGGGCGCGGGGACGACTGAAAACAGTCAGCCTGGCCAGGGGCAACAGATAACCTGAGCTTTGTTCTAAGGGCAAGAATCCTATATTAATCGGGATTCTTGCTTTTTTTCATGTCGGCAGCAACAAAAGCATAGGTTGTAAAATTATTCTGATTTGGGTATAATTATATTAATAGACTATAACGACAGGAATAATGCAGAGGAGGATTAGTGTATGGAAGACATCTTGGGTTCTGTCGCTGGCAATAAAATGGGTCAATTGAGGCAGGAAATAGCGGATTTGAGAAAAATATTGGCAAAAATTGATGATCCGGACAAAATTGCTACAATTAAAAAGGAAATCAACGAAAAGGAAACCTACTACAACATTCTTGCTGACCGTGCACGAACGAAATAGGCTCATTGTTGAAAAGCACGTCTGATGATGTGCTTTTCTTCGATTTGTAGTTCTTCGGTAAACAGCCGTTTAAAAAGGAGAGGTTCTTTTGGAACAAATACTGGTTCACCTTGTCAAAGGGCTTTTGGGCGCAGGGCTGGCCTATTGGGTTTACAGGGACTGTACCAAGAAAAGGATGAGACATACCAACGTGTGGATTATCGGCACCTTCGTCTTTCCTCCCATAGCTTTTGCCTATTATCTTTACCAGATGACGGCAGGCAGAAAGACGGAGCTTTCGATGAAGCAAAAGTTCGAAATGGAGCTGCGCCGCCAGACCGAGCAATGGAAGAAAACGGTAGCCGAAGAGCGCAGGCAGATGGAACTCTTGAAAAAGCGCGAACAGGAAAAAAACAAGCTGACTATGGAGGAAATCGAAAGCATCAAGGCCGAGCGACTGGCCATGAAGGCCAAACGCCTGAAGGAGCTGGAGGAAGAAAGGCGTCTGCAGCAGGAAGAGATTGCGAAGAAAATGAGAATCAGTACCGACGCGGCCAACAACATGAAAATGTTCGAATAGAATCGGTCCGGGCGTCCGCCACCTTTACAGCGGCTGCCCGGATTTTTTGCATTTCGAACCAGGATTGCCAAAGTTGTGGACATGGTGATAAAATAAATAGGATACAAACTTAAAAATTACGCTTCATTTGATAGAGATGGGCCTTGGGAGGAAAATTTGTGGAAAAACTTATAATCAGAGGCGGCAGGCGGCTGGCGGGCACCGTTAAAACTAGCGGCGCCAAGAATGCGGTTCTGCCGATCATAGCGGCTTCAATTCTGGGCAGGACGCCCAGCCGGCTTGAGGAAATTCCTGATCTGGAAGACGTCCGTACAATCTGTTCGGTGCTTAAGTGCCTTGGCATCAGGATCTGCACTGAGGAAAAAGGCGTACTGACAATTGACAGCAGCGAGATAACTTCCTGCGAAGCGCCTTATGAACTCGTCCGCAGCATGCGCGCGTCCTTTCTCGTCATGGGACCGCTCCTTGCGCGTAAGGGCCATGCCAGAATTTCCCAGCCCGGAGGCTGCGCGATCGGGACTCGTCCGATTGATATCCACCTGAAGGGCTTCGAAGCTTTGGGAGTAAAAATCGAAAGCGGCCACGGCTTTATCGAGGCAACGGCACCGAACGGACTTGTCGGCACGACGATTTATCTTGACTTCCCCAGCGTTGGCGCGACCGAAAACCTGATGATGGCCGCTTCTATGGCCGAGGGCGTGACAATAATCGAGAACGCCGCTCAGGAGCCTGAAATTGTCGACCTGGCGAATTACCTGAACGTAATGGGTGCCAAGGTGCGCGGAGCCGGTACAAGCGTACTGCATATCAGCGGCGTCAGAGAGCTCAAAGGTGCCGAACATACGGTAATTCCCGACAGGATAGAGGCCGGAACCTATATGGTGGCTGCGGCAATGCCAGGAGGCGACGTACGCGT
>LSQX01364869.1_pt1 | contig 13258 bp, 9 predicted proteins | sample 654561 | NCBI WGS metagenome assembly LSQX01 (sample SAMN04489861, study PRJNA283612) | anaerobic digester metagenome | isolation source: 4 biogas reactors fed with cattle manure at either 37C or 55C with and... | place: Denmark: Kongens Lyngby | collected 2014 | reverse complement strand
GGGAAAAATAGCTCTTGACCTGTACGCTGCAGGTAACTATAATTATACTTGTGTCGTGCGTCAATAGCTCAATTGGTAGAGCATGCGGCTGTTAACCGCAGGGTCGTTGGTTCGAGTCCAACTTGGGGAGCCAAATGGAGATATACGCAGGTATATCTCTTTTTGTTTTCGGTAGAAAACAGATTTGCGTACACGATTTGTGCATAAAGCCATCGATTTTTCCAAAAGCCTCACGCAACTTGAATTTGAGTGTCTGGAGCTTTCCGGAAGAACTACAATAAACGAAATGGCAGAGAAGTTGAATTTATCTTTCGCAAACATGAACAGCCTGTTAAAAAGAATGAGTGAGCGTTATATGATCTTGTTTTCACCGTACTATTAAATTTTTGATAAATTGACAGGCCAGGAACAAAATCTGTTAAGTGATAAAAAGCAGGGAGCTTAGGTTACTGATAAATTGTTCTACTTATGGTAGAATAGAAAATATCAATATTCACTTTTTCTCCTTGAACTGAAAGGGAATTGTTATGCAACTGGTTTCACTGGAGCGATGCGACAGTTACGACGAAGAAGTTATATATAAGGCAATAGAAAGGCTTATCGACAACCTTGGAGGTTGGAAGTCTTTCATCCGCCCGGGGAAAAAGGTTGCTCTCAAGCCCAACCTGCTGACGTTCAAAAAGTCTGAAGCAGCAGCAACAACCCACCCCTCTGTGGTAAAGGCTGTTATATCACAAATCCAAAAGGCGGGTGGCATCGTTTCTATTGTAGAAAGCCCGGGAGGGCCTTATAGCACGACCATTCTGAAACATGTATATAAGGCTACGGGTATAGAAAGAATAGCTGATCAAACAGGTGCTGTTTTGAATTACGATCTCAGGGTCAGTAAAATCAACAGGGAGCAATCGAAGTACATCAAGCAGCTGGAAGTCTTAAAACCCCTTATTGATGCAGACATCGTTATCAATCTTCCAAAATTGAAAACGCATACGATGATGACCTTCACCGGGGCTGTGAAAAATATGTTTGGTGCCATAGCAGGTACTGCGAAGGCAGATATGCATCTGCGGATGGCTGACTATATTAAATTTGCGGATTGTCTGATAGACATTTTTCTAAGTGTCAAACCAACCCTGAATATCATGGATGCGATTGATGGCATGGAGGGTTATGGCCCGAACAATGGCAACCCCAGACATATCGGTGTGTTAATGGCATCAACGGATGGCTTTTCGTTGGATGCGGCTGCGTTAAAGATGATCGGGTTATCTGTTGAGAAGGTTCCGGTGATGTTCAACGCAAAGGAGAGAAAACTGCTGGATGAACAGATCAAAATCGTTGGTGAACCGATTGAAAATGTTATCATCACAGATTACAACATACCGCTTCTAAGTGAACATGAAAGAGCTGACAAATACGACCGTGGCATGATGAAGCACCTGAAAAAATGGTTAAGGCCCAGGCCTGAAATTCAAAAAAGCCTTTGCGTGGAATGTGGTACTTGCGTCGGAAACTGCCCACCAAGGGTGATAACCATCGATAAAGACGGAAAACCCGACATTGATTATCAAAACTGTATCCGTTGCTTCTGCTGCCAGGAGCTTTGTACTCATAATGCTATTACCGTTAACAGAAGCGTACTATCCAAGATCATGATGCACAAGAATATGGCAGGGCAAAAATGAGTGGGTTTTATCTTAACAATCAGACAAAAAATGACGATATGTTTATATAAGGTATTCACTCGATATTTATTATTTTATAGGGACATGTAGGAGAGACTTATGAATGTGGAATATATTAACCCGTTTATAGAGGCAAGCCAACAGGTTTTTCAAATGATGACCGGTATAAAACCAGCTCTTGGCAAAGTTTATCTGAAAAATTCACCTTATGAAAGTGATGCTATTGCGGTTATCGTAGGGTTAACCGGAAAGATGCGGGGGCAGGTCATCATAACATTAAGTATAGACACCGCTAAATCTGTGGCGTCCAGCATGATGGGCGGCATGCCTGTGGAGGCTATGGATGAAATCGCCAACAGCGCAATATCGGAATTGGGAAATATGATAATGGGAAATACCGCTACCATTTTAGCCAACAAGGGGATCGGCATTGAAATCACTCCCCCGTCGTTGCTGACCGGAGAAAGAATAAAGATTTCATCTGCGGGTATGCAAACCATATGTGTTCCCCTCGAGCTTGGCGAGGACAAAAGGGTGAGTTTGGACATCGCTATCGAGAAATAATACAGCTGAATTCCTGCTCAGGAATTCAAGATATCACAGGAGTATGCTATGCAATTGAATATAGTTCTGGTAGAGCCAGAAATACCGCAGAACACCGGAAACATTGCCCGAACCTGCGCAGCGACCGGGGCAAGGCTTCATCTGGTCAAACCTCTTGGCTTTTCGGTACAGGATAAATATCTGAAACGCGCGGGTCTGGATTACTGGAACGATGTTGAAATCATTTATCACAGGAATTACCATGCGTTCAACGAACAATATCCGCAAGCTCCGTTTTATTATGTAACAACGAAAGCGGAACGAGTTTATTCCGAGGTATCCTATCCTGATGAGTGTTTTTTTATTTTCGGAAAAGAGACGAAAGGCCTGCCGGAGGAGTTGCTGCTTGAAAACTATCATGCTTGTGTTCGCATTCCCATGCGTCCGGTCATCCGCTCATTAAATCTTGCAAATTCAGTGGCTGTTATAACCTATGAGTTCTTCCGTCAAAAATCTTTCAGTGATTTTCAGCTTCAAGGCTTCCTCAAACACCCTTAAAGGTCCTTTATCATAGTCAGGTACACAATTCTCTCAGGCGCTTATTGAATTTTACGGCAAGAAATGATAAGTTTAAACATATCACCGAGTGGTATCAGATAGGATGGATACGGATCATCCTTCATAAAATAAAGTTCTGATGCTTTTTGCCATGAGGAGGGTTTTTATATGGAGATAAAACGTATTGGTGTTTTAACCAGCGGTGGTGACTGCCCTGGGTTGAATACAGCAGTCCGGGCGGTGGTTAAGTCGGCCATCAACAATTATGAATATGATATCATCGGGTTTCGCGACGGTTATCGCGGTCTGGTGGAAAACAGGTTCAGAAGAATTGAACTATCGGATGTGTCAGGTATTCTGGACAAGGGAGGAACAATTCTTGGCACGACAAATCGCTACAATCCCTTCAGCGTCCCCTTTGACAAGGACGGAACCAAAACATTGCGGGATATGAGTGAAAGAATCAGAGAAAACCTGGCCATGCATTCCATCGATTGCCTGGTAGTCATTGGGGGAGATACAACCATCCGTTATGCCAGCATGCTTTGTGAAAAAGGGATCCCCGTCGTTGCGATCCCCAAAGCCATTGAAAATGACATTTACGGAACAGAGATGTCCTTTGGCTTCATGACAGCCGTAAATACCGCCACTCAGGCCATTGACAAACTTCATTCCACCGCGGAGGCTCATCATCGGGTAATGGTTCTTGAGGTGATGGGAAGGGTTTCCGGATGGGTAGCATTGGAATCAGGCATCGCAGGCGGCGCCGATGTGATTCTGATCCCGGAGATCCATTACGATATCCAAAAGGTTGCCAGAGCCATACTGCAAAGGCGAAACGCGGGAAAGGGCTTCAGTATCATTGTTGCTGCCGAAGGCGCAAGGCCTGTAGGCTCGGTGGTGAAAAGCATTGAAGATACGAGAGGAGACTTTACTTATCAGGGAGGTACAAGCAACTTGCTCGCGAAAGAGCTGGAAAGCCTGACCTCCATTGAAACACGCATTACCGTTTTGGGATATCTGCAAAGAGGGGGCGATCCTTCCGCTTATGACAGAATTCTTTCAACACGGTTTGGTGCCGCTGCCGTTAAAATGATTCACAACGGTGAAGTCAACAGAATGGTCTGTATGGATCAACACACCATCAAATCCATCCCATTGCACGAAACCGCAGGAAGAATCAGGGTGGTTCCTCCCGGCAGTGAGATTACGGAAATTGCGAGGGACATGGGCGTCAGCTTTGGAGATTAATCTGTTTATCAAATGCCTTTCAATAAAGGGTAAAGGCTTGTGGCGCATTCCAATTGGTACGCACCTTTAGTGACGGGTCGAGACTTGTGGCACGTTCCGGTTGGTACGCACCTTTAGTCACGGGCCAAGGCTTATGGTGCGTTCCAGTTGGTACACACCTTCAGTTACGGGTCAAGGCTTGTGGCGCGTTCCAGTTGGTACGCACCTTCAGTGGGGGATCGTACCCGCCACTGAAGCAGAAATCGGTTTATCCCCCGCCACGCGTTTTTTAGCCCAAAGGGCTAAAAATACGCTATGAGGCAGGGGTCTTAGGAGCATTTGATAAAACACTATCAATATTTTATTGCGAACAAAGATAAAATACAAGTTATCTGAACTTTAGTTGAACATTCATATCTCAACTTCGTTACTCCTGTGAAACCTGAACTAATAATTTCTTTTCTTCTTTACTACAAAGTATGTTAGGAGCAAAAGAAAAACAAATAACCCTGTATAAATCAGTAAGCTTTTGTTGGTATTAGCAGCGCTGCTTGTTTGTGCTTCAAAAGGGAATGGTGTAGAGCCTTTGTCTGAAGGAGTCTTTACATCATCCCTGGCAGGCTTTTGCATATTGGGTCTTTGCGAAAATCCGCCGCCCAGTTGTGAGAGCATTAAAATTTGTTCTTCTGTCAATCCAAGCTCCAAAAGCTTTGATTTCACTTCATCAGTAGCGGTTCCACCGGCGTCCTGCAAGATCTGCATGGCCTGCATCATAAGCTCACGATCAGGCATGTTTTCTGTCCTGTTTAAATTGAAGCTTTCACTACCTTGCGGATTGTTCCCGTTAGTCGGTCGATTTCCAGCGTCTGCGTGATCGCCGCCGCCCATCATACTGCCAAGTGTTGAAAGACTTAGGTTACCGGCTGAAATCAGCTTATCCGGGTTTGCGGCCTGCTGTGCTGTGGTAGATGGAACTGTACCGTTAAGCTGACCTTGTATGCTTTGGCAGCGCAGATTCCCAAGAGTTTTAAAGGCTTCAACTGCTGTTTTGTATTCTTCAAAAGAACAAAAGGCTGTGCTGTCGTTTTGAACATAATTAGAAATAAGCAGATCAAGCTGAGTAATTCTCTCTTCCCATTTACCGTCTGCGAAATAGCTTGTCATTAGCTCTTGCAGATAGTCATGGTATTTTTCCAAATACTGCGCGTTGGCAAACAGCTTATCAAGCAAAGGTCGGGAGCTCATTTCCACACCGCTTACGGGAGTATCTATTGGGAAATTGATAACAGAAGACACATTTCCGCTTTGAAATCCTCCCCATGCCAAGTTGTAGTCCCAAGGCAGAATTGTAACCTTGGTATTATTCTCATAGAGATAATAATTCTGAGCCATGCTCGATGAATAACTGTCAAGATTCACCACAATGGTATGGGCTGCGAGATACCGCAAAATTTGGTCAATATCAAAACAGGTATCCAGGTTTTCTCCCTGGGACAATGCTTTTAGTGCGGTAATAACCCGCGCGAAATCATCGTCATCGCCTTTACCGACAACATTATTGAAGATTGCGCTGTATGAGGAAGCTTCGTCTGTTGAATATTCCAAGCTGCCGCCATTGCTCCCTCTGCCGCCCATGGAACCGCCAAAACTTTCGTTCGGGCCCCTCATGTTTCTGTCGCTGTTTTGACTATCAAACGGAGTAGTGGCTGGAGAACTTGAATCTGCTGGTGTATTTGGCTGTGTTTGCTCACCTTGGCCGTTTCCCGGAGGCTGCATACCCCCCTGTGGAAAGCTGCCACCTTGCCCGTTATCCGGCGGCTGCATACCCTCCTGTGGGAAGCTGCCACCTTGCCCGTTTTCCGGCGGCTGCATACCACCTTGTGGAATGCCATTAACATCTTCATCATTACCGCCCATATCCATGCTTTTAACATTATACATCATACCACTGGTTGTACCGAATGCTCTTGCTTCATAGCTGTCGCCATAAGTTTCCACCGCGAGATAAAGCCCCCAACCTTTTCCATTCACACTGACATCGGTAAACCCAAAGTATGGTGCGTCTACGCCGATTTCCTGCATGAGCTCATAAGAAACATACTCCTTCATATAGGTGTTATCTCCAAGCATGTTATTGATCACAAAGCTATCAAGCCCAAAGCAGGTCTGACCCTCGATGTATTCGTCGAATCTCAGACGAAAACTGTATCTGTCGCTGTCGGAGCCTGCCACTTGGGTTAAGCTTGAGTTGCCCTTTGGACGAATACTTACATTTTGAATTTTCGTTCCGTTCACAACCACGTCAGCCATGATAGATTTTTCGCTTATGGCATTGTCCAGCATTTCCTGCCAATCTGTTTCATCTGCAATAATCTCAATAGATATAATATCAGTGCCGAAAATCCTGGTTGCGTATTCCGGCTCTGTTTTGATGCCGCTCTTTTCATTTTGAATACTTCCCATTACCACCAAAGCAGTACTGACTATCAAGGCAAAAACCACGGCTATTCCAACGATCATATTTATCTTCTTACTTTGTATCATGCTTTCACCTCGAATCTAAGCAGTTTATGCGGTGTATTCGCCATTATAGCTAACAAGACAAGCATTGTTCACACCGTTTATTTCGAGTAATTCATTCAGAAGCTTTGCAGACATATCTAAAAGTCGTACTTCAACAGTAAGCTCAATGCCGTTTCTGGAAACTGTTTTTGCCTTAATCAGGTTTTTCTTCGTTTTCGCCTTTATTAATGCCATACAATCGCTTTCCGCTTGATCATTATCAAGATTCAGCACCATTATATATGGCGTGTCGTTGCTTTTCCTATTCACAAACACAAGAAGAATGATGCCGATGAAAACCGAGCCGATCACCGCAAGCGGGATAAGCCCCGCACCAACGACAATACCCGCGGAAATGGCCCAAAACAAAAAGGCAATATCTAGAGGTTCCTTCACAGCGGTTCTGAAACGAACGATTGACAAGGCACCGACCATGCCAAGCGACAGGATAATGTTTGAGGTGACCGCAAGGATAATGAGGGTGGTAATCAAGGTCATAGCCATGATGGAAACGCCAAAGGATGCAGAGTACATCACTCCGGAGAACGTCTTTTTGTAAACATAAAAAATAAACAGTCCAATTGCGAAACTAAACAGCATTGCCAGCGCTACATCCAGAACAGAAAATTCTGTTGCCTTTTCTAAAAAACTTGATTTAAAAATGTCACTAAATGTCATAATCATCAACCTCCCATGGTTATCATTCTTGTTGCTGTATATTTGGAAAACGCGGCACTTCTTCTGCTGGAAAGAGACACCATGCCACGGATTATCTCGGGTAAGTAGCTGTCATATTTCACTTCGAGAATATAAACTCCCGAAATGGGTAAAGGAATGGGCTCCGGTTTCAAGAAATTATGGACATTGTTGCTTGTTCGAATGTCATAATCCAGGGTTATACGTACATTGCCTAATGGGTAGATAAAAGCTTCCCGCTGATAATCAACGATATTCTTCGCTCGAAGCTGTTGGTAATGCATTTTGGCATATAGCTCCTGGCACAGAGGATTCTCATTTTGTTTCAGCACAGTAAGGTCACCGTCAAGCAATGCCGAACATTCATCTGCCGTTATGATGGCACTGTGCTTAAAACAAAGGCTGTTTTTTTTGCTCTTTTTTTCAAGCCGGATAAAGGATATGTCATCATTGTAAAGACGCAAGCGGAACTTTTCCCGCTCATTGACTCCGTCAATCTTTTCTTTTAACGCTTTATCGTTGTAATTGTCAAAGTAGAGGCTCTTCACCCGATAGCCATTTCCCGCTTTGGCATTTTTGTCGGGACCAGCCACAAAAGGAAGCCTTGATCGAAGCTGTAATACATCGGCATAGTTTATATAATGCTTCAGCTCATGTCTGCCTTGTGATTCGCTCACCTTTTTCACTCCTTTCTTTGGAATGATTTCATTCTAAACCATGAAACTGAAGCGCAATTGTTTGTTATCTGAACTTTAGCTGAAGTTTAATCGCAAAATGCTTAGCGACTTTGTACTTTCGTATAGTGGTGCTGCCTATGAACAGTCAAGGGCGAGCAAGCGTGATCCCCAAAAGCTGCTTTTTCTTGACAGCAGGTTGTCTGTTCGGGTATAATGATGCAAATAGTTGAAAAAGCGGTGACCGGAAAGAGTAGGCAGGTAGAAGCCTTACAGAGAGCGAAGTACAGGTGGAAGCTTCGCAGGAAAACCCTTCTGAAAATCCTCCGGTAGCTGTAAGCTGAAACAACAGTAAGCAAACCGGCTGGGGCCGTTATACCCCTGCAAGCGACGGACGAAGGTCCGTAATTTGGGTGGTACCGCGTAAGCAAGCCTTTCGTCCCATGGGGATGAAGGGCTTTTTCATGTTCAAATTTATTTGGAAACACTATGGGTATGGCCGGAAAAGTTGAGAACCTTCTTGTGGCACTCTTCAATTCCTGCGCCTCACTCAGCATGACAAACCGATAAACAATGTTCATGGCAATGAAAATGGAGGAAATGAAATGGATTACGGAAAAACACTGAATCTGCCAAAAACTGAATTCCCGATGCGAGGGAACCTGCCCCAGAAGGAACCCGATATTCTGAAGCAATGGTATGAAACCGACATATACCATAAGCGCCTTGAAAGAAACGAAGGTCATGAAAAATTTGTCCTGCATGACGGCCCTCCGTATGCCAATGGGGGTATACACCTGGGCACGGCACTGAACAAGGTGTTAAAGGATATCATCCTTCGGTATTATGACATGAAGGGTTATTATACCCCCTATGTGCCAGGCTGGGACACCCACGGCCTTCCCACCGAAAACCGCGCCATCAACGAGCTGGGGCTGAACCGCCATGAGGTGGGCCCGGTGAAGTTCCGTCAGGCCTGTGAAGGAATTGCCCGCAAATACCTGGATGTACAGCGGGAAGCCTTTAAAAGGCTGGGTGTTGTGGGGGACTGGGACGATCCATATATCACACTGCTACCAGAATTTGAAGCGAAGCAAATTGAAGTGTTCGGGAAGATGGCCGAACGTGGCTGCATCTACAAGGGGCTGCGCCCGGTATACTGGTGTCCAGTATGTGAAACCGCTCTGGCCGAAGCTGAAATTGAATATCAGGACGATCGTGGTCAGTCCATCTATGTGAAGTTTGCCGTTAAGGATGACAAGGGCAAACTGAAGGGAATCGCAGATAATCTTGATAAAACCTTTGTGGTGATCTGGACCACAACCACCTGGACACTGCCGGGGAACGTGGCTATTTCAGTGAACCCCGACTTTACCTACTCGGTGTTGAAGGCTGGGGATGAAACCTTTATCATGGCAAGGGAGCTGGCTGATGACTGCATGAAACTTGCCGGAAAAGGCGACTATCAGGTGCTGGGCGAGCTGATGGGCAGCGATCTGGAATATATCGTTTGCCGCCACCCGTTTTTAGACAGGGATTCACTGGTGATCACAGGCGACCATGTCACCCTGGATGCCGGTACTGGTTGTGTTCATACTGCTCCCGGCCATGGCGTCGAAGACTTCATCGTGTGTAAAAAATATGATACCCTGCCGGTCGTCGTACCCGTCGATGGAAAGGGTATTCTTACGCAGGAAGCGGGCGAGTTTGCCGGCCTGTCCTATAAGGAAGCAAACAAGGCGATCCACAAGCATTTAAAGGAAACCGGCGCCCTGCTGGCCGACGCGATGATCGATCACACCTACCCACACTGCTGGCGCTGCAAAAGCCCTGTTCTGTTCCGTGCAACCGAGCAGTGGTTCATCAGTGTAGAGAGCTTTAAGAAGGAAGCTCTGGAAGCCATCAAGGATGTCCGCTGGATTCCGGATTGGGGTATGGAGCGCATCTCAAAAATGGTCGCAGACAGGAATGACTGGTGTATCTCCCGGCAGAGAATGTGGGGTGTACCTATTCCGATTTTCTATTGCAATGAATGCGGAAAGGAAATCATCAATAAAGACACCATTCAGGCGGTTCAGGAATTGTTTGCCAAGGAAGGCTCCACTGCCTGGTTTGCGAAGGAAGCCCATGAAATCCTGCCCGATCATATCCGATGCTCCTGCGGGCATAACACCTTCCGTAAGGAAACCGACATCATAGATGTTTGGTTTGATTCGGGCTCAACCCATGCGGGTGTTCTGGAAGCAAGGCCCCAGCTTTCCTGGCCTGCCGATATGTATCTGGAAGGCAGCGATCAGCATCGGGGCTGGTTCCAGTCTTCACTGCTGACAGCTGTTGCAACGAAGGGCAGAGCCCCTTATAAGCAAGTTTTAACCCATGGCTATGTCGTAGACGGCCAGGGCCGGAAAATGTCCAAATCCCTGGGGAACGGGATAGACCCGATGGATATTGTCAATCAATATGGTGCCGACATCTTAAGGCTTTGGGTGGCATCGTCGGATTATAAAACCGATATCCGTATTTCCAACGATATCATTAAGCAGCTGGCTGAAAGCTACCGCAAAATCCGCAATACCGCCCGCTTTATCCTGGGCAGTATTGACGATTTCAAGCCTGAAACAATGATGGTGCCCTATGAGCAAATGGAAGAGATCGACCAGTGGGTGCTGATGCAGCTGAACAACTTGATCCAAACCGTTGAGGACGCATTCTCGCGGTATGAATTCCACGGTTTCATTCATAACATTCACAGCTTCTGCGTACTGGACATGAGCAATTTCTACCTGGATGTGACCAAGGACAGGTTATACGCCTCCAAGACTGACGATGTGAAGCGACGTTCGGGGCAAACAGCCATGTATATCATTCTTGATGCGCTGGTTCGCATGCTGGCACCAGTTCTGGCTTTTACCAGTGAAGAGATCTGGAAATACATGCCCCACACAGGGGACGATAATGCGCAGAGCATTCAACTGAACAGCTGGCCGATGATCAACGAAGAATATGCAAACCCAGCCCTGCGGGAAAAGTGGGATCGCCTGCACCAAATCCGGGATGAAGTGCTCAAAGCCCTTGAGAATGCCAGAAATGAGAAGGTGATTGGTTCCTCCCTCGAAGCTGGTGTGCGTATAAAGGCATCGGAAGCTGACTATTCCTTCCTGACTGAAAACAAGGATATTCTGCCGATGATCTTCATCGTATCAGAGGTTCTTTTGGAACAGGATGATGCTGCAAAGACGATTGGCATCGAGGTACTGAGGGCTTCCGGTGAAAAATGTGAACGCTGCTGGATATACAGTGCTTCTGTCGGAGAAAATAATGATCATCCGACCTTATGCAAACGCTGTATTGGGGTGGTCTGAGGAGAACCAAAGTCTTCCTTGAAGGTTCATAAAGGAGAGTGCACGATGGATACAGCTGAATTGCTGAGAAAACTTTGTGCCATCAATGCCATGACCGGCTTTGAGAACAAGGCCTGTGAAGCTATACAGGGCTTGTTCCAGCCCGTCTGCGATAAAGCCTGGGTGGATCCCTTCTTCAATGTCATCGGCTATAAAAAGGGTTTCGGTGAAAACCCAAAAAAAATCATGATCACAGCACATTATGATCAAATTGGGATGATTGTATCTGGCTACGAGAAAAATGGTTTCCTGCGGGTGTCCAACCTGGGAGGCATTGACGCGAAAGCTTTATTGGCCAGTGAAGTGATGGTTCATGGAAAAGAAGATCTTTACGGCATTATTGGTGCGAAACCGCCCCATCTGCTGACCGAACAGGAAACCAAAAAGAATGTTAAGCTTACCGAGCTTTTTGTGGATACAGGCCTGCCGGACGAAGAGTTAAAACAGAAGACAGTACCGGGAGACCCGATATCCATTGTCTGTGAGGCAGTTTCCATGGAAAACGGCTGCATTGCCGGTAAAAGCCTGGATAACCGCGCAGGGGTTGCCGTCCTTGTGTTGATTTTGGATCAACTGCAAGCACTCAAACACGAAAATGACATCTATGTTGTGGCTACCGTTCAGGAGGAGACCCATCTGCTGGGGGCGATTTCATCATCCTGGAGCCTGAACCCCGACCTTGCGCTGGTCATCGATGTGTGCCATGGCGATATGCCCGAAGTTGACAAAAACCTGACCTACCCATTGGGAAAGGGTGTTGCCATTGGGATGGGACCCGCATTCCACCGACAGGAAACAAAAGCGTTGCTGGAGGTGGCTAAACAAGAAAGAATCCCCACCCAGATTTGCATTGAACCGGGTGATCCAGGCACCGAAGCCTGGGCTATCCAGGTTTCCCATACAGGAATTCCCACACTGGAGGCATGCATTCCACTGCGGTATATGCATACCGGTATTGAGCTGCTGCTTGTGAAGGATGTTGAATGGGCGGCCACCCTTGTAGCGAAATATTCGGCCACAAAAGCCGGAGAAGCCATTGGCTGCGAGGTTTGCTGCTGACAGCCGCAAGGCCTTCCAACAGCAGCGGGAGGATTTGAAATGATCAACAAACTGATGGAACTGACCAGGCTTGATGGCATATCCGGCGATGAACAGGTTGTCCGGCAGGCCATCCTGAAGGACATCAGGAACGAGGCGCTTGATTATCAAACAGACAGTATCGGAAACCTGATTGTGAACGCGAAAACCACCGGGGAGTATAATTTCCGGGTGATGTTGTCGGCACATATGGATGAAGTGGGCTTCATGATCAATGGTATCACGGACGACGGCAAACTGAAATTTGCTTCAGTGGGTGGTATTGATCCCCGTATTCTAATCGGCCAGCAATTAAGGGTGGGCACCAAAAAAATACCCGGTGTAATCGGTTATAAACCTATCCACCTGCAGGACAAAGCTGAGCGGGAAAGCGTTGTGAGATTAAAAAACCTGTACATCGATGTTGGTGCGAAGGACAGGGAACAGGCAGGAAGTCTGGCAGCCCTGGGAGATTCTATTGCCTTTGCAAGCGAGCCTGTTATGTTTGGAAAAACCCGGCTGAAGGCCAAGGCACTGGATGACCGGGTGGGCTGTGTTATTTTGCTGGAGCTTTTGAAGCAGGTTTGGCCCTTTGAAATGGTTGCCTGCTTTACTGTTCAGGAGGAAGTGGGCCTTCGCGGCGCAAGGGTTGCGGCAAACCGAATACAACCCGATATTGCTGTAGTTCTTGAGGGAACCACCTGCGCCGATGTTCCCGGCGTCAAGGAACATGAATTCTCTACCATTCTGGGTAAGGGTCCTGCCATTTCCTTTGCCGACAGAACCTCCATCGGGGATAGGGAACTGATCGATCACTTTGTAAAAACTGCCC
>LSQX01067672.1_pt1 | contig 13258 bp, 8 predicted proteins | sample 654561 | NCBI WGS metagenome assembly LSQX01 (sample SAMN04489861, study PRJNA283612) | anaerobic digester metagenome | isolation source: 4 biogas reactors fed with cattle manure at either 37C or 55C with and... | place: Denmark: Kongens Lyngby | collected 2014 | reverse complement strand
ACCGCCATTTTCGATGCGTGCGTGCCATCGCTCGCCAGGTGCGTCAGCCCGCTGTTCGCGTGTTTGACCACGTGATTGAGAATGGCCACGAGGCCCAGCATGCCATACCGCCGATCGTAGGTCGTGTAGTCCCTGAAATCGCAGTAAACATTGAGGACCCATTTCCGCCGCAGATAGGCGGGGGTGTGGGGTTCAAAATCCCGCATTTATGGTGGCACATTGGCACGAATCTCGGCCTAGCCCGTCGTGGGCGAAGATGACTCGAACTCAGCGACAAAGAACTCAACTACCGCATCATAAGGAACAGAGAAATTCTGGGACGACTTGACCGGGGCCGAAGTGATCTTGACGGTTCCCGCCGCGATCCTCAGCAAAGATGTCCGGTTTGGTGAATTCTCTGCCCAGCGTGCCGGTTGCCGCAATCGTTGCTGGAGCACACTGGGCCGTGTCGAATCCCGAACGGAACTGCCGCCGTCTGAAAAGAACCAAAGCCTGTTTTGGACCCACGTGAACGCTCCCTTCGACCATAACAGGAGGAAACCACCGAGGGGCCGCACGTGGGCGAGAATTCACTGGCTGGTTAAGCCGAGCTGCGTCATGAGCTGGCGATGACGTTCCAGGAACGCAACGAGCTGGAGCGCCGGCGGATGGTCAATGACGAAGGCCGCGGCCCCGGCTGATCAGCCGCCGCATCGCCACGGGTGAACCACTATCGGCCCCCGGCCACCGACCGGGGGCGGGACTGCCGTCCACCCAGCATCCCCGCTCCTTTCCATTGTCTGTTCAGGTGTTCGCAGGACAACTCACTCGGGGGCACAAGGCAACCGGATTTCCACTGCAATTGCCGCAACCTCTGCCGCGGGGAGAGCTGCGGAGCTTGACAAGTCTATCACCACTCGATAGACACTTACTTTGAGGACTTAAGGAGTACGACAATGTTTTTTGAGCGGTCCCGGGCAATCGAACGCCGGCTGGAAGATGTTCTCCGCCTGATTCATGCCGGGTGGTTTTCAACTCCTATGCTGGCTGAAGAGATAGGCGTCTCAGTACCGACCATCTCCCACCGCATTTCGGCTTTGCGGGAGAGAGGCTATGACATTCGTGCCGAAAGGTGTGGCAATTCCTGGCACTACACCCTCTTTTCGACCGGAGAACCAGGCAGAAGCCGAGCACCGACCCGAGGCCATGGAATGAGCGAATCTGCCTTGCGTAGTTGTTTACGATGAGTTACGGAACCTTACATGCGACTGCCGATGCCAATGCCGATTGCCTGCTGAGGAGCAAGTATGAGTGAATCAGTACCCGTCAAACTGCATTTCGAGGACTCCCGCGAGTGGTACAGCCTCCCGGAGTGGGCGGAGTACTTTATCAGTGTCGGGAAGCACCTCGCCGCCGCGCCGCAATCAGGCAGCCCGATCGTCACTGCGATAGTTGTGCCCACCCGCGCATTTGGAGCGGCTTTTGTCAGCTTGGGGATGGTCATTAGCGATGCGGCTTCGCGGGATAGGACTTCGGAAGCTGTCCACTTCGAGAAATTGTTTGATCTTCCCCCCGGATCACCGGTGATCTATCGCCGGAAGCCTGGCCAAGCGCTGAAAGGAGTGCTCCTGAAGCCTGAGGAGCGTGATGGAAAACTGTGGGTGCGAGTCCAGGTTCATTCCAGAGCTGGCGGGGGATTAACATACGGCATAGATGAATCACGGGCCCTTCAGGTTCAACCTGCCCGCCACTCCGGCAAACTACCGAAGAAGCAAGGAGGCGAGAACGCCCGGTTCGCCAACAAGTTTGTTGACAGTCTTCTGGGTGATGCCGATCCCGTGCAACTTGGCCTGCGATCGAAACTGGTCTGCGCTCTTGTTGGCCGGAAGAACACGCTCGAACACGAAATTCGTCGGACCCCGCTGGCAATCCATGTCAACGGTCACCGGTATGCGGAAGGGCAGCTTCAGGATGTTCTCCGAGTGAATCGATTCGTTACGGAGAAGCAATCGCACCGCTCCGCACTCGTACCTATCGGACCACAACCTCCATCGGTGGAAATTCTCAGCAACGTTGAGATGGGGGTTGTGTTTGATGGAGCACTCGGTTTTCTCAAGTGGGGTGAGATGTGGGAGGGTCGCCACAAGGCCATCATTCTCGACCGCACGGAAACTTACTTCGACGATGCGATCAGCGCCATCAATGCGAGGTTCTCCCAGAACCGTGTTGATGGTGAGATTCTTCTGCCGGAGCACGAGGCTCCTCCGGGTGGAGAAGTTCTTACTTTCCGGGAGGCGATCAAATGATACCTCTTTCAATCAGCAGTGCGACTGAGGTTTATCGAGATGCCTCGAGGTGTGAAATTATTCGCCACTGGGTGGACCATCCGCTCCTGGCTGAACTGTCGCGCTCGCTGCGTGCGTTTGTCCAATCGTTGGGCGACGAAACTGCGGATGAGTTTTGGCGTCACTCACTCGGCCCCATTCGCAGGCTTGGATTTACGTTTTGCTCTACGCCATTGCCATTCTCCGAGGCGGTGGCGGCCGCCGGGCTCGATTGGGGCAAACTGCACCGGCAGGTGTGCCGCTGCGAGAAGTTGTTCCCCGATGCGCATGAGACCCTCGCGCATCTCGTCCAACAACTGGAACGCTTGAACGCAGAGACCGATTCACCCTTTATTGCAGCTCTGGAACAAATCCATCAGCAGGGCGGAGAACTCGGCGTCGTCCTACGGAATCCTCGGATGAACCAGGCGGTGGCTGAATTCTTTGCTCGGACCGCAACTCTCAGGAATGTCAGGATAGTAAGCCCTTCGCAACTGCGTGCCGCACATCTGTGCAATATGCTCGCCGCAATCGGTCCCTGCGGCTGGTTTCCCGACCATATTTTCTCAGCCCCGCGTGCCGTCGCCGTCCACGTAATATCGCCGCGATGGATTCACGATGCGTGGAAGCCGGGTCCCGTATTCCTGCACAGTTCCGAGAAGTCCGGCAGCAGAAGCCGTAACCATCGTATCGGTGCGATGCCGAGAGTCGGCGGAGAAACTCGCCCGGAGAACCACCTTCTCACCGATCTTCTCCCAGTGGACCTGCTACCGCCGATTCCAACCTTCGGCAGGAACGGCCGACCGTTTGCAGGCCAGCCCGGGGACAGCGAAGAGACGGTACCTGCGCGCCTGTGCCATCTCAGCGGACAACGGGCGGTATTCGTTGCGGCAGATGACGGTTCGTCGTCCCTCATAATCGACACATCCGAGATGGGGCGCGCTGGCGTCAGACGTGTTCCAGCCGGGGAACTGGAACCAGGCCAATATCTACTTCTGCGCACATCCGGGGGCGGTGATTACATTGCACCGCTCGCTGATCGCATAATGGGTGAACTGGCAGAGAGACGCCGGTCTGAGCAAGCCGAATGGAAACAACGGCTGATCTCCGCAGCAGCCGAACGGTTCGGTCAGGTAAGCCGTCGGGAGCTTTCCGCCCTCGTCAGTGCTGAACTGCAATCGCAGAACCTCTCCCCGGCCCGCCCGGCTAACGTCCATTATTGGTTGTCCTCGAAATGCATTCGGCCGCGCAAGATCGAAGATTTTATCGCAATTCTGAAATTCGCCGGGCTTGAAGATCGGTCCCAAGATTTGTGGTCGGCAATGGGTGAAATTGATCGCGCTCACAGGCGGGCGGGTCACACTATACGGCGAATGCTGTTACGTAAGATCGAGACGTCATCGCTCGAAACGCTTGAACGCGACGGTGAAATGGTTTTTGAACTCGGGGACGAAGACGGCGGAACCCTCTCCGCTTTCGAGATCACCGAGATTGTGGCCGAGGACTACGACGTCCCGACCCAGCGGATCGGGATACTGCTCGAGATGGAGGATTAGCCGTGGCTCGCATGATTCCGCCGATCATTCCGGCATCTTGCCGTAGCCCGGGCGAACAGGAAATATTTACGCATCTCAAGGATGAACCGGGCACAAAGGACTGGATCGTCCTCCACTCCCTCGATATTGCTCACCACCTCCGCCAGCTTGGCGGTGAAGCGGATTTCGTCATTATTGTACCCGCGCTTGGAGTGCTTTGTCTTGAAGTGAAAGCGTGCCATTCGCTGCGCAGAGAAAACGGCCTGTGGTACTACGGCCACGATCCTCAGGGTGACCCTCGCGGCCCATTTAAGCAGTCTGCGGAAGGCATGCACAGCCTCCGCCGGCAGGTTGTGCGGGTCGATCCTGCTATCTCGCGTGTTCTGTTTTGGTCCGCCGTTGCTTTTCCGTTCATCGAGTTCACAGCGACTTCTGACGAGTGGCATCCATGGCAGGTGATTGATGCCCCGCGATTCCGCCGACAACCACTTGCATCATTGATCTCGGGAATCTTACGGAATGCCCGGTCGTACTTGAAATCACAGCCGTCAGCCCGCTGGTTTCGCGATTCGGACCGGTACCCGGATCAGCAACTGGCTGCGGCCATCGCCCGGATACTTCGGCCAAGCTTTGAATTTGCCGAGAAAGCGCGCGACCGGCGTGCCCGCAAACAAGCAGAGATTCTGCGCTACACCGAAGAGCAGTTCGCAGCGCTCGATGCAATGGCCGACAACGAGCGCGTGCTGTTTTCTGGGCCGGCGGGCACGGGAAAGACGGTTCTCGCCCTCGAAGCAGCTCGCCGAGCATCCAATGAGTGCAAGAACGTCCTGTTGCTTTGCTTTAATCGGCTTCTGGGGCGGTGGCTGTCGCAGCACCCAATCGCCCTCGGCAAGGCAATTACTGCCGAGACTTTTCACCAGTACCTCCTCGGTTTGGTTGGCATGGCGTTGCCTCGCGATCCGTGCGATACCTTCTGGAAAGTGGACTTGCCTGACGCGGCGATTGCGAAGCTGCTGGACGAGCACACCGGCGGTGCCCAGTTTGACATCCTTGTCGTTGACGAACTCCAGGATTTGCTCAGCCCCTCCTACCTCGATGTGTTTGACCTGATATTGAAGGGTGGGCTGACGGCGGGTAACTGGATGCTTTTTGGCGACTTTGAACGGCAGATGCTATACGGGCAAGACCGCGACCTCGCAGGAGAATTGCTCCGAACGCGGCTGGGGGCATTCGCCAGATGCTCGCTGCGGGTCAATTGCCGAAACACGCCGCGTGTGGCGACGTTCTCTCATCTTCTGGGGAAGCTTGCGCCTGACTATTCGCGCGTCCTGCGCCCAGACGACCGGGTTGAGCCAGTCATCGCATATTACGCCACGCCATCACAGCAGCGGAAGCAGCTTGTAAGCATTCTCGAACGCTTGCAGCGTGACTCGTTTTCAGGTGAGGACATAGTGATCCTCTCACCGAAAGCGGGATCACGTTGCGCGGCCGCTTCGATTGCCGACNNGACAAACCCTGGGCTGATCAGCTTGCTCCCTATGAGGAAGCCGCGCCTCGCCAGATTCGTTTTACAACAATCCAGGGTTTCAAAGGACTTGACTCTCCCGCAATTGTCGTTACTGACATTGAACACTTGGCTGGTGAGCTTTTTTCATCGCTCCTCTACGTTGCGACGACGCGAGCCCTGGAGAGGCTCTGCATTGTCGTGCATGAGACGGCGAAGCCCGACATTATTCAATCGCTGCTGGGGCCAGTGCAGAATTAGAGGTGAAACCGGAGGATAGAAATGCCCGATCATATAGCAAATCGTGACGTTATTCTCCAGGCGCTCCGCGAGGAGCTTGTCGGCCCGTGCCCAGTAGGGGAGGAGATCGACTGCAATGCGGCCATTCAACTGGATGACGCCGAGCCGGCCTACCGGCCGTACCGGCAGTCTCGGACCGGTGAAGAGATTCTCCAGCGCGACGCGCCAACGAAACGATACGGGGTGGGCGTCCTGTATCCGGTGGAAGCGCTCATTTCCCCGGAGGAGCTTGAAACCCAGCCTCCAGCGCCAGATGAGAAAGTCGGCCCTGAATCACCGGATAGTGCCCCGGAGCCGCTAACCGCGTCAGCAGTCCGCGATTGCGAAGCCATTGCAGCACGGGCTGAGCACCGCCTCCCGGAAGCCGATTCCGACGATTTCGACCTTTCATCGGCTAATGCGTACAAACCAAGCAGCATGGCTGTGAGCCTTCTTGTGCGGCTATCGGAAGGTGCCGAGTTGGTGGTGACCGCCACTGGCGGTCGCTATGCCATTAAACCGGTCATGCTTGTTGGTCGCGAGCGCGAATGGTGGCTCCGCTCACCAATTTGCCTTTGCAGCCGGTTCCGCCGCGAAGATTTTCCGCCGTCGCATGCAGGATATGCCTCCGCGCGCGAACCGGTCCGCGAAAACGTTGATAACCTCGACGTGCGTATTGAGGTCTTTTCCAGACCGTGCCAGTCACGGCCCGACGAATTCCTTATTACGGTATGCTTGATCAATCGCCAGCGAGCAGATGGGCGATTGGATCTGCAATCCCTCTTCCAGTGTCGCATCGATGTGACAATCGAAGGTGGAATCGCCGCCGGGGCCACCATATTGCCCTACCCAACAGCGGAGCCTTTGGACAGCGACGAACGTTCGCAGGAATTGCTCTACCGCGAGAAGCTCACGTTCGCCGTCGGCCACGGATGCGCTGCTGACTGGAAGTGTGGTGATACGCCTACGAATGCCAGCAGCGTGTCGGCCGAGTGCCTGCCGATATTTGAGACGCCGAGCACGACGCCGGATATCCGTACCAGCAGCGGGGAGCCGCTAGTCGCGTCCATGCGGTCGCTCGCAGGGCTCGACCCTGAAACAGACGGGTTCGACCAACTCGACAGGATCGTGACCGAGTACGAACACTGGATCACCGAGCAGGAATCGCGGATACCTGGACTAAGCACGCGGCTTCAAGAGACAGCGCGAGCCCACATGATAGAATGCGCCGAGGTAGCACGCCGGATGCGCGACGGCCTTTCACTTTTTTTGCAGAGTGATTCGCAAGTCCGCAAAGCATTCCAGCATGCAAATCTTGCGATGCTGATCCAGCAGCTTAGATCGAGGCGCGAAGCCCGCATCGCTTCGTTCGACCAGGCTACCTCGACACTTATCTTCGAAAAGCCTTACGAAGCGCTTGATTTGCATTCGGAGGAAGCGCGAAAGTGTGCCTGGCGTGCCTTCCAGATCGCTTTCATCCTCGCGTCACTGCGTTCGACCGCCGATGCTGCCGATCCCGACCGCGAGCGTGTCGAACTGATTTGGTTTCCCACTGGTGGCGGCAAGACCGAAGCGTATTTCGGGCTGGCAGCATTCAGCATCTTTCTGCGCCGCCTCCGAAATCCAGCCGACACTGGAGTGCAGGCATTGATGCGTTACACGCTACGGCTCCTGACAGCGCAGCAGTTCCAGCGAGCGTCACGCCTTATCTGCGCGATGGAGTTTGTCCGGCGGCAGAACAGCGCGGATTTGGGAGATGCGGAAATCTCCATCGGCATCTGGCTTGGCGGCTCAACGACACCGAACACGCGTGCTGAGGCTCTGGCTGTGCTCCGCAGCCTGACACGGGGTGACGGTGCCAAAGAGAACCAGTTCGTGCTCGACCGCTGCCCCTGGTGCGGAGCGCAAATGGGGCCGGTAAACCTCATCGGCCGTGGCCGCGGTCGCCGGGGCCTCCCCAAGGTCATCGGATATACGCAGCGCGGAAACACTGTTGCCTATGCTTGTCCCGACCGCCGTTGCGAGTTCCGTCAGTCTCTTCCGCTTTATGTCATCGACGAGGATATTTACGAAACTCGCCCGGCTCTTGTGATTGGCACTGTGGATAAGTTCGCAATGCTCGCCTGGCGCCCGCAGGCCCGTGCACTATTTGGCATCGCAGAAGACGGGACAAGAGCACATTCGCCTCCTGGCCTTATCATCCAGGACGAACTGCATCTCATCTCTGGCCCGCTCGGCTCAATGGTCGGCCTTTACGAACCCGTCATTGAGGAACTATGCACTGACCGGCGCGGATCGGATGCCGCCCGGCCCAAGATCATCAGTTCTACAGCGACGATCCGCAGCTATACGGAACAAGTGCAGGGGTTGTATGCGCGTGGGCGGACCAGCCTATTTCCCCCACCGGGTTTGGACGCCGATGACTCGTTCTTCGCAAGGGTCGCGCGCCGGCCGGACGGCAGGTTAGAAAGGGGGCGCATTTACGTTGGCGTCCATGCTCCCGGACTAGGATCACTCCAGACAGTGCAGGTCCGCACGTTTGCGGCGCTACTGGAAGCTCCCCAGCCACTTCCGGCACCCGACCGCGACCCTTGGTGGACACTGCTCCTCTTTTTTAACAGTCTCCGTGAGCTTGGAACGACGCTCACGCTGTTCCAATCGGACATTCCGGATCTGTTGAAGGGATCACTCAGGCAGCGTCTCGGCATCGGGTTCCAGGATGTCCGGCAAATCAGAAAGATGCTGGAACTCACGGGCCGGTTGCCCGGTGACGAGGTTCCCAAGGCCATCTCCGCACTGGAAGTGCCAACCGATTCGCAGCAAGGGTACGCTGTAGATGTCTGCCTCGCCTCGAATATCATCGAAGTCGGCGTGGACATTGACCGGCTGTCGCTCATGGCTGTTGTCGGCCAGCCCAAAACAACCTCGCAGTACATTCAGGTGACGGGGCGCGTTGGCCGGCAATCAGATCGGCCGGGCCTCGTGGTCACGATCTACGCCGCATCGAAACCCCGCGACCGCTCACATTTCGAGAAATTCCGCAGTTATCACGAACGCCTGTACGCCCAGGTGGAACCGACGAGCGTAACGCCATTTTCACGCCCGGCACTCGACCGTGCGGTGCATGCGGTGATCGCCAGTTACGTCAGGCAATTGGGTGACTCGGACCAAGCCGAGAGTCCGTATCCATTCCCAACTTCACTCGTTGACGCCGCGGCTAACATCCTCGACGGCCGTGCGGCATCAGTCGATCCAGACGAACTCAAAGTGCTCCGCAGGATAATCCAGCGAAGAGCCGACGAGTGGCAGCGGTGGCAGCGGCTGAGATGGACAGGGGCTTTGCACGCAGAGGACATGCCTCTCATGCGGCCCGCTGGAGCTTACGTCGCGCCGGACAAGGCGAGAGTATCTTGGGCTACGCCCCAATCTCTCCGCAATGTGGACGCGGAATGCCAGGTGGAAATCACGCAGCTTTACATGCTGGATGAGTTGGAGGACACCGGAGATGCCTAGAGGACCTGTGCGGCGCGGCCAGCTTATTTCACCGTTCGGCCCGGGCGCGATGATGATTTTGCCGGACGGTGTCTCTGTCATCTGTGGCGGGCTTGACCACTGGTTCAAGCACGAATCCGGAGACGCTGAAAACATCGATCCGCGAGAGTATCAGGTGGACGAATGGCGGCTCGCGGCGCGCCTCAACGTGGAACATTTCTACCTGCCTCCAGACCATCGGCGGCTGCGCCGTCACGATCCCCCGACCAATGGTTACCTGACCGTCCCATTTCTCCGATTCCCGCAATGGCATTATTGCACACGCTGCGGACTGATGCGCAGAGTTCCGCTGGTTACGAAAGGGCGCCTCAAATGCGCGGAGTGCGAGGCCCGTGGGTGGACCCGCTACATCGTCCAGGTGCCGTTCGTCGCAATGTGCGACGCGGGTCACATTCAAGATTTCCCGTGGGTCGAATGGGTGTTTCAATCGGCGACTCCGCCGCAGAATCGGTCCCCGATGAGGCTCCTTTCAACCGGCGGAATGACCCTTGCCGGCCAGAAGGTAAGAATCGATGGCGGGCCTGAGCGAACTCTCGCAGGAATCACGAATGCACGCCCCGATGGCACCGACACGGAATTGAGCCGCACACTGGATAGCAGCAAAACGCCCTTCCTCTGCGCTGGGCTCCGCCCGTGGCTCGGCACGGATCATGGTGAGGGATGCGGCAGGCCACTTCGCGGTACACTCCGGAGCGCCGCGAACGTCTACTTCGCACAGGTGCACAGCTCTATCTATCTCCCCCGCAGTGACGACAGCACTGTGGCCGAGGTCATCACGCTCCTGGAACAGCCTCCGATAAGCACATTTGCTGCAATTCTCACGGGGGCAGGTGTTACTCCCGAACCAGCCCAGTTGCGAAAGCAATTCCGGGAGTTGCTCGCGGCGTTCAACGATCTTCAGCTTCAACTTGCCATCGACACAGTGTGCAGTAGTGGGCCGGGCCAACAGCAAAGGGAGCGGACAGAGGGCGACGATGCAGAGACCGGATTCCGGCGGCAGGAGTATGATACTCTGATTGCAGCCGCTGACTTCGACCAACTGGTGCTAAAGCCAGCCGATCTTAGCCGGTATGCTCCGGAGTTCTCGCAATATTTTACGAACGTAACGCTCGTCCACAAGCTGCGGGAGACCAGGGCACTCACCGGTTTCACGCGGGTGTTCGCGGATACTGACCGCGATCTCAGTTACATGCAGGGCATGCTGCGTCTAACTGAGCCTACGGAGAGGTGGCTGCCAGCCTATACGGTCTTCGGCGAGGGAATATTTCTCACCCTTGACGAACAGCGATTGCAGCAATGGGAAGCGCAACCCGAGATTCAGGACCGGGTACAACCGCTTGTGACCCGATACTACGCTCTGCGCCTAGCTCGCCATCTCCGCGAGCGGCATGTTGGGCCCCGGTACGTGCTGCTACACACGCTCGCCCACCTCCTCATCAATAGACTAACATTTCAATGCGGCTACAGTTCCGCTGCTCTCCGGGAACGTCTCTACGTTTCAGAGCATCCTACTGCGCCAATGGCGGGTATCCTGATTTATACTGCGGCCGGCGATGCGGAAGGCACGCTCGGCGGACTCGTGCGGATGGGAAAGCCCGGCCGGCTAGAACCGATGCTCGCACGGGCGCTCAGCGGTGCGCGGTGGTGCTCCGCTGACCCTGTTTGCATGGAGATGGGGCAGAGTGGCGGGCAAGGTCCGGACTCGCTGAATCTGGCAGCGTGTCACGGATGCAGCCTGGTCCCAGAAACAGCGTGCGAGGAATTTAACCGCCTGCTTGACCGGGGACTGGCCATCGGGCCATTCGACGATCCAACCATTGGATATTTTAACAGAGTCACGGAGGGCTAAATGGCAATACCACTGCTATCTTTCTTCACCGGGGGAGGCTTCTTCGATCTCGGCTTCAAGCAGGCAGGATTTTCGGTCTGCTGGACAAACGAGAATTGTCCAGCATTCGTCACCGGCTACGAACACGGAATGTCGTCATGGCTTTCCTCGCTCGGCAAACAATCAAAGGTCGCGGCAATCGCCAACACCGAGAGCATCTGCGATCTGACTCCACGTGCAGTACTCCGGGAAGCGTTCGCCGGACCACGGCCAGAGTTCTTTGGTGTTATCGGCGGTCCGCCGTGCCCTGATTTCAGTAATGGCGGTACACATGCCGGTGGGAACGGCTCAAACGGTGTCCTTACCAGCGTGTTCACCGACCTGATTTGCGATCTGCACCCGACCTTTTTTGTGATTGAAAACGTATCAGGGCTTTACCGCTTCCGGAAGCATCGCGCCTTTCTGGAACTTAAGATTGCCCAGTTGCGAGAGCGCGGCTACGCGGTTGACTACAGGGTGCTGAATGCCCTTGAGTTGGGAGTGCCACAAGATCGCGAGCGGCTCTTCGTCGTCGGCATCAAGAAAGCAATCGCTCAGAGTGCTGCCGAAGGAGAACTTGTTGCGGACGAAGAAGGATGGTTTCACTGGCCTAAGATTGATGCATACGCGGGAGCAAAAGCGCTCACGTGGCCAGACACAGCGCCATTCGGCGAAAGACCCAGCAAACCCAAAGGTATTCCCCTGGAACTCACCGTCTATCCAGCGCTGTTTGGAAGCGGTGACCCGGAGAAACTCCCTAATGGTTACGAGTTCTTCAATCCACATTCCAGCCGGTTTAATACGATTCCGGAAGGGGACGTTGGGCGCAAGTCGTTCAAGAGGCTGCACCGATACCGGTATAGTCCAACAGCGTGGTACGGCAACCAGGAAGTCCACTTGCACCCGTGGAAGGCTAGGCGGTTGTCGGTCCGCGAAGCGCTACGAATCCAATCGGTTCCGGACGACTATGAGTTGCCGGAAGATATGTCACTCTCTGCAAAGTTTAAACTGGTCTGCAACGGCGTGCCGTGCCTCATGGCGTTTCACCTCGCCACAGCGTTGAAGTTGTTCCTGAAACGAGCGAGTGTATGAGTCGGGCGAGCCAAGTTCGCAGGCGTACTTTCCCAGAGGTTGAGAGCGTTGCACACACCCTGTCGGAATGCTACGGAGACCATGCGCACGGCAATAAGTCAAATCCGTTGAACGAGTTGTTGTTTATCATTTGTAGCGTGCAGACGAACGAGGGGCTTTACCAATCAACCTATACGAGCCTAAAGGCGAGATTTCCCACATTCCGCCAACTCGCCGACGCGACAGTGGATGAGATCGCCTCTGTCATCGCTCATGGCGGGCTCTCGCGCCAGAAGGCTCAGAACATCTGCGCTATACTGTCCCGCCTGGAGGCTGACTTTAGAGCCCCTACGCTTTCACCATTGCGGGGAATGGGCGATGCTGAATGCGAGGACTACCTGGTGTCGCTGCCCGGTGTGGGAAGAAAAACTGCGCGCTGCGTCATGATGTATTCGCTCGGCCGCAACGCATTCCCAGTCGATTCCAACTGCTGGCGCATTGTCCGCCGTTTGGGCTGGGTGCGCGCAACGCGGCCAGACCGGTCATGTTCGCCACGCGACATGGACCGAGTGCAGGCGGGCATCCCTCCGAACCTCCGCTTCAGTCTGCATGTCAACCTTGTGTCGCACGGTCGTGCCTGCTGCCTCCCATCGGTGACGCTGTGCGGCGAGTGTTCGATCCGGCAGTTCTGCAAGACGGGAAGACGCCGCATCGCTTTGCATAGCAGCTGCCAGTTTGGGCCTGATTCAGGAGTTAACTGAGGAAGGTATCGTGCAGTAGGTTCCCGATTGCGGCGACGAACGGAACAAAGGTTGCTACGTGTTCTGCGGTGGACCAATGGAGACCCGCGACCATGCCGCTTCCCGCGTGCTTCTCACCGTACCGCGATGTGAACAGCAGATCCGGTCGAGCGCGCCGTGCTGGAGCCGGAGCCCTTTGCAGCACAAGTTGTTTACGCGCGACGGGACGCATCTCGTGACGATCAGCGCGGACAAAATGGCTTGCTGGAGACTGCATCCGCTGGAGCTCGCGTGGGAAACACGGCTCTCCGACCGTTGGACCGACCCTGAGACTGGATTGCCGTTTGCCGCGGATGATACCCTGCGCTGGTCTCTCGGCTATGCGACTGACCCGAGCGATCGGTCGA
>LSQX01066503.1_pt1 | contig 13259 bp, 14 predicted proteins | sample 654561 | NCBI WGS metagenome assembly LSQX01 (sample SAMN04489861, study PRJNA283612) | anaerobic digester metagenome | isolation source: 4 biogas reactors fed with cattle manure at either 37C or 55C with and... | place: Denmark: Kongens Lyngby | collected 2014 | reverse complement strand
CTGCGAATAAAGTTACTGATATTTTTTTGTTTTTCATGATTCCCCTCCTGTTCATTACTTAAAATATCCATCCAATCACCGGAAAAATTCCGGCAGGTTTATCATTTTACATTATGAGGAGGGACAAATCAAAAAAAACTCCTATTTGTTTCCTATGTAATATTTGTTACACCCGCCATCATTCCTGCTACTGTATCTCCGACCGTTTCCTACGTTTTTGGCACCGGCTTACGCCCGTTTGCCCTTTTTTCTTTCACTGCAGGTATTCCAAAACCGTTTGCACGTGAACGGCGGTACCTATGCAAAGCGCATTCTCGTCTATATCAAAATACGGGCTGTGGGCTATACACCGAATACCCTTCCTGGTACTGCCGGTACCCAGCCTCCAGAATGCCCCGGGGACTTTTTCAAGGTAATAGGCAAAGTCCTCTACCCCCAGCCTGGGCTTTTGGATTTCCACCACCTTATCCCCCACGATTTTGGAAGCGGCCTTTTTCAGCAGCTTTGTCATGGCCTCATCATTTACAAGGAGCGGATACCCGGGCTCAAAGGTCACCCGGTGCCGGGCACCCAAAGCACTGCACACGTTCGCCGTGATGTTTTCGATGTCCTTTTTTACCCTATCCCGGATGCCGCTGTCCAAGGTCCTTAGGGTACCGGTCATTTTAACGCTGTCGGCAATAATGTTTGCCTGGCTCCCTCCCGCAATTGTACCAATGGTCAAAACCACCGGCTCCAGCGGGTCCACTCCCCTGCTGACAATCTGCTGAAGCGCGTTTACAACCTGCGCCGAAACCGCTATAGCGTCTATTCCCTCGTCGGGCTTCGCGCCGTGGGCGGATTTACCCAGTATTTCAATAATAACATCATCCGAGCAAGCGTTTGCGCTCCCGTACCTTATGCCCACCGTCCCCACGTCCAACTCGGGGGATACGTGCAGGCCGAAAATGGCATCCACGTCCGGGTTATTAAGGACACCCTCCTCGATCATCCGGGCAGCGCCGCCTATCGACTCCTCTGCAGGCTGGAATATGAACTTGACCGTACCGTTAATCCGGTCCCTAATATCCGCCAGTACCATTGCCGCCCCCAGCAGCATGGCGGTGTGCGCGTCATGCCCGCAGGCGTGCATCTTGCCCTCCACCCTTGAAGAATACGGGACGTCTTTTTTGTCCTGTATAGGCAGGGCATCCATATCCGCCCTGAGGGCAACCGTCCTGCCTTTACTCCCTCCCTCCAGCAGTCCCACCACACCGGTACCGGCTATACCCCTTTGCACCTTCAGCCCAAGGCCTTGCAGCACTTCGCATACCACCCCGGAGGTGCGCACCTCTTGGTTCGCCAGTTCCGGGTACATATGAAAGTCCCTTCTAAGTTCAACAATACGCTCCCTATACTTTTCAGTCCTCTCAAGGACATTTAAATCATCCGTCTGCAGAAGAATCCCTCCCTCTTTGCTTTGCCCTTCTATTTCTCTATACCTTTCCTGGCCGGAACACCCTTTTGGTAATAGTGCTTGATTTCCTTAATTTCACTTACAAGGTCCGCCCTTTCCAGTATCTCCTGCGGGGCCCTTCGCCCGGTAAAAACAAGTTCCACCCCTTCCGGCCTCGCTTCTATTAGCTTCACAAAATCCATCGCCGGTATTAGGCCGAAATACACTGCAATGTTTGCCTCATCCAGTATTACCAGGTCGTAATCACCGGATAAAACCGCTCTCCGTATATCTTCCAAACCTTCCCTGGCGGAAGAGATATCCTCTTCGGAGGGCTCCCTTTCAATAAAACATCCCCGGCCGTACTGTTTTATAACAATGTCGGGATGAAACCTTTTTAGGGCATCAAGCTCGCTGTAATGCATTCCCTTTACAAACTGCCCTATAAATACTTTAAGCCCCGCTCCGACGGCCCTTACCGCAAGACCTATGGCCGCCGTTGTTTTGCCCTTGCCGTCGCCGGTGTAAACCTGCACGTAACCCTTCATTCCCATGCCCCCTTTTTCTCTTTGGTAACAATTACATTTTATCATATAACTACGGTCTTATTCCCAAAGTATTCTGCTTGGCTTTTTCATTATTGCCGGTCAACGGCTATCGTTTGCCTGTCTTGTATTTCCAATAATAGCGGCACTTTTTCCGCCGCTCTTACCTTCGTCCTTTGTTAGTATATGCGTCATTTGTTTTGTGAAGATGCTGCTGTAATAATATTTTGTTCAGATAAGCGACAGAATAACCTTATAATAGGCCGAATGAAAGGAAGATTGTTATGAACGGCAGCCAAAGAAGAATGGAAATTTTCAGGGAAATCGCAAAACTGGCCTTAAATGGCAGGTTAAAAGAAGAAATTGACGAGATTCCCTATAGATTTGAAAAATCTGTCGGTGGCGTAACCGCCGTTAAAAATGAAACCATGGTCGCAATGGGCCTTAACCCCACCGCAAAGGCGGACACAGAGCTGTCCAGGGAGGTGGATGCGGCCCTTAACCTGGAGGAAGTTGAGTTTCCGCTGGTTACGGTTAACAGCAGCATCTGCGGCGAGTGCAGCCTGGGTGAAGAGGAAAGGGAATGCCTGGATGCCTGTGTATGCGACCGGGAGAGCCAGCCCTCCGGTGAATCCCGTCCCATCATAGACAACGGGAAATGCTTATCCTGCGGAAAATGCATACCCCGCTGCCCCCTGGGCGCGATAAACGACAAGATAGAATTCATACCCATGAGCAGGTTTCTAGATTCCGGCATCCCGGTATACGCCGCGGTGGCCCCGGCGGCGGCCGGCCAGTTCGGCCGGGGCGTGACCATGGGTAAACTTAGGAGCGCCCTTAAGTCCATAGGCTTTGCCGATATGCTGGAGGTGGCCCTTTTCGCCGACATGGTTACCCTTAAGGAGGCCGACGAGTTCAACAAGCTGGTAAAGTCCGAGGATGACTTCCTTATAACCAGCTGCTGCTGCCCCGTATGGGTTAACCTCCTCGTCCGGCATTACGGCACTCTGTATGAGCGTCTCACCAAGACCGTGTCGCCGATGATTGCCTCAGGAAGAGTGATAAAAACCATATCCCCCGTCTGCAAAACGGTTTTCATAGGTCCCTGCGTGGCTAAAAAAGCCGAGGCAAAACATCCGGAACTCAAGGGCGCCGTTGACTACGTGCTCACCTTCAGCGAGCTTGCGGAGGTGTTTAGGGCCCTGGATATTGACCTGGAACGGATGCCGGAGGACAATAAGGAGCAGTCCTCCTCCGGGGGCAGGACCTATGCCCGGACCGGCGGTGTAAGCGAAGCAGTAAGAGTAACCCTTGAGAGAATAGCTCCCGGCAGAACGGTTGAGTTTAAAGCCATCCAGGCCAATGGCGTAACCGAATGCAAAGAACTCCTTGACAAAATAAAATCCGGCTCCCTGGAAGCCAATTTCATAGAGGGCATGGGCTGTGAAGGCGGCTGCGTAGGAGGGCCAAGGACCAATATAGATACAGCAGAAGGCAGGAAGTGCGTGGAAGAATACGGGAGCAGGGCTTCCTTTACAAACCCCATTGACAACATTAACGTAAGACAGCTTCTAAAACACTTGGAAGACCTTGAGAAGGAGCACTTTGACAGGCTTCTTTTAAGATAATAGGTCAGCATGCCGCCGGGATGTTCTGTTAAACTTCATTGCAAACGCGAATTTCAGCGGGACGTATTTCCGTGTCGGGTGCATCTTTTACGTCTCCAGCCGGAAGCATCAAATCGGCAAACCTTCTAGAAAACAGTCACTTTTTCAAGAGGTGGATGAAAACATCGGTCGGCTGCCGGGGCAGCTATTGAAACGTAAAAAAACCCTCTGCCGCTTATCGCCCGCAGCAAAGAGTTTTTTTCCAAGGGCACCCGGTCCTATCTTTCTGCGCCTTCCAGCGCGTTTTCTATCGCTTTCAGAATCACTTTGCTGCTGTAGGTTGCCCCAGACACAGCGTCCACATCAAAGCTCTGGGCTTCCACAACACAGCTAGGTATAACCTCCGCCGGGGCTCCCCTGCCGTTATTGTGCTCCAATAGCTCAATTCCGGTTATCCTTTGCCCCTTTACGGTAACCCTCACCTCGGCGGAAACAGGAAACATGCTGTAACCGCCGGTATATATTCCGTCCGCCAATGCGGTTATGTCAATATCCCTGATTGCTGCGTTAGCAAGCTTTTCAAGATTCCTTTCGGTATATACCATTAGCCCCATGGCGGCTATAACAAATCCGGCTATTACCAGCAGCACCGCCAACCAAAGACTCCTCTTTTTCACAAATAATCCCCCTCCCTTTTTTACAATCCGTTTCGCTATCTATACATTGATACCACTTTTCTGAAGTCCTCGATGAATGCCGATACCGCTTCCTCCCTTGTCGCCCAGGAGGTGACCAAACGAACTGCAGACATACCGGAGCCCATCTTTGCCCATACATAAAAACTGTAATTCCTTTGCAACTCATCAATCACCCTGTCGGGCAGTATAGGAAATACCTGGTTGGACGGCGAGTATGTCAAAAAACCAAAGCCCTCCCTTTCAATCCCTTTCCTTATAATGCCCGCCATTTTGTTGGCATGCTCCGCAAGCTCAAAGAACAGGTTGTCCCTAAAGAGCTCAACAAATTGAATACCCAAAAGTTTTCCCTTGGCAAGCAGCGCCCCTTTTTGTTTCATATGGAAACGGAAGTCCTCTTTCAAATCATCGCTGCAGATAACCAGGGCTTCGCCCAAAAGGGCCCCGTTCTTTGTCCCTCCTATATAAAAAGCATCAGTCAGGGCAGCCAGGTCTGAAAGAGTAAGGTCGTTTCCTTCGCTGCACAATGCAGAGCCCAGACGGGCACCGTCCATGTACAGGAAAAGCCCATTTTCCCTGCACAGACTGCTCAGCCCCTCCAGTTCAAACTTGCCGTATACCGACCCTATTTCGGTGGAGTTGGATATGTATACAAGCTTTGGCTTAACCATATGCTCATCGGTATGGGCATCAAGCACGGTTTTTATTTGAGAGGGTTTTAGTTTGCCATCCTCCGTTTTGACCGGGATTATTTTATGCCCTGTGGCTTCAATGGCTCCCGTTTCGTGTACCAGAATATGGCCCGTTTCCGCAGCAATTGCCGCCTCATGGGGCCTTAGAAAGGCTGAAATGGCGGTCAGGTTGGTCTGGGTACCTCCCGGAATTAGATGGACATCCACATTGTCATTTCCTATCCTCTGCTTTATAAGTTCCACTGCTTTCCGCGTATATTCATCCTCTCCGTAGCCCTCCGCCTGCTCATAATTAGATCGGACCAAAGCCTCAAGTATTCTCGGATGTGCACCCTCGCTGTAGTCACATATAAAACTGTACATTTTTGTCCTCCTTACGGCTAATACAAATATACTGGTTTACATTCTACATCCGCTTTTGCTATCCTTTTTTAGTACGGGCCTTTTTTTTATACCCCAAAAACCCATGATGCATCTTTATTCCCCTTCCCCGTTCTGCTTCCTTATTTCGATTCCCGTCACAACTGAATTATATATTGGACATGAAAGCCGTTCTCTATTCATCGTTGAAACTGAAGAGTTCTTCCACCGTGGCGTCCAGTGCCTTCGCAATATCAAGGGCAAGCTTAAGGGATGGGTTGTATCTCCCGTTTTCAAGGTGTACAATGGTTTCCCTTCTCACTCCCACAAGGTTTGCAAGGTTTTCCTGGGTCATGTTTTTTTTGGCCCTATACTCCTTAATCCTGGTTATCATTTTCATCTTACATCACCGGACTTTTCGTACTTTGACAGGGAAAAACTGAACACAAGTATCTGCACGGCAAAGTTTACTGCAAAACCAAAGGCGAAGACCAGGGCAAACGGGAATAATGAAAGGGTACTGATAACAACCACCGCCGGATACAGGACAAGTCCCGTGAAGAAAGCGTTTCTGGATGCCTTGTTTACATTTTGCTTAAACATCTCATCGGGGAGAACTTTGGCAAACCCAAAAAAACCGAAGAAACCGAAGAATCCAAAGAAACCGGGGTTGTCTGTAAAAAGGCCCAGAAGGCCCAAAAGGCCTAAAAGCCCCATAAGGCTTATTTTATTTTTCATTGCAACCATCTCCCGTTATATATTTATAACTTTATGTTATAAATATATAACATACCGTTCCAACTGTCAACAGAAATTTTACAGGTATCACGATTTAGTTTTGGATTCGCCCTTGTCATATTTCAGCTTCTCCAGTATTTCAATGGTGAAACCGTCTTCGCCAAGGTCCGTTCATTGTTTTTTCAGTTCCCGTCGTGGAACCAATTTTATTTATTATTCCAAACAGAGTCTCTTTTAGCTCGTATCGTTTATTCAATATAAAAAATATAATTAGCACAGCAGTGCCAAGGGCCCACCACTCCAGGGACATCCTTGATGAACCCAGTGCCGATGCAGCCAGTATCCCCCATGGCCTGGTAATCAGCATTATTAATAAGAACCTACCCAGCTTTACCCCGCTAATCCCTGCAAGGAAGCATAGGGCGTCGTCAGGAAAAAAGGGAAGAAATAGTAAAAGGGCAAGTACCGTCTCTCCTCTTCCCGGCGTAATAAGTCCTTTATACCTGCCTGAAATCCTGGCACTTATTATTTTATCGGTAAATGGTTTTCCGAATTTTCTTGCCAAAATAAATACAATAACAGAGCCAGCTGCTATTGCCGCCCAGCTTATTATAAATGAAGCCCACATACCGAATATTGCCGCTCCCACCAGAGTACTTATATGACTGGGTACAGGCGCAAGGATTACCGATAGTAATTGTATAAGGAAAAAGACAATATAGGCATTTTTGCCAAACCCTTGAATATACCCTCTTAAAGCCTCCATCGACGTCATATTGTCCAAAATACCGCTTGATTTGTATATAATGAATACAGCCGCAAGACCGCCCATTGCCAGAACCGGATTTAAGTAAAGCCTTCTTTTGTCTTTATGCCTGTCCATATGCAGCACTCATTTTATTAATTTTTGTTTTGCCTGTATCGCCATAATTATTACAAGGCCTATACTCTTTCAAATTCCCCCGGAACACCACTTTACCTTCAATATCCAGCAGGTTCTGCGGCCTGACAAGGTTTCTAGGAACCTTTAAGTCCGAAATTCCGCTTTCCTTTAAAACATAATATACAAATTCCGAACAGGTAAACCTGTCTTCGCAGAAAGCAGCCCTGTTGAACAGTCCATGCACCAGGCCCAGGTAGTTATACTTAAGGATATCGTCCTTTAAGATGAATTGGTCGACAAGGCTTTGAACTTTTTGATACCGGTAATGGGGCACCTCAACTTCCAATATTATTCCGGGCAGTGTTTTGTGAAATTTATATATTCCCTTGTCAATTGCCTCCCGCTTGAACCTGCCAATGAAGGGAAAAAGGGTATATTTTCTTCCAAAACTGTACATACAATCGAGCTTATCATCTAGAGAAATGGCTGCATGAGTGTATTTATCCTTCTTTGCAAATTGTATAAGCCTTGATATTAGAGTATTGGTTCTAACCAGAACTATGTATATGCGCTTCTTTTCCATGACGACGTACCCCCGTAAGCTTGTTGTTGTCTCCATTATGCAGCATAAAAATTAAAAATCCATTAGAACATGGTTAAAAGTCAATTAATTCAACCCCCTATTACCGACGGGACATTCCGCAGCAAGGAATGCCCGCCTTAGCAGCGGTGTGTCCCCTTTCCTTAAAATAGACGCAAAAATCCCCGTTATCCCTTCACCGCCAAAAAAAACGTCCCTTTGTCATTTGGCGCAATAAAAAACCGGCCGCTGTGACAAATATCACGCCGGCCGGCATGTATATTACCGCTGTTTTTTCCTGGCCTTTTCCTTAATGAATTTTCTGGCGTTTTTCATTCCGCCGAAGCCGGAGAACATCTCGTTAATTTTCTCCCTTTCAATCATCTTGGAATTAAGCCCTTCGTACCTGGCTTCCTTCTTAAGCTTTTTATAGCTCTCAAGCCTTTCCGCCGGAAGGAAGCCTTCCCTTATCGCTTCTTGAACCGCACATCCCGGCTCGCTGCCATGAGAACAGTCGCTGAACCTGCATCCTGCTGCAAGGTCGTCGATGTCGGTAAAGGTCTTTGACAGGTCGGCATCAATAATCCCTATCTCCCGCATCCCCGGGGTATCAATCACTGCGCCGCCCTCCGGCAGCACCACAAGCTGCCGCCTGGTGGTGATATGCCTTCCCCTGTCGTCATCCCTTAACCCGCCTACGGCCAGCACATCCTCACCGACCAGCTGGTTTATCAGGGTGGATTTCCCAACTCCTGAAGAGCCTATAAAGGCTACCGTCTGCCCCTTTCGGATATATTTCTTGACCGAAGAATACCCATCATCCGAAATACTTGTCGTAATCAGCACGTCCACCCCGACTGCCGCCGCTTCCACGTCCTTAAGCCTTCCTTCCGGGTTATCGCATAGGTCGGATTTTGTAAGCACCACAACTGGGGTTGCTCCGCTGTCCCAGGCAATGGAAAGGTATCGTTCCAGCCTTCGCAGGTTAAAGTCGTTGTTGAGCGCCATGCATATGAAAACCGTATCGATGTTGGCTGCGACAACCTGTGCATTCTTTGTCGTTCCGGCCGCCTTCCGTATAAAGATGCTTTTCCTGGCAAGCACATGATGAATGACTGCGCTGCCCTTTGAATTATCGACACGGTCCACCATTACAAAGTCGCCTACGGCCGGGTACCGGACCAAATCAGCCCCGGCAAGGTAACGAAATTTGCCGGAGACCTCTGCTTTAATCTCTCCTTCTGCTGTAATAACGCTGTACATATCCTTATGCTGCGAAGAAACCCGGCCTATATAAAGGCCATTATATCCTCCGGCTTCCTTAATAAACCTTTCGGTAAGCCCTATGCTTTTCATATCTATTTTTTCCAATTCATTAACCTCCTAAAGTTTGATTGTAATCTTTGGGAGGTTTTGTACAATCTCCGCTGTCCTGTTGTTTTTCAAAAACACATCTCCTTTATTAAATACAGTTTTAGAAATTCCAATCCAACCGCACGCCGCATCTTAATATTGTTCGGTCAAAACCAGCGGTCCGTCCTTTGTTATGGCTATCGTATGCTCGTACTGTGCCGACAGCTTGCCGTCGGCGGTCCTAGCCGTCCAACCGTTCAAGTCCACCTTGCAGGCCCACGTGCCCTCGTTCACCATGGGCTCTATCGTGATAACCATCCCTTCCACCAGCCTCGGTCCCTTCCCGGGAGGTCCGAAATGGGGTACCTGCGGGTCTTCGTGAATGGTAGGCCCTATACCGTGACCGGTAAAGTCCCTGACCACCGAGAACCCTTCCGCCTCGACGTAGGACTGTATCGCATGGCCAATATCGCCAATCCTATTTCCGGCAACGGCCTTCCTAATCCCTTTGTACAGGCCTTTACGGGTTACATCCAGTAAGCGCTTGGCCTTTTCCGAAATGTTCCCCACCGCATAGGTCCAGGCGGAATCCGCCAGGGCACCCTCCAGGTTGACAACCATGTCTATGGTCACTATATCGCCGTCCTTCAGCGGGGTTTTCCGGGGAAAACCGTGGCATATCTCATCGTTAACCGAGGCACAGGTGGCGTATTTATAGCCCATGTATCCTTTCTGTTCCGGCGTCGCCCCGTTTTTTTTCAGGTAGTCCTCAACAAAGCTGTCTATATCAAGGGTTGTAATACCCGGCTGAATAATTTTCCTAATCTCCTTGTGACAGGAAGCCAAAAGCTTTCCGGCCTCATGCATCATGGCTATTTCCCTTTCGGATTTTAAAGTAATCATTTAAACCTATCCTTTCTTAATACAGTTATGCTGCCCGTTGTCAAAATGTTTAGACAGCCCTGGGAGTAATTCATGTTACCCTAATATTTTAACATAAAAACCGTAATCTTTTTAGTAAGCTGTAGTCATCAAAACTTACAGCCTCCGCCCCGGGGATGGGCAGGGCTTTCAACCTGTTTCCTGCTGTGCTATAATTGCTGTAAAATAGCTTACGGAGTGCTGCAAGATGACAACAATACAGGTTAAGGAAAGCTTAAACCTATTCAGATGCCCGCTGTGCGGCGGCAGAATGCGTTTGGTCGCCGGAAGGAGCATTGTATGCGCAAAAAATCACTGCTTTGACCTGGCCAAAAGAGGATACGTTAATCTGCTTACAAGCCCGGTGAAAACCGAATATGATAAAGAGATGCTGGAGTCAAGAAGCATAATAATTCGAAGCGGGCTGTTTGAGCCCCTTACGGGTAAACTGGCGGGTTTAATACTGGACCACGCCTGTGGGCCCCACACCGATGTCACAAGGATACTGGATGCCGGATGCGGCGAGGGCTCCCACCTTGCCCGGGTGATTCAAAGCATGAAAAACCGTAACGACGGGCAGGTAACAGGGGTTGGCATCGATATTTCCAAGGAGGGTATACAAATCGCTTCCAGGGAGTACCCAGATATTACTTGGTGCGTGGCCGACCTGGCAAAAGTGCCCTTTAAAGACGGCGGTTTTCATGTTGTATTGAACATCCTTTCCCCGGCAAATTATTCTGAATTTAAAAGGCTTTTAACCGGTGACGGCATCCTCATAAAGGTGGTGCCCGGCAGCGGATACCTTATGGAACTCAGGGAGCTTTTCTACAGATCAACCGGAAAAGAAAAGTATTCAAACGAGAGGGTTGTCGCACATTTCGAAGAAAATTTCAATACAGCCGGTACCTGGGACTTACTGTACAGCATACCGGTGGACAAGCACAACCTTGAGCACCTTATAAAGATGACCCCGCTGTCCTGGGGGGCTGCGGAGAAAAATATTACCGAAGCGCTGAAAAAAGGAATTGACAGTATTACTGTGGACTTAACGGTCATTCTCGGCAAAAAATAAGTCGTCACCCATCAAGCTGCATTATAATCCATTCCCCTTGCAGGTCCCTTATATGGACAAAGGACGACATGTTGACCCCCGAAGTTTTGATTTAATTTTACAACCATATTACAATATACGCAATACCCGGCATAAAATGCCACGGGGATGGCTGGCTTCTCTCCTTTCCTTTCCACAAAAAGGCTCCCTTCATGGCAGTTTCGGCTGTCTACCACAAAGGGAACCCTTCATTAAGGATGGACGCTTAATATGACGCTCCAGGGCATCGGTTGCAGGTTTTTTAGTTTGCCGGAATTAATATTTCCTGCCCGGGGAATATCAAGTGCGGATTGGCAAGGCTGTTATACTCCGCCAACCTCTGCCATGTAAGCCCGAACCTTTGGGCTATCTTCCAAAGCACATCATTGGGCTTTACTACATAGACATCCTGGGAAGCCGCTGCCACCTGCTCCTTGGCATCTTCCTCCGGTTCCACCGGAACGGGCTGCGTCTCTTCTGCCGGTTCAGGTTCGGACTCTGGTTCCTCTTTAATGGTTATCCGTCCTTCCGTTTGAACATTCACTACGCCCAGTTCCTGGATATAGGATTCGAGTATTTCGTTCAGCGCTGAAAACTCGCCCAACATATTACTGTCTTTGAACATGGTGTATTCATCGCCACCGACTGCCAAAAAGTCGTTGGTGGCCAGTTTATACATTTTCTCCGCCTCTACCGGCTCACCGCCCACTATAACATCCGTAACCCTTGAACCCGCTTCCCTTGAGAGGTCTATGGCATATGTGATACCTGCCACCTGCGGAAATGCTCCCATCTGCTCCGGGTAAGCGGAGGTGCCGTGCTCCAGGGCCGCCACCAGGTCTTTCCCCTTAACCTCTATGACCACCACGAAGTTACCGAAGGGCAAAACCTTTATTATATCTCCCTTTGTGATTTTACCCGCTTCAATGGAAGCCCTGATCCCGCCTCCGTTGGTAAGCGCTGCGTCAGCCCCGGTTGCTTTTAGCATCGCGTCGGCAATGAGATTGCCAAGGTTGGTCTCTCCTGTCCTTACATTTTCCCTCTCTCCGTCAAGTTTTACGGCCGTCTCTCCTACTATGCCGGAAGTTAGGTCCTGGTTTGCCTGTTCAATTTCCGCAATTAGTGCCTTTATCTCTTCATCTTCCTGCAGGTCCGCCGCCTGGTCTTTGGTAAACAACCCGGCATTTATAGATGATACTTCGCCCTCTTTTAGCTCAACTTCGACAATACCCAGGTTTTTTGTATGCTCCCCGGTCTGGACGATAAGCGAGCCCCCGACCTGCAGGCCGCCCTCCAGCACCGAATGGCTGTGGCCGTCAACTATTAGGTCTATACCCTCCACATTTTCCGCGATCTTTCTGCTGGTGTCTTCACTGGCTTCATCAAGACCGAGATGAACCAGCGCTATTATTAAATCCGCATTTTCTTTTTTCAATTCATTTACTATGCTTTCGGATACTTCCATCGGGTCCTTGAATTCCAGTCCCTCAACATTTTTGGGATTTGTCTTATAAGCTGTCTCCGGAGTGGCAAGCCCAAAGATGCCAATTTTTATTCCGTCCACTTCTTCAATCACGTATGGCGTGAAAAGCGGCTCTCCGTCCTTGTACACATTGGCGCAAATCAACGGGAAATCCATGCTCTCTTTTAACTCCAGAAGCCCTTCATAGCCGTAGTTGAAGTCGTGGTTGCCCGGCACCATCGCATCGTATCCTATGCCATTCATTATCTTGACTATACTCTCACCTTTCGAAATGGTTGCAAAGGGCAGCCCGTGAAGCGCGTCCCCGGCATCCAGCAAAATTACGTTTGAGTTTTCTTCTTTGATTGCCTTCACCCTTGCCGCCAGCTTTGCAAATCCCATCCCATCGTTGCTGCTTTCCATAACCCTGGCATGGGTGTCATTCGTATGCAGTATGACTATCTTCGTAGCTTCCGCATTTTCGGCAAATGCAAGGGAAGCGGGGAGCAATAGGGATATCAGCAAAAATAAGGTTAAGACTAGACTTGTCCGTTTATTAAAATAGCGCATTTTTAAACCTCCTTCTTTGCCCTGAAATACAGGACCTTATATTTTCCTTATTCTTGATATTCTATATATTCCTTATATTCCCTTTTTTATCTGGCAACCAATTTTCTTCAGTTTTCTTGTTTTTGTGACAAATATAGCGGCGGTATATTTTTGCGCCTGACGCACCCGTCAGGGCGTTATGGTGAAAAATGCCGGATGAAAGGTATGGTTGGACAAGAATGAGGGCGGTGTCCCGCAGATGGTTTGAAATTCAAAATGGAAACCTTAAGACCGGCAACAGCGGCAGGCCCGCCCTAATTGAATGGCGGGCCTGCCAAGTTTAGTCTAA
>LSQX01209053.1_pt1 | contig 13260 bp, 13 predicted proteins | sample 654561 | NCBI WGS metagenome assembly LSQX01 (sample SAMN04489861, study PRJNA283612) | anaerobic digester metagenome | isolation source: 4 biogas reactors fed with cattle manure at either 37C or 55C with and... | place: Denmark: Kongens Lyngby | collected 2014 | reverse complement strand
AGTTGTGTATAAGAGACAGCTTTATAAGTTTAGAACCATGACGGAGGAGCGGAATGAGGCGGGGGAACTGTTGCCCGATGAGGAACGCCTCACATCATTTGGTAAATTTCTGCGGTCAACCTCTTTGGATGAACTCCCGGAACTGTGGAATATTCTTAAGGGTGAAATGAGTTTTGTCGGGCCTCGACCACTTCTGGTCGAGTATTTACCTCGCTACAACCTTGAGCAGCGACGGAGGCACGAGGTGCGGCCAGGACTCACTGGCCTAGCCCAAGTAAATGGTAGGAATGCAATTTGTTGGGAAGACAGATTCCGCTTAGATGTAGAGTATGTAGATACTCTTAGTTTCCGAGGTGATGGGCAGATTATCTTTCTGACACTGATGAAAGTATTTGCACGTGAAGGCATCAATTCGGACACGGCTGCAACCGCGGAACCATTTGTGGGAACAACAGAATTGAATAAAGAGTCTCTGCGACCAGACGCCCTTACCATTCGGCGAGAAACTGGTCGTCGACGCTTGATAACGCGCTGATTGGACGTGGTCTCGGGACTATGCATTGGTATCTGGTACAGCCTGGAGGCCGCATTGTAGGATGATTTCGTTCGAACGCTGGTAAGGACCTGAGGTAGCAGACGATTAGGCGATTGAGATTAAGGAACGTTGCTATCTGTGGAGAGGATATGGGGTAAGGGACATTATGAACAAACTTGTCATACTTGGAGTCGGTGGATTTGGTCGCGAGGTGGCGTGGCTTGTTGAGCGTATTAACGCTATGAACCCTACTTGGGCGTTGATGGGCTTCATTGACGACAATCCCCAGACACATGATAAGGTCGTCAATGGTTATCGCGTACTAGGTGGTCGTGACTGGTTGGCACATAATGGTGGAGAAGTCTATGTGGCCTGCGCTATCGGATCGTCTAAGACAAGAAAAAGGCTAATCAGTGAGTTGAAGCATGCGAGGTTTGCAACTCTTGTTGATCCTAAAGTTGAGATCTCTGAACGGGTGAGCATGGGAGAAGGGTGTATTATATGTGCCGGAACCATACTTACAGTAGATATAACCATCGGCTCGCATGTGATAATCAATTTGTATTGCACGATTGGTCATGATGCGACCATAAACGACTATGTTACCATTAATCCGAGCGTCAATGTGTCTGGACATACGTATCTTGGGGAGTGTGTTGAGATGGGAACCGGGAGCCAGATTATCCAGGGGATACGCGTTGGCGATGGTACTATAGTTGGCGCGGGGGCGGTAGTTGTAAAGGAGTTGCCAGGTGAATGTACAGCGGTTGGGGCTCCTGCCAAACCCATAAAGTTCCATACAAGATGACGAGTGTGTGTCATGGGCAAGTACGTCTCCAGTACACGGGGATCACGTTTATTGGCTGAGTGTGGAAGAAGGTGGATAGTGTCAACGTTCTGTTTTTAACAAATAGTAAATTGGGCCACATGGAGTCGCAGGGGATCTTTACAGACTTGCTCCGGCAGTTTGTCAGTAATGGGCACAGCGTTTGTGCCGTGTGCGCAAACGAGAGAAGATTAGGCCGCAAGACTGAGCTAACGAGAGAATCTGGTATTAACGTTCTTAGGGTGAGGACAGGAAATGTTACTCAAGTCAACATGATTGAAAAAGGTATATCCATACTGCTGATTGAGCATCAATTTCGAGCCGCGGTCAAAGATCATTTCAGTGATATCAGCTTTGATTTGGTGTTATATTCTACCCCACCAATTACCCTTGCGGGAGTTATTGAATTTATCAAGGATCGTGATAATGCGAGAGCCTACCTGATGCTAAAAGATATCTTTCCACAGAATGCAGTGGATATGGAGGTCATGAGGTTCAACGGATTGATTCATAGGTACTTTCGCCGAATCGAGAAGAAATTTTACCAACTTTCGGACTTCATTGGTTGTATGTCACAGCGCAATGTTGACTATATACTTGCACACAACCCCGAAATACCTTCTGAGAAGGTCGAAGTCTGTCCAAATAGCATAGAACCAGTGGCAATCGAGAAGAATGACACCATAATACGCGACATAAGAAGAAAGTACGATATCCCTGTTGATAAAACAGTTTTTATTTATGGGGGTAATCTGGGCAAACCACAGGGACTAGATTTCTTAATAGAGTGCATTAAGTCAAGTGTGATGAACAGACAGGCATTTTTCTTGATTGTGGGCTCAGGCACAGAGTATGGTAAACTGGAAAGGTATTTTTCCAGTAACAGGCCGACCAACGCACGTCTATTATTTGCGTTGCCAAAATCAGACTATGAGGTGCTGGCGAACTCCTGTGATGTAGGCCTTGTTTTCCTTGATAGGCGATTTACCATCCCCAATTTCCCATCGAGAATTCTGTCCTATATGCAGGCTTCTATGCCGGTCTTGGCGGCAACGGATGGGAACACAGATCTTGGTGACATAATTGTGGAAGGTGATTTCGGGTATTGGTGCGAAAGTGGCGATATTGAGGCGTTTAATCATGGCGTGTACAAGTTGTGCGATCGGCATTTGCGGAAACAAGCGGGAGCAAATGCAAGACAGTTTTTGGAGGATCACTATACGGCGCAGCACTCGTACGAAATTATCTCTAGTCATTTTTAGCGAAAAGAGGTCGTGATAATGTTTGCAGATAAGACTTTGTTAATCACAGGCGGTACAGGATCGTTTGGAAATGCTGTATTGCGTAGGTTTTTAGATACGCCAATTAGCGAGATTCGTATTTTCTCTCGGGACGAAAAGAAGCAAGATGACATGAGAAGGAGCTATGCGGATGAGAGGGTCAGGTTCTACATAGGTGATGTTCGTGATCCTGGAAGTATTCGTAATGCCATGCATGATGTGGATTATGTGTTCCACGCAGCCGCTTTGAAACAAGTTCCATCCTGCGAATTTTTCCCTCTAGAGGCTGTCAAGACTAACGTGATCGGTACCGATAACGTTCTTAATAGTGCCATTGATTTTGGCGTTGAAAAGGTGATCTGCCTATCCAGCGATAAAGCAGCGTATCCTATTAATGCCATGGGTATATCGAAAGCTATGATGGAGAAAGTATTTGTAGCCAAATCGAGAACCGTATCGCCCGAAAAGACCCTAATCTGTGGAACAAGGTATGGTAATGTTATGGCTTCCCGAGGGTCGGTTATACCATTGTTTGTGAACCAAATCAAGAGCGGTCAACCACTGACTGTGACCAACCCGGAGATGACGAGGTTTCTGATGAGCCTTGAAGAGGCCGTGGAGTTAGTCGTTTTTGCCTTTCAACATGCACAAGCGGGAGATATAATGGTACAACAGTCGCCAGCATCTACCATTGGCGATCTAGCGCAAGCTGTCAAGGAATTGTTCAGAGCTAATAACGACGTACAGGTGATTGGAACTAGACATGGTGAGAAACTCTATGAAACACTTCTAACCAGGGAGGAGTACTTGGTTGCTAAGGATCTTGGTGGTTTTTACCGCGTTCCTGCGGATCAGCGGGATCTAAACTACGAAAAATACTTTGTTGAAGGTATGGAGTGTTTATCTGTAGAGGACGAATACAACTCTCACAACACCAAGCGGTTGTCGATTGATGAGATCAAAGCTAAGCTACTTGCTGTTCCTTTCGTTCGTGAGGAGTTAAGGGCATGTGCAGGGAATGAAGCAGCTCTAACTCGAGAATAGTCTGTGGAAGGAGAGCACACAATGAGGATTCTAGTGACCGGTTCCAGTGGATTTATCGGCAGGAACCTTGTAGCGGAGTTAGGGAATAGAGGCTATGAAGATGTCTACACTTTCGATTCCGATAGTGATCGAATACTATTAGATCAATATACAAAAGACTGCGGATTTGTCTTTCATTTAGCTGGGGTAAATCGTCCCAAAGATGAAAGGGATTTCATGGATGGAAACTACAGTTTTACTTCTATTCTGCTTAATTCCCTGAAGAAGCACAACAACACCAGTCCAGTGGTGGTTTCCTCATCTATTCAGGCAGAGTTAGACAATCCTTATGGACAGAGTAAGAAAGCTGGGGAAGATCTCGTCTTTGCATATGGTAGGGAGACCGGGGTCAAGGTTTTGGTGTATCGTTTGCCCAATGTGTTTGGTAAGTGGTCAAGACCGAATTACAATAGTGTTATAGCGACATTTTGCCATAACATCGCTCATAACTTACCTATCACGATCCATGATCCTAGGGCAACCCTAAACCTTGTTTATATCGATGATGTGGTTCAGGAATTTGTTCGAGCTTTAGATGGCAATGAGACAAGGGATGATATTTATTGCAGAGTACCGCTCGTTGACACTATAACTCTAGAGGAAATCGTCGATCTTCTTCGTTCATTCAAAGCGAGTAGGGGCGAGCGAGTCATTCCCAATATGGCTGATCCATTCACGAAGAAGCTATATAGTACGTATTTGAGTTTTCTCCCCAGTGATCAGTTCAGCTATGATCTGAAGATGAATGTGGATCAGCGGGGCTCTTTCACTGAGTTCATTCGTACACCAGAACGCGGGCAGGTTTCGGTGAATATTTCCAAGCCAGGGGTTACGAAAGGTAATCACTGGCATCATACTAAGAACGAGAAGTTTATGGTAGTGAGTGGTGAAGGTGTGATTCGCTTTCGGAGAATCGATCGCTATGAGGTACTGGAATACTTCGTAAGTGGTGACAAGCTGGCAGTGGTAGATATTCCGCCGGGGTATACCCATAATATCGAAAATACCGGCGAGACAGACATGGTCACGATTATGTGGGCCAATGAACCATTTGATCCTGATAAGCCAGACACGTACTTTTTGGAGGTCTAGCAGATGAAACAACTAAAGGTTATGACAGTTGTTGGTACAAGGCCCGAAATTATTCGGCTGTCAGCCGTGATACATAAGCTTGAGTCCTCTCGTGCCATCGATCACACTCTAGTTCATACAGGCCAGAATTATGACTACGAGCTAAACCAAGTGTTTTTTGAAGACTTTAGACTGAAAAAGCCAGACTTTTTTCTAAATGCGGCAGCGGGAACACCAGTGGAAACCATCGGCAATATTCTTGTCAAGATTGATCCAATTCTTGAAGAGGTAAAACCAGACGCTTTTCTGGTGCTAGGAGATACTAACAGCTGTTTATGTGCGATAGCTGCAAAGAGAAGGCATATTCCCATATTTCACATGGAGGCTGGCAATAGGTGCTTCGATGAACGGGTGCCTGAAGAGACCAACAGAAGAATCGTAGACCATATTGCTGATATCAACTTGACCTATAGTGACATAGCGAGAGAATATTTATTGATGGAAGGATTACCGGCAGACAGAATCATCAAGACGGGTAGTCCCATGTTTGAAGTTCTTTATTCCCGGAAAGGAGACATTGAGAAGTCAGATGTGCTGGAGAGATTAAGCCTCGAGGAGGGTAAGTACTTTGTAGTCTCAGCTCACAGAGAAGAGAACATTAACTCCGAAGCAAACTATCTAGACTTGGTAAACAGTCTCAATGTCGTGGCTGAAAGATATCAGCTGCCGATTGTCGTCAGCACCCATCCAAGAACAAGGCAGATGATGCAATCTAGGGACACCAGGTTTAATGGACTTATTCAGACAGTGAAGCCTTTGGGCTTTAATGATTATGTCAAGCTACAACTTACAGCGAAAGCGGTTTTGAGCGATAGTGGTACCATAAGTGAAGAGTCCTCCATTCTTGGGTTTAGAGCATTGAATCTACGGCAGGCTCATGAACGACCTGAAGCGATGGAAGAAGCTACAGTGATGATGGTTGGTCTCAAGGCAGAGAGAATTCTGCAGGGGCTTGAGATTTTGGAGGCGCAAGACAATACCACTCTGAGGTTGGTTAGAGATTATACTATGCCAAATGTGTCGGAGAAAGTGCTGAGGATCATATTGTCTTACACTGACTACGTGAACAGGGTTGTTTGGGGGAGCAAAGCGTGAAGATACTGCAAGTGAACTCGGTATGTGGAACGGGCAGTACTGGGAGAATAGCAACGGATATTCATCAGGTATTACTGGAACATGGTCAAGATAGCTACATTGCCTATGGGAGGAGCAATCCGAGAAGTTGTGATGACGCTATCAGAATCGGCAGTACACTTGACAACTATAGTCATGTTGCTTTGACTAGGATATTTGATCGACATGGCTTTGGTTCTAGTAGAGTAACACACCAATTTCTTAAAAAAGTGGAGCTGTTGGGTCCTGATATAGTACATTTGCACAATATCCATGGCTATTATCTCAATCTAGAGATCTTTTTCGAATACCTAAGAGCTACAAGTAAACCAGTTGTTTGGACGCTGCACGATTGCTGGGCCTTTACTGGGCATTGTGCATATTTTGACTATGTAGGCTGCAACAGATGGAAGACGGCATGCTATGAATGCCCGCAGAAAAAGGAATACCCGGCCAGTTTATTTCTTGACAGTTCATCCGATAACTTTATGAGAAAGAAAAAAGCATTTACAGAGCTTAGAAACATGACTATTGTCACTCCCTCTAAGTGGTTAGCAGGGTTGGTAAAGGAGTCGTTCTTGGCCGAATATAATGTGGAAGTCATTAATAACGGAGTAGATCTAGGCATGTTCTGCCCCAGTAGCAGCGATTTTCGGTTGAGAAATAGCCTAGACGGGAAGTATGTAATTCTTGGAGTCGCTAATGTGTGGGACAGACGGAAAGGGCTGGAGTACTTTGTTGAGCTAGTAGATGGCCTACACGCAGACGAGAAAATCGTCCTAGTGGGGTTGACAGATCAGCAAAAGGAGGAGTTGCCCAAAGGGATAGTAGGTGTTACCAGAACGGAAAGTGTTCAGGAATTGGCGGGAATATACTCTGCCGCCGATGTTTTTGTCAACCCCACCTTGGAAGATAATTTTCCGACAACAAATTTGGAATCATTGGCGTGTGGTACCCCGGTGATTACATTTGAAACAGGTGGCAGTGTTGAGGCTGTAGATGAACATACGGGCTTGGTAGTTAGAAAGGGCGACGCGAAGGGTCTGCTTGATGCAATCAGGCATTTTAGAGGATTTGACAGGCATTCTTTACGAGAAGCGTGTTTGAAGCGTAGTAAGGAATTATACGACAAGAATGACCGCTTTGTCGACTATATGAATTTGTACCGTTCTTGCATAGTTGCCTGAGAACACCATCGCCACCATGCACTTGCTTGTATGAGAAGATGAGAGAAAACATGAGAGAATCCAAGAGAGAAAATTGAGCTAAGAAGTAGGTTACGTTAATGTTCTATCTTACATTTCTGGTTGGAGGGTTGTCGTCCTATCTGGGGGCTAAAAAGCACGTCCTATCCTGGCTCTTCCTGGGAATATTAGGAGTACTAGCCTTTTTTCGCTACGGACTTGGTGCCGACTATTTTGCATATCAATACTTGTACAATCGACTCGCTCCCTCCGTAATCACCGAACTGGGCCATGGGCTGGATGGACAAGAACCACTTTTTAGGGCCCTTGGATCTATTATGAGAAGTCTTGGCTTTCCATATCAGCTCTATTTGAGTGTCCTAACCACAATTCAGTTGGGATTTATCTATAAAATTGCTAGGGAATATAGTTATTATCCAACCATGTCTCTTTTTCTATATTATTGCTTCTATTATTTGGTATGGACTTTTAGTGGTCTCAGGCAAGGATTGGTCTTGGCTATCGGCATGTGGTACCTTTTGGAGCTCATGCATAAAGAGACCTCGAACAAGAAAGACATCGGAAAGTTCCTTTTTCTTGTTGTTATTCTGACTACGATCCATATGAGCGCTCTTATTTTGATCCCCTTTTACATATCGACACGTATCACTCTCCGAAAATCAACTGTCGCGTTCGTTCTATTGGCTGGTATAGCCGTCAACTTTGTGCCAGTATGGCCGATGTTAGTCCGGCTACTCCCTGGTGGCATTTCTTTCCGGCTCAGTCCCTATGTAGGGATATTTTCGGCCACCAACGTTTTAGACTTTGCGAGTTTTGCTCGGCTCATCTTCGCCATAATAGTGTTCCTCTATTGGAACAAGCTGGTGGAAGAACAGGGGCTGCCACAAGGAGTGATACAGTTGTATTTGGTGAGTATCTCTCTGTATTTCGTTTTTAAGTTCTCGGAATTGGTAGCAGCAAGGTTGTCAATTTACGGGATGATACTAAACATAGTGATTTTCCCAAACATACTATACTCTTATAAGAAGCGATTCAATAAGCTCGTTTTTGGAGTACTTCTTCTGGTGTTATGTTCTCTCTATTTTGCTAAGGAGCTTGATACATTAGAAAGACAAACGGGTCTTATAAAACAGAGCGGCACCCTTATCACTCCCTACGTCAGTATTTTTGATAAGACGAAACACACTTTTGGAAATAGGTATTTCATATTATTGAACTAAGCTTTATTTTTGATCTGGATGTGTATCCAAAGCGATCTTTGATGAGCAAGCAACTATAAGTGTCCTCGTGCTTTAGATTTCCATCGCTATCTTTAGTGATAAAAAATAGGACTAAGGATGATTCTCAAGGTGAATCTTAAAGATATGCAATCAGGTTGTCTGACCACTCTCGTTGTCATTGACAGAATTTGCAGTGAAAACAATCTCAGGTACTACCTTGTGGGAGGCACGATGTTGGGTGCGGTACGACATGGGGGGTTTATCCCATGGGACGACGACATTGATATTGCAATGCCAAGGATGGACTACGAAAGGTTTCTAGAAATAGCTAGTACAGAGCTTCCCGATGATTACTACATACAGACACAACGTTTGGGGAATTACCCTATTCATTTCGCCAAGGTTGTAGACGGTCGTACGACTGTTGTAGAAAAGAGTCTTAAGCATAGAGGATACCAAACCGGACTCTTTGTGGATGTGTTCCCTCTAGATGGCGTGCCGTCCAATCGAATTGGCAGGAGGGTTCATTACGGGAGAATACGCCTATACCTGCAAACCATTTCTGGTCATTATTTTTGGGATGAACAGACCAAGGCGAAGTATTCAGGGTTAAAGAAATGGGGCAGATTAGCGGCCCGAAGGTTGACTAAGGCTATTCCTTCCTTTGTAATGCGGAAGATTCACGGAAGGGTGGAGGTATTGTTGAAGAAGTTTGATTTCGACCGCTCTGAGTTCGTGTGCAACTATTTGGGGGCTTGGGGAGCAAGGGAAATAATACCGCGTCGCTATTTTGGTTCCGGCAAACGTATTTCTTTTGAAGGACATGATTTCGTTGGGGTTCAATATGGGGAGCTGTTTTTGCGGCACATGTATGGCGACTACATGAAGCTACCCCCAAAAGAAGATCGAGTATCTCATCATGAGATGGAGGTTATTGGTTAAGAGAGATGATGAGGCACCTCAAGCATGTCTAACCTCAAGCATGTCTAGATATGGACGTGAATTTGATGATTAGGAGGAGGAACCATGAACATAGCTATTGTGTTAGCCGGAGGCAGTGGACAAAGAGCAAGACAAGACATTCCGAAACAGTTCATAAACGTAAATGACAAACCGATTCTCATTTATACACTGGAATCATTTCAAAAGCACCCTGACATCGATTCGATTCTAGTTGTCTGTATTGATGGGTGGCAGGAAATACTCTGGGCTTATGCCAAACAATTTGGAATTTCTAAGCTAAAATGGATTGCGCCTGGGGGGAATTCGGGACAAGAATCAATCCGCAATGGGGTCTTTGCGTTGCGGACGCATTGTGACGAAGATGATATTGTAATCATCCACGATGGAATTAGGCCGCTAGTTGAAGAGGCCGTTATCTCTGATGTTATAGTGAAGTGCCGAAAACATGGCAATGCCGTTACTTCACTTCCATATAATGAGCAGATATTTGTTATTAAAGATGAGGAATCGACTAAGGAGTACATTCCGCGGGAGACTTTGCGGCGGGTTCAAACGCCTCAAGCGTATACGTACTCGAAATTGCTATGGGGATATGAGGAAGCCTTTTCTAAAAATATTGGAATAACAGGGTCATCCTATACTAACACCATGATGGTAGATCTAGGTGAAACCCTATTCTTTGCTGCGGGTTCTGACAAGAACATCAAAATTACGACCCAAGATGACATTGAACTGTTTAAAGGTTATATCAAATCCCGAAATTCCAGGAGGGATCTCGAGTGATATGGACACATGAATTATACAAGCAAGACTTACTTACCGTCGCGGAGACCGATATCCCCTGGGGAGATTTGAGGAATAAGCGGATTCTTGTGTCTGGTGCCAGAGGAATGATTGGTAGTTTTTTAATTGATGTCATTATGCTCAGAAATGAACTGTTTGGCGATGCGATCGAAGTCTTCGCTCTCGGACGCAATGAAAAAGAGGCTAAGAAACGGTTCTATCCTCATCTGGATGACGGAAAACTGCATATTGTACCCCATAACATTAATGAGCCTTTGCCTGCGATTGAGGGTGTTGATTACATCATACACGCGGCCAGTAATACCCATCCTGTAGCCTATTCAAGTGACCCGATTGGAACTATAACAACCAACATCTTTGGAACATACAACCTATTGAATTTTGCAGTAGAAAACCGAGTTCCCCGCTTTATGCTTCTGTCGAGTGTGGAGATCTATGGCGAAAACCGGGGCGATGTAGATTTCTTTGACGAATACTATTGTGGTTGTATAGACTGTAACACCTTAAGAGCCGGCTATCCGGAAAGCAAACGAGCGTCAGAAGCTCTCTGCAACGCTTACGCGCAAGCCCATGGCATCGAAACCATCATTTTGAGACTGTCAAGAGTCTATGGGCCTACAATGTTAGCACAAGATAGTAAGGCTATCGCTCAGTTTATAGCAAAGGGGATTGCCGGTGAAGATATAGTGTTAAAGAGTGAAGGCACACAGCATTACTCCTATTGTTATGTTGCGGATGCTGTATCAGGGATAATTGTAGCGTTACTCTTAGGTCGACCTGGCGAAGCATATAATATTGCGGGGCTTGACTCTGATATCATGTTAAAAGAGCTGGCGACAGTAATTGCGGGCATTGCTGGTTCTAAGGTCGTTTTTCAGTTGCCAGATGAGCGGGAGGCCAGAGGGTACTCTAAGGCTACAAAAGCATTGCTGGATATCTCCAAGATTCGGAAATTGGGATGGACCCCATCTTGCACTATAGAAGTGGGTCTTGAGCGTACACTATCTATTAGAAGGGATTTGCTATAGAGAGCGTGATAAAGAGGGGGAGAGGAGGCCTGGCCAAGTAATGGAGCAGAAGGCTCAATTGTTGACGGAGGAGCAGTTTGCCAGGCTAAGGCGTATTCAGCTGGATATTTTGACGCAAGTGGTCAAGATTTGCGACAAATACCAGCTACAGTATTGTCTCGTCGGTGGCTCGTTGCTCGGCGCCATTCGCCACCATGGATATATTCCTTGGGATGATGATCTAGACATTGGTATGCCTCGGCATGACTATGAGGTGTTTTTGACACTCTGCGCCCATGAGCTCGGGGACGATTTCCAATTGGATTGTTTTGCGACGAACCCCAGATATTGGCAACCCTTTGCCAAAGTACGAAAAAGAGGCACCATCTATGAGACTGAAAGCCAAGTAGGTGTTCACGATATCCCTAAAGGTGTATGGATTGATATCTTTCCTTTTGATAACACGAGATGGACGGGTATTCTCCAACGGTTGCAGGGTTTTGCTATCAAGATATTAAGGATCGGCATTTATGAAAAACAGATCGGTAGAGGGTCAACGCTAAAACGCTACCCCATATGTGCCATTTTTGCTGGGACTAGCGTTGGAAGGTTGTTCTCACTTCTTCACAGCATAATGAATGTGTGGAATGATAGCGAATGCACGCACGTTTGTTTTTTTGCTGGAGTGCACAATGTCAGCAAGGAAACTCACGCAAAACGGGACATTTTTCCTATGAGAGATGCTGAGTTTGAAGGCAGAGCTTTTAGAGTACCTAATAAGCCGCACAACATACTTACCACCTTGTACGGGAATTATATGGAACTCCCACCCAAGGAGGAGAGGGTTGGACATGCTCCGAGTCAAATAGATCTGGGCAGCTGAAGGCCATTTTTGGGGTGAAGATATTGAACAGACCAATAGTGAGCATTATTGTTCCGGTGTATAATGTAGAAAAATATCTCCGAAAGTGCGTGGAGAGTCTACGGTCTCAGACAATGAAAGATTTAGAAATCATACTAATTAACGATGGCTCCACAGATGGAAGTCTTAAGGTGTGTCAACAGCTGGTGCAAAGTGATTATAGGATAAGACTTCTGGATCAGAGGAACGAAGGAGTCTCTGCAGCGAGAAATGCCGGTATGCGAATCGCACGTGGTGATTATGTGGGATTTGTTGACCCAGACGATTGGGTCAGTCCAGATATGTACCAGGGTATGTATGACAGAATGATCGAAACCGGGGCGACGGTTTGCGTCTGTGATTATATAATTGTAAGCGCTGAAGCCACATACCCAGTTCGTTTATCTGCTTCTAAGCCAATCCTAAAGGAACGGGACATTGTGGAACAGGTTGTGGCGAAGATTGTGGCTCCATTTTCACTAGATGGCGGACCTAGAACTAACATAGGCAGTGCTTGCCGACTGCTGATAAAGACAAGTTTTCTTAACGAACGGGCGCTCCGTTTTCCACTAGGGATATCCTATATGGAGGATCTAGTCTTCTCTGTTCAACTGTTTTTGCAGTGTGAGAAGGTTGTCTACGAGCCCAAGGAACACTATTATTATCTCAAACGAGAAGGTTCCGCAACTGATTCATCTTGGAGAGATTTAGAGAATTTGCTTACTTCAGGGTATGAAGAGCTGAAAAGGATCATAACCCTCCACAGTAATAGCCCCGTATTGACGCAATGTCTAGACCTTCGATATGCATCCCACAAAATCAGGATTATTCGTAATGAGGTCAGAAAGCCGCATAAGTCCAGATCGGAGCGGATTAGAAAGATTCGCAGTTTGTGTCGTGATCAGAAGCTTAAGACTATTCTTAGCGAAGTAAATACTCGAGGATATGGTACTAGAAGGAGAATACTGTTGTGGGCGGTAGAGAAGGAATATGTACTATTCATTTATATAAGTTTAAGCCTGTTGCCTAAAGTACTAAACAGAAAGAAATAGCATGCGAATGGCCCCCTGTGTCAGGATAGTTGTCGTAGGGTCCTCGGTAAAGTATAGTTAAAACAGAGGACGTACAGGAGGTCCAGAATGGCTAGATACAGTGAAGAATTTAAGCACTCGATCATCAGCAAGATGATGCC
>LSQX01094715.1_pt1 | contig 13261 bp, 10 predicted proteins | sample 654561 | NCBI WGS metagenome assembly LSQX01 (sample SAMN04489861, study PRJNA283612) | anaerobic digester metagenome | isolation source: 4 biogas reactors fed with cattle manure at either 37C or 55C with and... | place: Denmark: Kongens Lyngby | collected 2014 | reverse complement strand
AAAAGAAAAGATAAAAGATAGCGAAACCGTTTATGGGAACATAGGACAGGATTTAATTAAGCAATTCCATAAAATGACAATGAACTTTGACCGAATGTTTATCAAATTTGATTAGGCTAAAAATAGCACTGCTACCAACATGCGGTATAGCCAATAAGGGTTTCAGATCTTATTCTGCCATTGTCATAGTTTTTGCCCGTCTGTTTCTTGATCCGGATCCAGCGAAGGAATTCTCTTTAGCACTGATTTTTAGTTGAGGTGCGACAAAGGGTGATGGAGTGAAATTATTACTAAATTTTCTTTGGGATACGTCGTGTTTTGACGTAGTGGGGATATATTTTTGTTTCAGTGAAAATGTAATAACCTAAAAAACAAGTCTTATGAAAAAAAAATTATTCTTAACACTGGTAAGTGCTTTTGCATTGCTATCGTTATCATCATGCAGCAAGTTTGATGCAGCTTATAGTCAACCCCCTATACCTCCTCCTGTAGGTACAACAGCGTACACTTTTTCTATTTACACTTCTGGATACAAGGTTTATCTTTCAGAATACAACATTATTGGTGATAGAATTCATAATACCATACTTTTTAATGCGGAAAAGAATGTTCCTTATTCATATGCAGCAAAGAGCAGAGCCAGAAAGGTAAAAGTTCAACTGACAAGGTTTGATTCTCAGGAATGGGTACAACAGGTGTATTATTTAGAAGAGGGAGAAAATATTGATATTGAAATCACACCTACAACTTTAGTAGGGAAAATTGAGCCATAATCTCTTTTTTTTATGAGGCAAAGAAGATAGGACAACAGAACGATGATACAAGCATAAATAAGTTATCCTTTCTACGCCATCACAAAGAAAAAGTCAATTGAATATAGAGAAACCTCTCAGTTTCAACTTTACAGTAAATAAAGAAGGAGAATTTAAGCTAACCGGATTTTTCTTTTCTATTTACGCTGAAAACCTTTTTTTAGCACCATGTTCTTTCCTTATATATGGATAATATACGGTTGTATAAACAGATATTTTTAATCCATGAATAGAGGAAAATGAAAACTGTTTTCAAGCCACTGGCTTTTAGAAAAGATTTTTACACTTTTACACAAACTTTAGGACTTACCTTGTTTTTTTAAAACTGATATCAAAGAACTATTTAGTGGCAAAAAATATAATAATAATTTGTCCGACTATCCTATACTACCACTATGGGAAAATAAACCGGACAGCAGTAGTATAAACTCAAAATTAATGGCAGTAAAAATGCTGTCCTTTTTTATTGTTAATAATTTTTTCGGATAGTTGTCTTTGTTTGACAATTTATATCTAACTTTATAATTAAATAATTATAATACATAAATATGTGTTCAAAAACGATGTTATTTCCTGCGAAGATTCGTCAACTGCGAGAAGAAAAAGAGTTGTATCAAAAGCAATTAGCCGATGCATTGTCCATTGATAGACCTATGTATTGCCGCATTGAAAAAGGAGAACGCTGCGCAAAAAAGGAGCAAATCCCCATTATTGCTGAACTTTTACAAGCCGATCCCGAAGAATTGCTTGCGTTGTGGCTTGCCGATAAAGTGACAGCAGTAGTTGAAGATGAACACAAAGTCGGGGATAAAGCGTTAGATATTGCAAAACAGAACTTTAAAAGTTAATATGACAAAAAATATAAGATATACATTTTCAGGACACGAATCCTTTTATTGTAAGTCGCTTTGGTTGAAAAAGGGTTATGATTTTGTCAAAGCAGACAATAACTTCAATGCCGAAGATGCCGTTGTTCATTTGGGCGTTGGTAAAAATATGGTTGCCGCTATCCGTTATTGGTTACGGGCTTTTGGCTTGCTCGAAGAAGGTAATTCGACAGAAATTGCAGATTTTCTCTTTGATAGTGAAAACGGCAAAGACCCTTATATTGAAGATTTAGGAACTTTATGGCTTTTGCATTATTATCTTGCAAAAACCGAATTAGCAAGCATTTACAAACTGTTTTTCATTGACTTTCACAAGGAAAAGAATAACGAATTTACAAGGGAACAATTACAGCATTTTCTCAAACGCAAAAATGCCGAAACCGCGTATGCTAATCTTTTCAACGAGAATACAGTAAAAAGAGATATTGGCGTACTGTTGCAGAATTATGTAATGCCAAAACAGGATAGACCCAATGAAGATTTTGCAGCGTTATTGCTTAATCTTAATCTTATCCGTCAATCTGAAAGCAACAACAAAACACTGTATTTCAACATGAAAGGAAAAAGTGAATTAGTACCTGAAATTTTTCTATATGCAGTGATTGACGATAAAAAAGAAGAACAGATTGTTTCTTTCGATAGGTTAATGGACTTGGCTCTGATTTTCTGTTTGAGTAAAACCGAATTAATAGACACTGTTTTATTCTTAGTTGAAAAATATCCTAAATATTTGAGATATACAGATGATGTAGGTATTAAGCAGTTGTTTTTCCTCAAAGAGATCGATAAAAACGAAGTTTTAGAAAAATACTATACAAGGCAATGAAATTTGCATTATCAACAAATATAAAAACGGTACAGTTCAATGATTTGCAATACATTGTAACTTCAAATTCCCGCCGAGTTCTCGGCAGTTTAATTGCTGATTATAATTCGGGTATTCATTGTTTTACTTTGGTGGGAACTTACGGCACAGGAAAATCAAGTTTCTTGGCAGCGTTGGAAAGAGATTTATTGCTGAATACCAAGTATTTGTTTGAAAACAAAGGACAGTTCAACGGCTACACTAAATTTCAAACACTTAATATTGTAGGCGATTACAACACGCTTTCCAATCTTTTGAGTGAAGAATTAGAAAGCAACACAGCAAATACGAAAGAGTTTTTTGCCCGCCTTGAACAGCGGTTGAACGAGCATAAAAAGAAAAATGAATTTCTTTTGTTCGTGATTGACGAGTTTGGTAAAATACTCGAACATGCGGCAAACCATAATCCCGAAAAAGAGTTGTATTTTTTGCAACAGTTAGCAGAATTTGTCAATCATTCCAAACACGACAATATTATTTTAATCACGACCTTACACCAAAGTTTTGGTGCGTATTCTAAAAAACTAAGCGAACAGCAGCGCAATGAATGGGAAAAAGTAAAAGGTCGTTTCAAAGAGATTGTTTTCAGTGAGCCGGTTGAACAACTTCTGCACTTAGCTGCCGTACAAATTGAAAAATCAAGCAAAAGGATTGTTTCCGAAAAGAATTTTGAAACGCTTTTTGAATTAGCAAAACAAAGCAAGTTCATAAATAACGATTTAGAAATATCAGTTGCTAAAAAATTATATCCGCTTGATATTTTTTCAGCAGCTGTTCTTACACATTCTATTCAACGATACGGTCAGAATGAACGTTCTCTATTTTCATTCTTGAGTTCCAAAGACTATAATTCAATTAATAACTTTGAGCCGACAGCCACCTTAACATACAATTTGGCAAATGTTTATGATTATATCATTTACAACTTTTACTCATACTTATCGGAAGTTAATGCTGATTCCACAAATTGGCGGGCAATTCGGGTAGCCTTGGAACGCGTTGAGGGATATTTAGAAGTTGACAAAATTGATGATGCGAGCAAAATTATAAAGACGGTTGGTCTGTGCAACTTGTTTGGTAATGCTATCAATTTTGATGAAAGTGCTTTGTGTCAGTATGCGAAACTAGCGTTGAATATTTCTAATCCTGATGTTATAATCAGCGAACTTAAAAATCTAAAAATCGTTCGTTTTGCAAAATATAAATCGCAGTATATTATTTTCGAAGGAACTGATGTAAATATCGAAGATGAACTGTACAATGCGGCGGGGCAAATTCCTCGCCCGATTGACTTCGTAGATGATTTGAATGTGTTTTTTGAATATAAAGTTGTGCAGGCAAACGCTTCATTTTATCAAACGGGAACACCGCGTTTTTTTGAGTTTATCCTTTCCAATCAAGCACAAACGCTGATTCCTGCGAATGATATCGATGGTTATATAAACCTTGTTTTCGCAAATTCAACAGACAGCAGAGAACAAATAATTGAGGTTTCAAAAAACACAAACAATGCTGTATTGTATGTGCATTTCAAAAATTCGGATATTATTATAAACCATCTGTATGAAATACAAAAATTGGAATACGTGCGAAAGCAAATTCTCATTGAAGATAAAGTTGCGGAAAGGGAAATACAAAACTTAATTGCCTACGAAAAAGATGTTTTGAATAAGGCAATCAATTACAGTTTGGTTTCTTTTTCGAAAAATATTGAATGGTTTTACAAAGGCAAGCAAAAACATATTCATTCACAGGCAGATTTTAACAAATTACTGTCAGAGATTTGCAATGATGTTTATTATGCAACCCCGAAAATTCAAAATGAATTGTTCAACAAGCAAAAAATAAACAGTGCTATTTCGCTTGCTCGTGTAAAATTACTAAATACTTTGATTGATGATAACTGTGTAGCGACAAATGATTTAGGTTTTGAAGAAGGTAAGTTTCCACCTGAAAAAACGATTTATTACACTTTGCTAAAAAACACAGGTATTCACAGAGAAATCAACGGAGCTTATTCACTTTGCGAGCCTAACAATGATTCTATCAAAGATTTATGGAATAAATGCGAAGATTTTTTGAAATCAGCTATTGAAAAACAGCGAAAATTAGGCGATTTAATCAAAGAATTAAGAACAGCGCCATTCAAACTAAAACAGGGCTTTTTAGATTTTTGGATTCCTGTGTATTTAATTATTAGAAAGCAAGATTATTCTTTATATGACAGTGATGGTAGGTATATTCCAAACATCAATCGTGAAGTGCTTGATTTGTTGCAAAAATCTCCAAATGAATTCAGAATCAAAACCTTTGCGGTAGAAGGCGTAAAGATAGAATTCTTTAATCAGTACCGTAACTTTATTAATTTAAACGACAAAGATTTAATTACACAAAATAGTTTTTTAGAAACGATAAAACCATTTTTGAAATTTTACAACGATTTGAATGAATTTGCAAAAACAACGCAAAACTTTGATAATCCCAAGACAGCGAAATTCCGCAATGTATTAGCAAAGGCAACTGACCCCGAAAAAACATTTTTTGAGGATTTACCCAATGTATTTGGATTCGAAAACGATTCTTTGGCTACGAACAAAGAATTTATGTCGCAGTATCAGGACTTGATGAAAAATGCGATTAGAGAATTGCGCTCTTGCTATCTCAATCTTATCAATAAAATTGAAGAAAATGTAATTGAAGTTTTGGGGTTGCAATCAAATAATTTCACGGAATATAAAGAAGAAATAGAACATAGATTTAAGGGGATAAAAGCAAATTTACTATCGAATAAGCAAAAAAAATTCCTCAATCGCTTACTGATGCCCCAATCTGATAAAACACTATGGTATGAGTCTATTTGTTTCGTTGTTTTAGACAAACCTCTAGTTTCGATTAAAGACAATGAAGTTACATTATTGATTGAAACATTACGACATCTCTTCCTCGCTCTCACTAAATTTATTGACATATCGAAAATTACTCATAGAAACTCAAATGCTGAAGTATATCAATTTGAGTTGGTTTCTACAAAAGGAACATTAAAGCCACAATCCTATATTTTACTCGAAATTCAAAAAGCAAAAGCAATTGAATTAGAAGAAAAAATTAATCAAATTCTAACAGGTGATGAGAATTTAGATATATGCACTTTGTTAAGAATACTTAAATCAAAAGTAAATAATGGTTAGACAAGTATTAGGCATATCAGGCGGAAAAGACAGTGCAGCATTAGCTATTTATATGAAAAACAAATATCCCGATTTGCACATAGATTTTTATAATACAGATACTGGTTGTGAATTGGAAGAAACTAAAATATTAATAAATAGGTTAGAATCTATTTTGGGACCTATTGAGAGATTAAAAGCTGCACAAGGAAGTCCAGAACCAACGCCATTTCATCATTTTCTAAAATCAAGTGGTGGCTATTTGCCCTCTCCGCAAGCACGATGGTGTACACAGAAACTAAAATTGGAAGAATTTGAAAGATATGTTGGCAATAATACTCCTACAATTTCATATGTAGGTATTCGAGGCGATGAAGGACGAGAGGGTTATATTTCAACTAAACCAAACATTCAAGCTATTTTCCCTTTCCGAAAAAATATTTGGAGTATGGACGTTATCTATAAAGTTTTGCATAACGATAACATACAGCAGTTAAGCGAAATATACAAAAGTATTTGTTCTGTAAATTTGCTTGCAAAAGCATTGGAAATTACTGAAAAACCGCTTACAAAGAATTTCTATTACAGCAAGAAACTGAATGATTTGTTAGATCTTGATGTGAAAATTTTCAATCGTGCTGTTTTCGAATTTTTAAAAACGACCGATTATCCTGTTGGAAAATTAGACAATTTTCCTTTGCTTGGTAACGAAGATGTTTTAGGAATAACAGATATATATAAAATTTTAGAAGATAGTGGCGTTGGTATTCCCGCCTATTACAAAGAGATCGAATTTGAAATTGAGGGAAAGAAAGGAACATACAGCCGTAGCCGTTCAGGTTGTTATTTCTGTTTTTTTCAACAAAAAATTGAATGGATTTGGCTTTACGAACAACATCCCGATTTATTTCAAAAATCAATGGAATTTGAAAAAGAGGGCTATACTTGGAACCGGAGTGAAAGTTTGGCTGATATGATAAAACCAGAACGCATTCGCCAAATCAAATTGGACGCTATCAAACGGCAGAAACTGAAAGCAAAGAAAAACAACAGCTCTTTGTTGGTTGATATGTTTGCAAATGATAGCGATATTATATCTGCCGATTGTTTTATATAAAATTAGAAGTATGTTGAAGTCCGACGTTCAATGGTCGCCACACAGACAATATAAATCAAAAACGGAATGGGAGCCACTCGGGTTCTTTTCCGATTGTTTGTGCAATAGCACACGCTTTGATTTAATGCTAGGCTTTTTCAGTTCTTCGGCTATTCGCACATTATCAGAAGGTTTCGCCCTGTTCCTTTTCAATGGCGGAACAATGCGACTTATTATTAATAACATTCTTTCAGCACAAGATAAAGACACGATTATTGCGGGTAGTAAAGACAATTTGACCGTTCCGTTTGATTTAACCAATATTGAACAATTGCGCGATACCCTATCAGAGAAAAATAAACATTTTTTTGAATGTCTTTCCTGGTTAATTGCCAAAAAACGTATAGATATAAAGATTATTACTGTTAAAAATGAACGGGGCATTGCACACACAAAAGAAGGTGTTTTTTCAGATGGACAAAATTATGTCGGATTTAGCGGTTCTTGCAATTTTACTCAAACCGCTTTGCTTGGGAATAAAGAAAGCATTTTTGTTTCCTGCGATTGGGATAGCGAAATCGACAAAAGCCGGGTAGCATATTCTATTGAAGAATTTGAAAAAACATTTTCGGGGAAAGATGATGCGGTAAATTATGTTGAACCGTCAGAAATAATTACGAATATTGAAAAAACCTTTGGCAATAAAAGCATTGATGAGTTATTCGAACAAGAAGAACGTTTATTTTTCAGCGAAAACAAAGTTGTTCGCCCCTCTATAAAGAAGGCAATAAATAAAGCCAAAAAGCAGATTGAAATGTCAATCAAAAAACTGAAAGAAGAAGATACAAAACCAAGATTTCCTTATCCATCAGGGGCAAGAGAATATCAACAAACAGCGTTTGAGAATTGGAAAAATAACAAACAGCAGGGTTTGTTTGCAATGGCAACAGGAACTGGAAAAACAATAACTTCGTTGAATTGTCTACTTGAAATATACAAGAAAGTCGACTATTATAAGGCACTCATTCTTGTTCCTACAATTACTCTTGTAAATCAGTGGGAGAACGAGTGCCACAAATTCAACTTTGCTACGATAATAAAAGTTTGTTCAAAGAGTCCACATTGGAGAAACGATATTTCAAGAATATTACTACAGGAACGACTCAGCGCCACAAAGCAAGTATCGTATATCATTATTGCCACTTATGCCTCATTTTCAAAACAGAATATTTTTGAAGAATTAAATAAACTGCCTGCACAAACATTACTCATTGCAGATGAGTGCCACAATATGGGGTCGGCTACATTGCTAAAACTTTTACCAAAAGTTAATTGCAAAAGGCGTATAGGATTATCGGCAACCCCGGAACGACAATTTGACGAAGAAGGTAACTTCAAACTGTTCTCATTTTTCAATAGCAGAAACGGTTATACTTATGAATACTCAATGAAAGAAGCGATAAACAACGGCGTTTTGTGTCGTTATTACTACTATCCGCATTTGGTTTCTTTAACCGATTCTGAAATGCGAGAATATATGAAACTGTCAGAAAAAATTTCAAGATACTATAACAGTAGTTCCGACAATTTTAAAGATGACCCTATTTTAACAGCTCTCTTACTTGCTCGTAAACGCATTATTCATAAAGCATATAATAAGGTAACGGTTTTTAACGACATTTTACAAGAGCATTATAACAGAAAGCACAATTTGAAATATACGCTTGTGTATGTCCCTGAAGGAAACGACACTAATGATTATTTTGAAAGCGATTTTTTCAGCTCTAATGATGAAACAGAAACCGATAATGACGCCGTTCATTTAATTGATGTTTTTACAAAAGCAGTCAGAGATATTGACAATCGCACAACCGTAAGACAGTTCATTTCCGGCATTGCCGAGAGAGATGAAATTTTGAAGCAGTTTGCGAAAGGCGAAATAGATGTTCTTACTTCTATGAAGTGCCTTGATGAAGGTGTTGATGTGCCGAGAGCCGAATTGGCAATTTTCTGTGCAAGCACAGGAAATCCTCGACAGTTTATACAGCGACGCGGTAGAATTTTACGTCAACACCCTGACAAGCATTTTGCTTATATTCACGATTTAGTTGTAATTCCAGAAATAAATCCAAACAGCGACGGCTACATGATGGAACGCAGTATGCTGAAAAAGGAATTGGAACGAGTGAACAATTTTGCCTTACTTTCAGAAAACAGTTCACATACGCTTAATGTGTTATTAGATACCATGAATCATTATAATTTAAATTTATATAACAATGAATAATGAGGATAAAATGTTGAAATTAGTCCTGTCCGACCACAATTTAAGTTCGTTTTACGAATACAACAATGAAGATTATCAATGCGTTTCAGATGCTTTAAAATCAGACAATCCTGTTGTTGTAGCTGTTGCAAAAATCATTAGAGGTATTGACCTTAATTCTGACAAGGGCACTCATAAATCGGTTTATCAGGAAGTGTTTAACTATTTAAATCAGAACCTATTATGATTATTAAAGAAATTACACTTGAAAACTTTCGTAGTTACTATGGTAAAAACACCGTAAAGTTTAACGACGGGTTAATGTTATTCATTGGCGATAACGGTGATGGTAAAACAACATTCTTTGAGGCATTGGAATGGTTATTTGATACAACGAGCCAAAATGCTGATTGTCGGCTTATTTCCGAAAAGAAAATTTCAGAATTACCTGATTTTTCAAGTGATATAATGAAAGTATCTATGACCTTTGAACACGATGGTGAAAAAATTGTGGAAAAATCTTTTCCATTTTATAAAGAAAATAACCAAATTAGAACAAACAATATTCAATTCAAAGGGTGGTATATTGATGGCGTAGAACGCATACAAATTCAGGGTGGCACGTTGTTAGACCGTTGTTTTGAGGCAGCAATCCGTAAGTATTGTCTCTTTAAAGGCGAAAAAAATCTTAATGTTTTCAACAATCCTGAAGCTCTTAAATATCTGATAGATACATTCTCAAACATTCGACAATTTAACCCTTATTTTATTGGAGATCATGAAAACCTCGGTTTTACAGAATTTGCTGAAAGAGAGTCAAATAGAGCGTATGAAAAAGCAATGAAGGCGGATAAATCTAACGAAACGCAAGAAAAATTATTAAGTGCACAGTTGAACAAATATAGAAATGATCTACAGGACATTCGCATAAGATTAAACAATAATCGTACAAATGCAACTAATTATTCTACACAAATAGAGGATTTGGAAAATAGCAAAGAAACCTGCGAACAGTTGAGACAAATCAACGAACGCTTAAAATCGTTAAACGAAAAGAAAGTGAGAATAGAAAGTCTTATTAATGAAGATTACACGGTAAAACTGCTTGACGATATGTGGATTTTATGCGGCTTTTCTAACGTTTTTTCAGAATATCAAAATAAAATTTCAGATGCAAGCAAAGAAAAACGTAAGTTAGAAAATGAAGCAATCAAGGAAAAAGGAAAGCAAGAGGCAATCAAAGAATTGGCAAAAGGCATAATTCCGCTCCCGTCCTATATACCTGATGCAAAAACAATGGAAGAAATGCTTTCTGATGAATTTTGTAAAGTTTGTGGTCGAGAGGCCAAAAAAGGCAGTGATGAATATAGTTTTATGTATAACAAATTGCAAGATTTAATAAAAAGTCAAAAGCCAAAAGAAGAAGCAGAAGAAAAATCTATTTTCCCAAATAATTTTATCGACGAATTCAATAAAAAAAGCAATGCATTAGAAAATAACATCTTAGGAATAAATAATTTGCGAATAGAGATCAAAGATTATATTGAACTTGTTGAGGCACGAAAAGCAGAAGTAAAGAAGATTCAGAATAATATTGACGCTGAAGAAGAGAACAAGCGGAAACTTTTAGCTCAGAACGACAATCTGACAGAAGAAGAATTGAAAAACAGTTATGAAAATATTACCAATTGGTATCAATCTAAAAATGATGCGGAAAAACAAATTTTGATTCTTGAGAAAGAAGAAAAAGAGATTGTTAGCAAGTTATCAGAAGTTCAAAACAGTTATGATGAATTAGGCAAAACTTCTACCGCAAATACATACCGCATGATACATACAGCTTTTGAAAAAATTCAAAATGCGTTCAAATATGCAAAAGAGGAAAATACAAAAGAATTTCTCGCACTTTTGGAGGATAAAGCAAATGACTATCTTGAAAAACTGAATATAGATGATTTTACAGGCATTATTCGTATTTACGAAGATAAAAATGAAAGAAAACTTAGAATCAAATTAGAAGATAAAAATGGCACTTTTGTAGCAAGTCCAAATCAAGCATTGGAAACCACAATGTACATGTCGGTTTTATTTGCAGTTTCTGAACTTACAACTATCAAGCGAGAATACGATTATCCACTTATTTTTGATGCACCAACAAGTTCATTTGCTCCTCAAAAAGAAAGCGATTTTTTCAATGTAATTTCCGATATAAAGAAACAGTGTATAATATTCACAAAGAGTTTTCTGAATGATGAAGGCAAGTTACTTAATAACAAAATTGATAAATTGCATTGTACTATAAACCGTATGGAAAAACATCGCCCTTTTAACAAAGATGATTTATCAACTATCCAAACGACAATAACTTTAATAAAGTAAAATTATGGTGGCAGAAAAATTATATGATATATGGGCAAGACGAAACCCTAAATGGGAAACCCACTTCGAAGAAATCATTCATCAATTTACCGATTATGGTGTTGGTTCTTCCGAATTGACAACAGCAAGAGGTAAAATTCTCGGGGCGGGCTATGAAATTTATATTTATGCTTTTTTTGTGGGACTTTATACTGATAAGAAACGAGAACTGGATGGCGAAACAAAAACATTTGGACAACCCGTACAGTATTGGGGAAATATAGAAAACCGAAGGTTTCGCAAAGCCTACCCAAGATTGCGCGAGTATATTTTCACTGCACTACTTGCTAGAACTGATTTAGATTTGATTGCACTTGAAAAAGGTGATATCAGCGACAGCCAAGCCGTTGATATGCTAAAAGACACAATGGAGCAGTATGCAAATTATGGTTTTTATACTATAGAAGAAAAGATGAAAGACAATCCTAATTATTTCTACAATAATACTCGCTTTTTAGATATGATTTTGGATTTGACTGTACCACACTCTAATAACGTTGATGTAAAAATAGAGGAATTATAATATAAGTCAATTGTAAACAGGAACACTATGCAGTAATTTCGGGAACAAGAGTGCAGTGACTGCTGTGATTGTATCTTCGTGCAAAATCTAGTACAAGGTGGCCGAGTATCACCGGAATAGGTGGCCGACTATCGACCGGAATATCCACCATTGCGCCAAACCGCAGTTGGCTGCAGGTATTTGTCCTTATCATAACTTTTCTATTAACAGGCTTCTCACTAATTCCCACGCTTCCACAGGATTATACTTTTCATCGGGTCGCAAAAGCATTTCAATGTCTCCTAAAAACTCATCGTCTTTCAATTTCAATTCCATATTCAGCAAATACTCTTTTTGAGTTGGCGGATTATCAACGACAAAACCAATATATTCTTTGTAGCAGTGAATAATTTTTTCATTGTCAGTATTTTGTGTTGACAATGCTTTCCATAAATCGAACAAATCTCGCCCTTTTCGACGCTGGTACAATGCTCGCATTTTTGTGCCAAGCAATTCTTCCAAGTAGTAAGTTGTTACTTTGCAACTGCCTAAGAACCATTGACTATTTACTTGAAAATCGTGTTTTGCTAACCCCAAAACGTTAAAATGTTCTCGTGTGTTTATTTCTATTTTCAATCGAATTGGAGTTATAGGTGGAATTTCAGAATTAAACCTAAATACCAACGTGTTATTATGCGCTTTCTGCTTTACAGCAGGTTTGCCAAGAAAGGATAATACTTCCCTTATTCTGTTTATTGTATCTTTGATAGGTTCTGCATTAACTTGGACTAAATCAATATCTTCAGAATAGCGTGATTGTGGATTGATATATATTTTATTCAAGGCTGTGCCACCACGAAACGCTAAATGTTCCGCTAAATATTCATCGTTGTACAAAGCGCACAAAGCACGACAAATAATTAAGTCTTGTTCAATGTATTCTTTTGATTTCCAAGGAAGAAACTCCGACCATTCTTTTATACATCTTTCAGGTATCATACCTCGTCTATTTCTATTTTCTCGTTAATAATAATTCTCCATTTTTCATTGGTTTCGCAATCATTCGCAGGTTTGTTGCTCTTTAATGGGATTTTTTGAAATTTACAATCGTGTGTCTGAACTTTTGAAAACAAAACATTGGCTTGTTCCTGTTGTTCTAATTCATTTTCAAGCAAATAACCAATACGCTGAATAGAGGCTGTCTATTATACACATCTCCGAGCCCACGATACTATGGCGAATCTCGAA
>LSQX01384180.1_pt1 | contig 13262 bp, 10 predicted proteins | sample 654561 | NCBI WGS metagenome assembly LSQX01 (sample SAMN04489861, study PRJNA283612) | anaerobic digester metagenome | isolation source: 4 biogas reactors fed with cattle manure at either 37C or 55C with and... | place: Denmark: Kongens Lyngby | collected 2014 | reverse complement strand
GGAGATGACCCCGCAGACACCGGGACAGAACCCGCAGACACCGGGACAGAACCCGCGCCCTGCGAGGACGGCACCTTTGACCACGACGGCGACCCCGCAACACCCTGCGTGCCCTGGACCGTGTGCGGCGACGACCAGTTCGTCGACGGAGAACCCGACAATATGCGCGACCGCATCTGCGCGCCCTGCCCGAACAATTTCACCAGCCAGGGGCCCAACGCCGCGTTTTGTACGACCCACCTCCCGCGTTTCACCATCATCGCCGCAGGCGGTTACCACACCTGCGGTTTAGATGAAGGCGGCGTGGCACATTGTTGGGGCAGCAACACCTATGGCCAATCCGCGCCGCCCAATGACAAGCGCTTCGCCGCCATCGCCGCTGGCGACGCTCACACCTGCGGTTTGGATGAAGGCGGTAAGGCACATTGCTGGGGCAGCAACGGCAATGGCCAAGCCGCGTCACCCGACATGGTGTTCACCGCCATCACCGCGGGCACCCAGCACACCTGCGGGATCGATGAAGGCGGTAAGACACATTGCTGGGGCGCGAACTACGATGGCCAAGCCGAGCCACTCGACATGGTGTTCACCGCCATCACTGCAGGCGGCTACCACTCCTGCGGCTTAGATGAAGTCGGTAAGGCACATTGTTGGGGCAACGACGATTCCGGCCGAATCGCGCCACCCGATGTGGTGTTCACCACCATCGCCGCAGGCAACTACCACACCTGCGGTTTGGATGAAGGCGGTAAGGCGCATTGTTGGGGAAACAATATCTATGACCAAATCGATCCACTGCCCGACATGGTGTTCACCACCATCGCCGCAGGCGGCAAACACACTTGCGGCTTAGATGAAAGCGGCGTGGCACATTGTTGGGGCGACAACGATTATGGCCAAGCCGCACCACCCGATGTGGTGTTCACCGCCGTCGCCGCAGGCAGCTTGCACACCTGCGGAATCGATGAAGACGGTGTGACACACTGTTGGGGCGACAATTATTCCGGTCAAATCGTGCCACCCGACGTGGTGTTCACCGCCATCGCCACAGGCGACGATCATGCTTGTGGGATCGATGCAGGCGGTAGGACACATTGTTGGGGCGATAAGAACCATGGCCAATCCACGCCACCCGATGACGTGGTGTTCAGCGCCATCACCGCAGGCAACGTCCACACCTGCGCTTTGGATGAAAGCGGTAAGGCGCATTGTTGGGGCGATAACTTGTTCGGCCAAACCGAGCCACCCGACGTGGTGTTCACCGCCATCGCCGCTGGCACCTCTCACACCTGCGGTTTGGATGAAGACGCTAAGGCACATTGTTGGGGCAGGAGCAACAACGGCCAAGCCGAGCCACCCGATGTGGTGTTCACCGCCATCATCGCTGGCAACGCCCACACCTGCGCTTTGGATGAAGGCGGCAAGGCACATTGTTGGGGCTGGAACGATAATGGCCAAGCCGAGCCACCCGATGTGGTGTTCGCTGCCATCACCGCTGGCAACAACTACACCTGCGGTTTGGATGCCGGGGGCAAAGCACATTGTTGGGGCGACAACAGCTTTGAACAAACCGAGTCCCCCAGCGGCGTGGTGTTCACTGCCATCGCCGCGGGCAACTACCACACCTGCGGCATTCGCGCCGGGGATGGCATCGCGATGTGCTGGGGCCGCCAAGCCCGCAATTTCTGGCGATAGCGGTCATCGCCGTAGACATCCACGCCATTTGTGAACCGGGCATTTGCCGCGCGCCGATGCGACGGAAATTGCCGGTTGACCACCCGCCCCATTGGACTTAATTTGCACGTGTTTTGAACGCCCGCCCCCTGGGCATTTCGCCACGCGTTCACGCTAGGAGACCACATGAAGATACAGTCGGATGCCTTTGTTTCAATCCGCTACACGTTGACCGACGACGACGGCAACGTGCTCGACCAATCCAAACCCGACAACCCGTTGGGCTTTGTCTGCGGCCGGGGCATGATCATCCCGGGGCTCGAAGCCGCGCTCATCGGCCTGGAGACCGGCGACAAACGCCTCATCGACGTCAGCGCCAAGGACGGCTACGGCGACAACAACAGCGAGCTGCTGCAGGAGCTGCCCCGCGAAAGCTTCCCCTCCGTCGACACGCTGGAGATCGGCCAAACCTTTCAGGCCAAAACCCCCCACGGCCTCATGCGCTTCGTCATCCACGACATCAGCGACAAGGCGGTCACGGTCGACCTCAACCACCCCCTGGCGGGCAAGGACCTGCACTTCGACGTCGAGGTCATGGAGGTGCGCGCCGCCACCGAAACCGATCTCTTGCCCCCGGCCCACGACTGCCAAACCGGCGACTGCGGTGCCTGCGACGACGCCGTACCCCAGCCGTGACCCCGGCGCCGGCCCAGGGACCAGCGCCGTTGGCGCCTCCCCCACGCGTCGACAGCCGTCCCGCTGATGCCCATCATTTTCGCGCAATGTATAGAAATGAAATTGACATTACAGGGCGAATCCCACTAGCTTCACCACAATCCATCTTCACATCGTTGTTGAAGGTGCGCCGAAACCCTCCGGCCGGGTTCCGGTCGTTATAAACAGGAGAGAAACCGATGAAAAAACAAATGAAAGCCGCGCTTGTTTTCGCACTCATGGCCCTGGCGGCCCTCGCGATCACTAGCTGCAAAAAAGCCCAAAAACCAAGGCCCGATGCCGCAGCCAAAGAGGTTACCCCCGTGGTCACCATCGACATGCACATCATGTCCAAGTGCCCCTACGGCGTACAGGCCATGGATGGCGCCATCCCGGCAGTGGCGGAGTTCGGCGGCCAAGTGGCCCTCAATCTCCACTACATCGGTACCAAGGGCGCCGACGGAAAGCTCAACGCCATGCACGGCGAAGATGAGGTTAAGGGCAACATCATTCAGCTTTGCGCGCTCAACCTCTTCCCCGACAAGGCCTTCCCCTTTATCACCTGCATCAACAAAGAGTGGCGCGCCATCCCCAACGGATGGGAAAAATGCGCCGACGAGGTCAAAATCGACCAAGCCGCCCTCAAGGCGTGCAGCGACGGCGACAAGGGCCAGCAGCTCCTCTCCGACAGCTACGATGTGTCGAGCCAGGCGGGCGCCCAAGGCAGCCCCACCATCAAGGTCGAAGGACAAAACTACCAAGGCGGTCGCGCCCCACGCGATTTCGTGGCGTTTATCTGCGACAAGTTCAAAGACAAAAACCTGACCCACTGCGCCAACATTCCGCCGCCGCCCAAGGTGAAGCTCATCGCCATCACCGACAAGCGCTGCGGGGCCAAGTGCGATCCGCAAAACGTCATCAACAGCCTCAAGCAAATGGCGCCGGGCCTGGAAGCCGAAATCAAAGACTGGGCCGACGAGGGCACCCAAGCGCTGTACGACGCCTCCAAGCTCTCCAAGCTGCCCGCCATTCTCTTCGACAAGAGCCTCGACGCCGACGAAGGCGCCCTCAAGCAACTGGAGCGCTTCTTGGTGCCCGCAGGCGATTATCGCTCGCTGCGCATCCAGGCCAACTTCGATCCCCGCGCCGAAATTTGCGACGACGGCATCGACAACACCGGCAATGGCCTCGTCGACTGCGACGATCCCAGTTGCGCCAACGGCATGGAGTGCCGCGCTGAGACCGACAAAACCCTCGAGCTCTTCGTCATGAGCCAGTGCCCCTACGGCGCCATGGCCATCAAAGCCATGGAAAAAGTCCTGCCGGCCTTTGGCAAAGACATGAAGTTCATCGTTCACTACATCGCCGACGAAGTGGATGGCAAACTCAACGCCATGCACGGCCAATCCGAGGTCGACGAAAACATCCGCCAGCTCTGCGCCATCAAGCACTACGGCGCCAACAACAAGTACCTCGACTACTTCAACTGCCGCTACGCGGATTACCGCAACCCCGAATGGCAAAAATGCGCCACGGGTGCCATCAAGGCCAACGTCATCCAAAAGTGCTTCGACGAAGAGGGCAACAAGCTGCTCTCCGATGACATCAAAATCGCCAAGGCCCTCGAGATCGGCGGCAGCCCCACTTGGGTGGTCAACGGCAAAACCAAATTCAACGGCATCGCGGCCGACGTCATCCAGCGCCAGTACTGCGCCAAAAACCCCGGCCTGAAAGGCTGTGACGCCAAATTGGTCGAAGAAGGCGCCGCTCCCCCGGTTCCCTCTGGCTCCTGCGGCGACTGACCCCCCTCACCCCACCCGTTCCCCTCTGTGTCCCCGCGTTGCCAAGCGCAGCGCGGGAAGCCTCCCCCGCATCACAATTGACGATCAGGTGTTCCGAAGCCCTTGGGCAATTGCCAGGTGGGATCGTAGCGATTGATGAAATGTAAGTTTTCGTAGTTGATGGTGAAGTGCGCCATGATGGGGGCGGCCAGTGTTCCGGTGAGCCAAAACAGCGCGCCAAACGCAAAGCCCATGGCCGTCGCCTGGAAGGGCCAGGGCAGAAACTTGCGGCTGGGACCGATGTGCAAGACGCCAAAGATCACGCTGGCAATGACAATGCCAAACGAGGTTTGCAGCGCGCCGCGAAACAGCAGCTCTTCGCCCACCGCCGAAAAGGCCGAAAAGGCCAAGATCTCGACATTGCGCAGGGGCCCAAACAGGGCGCGAAACTCCGTGTGCAAGTCCCGGGCCCACACCAAGCGGTGCACCGCCACCCGGGACAACCGCGCGATGCCCATGCCAAACGCCACCCCGGCAGCGCCCCCCACCAGCACCTGCACCCACAGGGCCTGGGCCGTCAACAAACTCTCGGGATGAAAAAAGAGATTGGGGTACCGGCTGTCGCGCACCAAGGCGAAGATCAACGCCACCAACGCCACCAGCCCATAAAATGCCGCAGCGATTTTTAACTTCGATCGTCCCAACAGCAAGATCCTTCTTTTGACATGCCCTTCAACATATCACCGACGCCCCAGCAGAGGCCATGCAGCCACGGCGAGGCCATGCAGCCAACAAAGTCCTCCGCGTCATTGGCAGCGCAACGAAAACGCAACCGCTGACCGGGCCAACGGATGTTCGATGACGAGAGCGGGCGCACCTCACCGCGCGGCGTTCGAAGCGCGCATGGCAAGGGATTAGAATTGCGCCGTGGCGTTGAGCAACAAGGACCAAACCAGCGTTTTTTCGGAGCGGAAGCGCGTGCCGGGGTTGTCGATTTCGGGGCGGTGCCCCAGGTTGGGCTTGGTGCAAATCCCCGAAAGGAGATCGACGCTGTTGGCGGGGCAGTAGTCGGTCTTCGTGATCAGATGTGCGCTTTGGTAGCCCATGTTGAACCCCGCCGCAAACTTCACGTATTTTGCCGGTTGAATGGTGAGCACCAGACGCCCCGAGATGCTGGCGTAGTCTTCGACGTCGGTCATGCCCGTCCACTGTTCGGCCGCGTCGCCCTGCACGGCATCGGGCAGGCCATCGGCGTTGCCACAAGAAGCCGCGGGGTTGGCAGCGTCACAAGGGCGAAAGTGGCGAGAGGTGCCCAGCGCGTCAAACAAGGGGGTGTAGGTGCGGCCCTCGGAGAAATAAGAGGCGGAGCCGCCGACATCGATCACGAATTTTCGATGCTCTGCGCGCACCTCCCACGGGACAATTTCGAGGCCGAAGTCGAAGGTGCCCACCAGCGGGGGCATTTTGTTTAAGACGTTGGCGGTCAAGTCTCGGGTTTCTTCTTTGTACCAGCCGATGAGGGCCTCGATGCCCGAGTAGGGCTCCACCGGACCGAAGCGCCGCGAGAAGCGCAAGCCCGTGCGCAGCTCATTGATGTTACGGGAGATGCCGCCGTCCCCGCCGTCGTTTTCGCAGTCGTTGTGCACCGCGCCGTCGTCGGTGCAGGCCGCCACCAGCCGCTTGCCCACCGCAAAGCGCCCCTCGACGAACACCGTGAGGTAGGGGTGTTCGGGAACCCGCCCCTGCTCCAGGATGCCCCACCACAGAGCGGCGGAGAGATAATCGAGGCCGCTGCGCTGCGGTGCGTGGAAGCTGGTCTCGAACAGCGGTGTGCTGCCGTCGATCCAGTCTTTTTTGCGGGAGAGGGTGCGGTCGTCGCTCAAAATAACGGGCACGCCAAAGCGAAACGAGACGTCGCGAAACAGGCCGATGTCCAGCTCCAAGTCGAGGATGTTGCGGACGATGTTGTAGGAGGCCAGATCGTACTTGGCGTAATAGGACTTGGCGTTGGGCTGCAGCACCGCGCTGTTTTTGGATTCGCGCGTGATGAGGCCGGTCTCCTGTTCGCGCAGATAGCCGATGCGGATGTTGAGATCGAAAGGATTGTTGTTCATCCGCATGTCGGCGGCGTCGATCACGTCGGTGTATTCACCGGCAGCGACAGGGCCCACCAGAAGAAGCGTCAACGCGGCAGCCAGCAGTTTTGCGGATATTCCCGTAAGATATTTCATTCATCGCTCCCTAGAAACGGCCTTCGGCAGGCGCTCATTTGAAATGCAAAATATGGGCAAGCAAATCTGGCAAACCATAGCCCGAACCCTTCGTTTTTACAACAATGCAAGGACATCAAACAGCGAGAAAGCCGCGCGCGTGCAAATCGAGTTGCATTCGCACCGCGCCCTTTTTATCTTCAAAGCAACAGGAGGCCGCCGCATCCCATGTCATCCGTCAATTTGCACCGAAACGAAATTGGCATCAAAGTGGTTTATTACGGACCCGGTCTCGGCGGCAAAACCTCCGCGCTCCAATACATGCACGCCGTGCTCAAACCCGAAAATCGCGGGCGCCTGATCTCCTTGGCGACGGGCATCGACCGCACCCTGTACTTCGACTTTTTGCCGATTCAACTGCCGCGCATCCGCAACTTTTCCATCCGCATGTCGCTGTACACCGTGCCGGGACAAGTGCACTACAACGCCACGCGAAAGCTGGTGCTGCAGGGCGCCGACGGCGTGATTTTTGTGGCCGACTCCCAAGCGAGCCGCCACGAGGCCAACGTCGAGAGCATCGAAAACCTCTACGCCAACCTCCGCGAACACGGCGTCGACCCAACGGCCATCCCCTTGGTCCTCCAGTACAACAAGCGGGACATCCCCGACGTCTTGCCCGTCTCCGAGCTCAACCGCGATCTCAATCCGCGCGATGTCCCCTGGTTCGAAACCTCCGCCGTGACCGGACAGGGCATTTTTGACGCGCTCAAGACCATCACCAAGCTGGTGTTAACCGACCTCAAGCGCCAGGGCATTTACCGCGACCCCGCTCCCCCCAACGCCGAAAGCGACGCCGCCTACTGGGGTGTCAACGGCGACGCGCTGCCGTGGGATGGCGAGGACGGCGACCTGTCCGGAGCCCCACAAGCGCTCGCAGAACACCGCGAAGCGCCCGCGACGCTCTCCGAACGCTCCACCTCCATCGAAGCGGCCATCGTCGACCACGTGGCCAGCCACCCCGCCTCCGATGCCCCGCCCCCCAAAGCGCCGGTCAACTTCTCCGATCTCTGGAGCACCGACGCCGCGGCCCAGCGCATCGCCGCCCTCGAGAGCGACATCGCCGCGGGACACTACCGCCGCGTCATTGAACACGCGCCGCAGCTCTTGGCCACCCTCTTGCCCGCCGGAGGCACCTTTGCCTCCACCGAGGCGTTTCTGCTCGCGCTGGGCACCAACGGCGCATACTGGGCGCGCTTCTCCGCCATCACCCACGCACCCCACGGCGGGTTGCTCACCCGAGCCGACGCCCTCTTCTGCCTCTTCTTTTTAACGGATGTGGAGCTGCGGCTGCAGTCCGCTGGTGTGCGCACCTAGTCGTCGAGCGGCTCGTCTTCCACGCCCTCCGGTGCGGCGCCGATTGACACGAGCAGCACGTGGGCGATGCCATCGACCGCCACCTGGTCCCCCGCTTGCAGTTTTCGCGAGCGGCGCAGCTCCACCGCTCCATTGACGCGCACCTCGCCCTCGCCGATGCGCCACTTGGCCTCACCCCCGCTGCTGACGATGTCGGCGAGTTTGAGAAATTGCTGCAGCGTCACCGGCAGCGCGTCGACCCAACATTCACGTGTTTCGGTTTGTCTCATGGCCGCAGAATAACCGATTTGCATCTGGAGATTCACGGCAAAAAATCGTACATCCCTCTTCATGAGCACTTCCATACCATTGCCACTCACGCCGCGTTCCACCACCGCCACCGATGCCCGGCATCGCCCTTCCCTGTTGCAAAACATCGGGCGCACACCGCTCATTGAGCTGCGCAACATCTCCGGTGCGGGCGCGCGCATCTTCGCCAAGCTCGAGGGCAACAACCCCGGCGGCTCCATTAAGGACCGCACCGCCCTCTGGATGATCGAAGACGCGGAGCAGCGCGGCTTGCTCAAACCGGGGCAAACCATCCTGGAGCCCACCTCGGGCAACACCGGCATCGGGCTGGCCATGATCGCCGCCTGCAAGGGATACCGCGTCACCCTCACCCTGCCCGAGTGCGTCAGCGTGGAGCGGCGCCAAACCCTGCAGGCCTTCGGCGCGCAATTGATCCTGACGCCCCACTGCGAAAAAACCGACGGCGCCATTCACCGGGCCCACCAAATCCTCGAGGCCGACCCCGAGCGCTACTTCATGCCCAACCAGTTCGCCAACCCCGCCAACTGGCGCGCGCACTACGAGACCACCGCCCCCGAAATTTGGGAGCAAACCCAGGGCAACATCGCGGCCTTCGTGGCGGGCTGCGGCACCTCCGGCACGTTGATGGGCGTCTCGCGCTACTTGAAAGAGCGCAACCCCCGCACCCAAATCATCTCCGCGGAGCCAACCCCCGGACACGCCATCCAGGGCCTCAAGAGCCTGCAAGAGGCCATCGTTCCGGCCATCTACGACCCCGCACACATCGACGACACCGTGGTGGTCACCGACCTGCCCGCCTTTCACATGTGCCACCGCCTCGCCACCGAAGAGGGCCTCTTCTGCGGCATGAGCAGCGGCGCAGCGGTTTGGGCGGCCGTCGAGTGGGGCAAACAGCTCTCCCCCAACGACATCGTCGTCACCGTCCTCCCCGATCGCGGCGATCGCTACCTGTCCACGTCGCTGTTCCGCTCCGTCTGCGCGGAGTGCCCGCCGTAGCGCCTGCCACGCATCGGTCGCGCGGTTCGCGGCTTCGCGGTTTCGCGGTTTCGGTTTCAATTTCAATTCGATGTTTGGGTGAGCGGGGTGTGCGGAGGGTGCACCGGCGCGGTGCGATGAGATCAGGCGTTGGCGCGCTGGAAGTCCGCCATGAACTGCGCGAGTTTTTCGGCACCTTCTACGGGCATGGCGTTGTACATCGACGCGCGGCAACCGCCGACGGAGCGGTGTCCCTTGAGGCCGTTAAACCCTGCGGCCGTCGCCTCGGCGATGAATTTCTTTTCGAGGTCTTCGCTGGGCAGGCGCCACACGACGTTCATCTTCGAGCGCGAAGCGCGGTCCACCGGGCAGTTGTACCATCCGCCCGAGTTGTCGATGGCCGCGTACACCGCTTGGGAGCGCGCCGCTGCCAGGGCTTTCATGCCGTCGATGCCGCCATTTTCTCTCACCCAGTCGAGGGTGAGCTTCATCATGTAAATCGCGAAGACCGGCGGCGTGTTGTACAGGGAGTCGGCGGCCGCGTGGCGCTGGTAGGAGAGGTAGGCCGGCAAGTCTGCGTTGGCCGACGCGATGAAGGATTTTTTGGCAATGACGACGCCCAACCCTGCGGGTCCCATGTTTTTTTGCGCCCCGGCGTACACCATGTCGATGCGATCCCACGGGATGTCGCGCGAGCCGATGTGCGAGGACATATCGACCACCACCGGCACGTCGCCGAGCTGCGGAAAGTCCTGATACTCGATGCCGCCGATGGTTTCGTTTCCGCAAAGGTGCACGTAGGCCGCGTCGCTGCCCGCTTTGATTTCATCGGGGGATGGCATGCGCTTGAAGCCTTCGGATTCGCCGCTCCAAGTGATGCGCGTGGCGCCGACCTTCTTGCCGTCGCCGATGGCTTTTTTGGCCCACTCGCCGGTGTGCACGTACTCGGCGGTGGTGCCCGCCTTGATGAAGTTCATCGGGATCATGGCGAACTGCATGGTGGCCCCGCCTTGCAGCAACAGCACATCGTAATCTTCGGGCACGCTGAGCACCTCGCGCACAGCCGCCAGCGCCGCCTGGTGCACCGCATCGTAGTGCTTGCCGCGGTGGCTCATTTCAATGATCGACATCCCCGCTCCCTGGTAATTGACAAAATCCTTTTGCGCTTGTTCCAGGGCGGGCAGTGGCAGCATGCAAGGTCCTGCTGAAAAATTAAAAATGCGAGCGCTCATGTTACTTCTCCTTAATTTTTGCCTGATGGATTCCGGTCACTTGCTCGGATGGCGTTTGTGGATGACCGCCTATTGTGATGGCAGTCCTGTTGGTGAAAGGAACACTGTGAAAAGAAGCCTTCTCAAAAACTCACGGCCCGTTCTATTTTTTTTTACCGACGCTTACAAGTGGATTTAACGCGATCAGTAGAATCATTGTCCCCGCGTCCCTGTACCGACACGGCGCGACACGGCGGCAGGAGCGCGCGCTTGCCCCGTCGTACATTGCAAATCAGAAATAAAAATTTCATTTTTGAAATCAACGTGCCCATTCCCCCAAAGGACGCCGCGCGATTTTCGCAAAAAACACAAGGCTTTGCGCGAAAAAACGACCCACACATGCCCCCGCAAAAGCATTAGTAAGACTGGCACGGTTTCTGCATATACCCTGCGCGACGGCGTTCTTGAACCAGATGCCCCCCACATCCTCAAGTTCGTCGTCTCTTAATTCTTATCAACGGCGACTCTTCAGGTGCCCCCTTCTCCTGGAGAACTCGCCGTTTTTTTTTGCGCTGTGTTTGCCGACCACACGGGTGTGCTGTGAAACGCAGACCCCGCCCACGCCGGCCTGGCTATTCGCGAATCGAAATGAGCGTGCCGGGATTGCCCGTGATGGCGATGGCGCCGTGCATGCCCACCGGGACCTCGGGCCCTGTCCAAAAGAAGAGCCGCCGCGCGTCTCCGGGCGACAAGTTGATGCACCCGTGGGAGCGAACGCGGCCAAAACGGTCGTGCCAAAACGCGGCGTGCAGCGCGTAGCCCTTGTCGTAGAACTGCGTCCACGGAACGTCTTCAATGGAGTAGGACTCGGTGCCCGCATCGGGGTCGTCCATGATGATGCTGACGTGCTTGCCGTACACGCGAAAGCTCCCCGGCGGCGTGCGGTGTTGGGCGCGCCCCGACGAGACGACCGTGGCAAAGACCGGCGTGGCTCCCTCGTAGGCCACCAGGGTTTGCTCGGTGAGGTGCACGTCGATCCACTTCTCGCCCTCTTTGACGCCCGCGGGAGGGGAAACCAGCCGCGCGACATTGGCCACGCGCGCCGACACGTAGCGGTTTTCGCCCACGCGGTAAAAGCGCCGCTTGCCCTCGGTGACCTCTTCGAGCAACGCAAAGCGCGCATACTGCGGCACGTCGCCCGCCGGTCGCAATGCCGCCTTGGGGGTGGCGCGTTCGAAGTAGTTGGCGCCGATGCCCGTAACAAAAACGATGGGCAACGGATTGCGGCTGCTGATGAGCTCGCCCTTCAGCGACGACGGGGTCACCTCCGACAGGCTGTCGGCGGCGATGTAACGCCCGCGAACGGTTTGGATCCAGGTGTCCACTTGTTGGTTGGCGGTCACGTAAAACCCGCGGGCCAGGCGCAGGTGCACATAGGAAGGCAGGTCATAGGGATCTGCGGGCGGCGGCGGCGCCACCTCGGAAGAGGGCGCGGGCTCCAGGACCCCCAATGCCGGCGCGTCGGCCTCACCGGAAACCGCGATGCCACCATCGGCCGCAATGGCGCGGGCGCGGGCCAACACCTCGCGCAGCGCATCCTCGTCGTGCTGTGGCTCTGCCGAAGCCCCGCCGCCTTTGTCGCGTCGGCGGATGCGTCCCAGCACCTCGTCCACCGCCTTCATCTCGTCTAGCGACGGCACCTTCCAATACTCGATGGTGTTGTGCCGCTGCACGTAGCGGTAATCGTAGGGCATGGGGTTGTCCAAGTTCGGCCCTTGCGGCGCGGGCGCAAACGAGATGGGCTGGGCCGCCACGTTGTAGCCCTCTCCGTCGCAGATGTAGCCGCCATTGATGGTTTTGTGCCAACCGCGGCGACAGTCCTCGGTGGAGACCCGGCTGCTGACGCGAAAGCCCCCGCCCCGGCGGGCATACGCGATGACGCGGCTTCCCTTCTGCGGTTTCTCCAGCACCTGCGCGTGAAAATGAAAGGCGACGGCGTGCATGGGAAACTCCGCTGCCAGGCGCTCGGCCTCTTTGCGCTCGGCTTCTTTTTGCTCCGCCTCTTTGCGCTCGGCTTCTTTGCGCTCGGCCTCTTTGCGCTCGGCTTCTTTTTGCTCCGCCTCTTTGCGCTCGGCTTCTTTGCGCTCGGCTTCTTTTTGCTCCGCCTCTTTGCGCTCGGCCTCTTTGCGCTCCGCCTCTTTGCGCGCTGCCTTGGCTTCATCGCCCGCCGGAGACGCCGCTTTTTCGGAAGACGCCTTTGTCATTGGGGGTGCTTTTTTCGCTGCCTTTTTCGCCTCTGCCGGCGATGCCTGCAACGCTGCGGACTCGGCGTCTTCGGGCGACTTCGATTTCTTCAATGACTGGTGATACCACAGGCCAAACACCGCAATGCCCGCGACGAGGGCCACCCAGACGACAGCAGAAGAACGAGATGTGGAACGCGGCGAAGTGCGCGAAGTGCGCGATGTGGAACGCGACGAAGTGCGCGGTGCGGGTTTCTTCTTTGTGTTCGCCACGCGCCGGCGATTGGGCCTGGGGTTCGCCTTGGTCTTGGATGGGGGTTTTAACGCCATGAATGCCGATCTTTCTCAAACAACTCCACAACAGAAGAGCAACCGAAACATTGGACCGCCAGGCGTCGCATTGTCCAGAAATCGGCTTTGTTCTGATAACGCTGTGGGCGCGTAACGCTTTGGGCGCGCGTTACAGCAGCGCGACGAGGATGCCGACGACCAGGGCGACAAAGAGGAATAGCGCCGCGATTGCGTAGCGCTTGGCTTGGGCGTAGCGCGCCGCGTCAAACGCCACCAGCGCGCGGTGGTGTAAAGCTTGTTGGCGTTGGGCCGCCAAAAATGCGCGTTGCTGCTGCGCTACCGTGCGCGCCCATTCGGAAAGGGCGGCGTGTTCGCGGAGCTCTCCCGCTGCGAGGACGGCTTCGCCCACCGCGCTCCAGGCCAACGTCACCTCGGCGTTTTTCTCGCTCATTTGGGATTGCAGCCCCAAGAGGGCATCCT
>LSQX01363457.1_pt1 | contig 13263 bp, 9 predicted proteins | sample 654561 | NCBI WGS metagenome assembly LSQX01 (sample SAMN04489861, study PRJNA283612) | anaerobic digester metagenome | isolation source: 4 biogas reactors fed with cattle manure at either 37C or 55C with and... | place: Denmark: Kongens Lyngby | collected 2014 | reverse complement strand
GGTGAACCCGGAGACGCATTTTGATTCCTTTAATGTTCAGCTGACGGGTATTACGCCGGAGAGCGTGATGTGCGCGCCGACGTTTTTCGATTTGTGGCCGACGATTGAGCCGTTGATGTCCGGTGGACTCTTGGTTGCGCACAATGCGCCGTTTGACATGGGGGTCCTACGCAAGTGCCTCTCTCAGTATGGGATTGATTGGCGTAAGTTTGCAGATTACTCCTGTACTTGTGCGATTTCTCGAAAAGCCCTGCCGCAGCTACCCAATCATAAACTCAATACCATCTGTCAGGCGTTGGGTATTTCGCTTCAGCATCACGAGGCCGCCAGTGACAGCCGAGCGTGTGCGGAGATTTTGCGGCACTGCATGAGTCTGGGCGTGGATGTGAAGGATTTTATCAGGCGATATCGATTNNGTGTTAGCCTGTGGAGAGATGGCAATAGCCGTCTCGGTGAATCAGGAACCCTCCAAAGCGATTCAGGCGTTTGCCTGAACGCAGTAGGAATCCCCTTTCTTCAGGGAGGGGAGGATGTCAATGAGATAACCGGCTTTCGCACGTCTGCCTGAAATAGATTCTCGAAGAGAATGAGAGATTTTTTCTCGTATATGAGATAAAATCAAATCGTCATTACATGAATCTCAAAGTCATTGTTATTGAGGTGCCACATGAGTAAGTTGTCGGTTATTGTACCGTGCTTCAACGAAGAAGCGGTTATCGAAGAGACACATAGACGGTTATCGGAGGTCCTGTCGAACATTGATATGGACTATGAGCTGATCTATATCAACGATGGGAGTCGAGACAAGACGATGTTACTTCTTACATCTATTGCCGAATTATCTTCTCTGGTCAAAGTGCTGAGTTTTTCACGCAATTTCGGACATCAGCGCGCAATTAGTGCCGGTATGGACTATTCGTCCGGTGATGCGGTCGTCATTATTGACGCAGATCTTCAGGATCCCGTGGACGTCATTCCCAAGATGATTGAGAAATGGCAAGAGGGATTTGATGTTGTTTATGGAAAGCGTATTGAGCGTAAGGGTGAGACGCTTTTCAAAAAATGGTCCGCTGCTGCGTTTTATCGCATTTTGCGCATGCTTTCTGAGGAGGATATTCCGACGGATGTGGCGGATTTTCGATTGATTGATCGAAAAGTTTGTGCCGCTCTTTCTGCCATGCCGGAACGCTCGCGTTACATTCGCGGGTTAGTCGCATGGCTCGGCTTTAAAACGAGTTTCGTTGACTATGTTCGTGACCCGAGGTTCGCTGGGGATACTAAGTATTCGTTGCGCAAAATGATCAAATTGGCTTCGGACGGTATATTTTCTTTTTCTTACAAACCGTTAAAAATAGCATCGTTTATCGGCATCCTAGTCTCGATCCTTAGTTTTGTTTATCTGGCATATGTATTAATCAGCCACTTGTTTATTGGAAATACGATCGAAGGCTGGACATCAACGATGGCGGCCGTTTTAATTTTGTGTGGAATTATCCTGACCGTTCTGGGCATTATCGGGGAATATATTGCGCGTATTTATGAAGAGGTTAAAGGCCGCCCAATATATGTTATTGCGAGACAGATTGGGTTCGAAAAGACCGGTCCTGAAGATTTGCGGACGAATGATGCGGATAGTCCGAAGGGAGGAAGTTCTGAGCGTGACTGATCATCAAGTGAGATCAAAGGCAAATCGGTGGATATATCCATTGATGCTCGCTCTGACACTTTTTGTTGTCATTCTTTGCATTGAAGCGGCGCGTCCGTATTTTTTTCTGCAAGATGATAATAGAGATTATTATTTACCGTATCTCGTCCATAATTTCGATAGTCTGATGGCGGGTGAATTGGCGCAGTACAATTTCCACCAGTTTATGGGGACGCCCTCGCTGGCGATGGGGCAAACCGCAGCGCTATATCCGTTTGCGTATATGGCAGTTGCGCTGAGTCGGCTTTTTTTCGGGCATGTATTCGCGTCGGCCGACATTTTGGTTATATTTCACTTGCTTGTCGGTGGCGTCGGAATGTATACATTGGCATCTCGTGTGGGGGCGACACGTCCGGCGGCTTTTTTTGCGGGATTGACGTGGCCGCTTTCGAGTTTTGTGTTTTTCGTTTCGAACTCGTGGATTGTTGTTGCGGCCGTTGCTGCATATATGCCGTTCATGCTCCTGTTTGCGATTTTGGATTATCGAAAAGCATCGTGGAAGTACGTCGCGGGCGGTATCGTTGTCCGTTTGCTACTTTTTTATAGTGGTCACATTCAGTATTTCATTTATTCCGTCATTTTCGAGTGGTTGACAATGGCTATCTATGTTTTTGCTTCTGCAGAAAAAGGCCAAAAGATCAAGTCATTCGGACGGTATTTCTTACGGTTATTTCTCTCCTACCTAGTCGTCTTGGCTCTTTCGCTTCCGCTACTCTTGCCGATGTGGAACGCGATGAGAATATCTCTTGAGAGAAATGCACCTCTTTCTTATGAGTTGTTTTCAGCAGATTCTTATGAGCCCATCCAACTCTTTTTGGGATTCTTCTTCCCGTTTATCAAGGCAAATTCGACGACGCAGGCATATTTTCGAAACCTGTTAAATTTATCACACATCGGATATGTCGGTGTCGGCATCGTTGTATGTGGTGCCATACAATTTATCGTTCGCATTCGAAATACCGGAAAGAGAGCGTTGACAAGCGCACGTCCGGATTATGTGGCGTTCTCCATCGCAGCATTTATTGCTCTGATATGGAGTTCATCCGTCCTGTTTAATCGCCTAATATATTTGATTCCTATCTTGAATCGATTCCGATGGTCATTCAAACTTGCATTCTACCTGGACTTCTTTCTGATTTTGATTGCGGCACTTGTTTTCTCGTCATTCTTGACGCAGTTTAACCATCGCGTCTCGGTGAGACGTGTGGTCTTTCTGGTATTTGTCGGGCTACAGATTGCAAACTTTATTTTTCTGTACGCGGTGATGCCATATAAAGAGTTCGGAGAGCGCCACGGAGATCCAATTCCCCTGGAAGAGCCGCTGAAGGAAGAACTGAGAGACGGACGCGTTGCGGCTTATGGATTTAAAATTTGGACACGAAGCGAGCATAATGACTTGCCGCATATGACTGCAGCGGCGCTCTCTTTTAATTACGCAACGATTTGGAAGCTCAATCAATTCGCTGGATATGAACCTCTTTTGCCGCAGATCAATGCAGTGGCAACGCTGTATGTCTCCTTTTCGGCCGTTCTACCTGAAGTAGTGAATAAGGAAGATGCAAGAGAGCGTGCATTTCGCTATTTTGCTGAGTGCGGCGTGCGTTGGTATGTGGTCTATACCCCCGTGTTGGAGCGGTTTCAAAAAGAGCATCCGGATTTGATTTATGTACCCGAATTTTCAGATGACTATCGCTCAATCCTTAGGGATGACCGAGCCAAACCGCTTGTTCATACAGCGGACGAGACGCCGATTGATTTGGTGGGCGATGAGAATCGAGCCAATACACTTGAAATCCTAGTCCCGGACAAAGCGGCTCAGACGATTACGTTCCGCTATGTGGTTAACCCTTATCTTAAGGCATACGCAGATGGTCGGCCGATTTCCATTCGAAAAGTGAGGGAAGCTCGATTTGAAGTGGATGTACCGGATGGCACGGATCGGGTTATTATCAAATATAGTGATCCGTATTTTTCCGGTGGGTGTTATATTTCGGCAGTGTTGCTCGCAATGGGTGCATTGAGTGCGGTCGGCATACAGATTGTCAAATCGAAAAAATCGAAGCCGGGTGGAGGTCAACATGAACCAACGAAAGTTTGATGATTTTGATTCTTATGCCAGCGACTATCGACGGTTGCATACGGAGAATGTTGAAAAAATAAGCGGCGTAGACAGCGATTATTTCAGTGCATACAAGATTGTTGAATTACGTCTGCACGAAAAAGACGAGAAGGCACCGGTTATTTTGGATTATGGCTGTGGTGACGGTAATAGCGCAGCGCACATTCTTCGCGAACTTAAGCCGATTGCTTATCATGGTCTTGATGTGTCGGAAGAAAGCATCGCCCAGGCGCGTCTTCGAAATTTAGCAGGGTGTCATTTTCAAAATTTCGACGGTGGGGCATTTCCATATGAGTCGGGCACCTTTGATATTGTTTTTATTGCCAATGTACTGCATCACATCGACCCGTCCGTTCATGCGCACATTCTTGCGGAGTGCCACCGCGTATTGGTGCACGGCGGGCGACTCTATATTTTCGAGCATAATCCCATCAATCCGGTGACACGAAAAATCGTCCGGGACTGTGTCTTTGACGAAGATGCCGTATTGGTTGGATCTCGCTATCTGAGGCGCGTTGTTATGCAAGCGGGGTTTTCTGTGATTAAGAAGCGCTATACGATTTTTTTCCCGAGAAAATCGTTTTTCAAGAAGTTGGTTTCGATTGAAAAATGCCTTTACGGCTGCCCGTTGGGCGGGCAATACTATTTGCGTTGTGTCAAGGATTTACGAGTCTCCGATGAAGAGTGGGCGAGGGGATGACTTCTCGGTCATGAGTCTGGTAAGGCGAAAAGAGAAGGACTATCTGAGGAGCGAATGATGAGCAACGAGTATCGACTTTGGACACGCCTGCCGGTTGAGCAAGCAAAAGATATCTTGACCGCTGCGTGTATCGGACAGGCGGTATACAATCGCGTGACGATTCCGGAGGATATCCCATCCCAAGTTCTTTTGACGCTGAGCGGCATTCGGTTTCTGACGATTTTTACTTTTTCGAAAACGTGTGTTGAAGACCCGGAGTTCAAGAATATTGAGCAGGCGCTTCGCAGGCTTGCAAGACAGGCACAGGGCATCCTCGAGTATCCGAACAGCGGTGCACTCTATTTGTCAGCGAGTGAGAAACGGTCCATGATTTATCCCATTGATAAGGGAGAACCCAACATTTCCATGGTCTGGTATATGGACCCAAAGACGTCACTATCGGGTATGTATGATTTGATTTTGGATGTTTTCGAGCAAGAGTTGCCACACGCTATGCCGCGTAGGTATGGATTAATCGAACCGCCTCAATATAAGTTTGAGGAGACCGGTCGAGCGCATTTTGTAGATTTTCTGACGAATGAGGCGGGCGTTGTCTGGCATGGCAAGCACCCGATAAAGTATGTCTTTGTGTCCAACGCGAGCGGTATGCCGGCATCAACCAACGGTTTTCGATGCAATCGACTGGAGATATTGGTTCCGAGCTCAGTCTATGCAAAAGAGAATTGGCGTATAGTGTTGCATCGTCTTTTTCGAGAAATCGCGAAAAAAGTGCGACCGTTCTACGCGGAGATCATCCTTGGAAGTCAACAAGATACTCGAAGCTGGTGGTGGCGTGGTTTGCCGCGTCACACCGGTGACGCATTGATTATCGGCACGCCGTATATCGAGTGTGTCCCGGGCATCAATCAAATCGGCAAGCCGTTGAATGCTCCGGAAGTTTCGGGCGCTTTGTTGCCCGCCGATACACTCTATTACTTAGATGCCGGAGCGATACAGAAGTTTCGGAAGGCCGCAAGCCGAAAACTCTACGCGCCGGTAGGAAAGCATGTCGATGGGAAAGCCGGATTTCGTCGTCTGATTCGTCAGGTTACAGCCAAGCCCGGTGCGTATGCGAAGTGGTTTCCAATAGAATACGATTGAATAGTACGTCGTATATATTCCCTTGAGTTGACGATTTCCAAAAAAATGTTAAAGTTTTCTGAGAGCGAAACGTTTCGTCTCGCTTACGGGGGTTTTCTTTTCTATTTTTTGATTACACATATAGGAGAATTATATATATGAAAAAGCTGATTTCGATTGGTTTAATTTTGTTGTGTCTATTTACCTTGATTTCGGGCAGCAAGAAAGAATTAGCTGACGTAAAAGATATCGAAAAGGGTGAGTCGATTATTTCCTCTTCAGCAACAGAGTTGACGGAGCACCCGATTGGTTCTTAGTTGAATTTTTTGATGGCACGACATGCATTGTTTTTCGAGAGTTGAGAAGAAGTCTTTCGATGTCATAGTGATACATTTTTCGTTTTGTGTTGGGATTGACCAAGGATTTACAAATTTGCCCTAAAATTATAGGAGGATACCGCAATATGACAGATATTGCTTTTGATGTTGTTAGTATGACCGGCTTTAATGAAAATGGGGAGAATTATTTCTCCTCCAAGTTATCCAACCGCTTATTCATGTTGGAGTATTTCCCGGATAAGAACATGTTTGCGCTCAGTATGGGTGCCGTTAACGTTCGGGATGAGAAAAGGGATGCATTACGCACAGTGCTGAGAGATGAACTCTCCATTACGGAGGATGAGGTTCATTTTGATTCGCATTATGTAAGCACAATTCTACATATTCGAGACGAGTGGATCGAAGTGCTCAACCGCGCAATCCAATGCATGGAGAAATGGGCCAAGAATCATGGTGTTTTTAGCGGATGCTTCGTTTGTGGACTTCGAGATGATCAAGTCTCTGTGCGCGAGGTGGGTGGGGTTCGTGCGTTTATGTGCGACGCTTGCAAAGCTAAATTAATCAGCCAAAGCACTCAGAAATTGTCCGGCACACTCGATTTGTCCGCAGAAGTACCCGTGGGTAAATCACGATTCACCAGTGGGCTCTTGGCGGCAGTGGTGGCAGGACTTTTGACGTCGCTGGTCCTGGTATTTGTTTTGTGTTTATTCCCATTTCCGTGGATCTTTGGCACACTGGCCGCCGGCTTGGTTGTGAATTCGGTGTACGCTACATACGAACGTAACACGGAACGAATGGACGTGAAAGGATTTTTAACGACATCGATCTTGAGTGCAATATTGCTAATGGGGTCGGTTGCGTTCTGTTATTATCAATTATTTGCAGCAACATTTAAGGAACTGAACGATGCACAATATTCTTCCGCATCAGAAGCATTTCCGGAATTGTTACAAATTCTATCCGGAACCTTTTCATTTTACTTTATTTTGAATCTGATACTTCCGGTTACTCTTGGTTTTGTGTCGTCGCTTGTATTTCGATGGATAAAAAGATAGCCGGCGGAAGGCAAATGTCTGTGGACAATGAATGCAAGCAGAATAGAAAATGAGCCAACACAAGAAATGTACAGCGACGTATAAAAGCGCCCGGGGCTTCTGAGCACGAAGACGAGGACACTTGAATATCGATGTGATGTGATAATTAATTCATTTCTATTACTTAATGTATAGATGCTTGCCAAATGCGGGTAAATGTCATATCATGTCAAAGAAATATTAACAGTCATAATTATGGCAGACAAGAACACTTTTACTCAAGAATGGATCTGTTTTGTGTCAGCTGGATTATCGTTGTGTTCATTCTCACGGACGGGTATCTGAAAGGACTCATACGCATGCATTCCTTTACCGCCTACCACACGGATGTCGGAATCCATAAAAAAATTAATGAAGACAGCCTTTGTATCCAGGTCGCGGAAACAGCAATCGGAGAAGTGGTGTTTGCAGTCGTTTGTGACGGAATGGGCGGATTACAGAAAGGCGAGTTGGCCAGCGCTAATGTTACGAAGGCTTTTGCGGAATGGTTTGAGACGGATTTTCCTGCACTGATTTTTGACCCAGATCTGCATGACAAAACATTCGAGAATTGGGCAGATATTATTAGAACACAGAACCGAATAATCGCTGATTACGGCGCTATAAATAGAATTGTTTTGGGCACCACCGCCACGGTATTGTTAATGCTTGAATCCGGCAAATTTTTCATCGGACACGTCGGCGATTCGCGAGTGTACTGCATCAATCAATCGGTTCAACAGTTGACCGATGACCAAACCGTCGTCAATGAAGAAATTAAGAAAGGTCGGTTGACGGTCGAGCAGGCAGAATCAGATCCTCGTCGCAATGTTCTTTTACAGTGCGTTGGCGCTTCTCCGACGCTAGTTCCTGATTTTTTGTATGGAGATTTTAGTGTCGGAGACTTGTTTCTTTTGTGTTCCGATGGATTTCGTCATGAAATTTCTCTCGATGAGATCACATCGCATTTGAATCCCGCTATTATCAGGGAAGAGGCAAGCATGAAAAATGCTTTGATAGAATTGGTTGAGTTGAATAAGCAACGTGGGGAGCGGGACAATATTACCGCTTTGGCAATTTTGGTTTCGTGAGAGGGGAAGGGTAATTTGACTGCCATCAACAAGGTAATTGACGATAAATATGAAATTCTCAAAATGATCGGCCAGGGCGGAATGTCGAAGGTTTATCTTGCCATGGACAGGCGTTTGAACAAGCAGTGGGCGATTAAAGAAGTGACCAAGAATGATCGTGATCGCAATAACGTGCATGTCGTTCAGAGTGCAATGGCAGAAGCCAATATGCTCAAGCGTCTTGACCATCCGTCACTGCCGAGAATTGTAGATATCATCGAAGATTCTCAGAAAATATATGTCGTAATGGACTACGTTGAGGGCGAGTCGCTCGATAAAGTACTCAATCTCTACGGAGCTCAATCTCAGGAGCAGGTCATCGATTGGGCCAAACAATTGTGCGGAGTTTTGAACTATCTTCACAGTAGTAATCCTCCGATTATTTATCGAGATATGAAGCCGGCAAATGTTGTCTTGCAGCCGAGCGGAAATATTAAGTTATTGGATTTTGGTATTGCAAGGGAATACAAAGACCAAAAGATAGAGGACACGGTCAGTTTAGGAACGAAGGGATACGCGGCGCCCGAGCAATTCGGAGGCAAAGGACAGACGGATGTCCGAACCGATATATATTGCTTGGGTGTGACCTTATACCATCTCGTTACGGGCCGCAATCCTTGCGAGCCCCCGTATGAACTCTATCCGATCAGGCAATGGAACCCGAATCTCTCAGGGGGGTTTGAACGGATTATCCAAAAGTGCACGCAGCTGAACCCCGTGGATCGCTATCAGTCTTGTGCAGAACTTATTTACGCACTGGAAAGATATGAGACCTTCGATGACGCGTACAGAGACAGGCAAAAAAAGAAAATTTTCGTTCAGTCTTTTCTAACAGCCTTTGCGATACTTTTCATTGGAGCGGGGTTCTTTAGCTTGGGACTGAGAGCGCATACGAACAATTTGGATTATGACAATCTCATTCAGCTTGCGGAGAAAACGACATCCGAGGCAGAGATTGAGCGCCTATACATATCTGCCATTGAGATCAAGCCGTCTGCCGCGGACGCGTTTCGCGGACTCGTCGGGGCATATAAGGCGGATGCTGTTTTTTCAGTCCAAGAGGAGGAGAATTTGACGAAGGTGCTGCGTGCAAATCTTTCAGGACTCAGGGAGTCCTCGGATTACGCAGATCTTGCATTTGAAATTGGTAAGCTGTACTGGTACTACTATGATTATGGAAAAAGTGATGCGACGGATAATCAGATTACGCGCATGAAGAGTTCGATTCAATGGTTTGAAGATGCTTTGCGTTTTGATTCCAATAACAGCGATTATCGCCAAATGGCATCAATATATCGAGATATCGGAATGTTTAACCGCGATATTGTCATTAACGTTCAAGAGGCATCGGATAGCGGCAAATATGCCCCATACTTCAACAACATGGTTCAGTTGCTTGAAATGATAAAAAGCGACCCCGATGAAAATGAGATTGTACTTCTTGAGGTATATAAACTTGCAATTTACTCTATTGAGAATTACGCACGCAAGTTTAAGGCAGATGGAATAACGCAGACAAGCATTCAAGAGGCATTTGAGAATGCAAAGCAAGGTCTTGTTTCAGTATCGGTTACATCCGACAAAGCAGATGCGCTGAAAGCGACGTTAGTAAGTCGCCTGGAGACCGCTCAAAGCGCCATTAATAATGCATATTCAGAATAATAAAGGGGGTGGGTAACACGAGCGCGCAAACTTGGCAAACACTGTCGATTATATTTTTTTCGGTGGGTGGCATCTTCTTGATTATGGCTGTGATTACCTTCTTTCGTTTTGGAGTTATGGCTGCAATCGGTGAGCTTAGCGGGCGAACGGCCGCAAAGCAGATCAGGGAGATTAAGCACTCTTCTGCTTCAGTTTCGGGGGGAGCAGCCAGTCCGATTACATATAGTTTCAAAAGTCAGAAACTTGGCGTTACGGCCAAAACATCTCATCAGAGGCCGGGCGCTTTGGCGCAAGATACAGAAAGTACCACCTCGACCAACTCGACAAACCCCTATGCCGCAGGTAGTTTTACCGCAGCTAATGAGACTGCGCTGTTGGGCGTAAGTGGAGCCCGTGCCGATTTAACGACGTTGTTGACCGTTGATTCAGCAATAACGGATAACGAAATCGGGCAACCGGAGACGATACTTAGCACAGCAGATATGACGACTCTACTATCTCCGGAAGAGATGGACACAACGAACATGACGACCATATTACCACAGGACGAATTATCTGAAGGAGATAATCTAGTACAATCGAGCAATTTTCACATTACAAGGTCGATTCTTGAGGTGCACACACAGGAGAGAATTCAATGAGCAGTTGACGACATATAGATAAACATAAATATAAAAGAACGGAAGAGTACAGAGTAAAACTATCAAATCGCGTATTATTTCTATCAGAAACGCAGTGGGGGAAGATTATGAAGATGAATCAGAGTGTTATGAAGAAGAGACAGAATCTTTTACTGAAGAGGGTGGCTGCATTATTAGCAATGGCTATGTTGATGACATTTTTCTTCAACGACTTAGCCTTGGTGGTCTCAGCGGCACCGGTAGAAACGTATACCGTTAATTTGCCGAGTGGCATTGCGGGAAGCGTTCAAGTCACATTAACGAATAATGCCAATGCGGCAGATACCCTCACCGTAACTCCTGACGGTAATCAAGCAACCTTCGAGGGTTTAGATGACGAAAAGACATATACGCTTTCTGTTACAGGGATGACGTATTACGAAGACTATGAGCTTGAGACATTTACGGTTGACAGTGATGGAACCTCTATTTTGCTAAGCGAGTTAACTCGCAGAACAACCACTGTGACCGGAAAGCTGCTCATTGATGACGGAATAACGGCGTATAACGGAGATGCGACTGTTATATACTCCGGAGTCGATAGTGCTTCTGGTTCAGTTGAGGTTGATGTGACTGATGGTTCTTATTCGTTAGTACTTGATCTGGGCAGAACCTATACGATAAATATTGATCCAACTGTAGATGATTATGAGACGCTGACGATCGATAGCGTTGTCATTACTTCTAACTTAGATATCGGTGAGCGCATACTGTCACGAAAGACGTTTGAGATTACGATCGGAGACGTCGAAGGCAAAAATGGCAGTATCACTCTAGACCCTGAGGACAATCCTGTGCCGTATGGAGAAGATGTGACGGCGACTGTTACAGCCGATGAAAGATACCGAATTGAAACTCTGGAAATCGATGGCGTCAGTGTTCCTGAAGCGGTTGGGCTTCCGGTATATGAACACACATTCGAAAATGTCAGCGCTGAACATAATGTTGAAGCAACTTTTATGTTGCAACCTAATACGGTTAAGTCTTCATTTCAAGTGCAGATATTTCTATCTCAGTATAATTGGAGTATAGTTTCGGAATTGAAAGATGGTATAAAGGTGACCTTGACAGACTCTGAGAATGATATGTATACCCAAACTGTCATTTTTAATAAAAATAACAATGAAGCAGTATTTGCTAATTTTGTTGATTCAAATCGTTCATATTACCTCAAAATCACGAGTAACATCGGATTTGAAGACTATCTACCAACAAATCCCATACAATTTTCCAATAGTAGTCACAATGTATATAGGGATAATGACCTTGAAGCGTTGACAAGAAAAACAGTAAATTTCTATTTTAAAGATGCAGACGAAAATAATATTAGTGTAGCGGGTTCATACTCTACATCAGGATACGATAGTCGAGGCCCAATTTATTTTTCTTCCAGGAGTAGTATTCCAGTCGACAATCTTTTCGCTGGTCAGACATATACCGTAAGTGTGAATGCCAATGGCTATGAGTCTTGGAGCCAGGAGATCACCGTTAATTCTGGCGACAATGCCTCTGTGGATGTAGAGCTGGAGTTAAAAACTTACACGGTAAGTAAAGTCACTCAAGGCAGTGGAGAAGTCGTTTTTTCAGGGGATGATTTAGGCAAGGAAAGCGTTACGGTTAATCATTTCAATAACAGATTGATAACGGTTGGAATAAATCCTGCCGAAAACTGGGAAATAGATAAAGTTTATCGCACTGAGTTGGGCAAACAACCGGAAGAGGTTAACGAATATTACGTTGACGGCCAGGCGCGCTATAGTATATACAATGCCCAAGCCGATTACACAATATCTGTAACATTTAAACCGATTACACACACGGTTAAATTCAATTTTAGCGACTCAATAGTCGAAATAGTACCTGAAACGAGTGAGAACATTACTCTGTTACCGGACGGTAAATCTTATGAAGTGAATCAGGGCTACGAGCCGACATTCAATGTAAAAATAAAAGACGATAGTACGCAATACCATCTATCTCGAATTTTTGAGAAAACGAACGAAAGCAACGTTGTTCTTGAATCTGATCAGAATGATACTCACGAGCAAGTCATCGTAATTAATCCAACTGACGGTCTCGGGGTAACGAGAGATTACACTATTGATGTGGATGTCGCACTAGATCAGTATGAGGTGTGGATTTTTCAAAATATTGATGGAGTAGCGCCTGTGCCCACTCCCACGCCTCAATATTATGAGCATGGCACGGAAATAAACGACATTTTGCCGACCGCTGAAGGACTTTTTGTAGATACTAATACAGACGTATCCGTTCGAAATAACGCGGATGTTGAATTGTACACGGTTACGATTGATATCGAAGGAAATCTTTCGAAGCGAATTACCATTGAATCAGATCTGAAGATCGTTATGGGATTGACGAGATCCGTTGCGTCAAATGCTGAACCGACCACGTTATTTACGCTGACACCGAACAATACATCTCTGACTGCGACGCGTAAAAATGGGGAAGTTAACGAATACATATATAAAAACACTGGCGATTCAGCATCAGTGACGTTTGCACCGGCTAATGGGACACATATTTGGACTCGTCAAATAGGGAAGATAGAAAGAATTACCTTTGGGAATTCGTATTTTATTGATAAGTTTCATATAGAGATAGAGGAAAATAGCTGGATACACGTTGAAGAGTATCCCATCCAAATCATCATCGACAAACAGGCCCCACGCGTGGAGTCGATTTCAACTTCCAATTGGTCCTCGGCTGAATCGAT
>LSQX01269498.1_pt1 | contig 13264 bp, 7 predicted proteins | sample 654561 | NCBI WGS metagenome assembly LSQX01 (sample SAMN04489861, study PRJNA283612) | anaerobic digester metagenome | isolation source: 4 biogas reactors fed with cattle manure at either 37C or 55C with and... | place: Denmark: Kongens Lyngby | collected 2014 | reverse complement strand
GGCAGACCTATGTGTCTGCCCTTCGCCCCGTGTCTGCCCTTCGCCCCTTGCGGTCGCCCTTGTCTCGTGAGTGCATTTCAGGGCATGGGCCTACGAGTCTTTGTCAGAGATCCTAAAAAACATCCCGTTATCTCAAAAGGAAATGCACAACAACATCCATTGGGGGACATTTTTTGTCCCTGTTGCATGCCAGAATAATCGACGATGAACCCAGGGATCATAACCGGGCGGAAATGAACATCCATCTTCTCCCATTGTGACGGGCAACATAGCCAAAAATATTGGCAACTGGTACTGTAGGCACTGCAAAACGCTGTCCACAAAACAAAAACAAAGAAAGGTGTGAAACGATGTTGGGATTAAATCTACGTGAAGAATTCCAAAAAAAGCGCTCTGACGGCACCGCCATTGAATTTATCAATCGTGACAGCACGGGTGCGACACAAATAAACGCCCAACAGTTCTTGAAGATCACCTACCCAACTCATGACATCTTAAAGGCGATTGAAGCCATCTCCCCCGGACAGAACCATCCAGTTGTCGTGATCGGCGATCGCGGCATCGGCAAATCACACCTGATGGCCACGCTTTACCACGCGGTGACCGATCCCACGTCCACACGTCAATGGCTCAAAGGCTGGGCAGCCACACTGGACAATTCCCAAATCGCCGAGATTGCGTTGCGCGACGAAATGCATGTTATCGGTACCAGTATGCACCGTCAGCAGTACAAATTTTTGTGGGATGTGCTGTTCGAAAATCATCCAAACGGCGACTTCGTCAAGGGCATGTGGGAGGGACAGGGAGCCGACAAAACCAATGTCCCTTCCGACAAAATCATTATCAAACTGCTAGAGGAAAAACCGACGCTGCTGCTGCTGGACGAGTTCCAAACGTGGTACGACGGCCTTACCAATACCAAGCAGCATCCGCGGCAAAACTGGGCGTTCAATTTCATCCAGATACTGTCAGATATCGCCAGGGAGCACCCCGAACTCCTGGTGTTGGTGATCTCAGTACGTGACGGTGAAACAAATGCCTATCAACAGGTTCACCGCATCGGTCCCACGATTATCAATTTTGAGGCAGCTGGCAGTGCCCAGCGCATCCAGGAAGAACGACGGCGAATGTTGTTGCATCGTTTGTTCGATAACCGCCTGCAAATCGCCACTACCGCCATCGAAGAGTTGATTGCCCAGCACATCTCCGAGTCCTTTCGCCTGCTCAACGTGCCGCCTGCCGAGCAAGAGCGCAAGCGCCAGGAATTCATCGAATCGTGGCCCTATGCGCCTCATCTGCTGAGACTGCTTGAAGAGCAGGTGCTCATCGCCACCACCGCACAGGAAACACGCGACATGATCCGCATCCTGGCCAATCTCTACAAAAGTCGAGGCGAGGTAGTGCCCGTGCTTACCGCCGCTGATTTTCGTATGGATGACAATGCCTCGGGCATTGGCGCACTGTTGGATTCGGTGGCCAACCAACACCATCGCAGCCTGCGCGAAAAAGCTCGCCTCAACATCATCTCGGTCACCGAGGCGGTGTACAATCACGCCAACCTTTTGCCTCACCTGCAGGAAATCGTCAGTGCATTGTGGCTGCGATCTATTGCCGTCGGCAACCTCGCTGGAGCCGAACCCGCGACGCTGCAGCTCGACATCACCCGCGATAATCCGGTAGATGACAACGCCTTCCAGGTTGAATTGAACACCATCGTCGACAATAGCTTCAACATTCATCGCGAAGGCACCCAGCTGTTGTTCCGCGAAGAGGAAAATCCGCGCGCCAAACTCATGGCTCATGCTCGTAACAACAAGCTATTTGCCGATGATTCCGATCTGCTGCAGTTGGCCAAGCATGTACGTTACGTCATCGGTGGCGGTGATGAGATCGCCAAGAAATTTCGTGTCATTATGTTGCCGGATTCTTGGCCTAAAGATCCTTGGATACCGCTGGACGAATCTGAGAGGCCCGAGCGCTGGGACGATCGCTTGCCCATCTTGGTATTGCCCGAAGAACCGGAAGGCATCGATCAGAGCCTAGGAATTTGGCTCAAAGAGCATCTGCAAACACGCCGCAATACCATTCGATTTTTGCTGCCTCGTTCCGGTTCCACTAACATCTACTGGGATCAAGACCTGCTAATCCTTGTTCGTGCTGGAATGAAGGCACAAGAGTGGAGTGCCCAAAATCCCGAATACAAAAAGTTGCATAGAGAATTCGAAACTGCCCTACAGGAAAATTTGGCAAAACGATTCGACCGCTTTGCTGTGTTACAGCACTGGAACTACACCGATCCCTCTCAGTGCAAATTCATTGTTGAACGCCTCGACAAGCAGGGATCGAAAATTCCCGAGGCCATTGAGAAAATCATGGTCGAAGACCTCTTCGTTCCCGAAGACTTTGAGGCGTTCGTGCTTACAGCAGCGTCACAAAGCGATCCCCTCAGCAAGATATTGCGCGAATTGCAAGAACCGCGTCCCGCTGGCAACGACTGCATTCCATGGTTGGGTGAACCCGTGCTGAAGGAGCGCATTCTCCGCTTATGTGCACGTGGCAAAATCGCCATTGATCTACGCGGTCGGGAATACTTGCAGGCCAACCCAGGTGAAAGCGAAGAATCCGCTTGGTTGCGTTTGCGATCCAAACTCGGAGATACCGGGCGTCATCTCGATGAAGTACTGCTGATGAAACCTTCGGCTGTACCCACCACAGGTGGCACCACACAACCCGTCGCTGATGCAGCAAGCGGGTCACTTTGGAACACTGGCAGCACGCCAGTCGCAAGCGAACCGCAACCCAGCAATTGGCCGACACCTACGCCTACACCAGTTGTCATTTTTGACACCAAAAGAGATGATGCGAAGCCGCTCATTCCACTTTCCAACCCGCCCACTTCTCCGCTTAATTTGATCGGCAAAATCGAAGAGTGGGGCATTGGCCCAGCCACACCTGTAACCGCAGTGGCCATCAAGATATCGGCTGGCCAAAATACGCACATCACCGGCGCACAACTCAAAGAACTGCTCAAAAAATTGCCCGATGGCATGACATTTGAACTAAGCCTCGAAAAGGAGAGCGACTGATGATGCTTGATGTAAAAGCGTTGCAATGCCTAACGCAGGATAGCCCTTGCAACGCCTGGAAGTTCATTGCCGAACGCGCACTTAACATCACCTCACAACCACTGACCGCAGATAGCGCTGCTGCAGACATCATCGGCCGCGATCGCGAAATTGGTGTTCTGGATTTGTTTCTTTCCTCAAGCGGATGGGACCTGTGGCAATTCTTTGGTGACTGCGTTGAACGCACCTCTGAATGCTTGGCAGATTGGTGGAAGCAACCGAGCTACGACGACACAGGGCGCGCTGTATTGATTTTGGATGCCCTGAGCTTGCGCGAATTGCCGTGGTTGTTGCAGGGGGCCAAAGAGCGCGGATTCAGCTTGCACAGCACCAAAATCACTGCTTCCGAATTGCCCGGCGAAACCAATGAATTTGCCCAAGCATTGGGATTTTCGAGCCGCAGCAAACTGCAAAATAACGGTGCTGGTTCGGCGCACAAACTACATCCCGCGCATACCGAAACCGTTAATTATTCGTGGAAGGATTGCGAGATGTTGTTGGGCAAATATCCGGCCGCCAAAAACTGGGTGTTTTGGCACCACTGGCCCGACACCGAATTGCATAACGACAATGCAAGTCAGGGGCTGCGATCTTTGGCGGAGGCGGCTGCGGAGCGATTGTCCTGCGACGATTTCTGGGTCTTTGTTGAACGCCTCGCCACTGGAAGGCAGTTGGTCATTACCTCCGATCACGGTTACGCAGCCACAGGCCAATTTCCAGATGCCCCTGGCGACGCAGCCAATTACCTCAAGCAAAAATTTAAAAGCGCGCGCAACACAACGCTCTCACAAGAGAACGCAGACGACGCCGGGCCATTCGTTCCTCCGGTAGCATTGAAAATAGGAAACCATCTGTTGGCCTTAGGCCGGCGAAAGTGGCGCAGTCAGGGCGGATACCCGACGTTGGCTCACGGTGGCCTGTCGCTGCTCGAAGTGTTGTCGCCATTTATTGAATTGTCCAAGACAGGGGGTTGATATGACTGCCACCAATTTTAATACTGAAAATCGCACCTACCGACAACTGTTGGGCAATGGCCTGACATATTGCATTCCACGTTTTCAGCGCGATTACTCTTGGAACGTAGAAGAGTGGGAAGACCTGTGGGCGGATATACAAAGCACCCTGCCTATCGATGGTGAACCGGCTCACTACATGGGGTACTTGGTGCTGCAAACAGCGGACAATCGCATGTACAAAGTGATCGACGGGCAACAGCGGCTCACCACAATTAGCCTAATTGTTTTGGCTTCTATGCGCCTGCTCAATCAACTGGCCGACGCAGGGAAGTCACCCAATGAAAACCGCCAACGCCTAGAGCAATTACGCGCCACTTACATCGGCTACTTAGACCCCGTCACCCTGACGGCACACAACAAGCTTTCGTTGAATCGCAATAACGATGGTTATTACCGCGACTATCTGGTGCCACTAGCAGTTCATTTGCCGCAGCGCGGATTTCCCGCTTCCACGCATGCCATGCGCAAGGGATTCGAATGGTTCGAGCGCTATTTGCGCAGCCAAATTAAAACGGCTGAAGACCCCGGCATGGCACTGGCCCAATTTGTGGAAACGGTCAGCGATAAACTTTTTTTTACGGTCATTACCGTTGCCGACCAGCTCAATGCCTACAAGGTGTTTGAAACCCTCAACGCCCGAGGCGTAAGGTTGTCTGCCACAGATCTGCTCAAAAACTATCTGTTTTCCTTATTGGCGCGCGACAACGAAGCCACACGCGAAATGGATGAGCTGGAGCGCCGCTGGGAAAAAATTGTAGATCGTCTCAGCAGCGAAAGCTTTCCGGATTTTTTGCGTATGCATTGGAATAGCCGTCACACCCTTGCGCGGAAAACAGATTTATTCAAAGTCGTTCGTGGACATATTCAAAATCGCGAAGCTGTTTTTACCCTGTTGCGAGAGATGGACGAAGATATTGATACTTACCTGGCGCTCACCCAGCCTGAAGGGTCGCTATGGGAACCCGCCTGGAAACAAAGCGCACAAGAGTTGCGCATGTTCTCTGTGCGTCAACCTTATCCCATGCTGATGGCCGCAAAGCGCAAATTGTCCGATAGTGATTTTGGCGCTTTATTGCGAGCGATCGTTATTATTGCCTTTCGTTACAACATTATTGGCGAGCAGCGCACCGGAGAACAGGAGCAGGTTTATCATGTCGCCACAATGCAGTTGCACAAAGGAGACGCAACCAATTTAGTGCAGGTGCTCACTACTTTGCGCCACGTGTATCCGAACGACGATGCCTTTAAAGCGGATTTTTCTGAAAAAATGATCAAAACCACGCAAAGCCGAAATGCCAAAATCGTGCGCTATATTTTGTGCAAATTGGAAAAGCAAATCGGAGGTGTCGATTTCGATGCCGACTCCCCCTCTTACACCATTGAGCACGTGTTGCCGCAATCACCAGAGGTCGGATGGGATGTCTTCAATGACCGCGATTTGGAACTATTTGTCTATCGATTGGCCAACATGGTGATGCTTGAGACGGGAAAAAACAAAGACCTCGGCAACAAGCCCTACGCGGACAAACGTCCCGTGCTGCAACAAAGCGCCATGCACCTAACCCGAAAGTTGGCAGAAGAAAATGTGGATTGGTTGCCCGAACGTTTGGCTGCTCGGCAACAACAACTGGCTGGTTTTGCAACCGCCGTGTGGCGCGTCGCTCAGCTTTCAGGAGAATAAATGACCACTAAAAAACAACGACTCAAACGCGAAGTCGCTAAGGCCGTAGGCGCAGGCAAGGTTGTCGCGCTGGAAACAGTGGACTTCAACGATCCCAACCGCCCCAAGGCCTGTTTGGAGGTGGACTTCCCCATCCTGCCGGTCAATGCTTTAGCTGCGATCGAGGCATCATCAGGCGGGACGAAGAAGCCGATCTATCAGTTGTCCAAGTGGTGGGCGCGCCGGCAACCGAGTGTTTTTCGCGCACTACTAATCGCAGCGGCCACCAAGGCGCCGGACGACTCTTCGCATGCGGCCAAGCTGGTGTGGGACAACTACTACGCCAATCACCAGAAACGCGGCGCGTTTAAACATTTGAAGGTGGCGGACATCTTCATGGGCGGCGGCACCACGCTGGTGGAGGGCTCGCGCCTCGGCATGCAGATGATCGGCAACGACCTCAACCCGGTCGCGTGGTTCGTGGTCAAGCAGGCACTGGCCGATGTCGATCTAGATGAAGTGAAGAAGCTCCTCGCCGACATCGAGGCCGAGGTCAAGCCGCAGATTATGCCGTATTACTACTGCGACGGTCCGGAAGGCGAAAAGGGAACATGGACCCACCTGCCGACCAACAAGACAATGCCCGCCGGTTTCGATCCGCTCGCCATCCCGCGTGACGAGCGCAAGGACTACCGCTACGAAGGACCGGAAGTTATTTACACCTTTTGGGCCAAGCACGGCCCTTGTCAGGTAACGGGCTGCGGACATCGCACGCCGATTATGGCCAGGACGGTGATGGCGGTGAAGACCATCAGCGTGAAGCATTGGGATCACAGTTGCGGTCAGTGCGGCGGTGCGTTTCACATTGAAGAGAAAGAAGCGCGGATGGCGCCGGATGTGCCGCTGTATGTGGTGCCCACCGAGTATCCCTATTCCATATTAGATCCCAAGCGCGGCGCAACTTGCCCACACTGCGGTCACATTGAGTTGGTGAATTTGGGCAAACCGAAGAATCCCAAAAAAAAGGTAGCGATGAGCCTGTTGGTGCTTCCGCAATGGCTCGCGGGAGAGGCGAAGCAGGATGCTACGGGCGCACCCTACGGTGGTTCAGCGCAAGATGATACGGCTTCGACAGCGCGATGGAACCAAGCGCGCGCCGAGAAAATTCGTTTGTTAGAAGTGCGCGGCACGCTACCGGATGAAGTGACCGATCCCCAGACGGGCATCACCTTTTCGCCGAAAATAGGTATGGTTCCGAAGCAGGCCCATTACGCCTGCGCGGCCTGCGGAACGGTGCAGGATGTGCTGACCACCGTGAAGGCAACCGGTAAGACCGGGCCCATGGCCGCTTACGCGGTGCAGGGTTATGCGCCCAAGCGAAACGCAGCAAAAAAACCTTATAGCGGCCGTTTCTTTGCGGCTTACGACGGAGCACATGCCCGGCAATACGACGCCGCATTTGCGGAATGGGAAGCGCGCAAGGATGCCGACCTCAAGGACTACTGGCCGCACTCCGAGCTTCCATACGGATTCATGACCCACCATTTGCAAGGTGGCGTGCCAAACCACGGTTTCACGCACTGGTGGACGATGTTCAACCCGCGCCAGTTGCTTGTTCACGCACAACTTCTCAAGGCGATTGTTGAGGTTGGAGATTACGAATGGAAAACGCGCGAGTATGTGCTTGCTGCGTATCAGCAGTATCTCCGAAATCAGAGTCTGTTTACACTTTGGAACACCCAAGCGGACCAATTGGAGCCGATGTTCTCCAACAACAATTACCACCCGAAGTCTACGGTTGTTGAGAATTGCGTCTTTGCTAAATATGGGCGTGGTAATTGGAATGCATGCGTCAAATCTCTTGAGGAGACGGTGATTTGGAAAACTAATCCTTGGGAGACAACCGCAAAATCAAATCTGGAGCGCAGCCATACGAATGTCGCCTCAGGCATTTCCGGGAAGTCGGAAAAAACGTGGCCGGGTGATTCCGTCGGCAACGTCGGCGTGTTCCAAGGCTCGTCCACCGATCTCGCCCACGCGTCTACGAACAGCCTCGATCTGGTCATCACCGATCCGCCTTTCGGTGGTCTGTTGCATTACTCGGAATTGGCAGACTTCTTTTACGTCTGGCTGCGTCTCGCGCTGAAAGACAAGTATCCCGACTACTTCACCGCCGACTATACGCCCAAATCGCTGGAAGTGGTGGCCAACAGCGCGCGCGAACCCGAAGACCCAGACGGCTTCTACCAGCGATTGCTAACCCAGAGTTGGCGCGAGGCGCATCGCGCACTCAAGCCCGGCGGCATTTTGGCCTTCACCTTCCACCACAGCGAAGACGAGCCGTGGGTGGCAGTGTTAGAATCACTGTTCGATGCGGGCTTCTACCTCGCGGCGACCTATCCGATCCGTTCCGACGAGACCAAGGGCAAAGGCGAGTTCGGTTCCAAAACCATCGAGTACGACATCATCCACGTCTGCCGCAAGCGCACCGAGGAACCCAAGCCCGTGAGCTGGGGCCGGATGCGCCGCGAGGTGATGGCCGATGTGCGCCAGTTGCAGGCGATGCTGCAGAACCACGCCAAGGAAGGCTTGCCCGCCGCCGACATTCAGGTCATCCGGCGTGGCAAGGCGCTGGAATACTTCTCGCGCCACTACGGCAAGGTCTATGTGGACGAAGGCCGCACCATCTCCGTGCGCGAAGCCCTAATTGGTATCAACCAACTCATCGACGAAAACATCAACCAGGGCAAGGAGCCACCGCCGGTGAATGCCGAGCCGATAACGCGCCAGTTTTTGCATGTTTTTGGTTCTGCCACCGAGATCAAACGCGACCAGTTGCAAAAGTTTTTGCGCGGCACCACCGCCACGTCGGATGATTTTGTGCAACGCGGCTGGTGCTTTGAGGCGAAGAAAGTGTTTACGCGTACCAACCCGCTGGACTTTGCTCGCGATTGGCAGGGCAAGCAAAAGCGTCGCTTGGTCTCCGACTTTGATCAGGCCTTGGTGCTGATCGGCGCGTGCTTCGACAACAGCGGCATCAATGCGTCGGACACGCTAAAAAATGAAAATTTCAAACCGCACGTGGCACTCAAACCCTTGCTGGAATGGCTGCAAAAGCACGATCCGGATCAAACCACGCGCAACGCAGCATCTCGCGCATTGTCAATCTTTGTCACCTGGCAAGCCAAGCAACGCTCACAACACGTACAGACATCGTTGTTCGGTGACGACGGAGAATATGGATTATGAAAAATATAACCGACACAGTGTGGCAACGACGCGGCACCACTTGGCTGTGGAATGAAGAAGCGCGAAATATGGTGTGCAAGGCTGGTGAAGTGTGGAGCCTGCGACAATTTTTGCAAACCGCTGTTCCGAATGGAAATGGGTGGCCAGAAGACCTACCCAGCAACGACGACCAAACACTGGTGGTGGCTGGTCTGGAGGGCAGTCTCGATGTTCTCGACCCGGAGCAGGCCGAAATCTGGCTGGAAGACACCATCAAACACGCCATCCTCTCCTTTCAAGATGCCTATGGCGGGGAAGCTGCGTTGATTTTCTGGCTGCCACAAGGAGAGCACCGTCTCGAAGTGAAAATGCCCTCCGATGCCGTGTCGTGGTTATGTGAAGCGACGCATCGAGATCACCAACTTGATTTTGGCCGCCTCCTGTGGGGCGAAGCCAGCGAATATCCACAAAAAATTTTGCTGCACAGCGGCGATAAGCCCGCTGGTTTATTTCACCTTCGGATTACTTGAGGGCGCGCGTGACAGCAGAAATTCAGTTTCAGCCCGGCGAGCGCATTACCCACCACGAATATGGTCAAGGCGTCGTTCTCGATTTTGCGCACGACGGCTATTTGCGCGCATTTTTTGGTTTGGGCGAACGCCGTGTTCCGGTCGCTTCGCTGCGGCGAGAACTCTCGCGTACTGAGCGCATATTGCATGCCGTTGAAGGGAGTGAGCATCGCGCACGCAATGCGTGGTTGTCTTATGAAGCCCACACCCTGCCCATTATGGAAAACGCATCGGCGTTGACCTCTGCTCGAATTGATCTGTTGCCGCATCAGGTGGTGTTGACACATCGCATTGCCACTGCCTCACCTCGTCGCTATCTCATCGCCGACGAAGTGGGCTTGGGCAAGACCATTGAAACCGCGCTGATTTTGCGTGAACTGGCCAGCCGAGGTGAGTTGAGCCGCGCGCTCATGGTGGTGCCTGCGGGCTTGGTAAACAACTGGCATCAAGAGCTCAACGAAGTCTTCAATCTCAACTTTGAAGTCTTCGGCTCTGAAGGGGATATTACCGATCGCAAAACCAATGCCTTTGCCAAACACGATCGGCTCATTGCCAGTATCGATACGCTCAAACGCCCGGCGCGCATCAAGCGACTACTAAATGCACCCCGCTGGGATCTGGTGGTATTCGACGAAGCACATCACTTGACCGCCCACCGTGTGGGAAGTCGGGTCAAAAAAACCGAAAACTATAAATTGGCCGAGGCGTTGAAAGATCATGCTCGCGATCTTTTGCTGCTATCAGCCACGCCGCATCAGGGAGATCACTTTCAGTTTTGGATGTTGGTGCAACTTTTAAATCCCACGCTCTTTGGCAGCCCCGAAGAGATGCTGGAAAACCGTCACCGCCTCAACACGGTCATGTTTCGCCGCACCAAGGCCGATGCCTGCCAACCCGATGGCCTGCCATTGTTTGCAAGGCGCTTTGTGAACACCGAGTCGTTCCTGATGAATCAGGAAGAGCGGCTGTTTTACGAAGCATTGCGCGAATACCTCGAAGATGGTTTCGACCTCGCCAGGCGTCAGGGCAACCAGGGGCGTGCGCTTGGTTTTTTGATGGCGATCTTTCAAAAAATTGCCGCATCTAGTTTTGCGGCAGTGCGCCGAACACTCATGCGTCGCTTGCTCATGCTGACGCTGCATGAAGCGTTTCTGCGCGACAAAGATTTAGACATCGAAGGCCGCGAGCGCCTGACAAATGAAGCGCGTGAATTGATTCACGCAGAGTATGCCCTGCCACACGACGCCGTCGGGCGTAGCGAAGTCGAACGCGTACTGGCCGACCTCAAATACCGCTTGGTCAAGAAGCTAGATGAAGAATCGCTCCAAATGGCATCCGATCCTTACGGTAGCGAATACTCCGCCGCACATGCCGAAGAAGCAGCGTCGGCCGTCGTGGAGCTCCATTTGCCCGAGGAGCGCCTGCGCATTGGCGATTTAATCAAAATCTTCCCGCAGCACCGGGAGACCAAGATGCAAAAGTTGCTGGAAGCTTTGGGCCATTTGTGGCGGCAAAACGAAGCCGAAAAAATTGTTATCTTCGCCACATACCTCGGCACAGTTGACCTCATTGAACGCGAGATTGAACAGACCTATCCCGGCCAGGGGGTGGTGGTGCTGCGCGGTGGTGATCATGGCGCCAAACTGGCTGCCGAACGCCGTTTTAAACGGGCTGATGGACCGCGAGTACTGGTTTGCACGGCTGCGGGCCGCGAGGGCATCAATTTGCAGTTCTCTCGCATCCTCTTCAATTTCGATCTGCCGTGGAATCCGATGGACGTAGAACAGCGCATCGGGCGCATTCACCGCTATGGGCAAACATACACAGCACAGGTCTACAATCTCGTTTTATCCGATACCATTGAGGGCCGTATTTTCCTCTTGCTCGATGATAAATTGACCGAGATCGCCAATACGGTTGGCAAGGTCGACGACCAAGGAAACGTAGCCGAAGACCTGCGCGCACAGATTCTTGGCCAGTTGTCTGAACGGCTTAGTTACGACCGCCTATACCTGGAGGCCTTGTCCGATCCGGAGTTGAAACGCACGCAGGTAGAACTCGAAGCAGCGCTCTCAAATTCGCGTGAGGCGCGTATCGTCGTGTTCGACCTTTTTCAAGACCTAGAAGGTTTCAGCCTCGACGATTACAAACCGTTTTCCGATGTGTCCTCTGGGCTGGAACGACTGGTTCGTTTTGTTTCAGCGGCTGTGGCAGAACGGCAGCAGCGTTTGGTTAGAATCGATGACGAAACCTACGACCTTGTGACCAACGATGGTGAACATCGCGCGCGCTTTACCACAAATCGCGACATGGCCACCAGCAGTGACGAGGTGGAATTGATGGGCCTAGATCATCCCCTGATACAGGAGGAAATCGGGCACTGGCGCAACGTGTCACCCGAAGAGCTTGGCATTGCGGTTTCGGGAAATGTTGATGCAGTGGTGCTGCTGTCCTTGTGGGTGGTGGAGACATCTGCAGGCAACGGTGAACGCCGTGTTCTCGTCCAGCCAATTGCCGTCACACCGGACGGGCTTCGATCGCCATCGATTGAACGCATGGCTGAGCAATACCTAAATGCTCCCACAACATCGCCAAAATTAACCCAGGCACAACGGCAAGATTTGTTCTCACAATTCGTTGAACCAGCCCTACAAAGAGAACTGCAGCACAAAGGCGCTGCTACTGGCGATGGTAGTTACTCAGCAGAGTTGGTTGGGTACGTAGAAATCGTCCCCTAAGACACGTCGACGCCCTTACAATAACCGCCGGTTTTTCACATCTGTCCCTCTAAAAGGCCCTGCGTGTTTGGATTCATCGGTGACGTCAGAGCGATTGTTTCAGCGGGGGGATGCGCGGTATGGTTTTCAAATCCGAACATTTTGGAAACCAGCAAAGGAGTGCGCGATGGAGGACGTGAAACTGGAGTGGACAGGGCCTTTTAAAATCAAAGAGCTTCTCAAGAACTGCATTAATGAAAATGTGCCATGGCCCCCGAACAACCACGGTGCCTACTTGGTGTCAAAAGAGAGCTGGAATAGGGCTCCAGACGCTAAGTGCGTCCCACTCTACTGCGGGGGCATCAGCGGTAAATCAAACCGCTTTCGGACAAGAATCGGCGACCTGTTGGCGGACATGCACAATTTCTTCGGCGACGACACCGGCCACCACAGCGGGGGACAGGTTCTCTTCGAATGGTGCAAGAGCAATGGCATTCACCCAGGCGACCTCTACATCGCATGGGCCAGCAGAACCGACGGATGCAATCGTTGCGTCGAAATCGACGTCATTCAGCATCTCCTCAAGGGGGCTGGGAAGAAGTGGGCTGAGCGGGAAGATATCGGCCTTCTCAACAGCAAACGCCCGCCTCGCTGTGGAGAACGCACGATAGATTGATTCCTTAATACCGCCCTCGCCAGCCATCCCAATAAGATAAGGGCGGACGCGGGACGAAGGGTACCCGCAAGACAAGGACGGACGCAAGACAAGGACGGACGCAAGGCAAGGGTACCCGCAAGACAAGGGCGGACGCGGGGCAAGGGTACCCGCAGGACAACGGGCGGACACGGGACAACGGGCGGACACGCAGGACAACGGGCGGACGCGGGACGAAGGGCACCCGCAACAAAGGGTACCCGCAAGACAAGGGCGACCACAGGGGGTCGCCCC
>LSQX01159077.1_pt1 | contig 13264 bp, 14 predicted proteins | sample 654561 | NCBI WGS metagenome assembly LSQX01 (sample SAMN04489861, study PRJNA283612) | anaerobic digester metagenome | isolation source: 4 biogas reactors fed with cattle manure at either 37C or 55C with and... | place: Denmark: Kongens Lyngby | collected 2014 | reverse complement strand
TGTCGAAGGACACGAACGGCTTTTTAGTTCTTTTGTCACTCTGAGCGTAGCGAAGAGTCCCAAAGCCACGCGATAAGATCGGTATAAGCAAAACACATTATTTGAATCATTATAACGTTTTCTGTTCCTAAAATCCTCATCCCTATTGCCAGAAATATTCTAAAAGGGTAAGATATAGTTTATTCGTTTTAATCTTGAAAAGGGTTTACGTATAATTATATAGAGGGGAAAAACATGTTCGGAGAATTGGTTCATATCGGTTTCGGCAACATACTGGCAATGAACAGAGTTATTGCCATCGCGTCACCCAACTCCGCCCCTACCAAACGCATTATTCAAGAAGCACGCAATAAGGGTCAACTAATCGATATGACCAGCGGCAGACGCACCAAAGCGGTAATCTTTACCGATAGCGGGCATATCGTGCTGGCAGCACTTGCCCCCGAGACAATCACCGGCAGATTCCAAATATTGCGCGGCGGCACAGTTATCAAACCGGAGCTGGGTGATGACAAAATCAAGCTCTAATAACGAGTTTTTGTGGAACAGGGAGAAAAAACCCCTGTTGCTTGTTCTTTCAGGCCCGTCAGGCGCCGGTAAGGATGCCGTTTTAAACAGACTGAAAAAGGCCAACTTCCCGATTGCTCATATTACCACTATGACAACACGCGCCAAACGCCCCAGGGAAAAAGACGGCGTAGATTATAATTTTGTCACTAAAGAGCAATTTCAGACGTTGATTGACGATAACGAACTGCTGGAATGGGCTAATGTTTACGGAAACTTCTACGGTGTTCCCAAGCAGGCTGTCAGAGAAGCGCTCGCCGCAGGGAAAGATACCATTATTAAAATCGATGTTCAAGGCGCCGCCACTATAAAAAATATCCTGCCCCAAGCGATTTTTATATTTTTAGCGCCGCTTAAATTACAGGAACTGATCGACCGATTAACGATGCGCAACACCGAATCAGAGCAAAACCTCAAGCTGCGAATCGAGACGGTAAAGGAAGAAATGACCAGAATCGATATGTTCGATTATGTAGCTGTCAACGAACACGGCCAAATAGACCGTGTTGTAGATGAAATTAAAGCGATAATAACTGCCGAGAAGATGCGCGTTGCTCCCAGAGAATATAGCCTCTAGATATTGTTAAAACAATCCCAAAAGCCACGAAATCCCGTACCCCAGGATACCGCACACCGGAAATGTAATTATCCATGCCGACACCATATTACCGGCAACCCCCCAGCGCACCGCCGAGAGACGTCGGGTAGCTCCGACTCCCATTACAGAGCTGCTTATACAATGTGTCGTGCTGATGGGTATTCCTAATTGAGAAGCTCCCTCGATTACAGAAGCTGCAGCCGTTTGTGCCACAAAGGCATGTTCGGGGCGCAGTGTGGTAACCCGCATACCGAGTGTCTTAATTACACGCCAGCCGCCTACAGCCATACCTAAACTGATAGAAAGAGCCGACGCTATTATTATCCACCATGGAATACTGTCCCACATATCAGTTTGACCGGTGTAAATAATAAGTGCCATCGTTATAATACCGATCGGCATCTGACCGTCATTCTTACCGTGACTGTAAGCTATAAAAGCGGTAGACGGTATTTGCAGCCTACTGAAAAGTGTACGCATTCTGGATGGCAGGCATTTTCGGAAAAGCCAAAATACAATTATCATCAGAATAAAACCGCCGATAAAACCGAGCACCGGAGCTGTGACTACCGCCGACATAATCCTGCCGATTACCGCCCAGTTGACCGCACCTGTCCCCGCCGCAGCCACTCCCGCAGCTGCCAGTGCAGCTATGAAACCGTGAGTTAAACTGACAGGTAATCCAAAAAAAGTGGCTGTTCCCGTCCAGATAATTACCGCACCCAAAGCCGCAATTATTGTTTGATAGGAAATTGCTTCCGGAATCAGCACGCCCTTTCCGACTGTTTGAGCGACTGCCGTACCGGTAGCCGCACCCAGCATCTCGAAACAAGTTGCAATAATTAAAGCCTGTCTGGGAGACAAAGCCCTTGAGCCGATAGAGGTGGCAATAGCATTGGCTGCATCGTTGAAACCGTTTACCAGTCCAAAACAGAGAGCCAATATTATAATCAGAATCAGTATAATAATAGATGGATCAGGCATTCTTCAGAGCTACACCTTCAAGCACATTGGCAACATCTTCGCAACGGTCGGTGGCAGTTTCCATGTGGTCATATATTTCACGCCACTTTATTATGTATTTGGTGTCCTTGCTGTCATCAAATAATTCTCCCAGCGCTGCCCGGTAAACGGCATCGGCTTTATTCTCAAGACGATTAATCTCGACACAATGCTCGACGACCTTTTTTAAATCGGAGCGATTACCAAGGCACTTAACCGCTTTTTCTATTTCAGCAGCCGCCTGAACGATTATTTCAGCCAGTTCGTTGGCTCGCTGTGTAGTGGCTTCCACTTTATATATGTAGATTGACTCTGCGGTGGCATGGATAAAATCGGTAACATCATCCATTACATGCGAAAGCTGAGCTATATCTTCGCGGTCGAAAGGAGTAACAAAAGTGCGGTATAACATAGCGGCAACCTGATGGGTCAAAGAATCGCCTTCGTGTTCCAATTCGGTAATGTAGGCTACTTTAATGTCTATATTTTCCCAGTTTTTCAGTAAATCCTCCAAAGCCCGGGCGGTCTTTGACATATTGGAGGCACTTTGTGTAAAAAGCTCAAAAAATTTGTTTTCGCGAGGTATAAATGACATCTTCCCCAAGTATAGACCTCTTTCACCAGTATCTTCACCCCGGTTTAATTCCCCATTGCTTTCGAAACGATTAAACTCTTAATACTGGATTTTAATTATATTACCAACTTCTTCTCATCATAGAGTTTATAAAAATATAATATCAATGTCAATAATAATACAACTGAATTATAAAAATATTTCCTCCCGAAAACAGTATTTGTTCAACTGATTATAAGTTTAAAGAACCGACCGGAAAATGTTGTCAACCCGTTTTTTTGACTGAGATATTTTTTCACCCTATTGACAGTCTGAAAACAAGAGCATAGAATGCAACAATTGAAATAAATGATGTACAGATATCGGGAAATACAAATCAATCTCGTGGAGAAGACAGAGTGTATATTATAATAGCCGGCGGCGGAATAATCGGCTCGCACATTGCCTCTCTTCTGGTTCAGGAGGGGCACGAAGTCACTGTCCTGGAACAATCCGAAACGGCTTTAAAGAACCTTCAGGGACAGCTTGATATAAAAACAATCAGAGGGAATTCCGCCACACCTAAAACATTAAAAGAAGCGGAAATAGAGCGTGCCGACCTGGTGCTTGCCGTTACAAACAACGATGAAACCAACATGATAACCTGTTTTATGGCAAAAGAGATGGGCGCTGTAACTACTGCTGCCAGAATACGCAATGTTGATTACTCAGGTTATTTTGTAGCGCCGTCAAAAACCCCTAATTCCCCGCGCAAGATAGTCAGGCCGAAAAGCCTCGGCATAGACGTTTTTATCAATCCCGAGCTGGAAGCTGCCACGGAGATAATGGAAATACTTTCCGGTTTCTATTCTACTCCGGTTGAGAACTTTGCCAACGGGCTGGTACAAATAAGAGAGTTTAAAATAGAAAGTGAGTCGCTGGTAGGTAAAAAACTGACATCACTGACACTGCCGCAACCGAGTATGATAGTTGCCGTTATACATCAGGGAGAGATAATCGAACCTGAAAAAGACTTCGTTTTAAGCGAGGGAGACAGCCTGCATATTGCCGTCCCCGCATATAATATGGACGAACTCGGTAAGATTTTTATACAAAAGAAACGTACAGCAAAAAGGGTAGTTATTTTTGGCGGAAGCCGTGTGGGCGTATTAACCGCTTCCGAGCTCCAAAAAAGAGGGGTAAAGGTAAAGATTATCGAGCAAGACCCTATTCGCTGTGACGAACTTGCCGCCCAACTTGAAAATGTAGATATTCTGCAAGGAGACGGAACGGACCGTACTTTTTTGACCGAACAGGGGGTATCTTCAGCCGATGCTTTTGTAGCTACCTCCGAAAATGAAGAAATCAATATACTGAGCGCACTTCTGGCAAAAACACTCGACGTTCCCCGTGTTATGGTGGTGGTCAACAAACCCGGATATATACCTTTAGCAGAAGCTATCGGAATCGATGTTGCCGCCGTACCGACAATACTGGCTGCCAATAAAATAATCCGCTTCGTGCTTCGCGGCGGCGTAATCTCGGCTTCTCTTATCGAAGCTCAAAAACTGGAAGCGATTGAATTCGTCACCGGCGCACAGGCCGTAATAGCCAATAAAAAAGTTACCGAATCCGGTTTTCCGAAAGAAACGAAGGTGGTGGCAATCGTCCACAACGAAACAATTTTTATTCCGCCCGAAGATAAAATAATTAAACCGGGCGACCATGTCGTTATCGTTACGCCGCCGGAGTCGGTACAAACAATAGAAAAACTCTTTAAGTAATATTTTTATGAGAATTAAAGCTATCCTGCATTACCTCGGTCTTATCATAGCCATAATAGGCGTTTCTATGATAATTCCCCTTTTATGGAGCCTTTTCCTTAAAGAATCACCGGCGGTATCAGCCTTTGCCATATCGATGGCTCTCGCCATAGTCATCGGGATGATACTATGGAGGTTCATAAAGGTCAAAGAGAAAAACATCAGCCGCCGGGAAGCTGTTACGCTGGTTGCTGTCGGCTGGATATCCATTTCACTGTTCGGAGCCTTGCCTTACACCCTGTGCGGAGCGATGCCGAATTTCCTGGATGCTTTCTTTGAAGCGGTATCAGGTTTTACCACGACAGGCGCAACGGTATTTACCAATATTGACATCCAATATAAGGGCCTTCTGATTTGGCGCTCACTGACGCAATGGCTGGGCGGTATGGGTATCATTATGCTGTTCGTTGCCCTGCTGCCGCTTTTGGGAATCGGCGCCGCCAGGCTTGCCGAAGCGGAATGGACAGGCGGAAAGCAGGACGAACGACTCACTTCACGCATGAGAGATACCGCCAAGGTATTGTGGGCGATATATATGGTTATGACGATTTTGGAGTTTATACTGCTGAAAATAGCAGGGTTGTCGAATTTCGATTCCACAATGGTAACACTCAGCACCATTCCCTCGGGAGGATTTGCCGCCTATAACCTCAGCATCGCCGCTTATAACAGCCTGCTGGTGGAAGGAATCGTGCTCTTTTTCATGATAGCTACCGGCGTCAACTTCGGTTTATATTACTTCCTGCTGTGGAAAAAACAACCCGGAAAGCTCTTCAAAAACCCCGAGTTCAAGTTTTACCTGCTGTTGCTCTTCGGGGCGGCTCTTTTAATCAACCTGGATTTGATAATAAATATGGGAGCTTCAATCGGAGAGGCTATAAGATACGGCAGCTTCAATACAGCGGCAATAATGACCACTACCGGCTTTTGCACTGCCGACTTCAACACCTGGCCCCCCCTGTCAAAAGCGATATTGTTGTTCTTGATGGTAACGGGAGCTTCGGCAGGTTCGACCAGCGGCGCACTGAAAGTAGTTCGCGTTCTGGTGTTGGCAAAATACGCCTACCGGCAGATTAAAAATGCCTTTAACCCCAGTGCTGTAATACCTTTAAAGCTGGGAGGGAATATTGTACCCGAGGGCATTGTCAACAAGACGGTCGGAATGGCGATTATCTATTTCTCGGTTGCCGTAACCGGTTTTTTGATAATGAGCGGACTGGGACTGGATACAGTCACGGCATTATCTGCCATTGTTTCTACCCTCGGTAATGTAGGCCCGGGATTAGGAGCTGTTGGGCCCCTTGAAAACTATGCCTCTATTCCGGCTTTGGGGAAGGGCGTGCTGATTTTCTGTATGATAGCCGGCCGTCTCGAATTTTTCACCATACTGATACTGTTCCTGCCTACTTTCTGGAGATGGAAATAGACCGGCTGCCTGACCGTCTTTTGGTAGTTTTATAGCCCCTAATATACAGGATGAAAATAATTTACACCGAACATAATCTTTTTACTTCCCCTTTTGATATTTAAGATGGTAATAAAAACAAGGAAAGGTATCAAAAAAACCCGACATTTTCACATTCTTTAATTTTAATTTTTCTTAATTTATTACAAAATACCCGCATCAGTTGTAAATTTCGGGTACAGGGTTTATAATACCCGCTTGATGGTTGGTAATAATGGTTGAAAAAGAAGAAATAGAATTTTCAAAGATACTGGTTCCGGTGGCCGGCACTACTGCCGATGAAGGGGCAATCGAGCTGGCATGCAAGTTGTCTAGAAGTAAAAAGGATTTATGTGAGATTTACGCTATACATGTAATACCCGTGGAGCGTTCACTACCTCTTGATGCCGAAGATAGTACCAAAATGGACGCCGCCGAAAACATTTTAAGTAATATTGAGTCCATTGGTCAGAAACAGGGATGCCCCATTGAAACGGAAATGATGCAGGCCAGAGATATCGGCCCTACGATAATAGAAGAAGCCAAAAAAAGAGCGGTTGATTTAATTTTAATGGGTATTTCCTATAAACAGCACTTCGGGCTGTTTTGCCTCGGCGACGTAATTCCGTATGTTCTTGAAAATGCGCCCTGCCGGGTTCTTATCGACCATCAGCTTCAGTCAAAATTGTAAACAGAGTATATTATGAAAATAATTATCATGGGATGCGGACGCGTCGGCGCTCAACTGGCAATACTTCTGGATAAAGAAAACCATGAAGTCATCACTTTAGACTTAAATGTTGACAGCTTCCGCAGATTGCCGCCCGAATTCAAAGGGAATGCCCTGTTGGGAAACGGGCTCGATGAAGATAGTCTTATAAAAGCCGGAATAGAAAAAGCCGATGCTTTCATCGCCGTAACTCAGGGCGATAACCGCAATATAATGGCGGCCCAAATCGCCAAGCATATTTTTGATGTCCCCAAAGTGATTTGCCGCATTTACGACCCGCTGCGGCGGGATTTATACAGCATGCTGGGATTGGAAGCGCTCAGCCCGACCACCATATTTGCCCAGATGCTGAAAGAAAAGCTGGAGAGTTAACGAACAGATGTATATAATCATTGTCGGCGGCGGACGCCTCGGTTATTACCTTGCCAGGACATTACTGGACGAACAACACGAGGTATTGATAATCGAAAAAGATACCTACACTGTCCAGTCCATAGTAAATGAGATGGGAAGCATCTGTATCAAGGGTGACGGGTGTGAAACATCGGTTTTGGCTGAAGCCGGAACCAACCGTGCGGATATCTTTATTTCGGTTACAGGTGATGATGAGGATAATCTGGTAGCCTGTCAGGTGGCAAAATACAAATTCAATGTACCCCGTACAATTTCCCGTATTCGCAATCCAAAGCATGAAGCGCTTTTCAAGAAACTCGGAGTAGATGTAACCGTAAGCAGCACATCCATAATTCTCGAACACATTAAACACGAGGTTCCTACCAACCCGTTAATGCACCTGTTGTCGATTCAAGAAAAGGGGCTGGAAATAGTCGAGATAAAAATACAGCCGGGCTCGAAAACGGTCGGCAAAGCTATTAAGGATTTAACACTGCCGGCGGAAAGCATTCTGGCGCTGATAATCCACCGTGACACTAACCCCTCCGTCCCGTCACCTGCCACCGTATTGCAGGCCGAAGACCAGATAATTGCCGTTACAAAACCTGATAATGAGGCTTCATTACGCTCTGCGCTAACCGGCAGCTAGCACAGTTATTTTTGCAGAGGATTGCGATTTAACTCCACCACGCGAGTGATTGTCCCGTCATCCATCTGGACATCGAGCTGTATATTGAAGACGAATCTGTCATCATTGAATTCCACATGTGTCATCCAGCCCTGTTTCGGTTCTCTAAACAGCGGGAAAAGCTCTGCTTTAAGTATGGTAATATTTTCCATTTGCTGCCCGTAAAGTGCTTTAACGGCTCTTAATATCACCGGCTTTAATTGAGTGGCATCTTTAATCGGTTTTAACATACTTCACCTCCCGGAGATTTGACTAAGCTAACCCGGTTCACTATATTGTGTGATAATTATTGCCATTTGGCGTTTCTCTTTATAAACTCCGTTACTAATGAAGTTGCATAACCTCAAGGAGGACGATTAAATGTTAAAAAGAACTCCCCTTATTCTCATATTAGCGATTATTTTTATTATTTTCAATCTTTTTTCTTTTACCGGGTGCAGCAACCGGCAGGAAATATTGATTACACTGACAAACACCTCCGATAAAGCAACAACTGAATACGTTTACGTGGGCGGCAGTGTCAATAATCCCGGCTTTTATCCCTTAAAAAGTAGCGACTCTATTCAATCCCTGCTAAACGTAGCCGGAGGTATAGATAGCAATTCAGCGGAGCATCAAATAGAACTCATAATTAACAATTCAGATGATACTGCACAAAAGATAAATATCAACCGCGCCGAAGCCTGGCTGCTTCAAGCCTTACCCGGGGTAGGTGAAACCAGGGCAAACGCCATAATTGAATACCGAATAAGTAACGGCGGATTTAAAAATACCAACGAAATGTTAAAGGTCGATGGAATCGGAGAGAATACCTTCGATAATATCAGGAGCTTGATTACTGTAGATGATTGAAAATTAAGCCGACCGCTTTACTGCCTTAAAAAAATATTGTTTGAACACCAATCGTAAAATCGTTTTTATGTAATAGATGCAGGAAACAGGTTCACAAAGGCGAAATTGTATGGAGCCAAAATTCTAGATGATTCTGATATGCCTCGGTATCAGCTGGATAGCCGGTATTGTCATCGGATTTAATTTCGAACTACCGGCAGCACTTATATTGACCGGGCTATTGCCCCTCCCCTTGCTGCTTTTCAAGAAATATCAAAAACAGATAATACTGGCGGCTCTCTGTATCGTATCCATTTTTTCCGCTTCCGTTTGGGCATATAACCACCTCCCACAAAACGATTCGGCCTATATCAACTTTTTTAACGACCGGGGAGCAGTGACTGTCAGCGGGATGATTAGCGACGACCCTGATGTCAGAGAGGGTAATACCAGACTTATAATAAAATCTACCCTTGTTGAAACTGATGAAGGGCAATTCGAAGTGGAAGGCAATGTGCTGGTTTTTGTTCCCAGATACCCCGCTTACAGTTACGGAGACATATTAAGGATAACGGGGGAACTGAAAACCCCGCCCGTATTCGATGATTTCGACTATGCCGCTTATCTTTCGCATGAAAATATCTACTCCACAATGCTCTATCCGCAAATTAAACTTATCGAAAGCGGACAGGGGCTGGCTCCACTGGAGTGGATATATTCACTCAGGACAGAGCTGTCGCAATCTCTGACAAGGGTTTTACCGGAACCGCAGGCATCTCTGGCTCAAGCGATGCTTTTGGGTATCCGCAGCAATATCCCCGATGATTTAAAAGAAGACTTTTCTATTACCGGAACCGCTCACTTGCTGGCAATATCCGGGCTGCATACCGCAATCGTGGCCGGCATTATGATCGGCATCGGATTAGCCCTCTTCGGACGGCGGCATTACGCCTACATCTGGCTGGCGCTCGGTGTTATCTGGCTTTATGCCATTCTTACCGGACTGCAGGCTCCTGTAGTTCGGAGCGCCATAATGGCAAGCATCTTTCTGGTAGCCGAGCTTACCGGACGCCAAAGGAATGCCATAACCGCGCTGGTATTTGCCGCCGCCGTAATGACAGCCTGCGACCCGCAGGTTATTTACACCGCCTCATTTCAGATGAGCTTTTCGGCTATGTGCGGATTGATTTTCATACTGCCGCCGCTGCAAAACTTCGGGAATAAGGTGATAAACAGGTTGCCGGACAGATTCCCGACTGTCTTGAGGATAACAAAACTGACTTATGACAGCCTGGCGGTAACAATGGCGGCACTGGCAGGGGTACTGCCGCTTATTGCCTACTATTTCGGCATCGTTTCCATCGTAAGCCCGCTGGCGACACTTCTAATATTGCCGGTGCTTATCGGGATTATTGTACTGGGGACGCTTACCGCTCTAACCGGCTTGTTCTTTTTCCCCTTATCGCAGTTTTTCGGCTGGCTGTTATGGCTGATACTTTCTTACATGCTGGTAATCGTAGAGGGTTTTGCCGGGCTCTCGATAGCCTACATAGATACCGGCAGCTTCAATGCAGTCTATGTATGGATATATTATATCGCTCTGGGGTTAATAATTTGGGCATCCGGCAGATACAGGTTTTTTAAAAGCAAAGATAACGAGGAGTCGGATTATGCCCGATTAAACAGTGTAAAAAACGACCCGAAAAGGCGCCCCGGGCAAGGATTTTTGCTGCGCCGTCCGGTAAAAATTACTGCCGTTCTGCTAATTACGGCAGCTGTTCTTGTTTTCAGCGCCGTAAACACGGCACCGGACGATAACCTGCATGTTTCCTTTCTGGATATCGGACAGGGCGATGCCGTTCTGGTTACAAAGGGCAATACTCAGGTGCTTATTGACGGAGGTCCCGACGGGCATGCTTTAAATCTGGCTTTGAACCAAAAAATGCCATTCTGGGACAGGACAATCGAGCTGGTGGTTTTAACCCATCCCCACGACGACCACATCACCGGATTGGTGGAAGTGCTGAAAAGATATGAAGTCGGGCAGATTCTGAATACCGAGTCCGAAAGCTATCTGCCGGTTTACGATGAATGGCTGGCACTAATCGATGAAAAAAGTATTCCGATCACGCTGGCTCAGGCGGGACAGCAAATCAATATCGATAATGTAATAATAGATGTGCTAAATCCCCAACGTGAATACTTCGAGGACACGGTAGCGGATATCGATAACAATGGCATAGTACTTAACGTGGCTTTCGGAGAAATCAATTTTTTACTGACGGCAGATATTGGCAAGTATGCAGAGCTGGAACTTATCAAAGAGCGGTTGATACCACGTGCTACGGTACTGAAAGTGGGGCACCACGGCTCGAAGTCATCGACTTCCGTTGAATTCTTAAATGTTTGCAGACCGCAAATAGCCGTTATTTCCGTCGGAGCGGATAACGACTACGGGCACCCGGATGAGGAAGTAAACGAAAGACTGGTTGAGATGGCGGGAGAGCAAAATATTTACAGAACCGACAAAAACGGAACAATAGAGTTTATCAGCGACGGAATGCGCTTGTGGTTAATTACGGAACACTGGTAAAAATCTTTCACTTCATAATAGAATACGATAATGACTATCTTTATTCAGAGATTACTGAAGAAAATCAAGCCTTGCAACTGCAACCAGTTGCAAGAAAATACCCGATAATTTACCTGCACTTTTTACAGGTGCCGAAGATTGCCAGATGCTGGATATCAGCGATAAAGCCGTACTGCTTTAGAAGCGTTTCTTTCAGAGGATTGAAAACCGACTCTTCCATATCTATAATCCCGCCGCATTTTTGGCAGACAAGGTGATGATGATGTCCCTTTTTTATACTGTGGTAGCGCACCCTTCCATCGCCCAAATCGGTTTCCGTCACCAGCTCCAGTTGCTTTAAAAGCTCCAGAGTACGGTAAACAGTGGAAATATTGACATTGGGATAATGGATGCAAACCAGCGTTAATATCTCTTCGGCGCTGATGTGGTCTTCGGCTCTCTCGACGGCATCGAGAATCATCATACGTTGAGGGGTTATGCGGTAGCCCTGCTCGGTCAGTTTACTGAGAATTTCACCTGATTTAGCCATGAAAGAGATTATACCATTGTACTGCTATGGCTGCAATAGTTTGTAATTGCAGGTAACGTCAAATATTTTGTGTAAAATTGAGTAAGGGTTTATCCTTCCAATTATTATTCAAATGATTCATTACGCCAAAGATTATCCGGTCTACACTTTGTGAATTTGTAAAACAGCTCATTGTCTTGGTTCTTCTTCTGACTTCTCTGAATGACCTTTCTATTATATTGGTAGTTCTTATCTTAATGCGATGAGATACCGGACAATCCAGAAAGTTCAGCATCTCATCCAGGTCATTTTCCAAGCACTTGATTGCCCTGGGGTAATGTATACCCCATTCGGATTTCCAGGCTTTAAAAGCTTTAACTGCCTCCCTCCTGTTGTCTGCCAGATATATCAATCTCGCTCCTGCCATGCACTTTTTCTGATCTTTACGCTTCACGTAGTTGGAAACGTTTCTCATTTTATGCGCCCAGCACCTTTGGATGGGAATATATGGATATATTATTTCAATGGCATTATGCAGCCCCTTGCAGCCATCGATGCATATGAGTTTGCATCCATTCCCCCTCAATCCTCTTTGATAAAGGTTATTTATAAAAGCTTCCCATTGCACTTGGCTTTCACTGGAGGCTAACCTGAAATCGATAAACTCTCTCTTTCCTGCTTTTGTAATGCCATAACAGGCCAATACAGGCCTTTTCTTTACCCCAGCCGATGTTTTCGTCTTTAACACGATGCCGTCAAAGAACAGATAGACATAGTTATCGCTTATAATTCTTCTATGATAGCTATCTACCTCGCGACTCAGACTGTAACATATATTCGATACGGTCTGCGGCGATACTTCTTCCCCCCAAACTATATTAAGCACTTCTCCTACTCTGCGGGTACTTACTCCGGCCAGAAACATCGCTCTGACCATCTTGTTGATTTTATCGGTACGCCTTTGATAGTTGGGCAGTATGTTCGATTGATAACTTATCCTCGAACGCGGCACCCTTATGGATTTGATTACTCCAAAGGGCATGAACAAGTTTCTCCGGTAATGACCGTTACGATACCCTCTCCTTACCTCCGTCCTTTGGTATCGGCAGGCTTTCAACTGCTCCAAAAGTTCATCTTCAAGACTACTCTCCAAAATCAGCTTTACCAAATTCAATGTCCTCTGTCCTATTTCTCCCAACCAGTCGTCTTCACTCTTGACCTCTTTCCATAAATCCTTTAATGTTATTGCGGTCATGTCTTTTATGACCATAGGGCGTTCCTCCTTTTTTGTTTTTTTGCTTAACTGGAAAGGATACGCCCTTTTCTTTTCTTTTTAAAGAATTTACACAATAAAGTTTACATTACCATTTTAGTATTGTGGATGAAAAAGGAGTGATGAGTTCTTGCGAAAGAGTTCCGCATGATAAGGAAACATATCGCAAGTATTTAAGCACACTACCGGAGAATTCACCGATAGCGATAGAGAGCGTAGGGAATTGGTACTGGATGGTGGAAGCTATGGAGCAAGCAGGAC
>LSQX01154866.1_pt1 | contig 13268 bp, 18 predicted proteins | sample 654561 | NCBI WGS metagenome assembly LSQX01 (sample SAMN04489861, study PRJNA283612) | anaerobic digester metagenome | isolation source: 4 biogas reactors fed with cattle manure at either 37C or 55C with and... | place: Denmark: Kongens Lyngby | collected 2014 | reverse complement strand
ACCACGATCACTGCCCTGTTGTCGAGGGAGAGCTGACTCAGCATCTCCATCACCATCCTGGCGCTGTTGTGGTCGAGTGAGGCGGTGGGCTCATCGCAGAGGATCAGCTGCGGGTCGGTGATCAGTGAGCGGGCTATGGCGATGCGTTGCTGCTGGCCCCCGCTCAGGTTGCGGGGCAGGTTGTGGATCCTCTCCTCCATGCCGAAAGTGCGGACCAGCTCCATCGCCTGTTTCCGGGCGTCGCGACGGCTCACCCCCTGCAGCAGCAGAGGGTGCATCACGTTCTCCAGCGCGTTGAGGGGTGCCAGCAGGTTGAATCCCTGGAAGACAAAGCCTATCTGCCGCAGGCGCAGTTGTGCCAGCTCCCGCTCCGGGAGGTCGTTCACGCGGGTGTCACCCACCCACACCTTTCCCATGGTGGGGTAGATCACACACCCCAGCAGTGAGAGCAGGGTGGTCTTGCCCGAGCCGGAGGGCCCGACGATCAGGGTGATCTCTCCCTTCCTGAACTCGGTGGTGGTGGGCTGCAGTGCGACGATGGTCGACTCACCCGTCTTGTACTCCTTGCCGGCTGCCTCGAGCCGTGCCGCGATTTCGGTCATATGCTTTTCGTTACAGCAAAAGAACAGATTTTAAAGAACATTTGCAAACAGAAGCGCTCCTGAAATATTTGATCTTGTCTGCTTTCACCCTTTTTCTTTTGTTTTCATCACTCCCATGATTTGCCGGAGCCAGTCGCTCAGGGGAATGGGACAACTCAGCAATCCGTCATTCTCTCTGAGGTTATTCATTGAGATACGGACTCTCACAGGTGGCTTGAACTGCTTTGAATATACTGACAGACTCTTGCCGCTGATGCGTGTTTCAGATTTAACCTCAATCGGTACAACTCCGCTATCCATCTGCCAGATGAAATCCACCTCCGCCTTGTTACCGGAACTCCAGTAGAAGGGTTTCGCATCATTCTGCAGCATGAGTGACTGCAATACAAAGTTCTCCGTCAATGCTCCTTTGAATTCCGTGAAGCCTACATTGCTATTCATGATCACTTCCGGTGACAATTTGGCCAGCCTCCGCAACAGCCCGCAGTCGCAGGCATAGATTTTAAATGCAGAGAGATCCTGATACCCACTTAAGGGTATAGCAGGTTTACTGACATTGAAAATGCGATAGATCAATCCTGCCTCCTCCAGCCAAAGCAATCCATCCTCATACTCACGGGCTCGTGCTCCCGATCGAACGATGCGATAGATGAACTTTCGGTTCTCCTTGGCCAATTGTGAGGGGAGTGAGTTCCAGAGACTATTTATTCGGGGAATCTCAACCGGGGAAGCGTATCGTGAAAAATCGAGCTGGTAGAGATCCAGGATATGCTGCAATACTTCGTCCACTTTCAGCATTCCCTTGTTTTCCAGTAATGTGGTTATGGCTTCCGGCATACCTCCGGTTACAAGATATCGCTTATATTCTAATTCCAGCCTGTGATGAATGATCTCCGGCAGTGGTTCAATGCTCTTCAGTTGGTTGATGTATCTCCAGCTGCGTTCGTCGGAAGTGTGCAGAAACTCCCTGAAAGAGACAGGGTATAGGTGCAATATTTCAACCTTACCGACAGGTACTGACATGTTTTTTTGTCTGATAGCCACTCCCAGGAGTGAACCGGCAGCAATGACATGGTATTCGGGTGCATCCTCACAAAAATATTTGAGACTGTTCAGTGCTCCTTCACTCATTTGTATCTCATCGAAAATAATAAGCGTTTTGCCCGGCAGGATGGGAACGTTGGTGTAAAGAGAGAGCTCCTTCACAATTCTGTCAGTCGCTTTTGTCTTTTCAAAGATGCTGTTTAACTCGATATCTCTGTCGAAATTAAAATCAGCTACATAATCAAAGCACTCCTTCCCGAATTCTTTCATGATCCAGGTTTTCCCAGTTTGTCGTGCTCCTTTTAGAAGGATGGGTTTTCGATCTTTACTCTCCTTCCAGTTATGCAGATCTTCCAGTAGTTCTCTCCTGATTTTCATCTCCATTTAAACGTTGGATAGGGTCTACTGCTTCGTGAAACACATACTACGTGCGTAAAGTGTGATAAAACACACATAATCGATACGTAATATTGGCAAATATAGTGATTTTATTTCAATGATGCGTATATGAATGATCTTTTTTAGTGGTGGTTATTGAGTCCTATTCCATTTTCCGGATCCGTACCTCGATGCCGCTATCCCTGAGTTGTTCCTTGATCGGCTTCACATCGGTTTCGCCGAAGTGGTAGGGGTAAAGCAGATCGGGAGAGAACATCTTTGCTGCACGCACCGCCTGCTCCACGGTCATGGTGTAGGGCTGGTTCACCGGCAGGAAGGCGATGTCGATATCCTTCAGAGCGCTCATCTCGGGGATGTCTTCGGTATCGCCGGCAATGTAGATGCGGAGCCCGTCGATGGTGAGGATATAACCATTGTCGCGGTGGCGGGGGTGGTACTGTTCCCGTCCCGGGGTAGTGTTGTAAGCGGGGACGGCATCCAGGGTGATCGCATCAGTCAGTTTCAGCCGCTCACCGTTGCGTATCTCCTCACCTTTGCCCAGGATCTCACGGGAGGAGGGGTTGAGGATGAGTCGTGTGTGTTCCCGGGTCAGTGCGTCGATTGCCTTTGCATCGAGATGATCACCATGCTGATGGGTCACCAGGATGAAATCGGCTTTCGGGAAGGTGCTGTAGTCGGCAAACAGGGTCACCGGATCCACCTGGATATGCCGGGCCTCATAGGTGAGCATCAGCGATCCATGCTTGATAAAGGTGATGGTCACCTCCTTGCCGTTCTCGGTGCGGAAAGTGTCTTTCTCGTAGTCTCCTGCCATCAGCTGATGAGTAAGGAGTAGCGTCATTGTCAGGAAGATAATTTTTGAATTCATTGTGCTTGATTTTTAAATGGATAATCCGGTCTCTGTTATTGAAAAACAAGAAGTAGTGGCATCTTGTTCAGAGGGTATCGGAACGAACGACACTGAGCTTTCAGGAGAGCTGTTTCATTTTCGTGGCCCGCAGCATCTCCCGTTTTCCCGGGGGACCGGGGAGGCGCTCCACGGTGAAGCTGGCAGATTGCAGCATCCGTCGTACCGCTCCCTTGGCGCAATAGGTGGTGAGGATGGCATCATCGCCGCACAAGGTGCTGAGCCGCTGGAAGATCGCCTCCCGCCACATCTCCGGCTGTTTCTCGGGGGCAAAAGCATCGAAGTAGATCAGGTCGTACTGTCGTGGCGGCTGAAACTGTTCGGGATGGCTGAAGTCGGTCTCCTCTTTCAGCAGTGTGAAGGAGGGCGTGATGGCTGTCGCTCTTTCCCAGGGTGATTGATGCAGCAGGTGAAACATCCGGGTGGTTTTCTTGTCATCCACCACTGGCGCGGTTTTAGCCCCCGTTGCAATCTGCTCCGGATAGTTGAGTTGCATGGCAGCAGCTTCCGCTAGCGGGTATCGCTCGAGGGTGTGATAGAAGACTTTCTTCTGTAGCTTTTCTGCCTCCAGCAGGGTCAGCAGCCCGTTCAGTCCCGTGCCGAAGCCGATCTCCAGCAGGTGAATGTGTTCTTTGTTACAATGCCGCAGCCCTGCATCGATAAAGACATGCATCGACTCCTGTATGGCACCGTGGGTGGAGTGGTAATGCTCATCCAACTCCGGCACATAAAGGGTGTGCGATCCGTCTTCGGTGATTTCTAAAATGGTTTTCATCGTTTTATGGTGGAACAAATGTAGGAAATCTTTGTTTACTATTTCCACCGACTCTCTAATTTTCGTACTTTTGTCGTTCAAAATCAACCTATGCAGAAATATCTATCCATTCTCCTGATACTCATGCTGGCTGTTGCCTGCGGTGGTGGCTCCACAAACAGTGATAAGGCGGAAAAGCCCCTGCTCACCGTGACCATCGAGCCGCAGCGTTACTTCCTGGAACAGCTGGCAGGTGAGGATTACCGCATCAATACACTGGTGCCCCCCGGCACCAGCCCCGAGACCTATGAACCCTCCCCCTCGGTGATGATCGACCTGGGAAAGAGTGCCATCTACTTCCGGGTGGGTGACCTGGGTTTTGAAAAGGTATGGAGTGCACGTCTGGTGGAGAACAACCCGGATGTGAATATCGTGGATTGCTCCGTGGGGATCGAGCTGATGGCGGGCGATCTGCATGACCATGATCATGACCACGGGGATCACGGGGATCATGCGGGCCATGCGGATCACTCGGGGCAAGACCACACCCCCGGTGGGCTCGATCCACATGTCTGGTCCTCCCCCCGTGCAATGCGTATTTTTGCACGAAACATGCTGGATGCGCTGGTGAAGACCAACCCCGAGAGAGCCGAATTCTACCAGGAGAATCATCGTCTCCTCACCGAAAAGATTGATGCGGTTGACAGCACCCTCACCGCATTGCTCAATAAAGCACCCTCACGCTCTTTCATCATCTACCATCCCGCGCTGGGTTACCTTGCCCGCGATTACGGGCTGCAGCAGCACAGCATCGAGTTTGAGGGAAAGAGTCCCTCCCCGGCGCAGCTCAAAGAGCTGGTCGATCTGGCGCGACAGGAAGAGATCAACACCCTCTTCGTGCAACGTGGGTTTGACCTGAAGAACGGCGAGGTGATTGCCCGCGAGTTGGGTGCAGAGCTGTTTGAGATCGATCCACTGCGCTACGAATGGGACTACGAACTGATCAGGATTGCCACAATCCTCTCACGACAACGCGATGAATAAACTGATTGAGATCACCAACCTGACGGTGGGTTACGAGAACAAGCCCGACGTACTGAAAAACGTGTCACTCACCATCTACGACGACGATTTTCTCGGCGTTATCGGTCCCAACGGTGGTGGGAAGACCACCCTGCTGAAGACCGTGCTGGGGCTGATCACACCCGATGCCGGCACGGTACGCTTCTTCGAAGGAGAGCGTCAGGTGCCCTCCCTCAACATCGGCTACCTGCCGCAGATCAACCAGATAGACCGCAAGTTCCCGATCTCCGTCTCTGAGGTGATCCTCTCGGGACTGACTCTGCGCAAGCAGCTCTTCAGACGATACAGTGCGGATGATAAACAGCGGGTGAGAGAGGTGGCGGGGCGACTGGGCATCAGCGAGCTGCTGCCACGTGCCATCGGCGAACTGTCGGGGGGACAACTGCAACGGGTGTTGCTGGGCAGGGCCATCATCGACAACCCGAAGCTGATTATCCTGGATGAGCCTAGCACCTACGTGGACAAGCTCTTCGAGACCAACTTCTACAAGCTGCTGGGTGACATCAACAGGGAGATCGCCATCATGCTGGTATCGCACGACGTGGGTACCATCATCTCGCTGGTGAAGAACATCGCCTGCGTGAACCAGGGACTCCACTACCACTCCGGCAGCGGGATATCGCAGGAGTGGCTGAACAACGCCTACGACTCCTGTCCCATTGAGCTGCTGGGACACGGATCCCTCCCGCATAGGGTGCTGATGCAACATGACCATGACGAAACAGCACCTCATACCCACTCACACGACTGACCCATGGGCGATATAATCGGAATCATCTTTGCCGTGTTGTTGCTGGTGGTAGGTGCCATCGGCACTGTGGCCCCGGTGATTCCCGGGGTACCACTCAGCTGGGGAGGCCTGCTGCTGCTGAAGATCCTCCCCTCTACGCAGGATGAGATCTCCTGGACGGCGATCATATTGTTGGGTATCCTGACAGTGGTGATCACGCTGCTTGACAATATTCTCCCTGTCTGGGGTACAAAAAAGATGGGTGGAGACAAAAAGGTGGTGTGGGGTGCCACCCTCGGGCTGCTGGTTGGCTTCTTTCTCGGGCCCTGGGGCATCATCTTCGGTCCCTTTGCAGGTGCTTTCGCCGGAGGGATCCTCTCGGGAACAAAGTTCCTTCATGCGGTGAAGCATGCCACAGGTGCCTTCCTCGGTTATATCACAGGGCTGGTGCTCAAGCTGATCACCGTGGGTCTGATCCTCTTCTTTTTTCTGCGGGTGCTGCTGTGAATCAACTCCGAAAGGTGTTTTTTCAGCAGGTCTAATCACTGTTTTACAGGAAGCGCTGTTGTTCTTCCGGAGCAGGTAAACGGCAGCTATCCCTTTTGCCAAACCATCTGTACCTGTTCCTGGCCACGAATGCGTAAAGAGCGTTTGAGATTTTCCGGGGGATGATCCTCAGTAGAAAGGAGAGCCATGCATAGCTTTTCAGCTGCCTGGTGATGCCGATGACAGCCTCCATCCCTTCTGTCCATTCATCACCATCAATAAAGACAATTGTTTTCAATGCGGTATCGGCTTTGCCATGTTGCTCCAGCAATCTCCTGCCCTGCTCGCTTTGCTGTGGTGCGAAGCGAAAAATTTCCTGCTTGTCCCGTTTCAGGATGAAATTGACAGTGGCGTTACAGAAGTTACAGACACCGTCAAATAGGATGATTTTCATTGCTTTTTAAACGCAATGAGGGGGTCATAACCGATGACACCCTCATTGGAAAGAGAATTATTGTTTGATCAGGTACTCCGCAATCTGCACCGCGTTCAGGGCGGCTCCCTTGCGGATCTGATCCGATACGGACCAGAAGCTGAGTCCCTTGTCGTTGGTCAGGTCCTTGCGGATACGACCCACGTAGACAGGGTCTTTGCCGCTGAGGTCGAGCGGCATGGGATACTCCTTCTTGGCGGGATTGTCGATCACCACCACACCCTCACCTCTCTCGAACGCCTCACGCGCCTCCTCAACCGAGAGGGGACGTTCGGTCTCCACCCAGGTCACTTCCGAGTGAGCCCGCATCACCGGCACACGGACACAGGTGGCACTCACCTCGATGTCGGAGTGCATGATCTTACGTGTCTCGTTATACATCTTCATCTCCTCCTTGGTGTATCCATTGTCGGTGAAGAGATCGACCTGCGGGATCAGGTTGTAGGCAAGCTGATAAGCAAACTTGCTGATGGTGGGTTCCTCACCCTTCACCAACTGTCTCTGCTGTTCTTCCAGCTCCTGCATCGCCGCGGCACCGGCGCCGGAGGCTGCCTGGTAGGTGGCCACATGCACCTTTGTGATGGGTGAAACATCGTTGATTGCCTTGAGTGCCACCACCAGCTGAATGGTGGTGCAGTTGGGGTTGGCGATGATGTTTCGGGGACGATTCAATGCATCTTTGGCATTCACCTCGGGTACCACCAATGGTACATCCTCCTCCATGCGGAAGGCACTGGAGTTATCGATCATGATGGTTCCGTGCTTGGTGATGGTGTCGGCGAACGCGATGGAGGTGCCGCCACCTGCCGATACGAAAGCTATATCGATTCCCTTGAAATCATCGTTGTGCTGCAACTCCTTCACCTTGATCTGTTTACCTTTGAAGCTATAGGTGGTGCCGGCACTGCGTGAAGAGCCGAACAAAACAAGATCATCCAGGGGGAAGTTCCTCTGTTCCAGTACGCGCAGCAGCTCTTGTCCTACTGCTCCGCTGGTTCCTACAATCGCGATGTTCATAAGAATAAAATTTTAAATAATGTTGATAACCAAATCGACCTTTTTGTTCATCATTGATGAATGAGGAAAGATCATGCAAATGTAAACCACAAAGATATACAAAAGCCGATAAAAGAAGCAATCTGTAACTGTTAAAGTGTGATTTTTACCGGATGGCAATCTTTTTCGTGGTCTTGCCTATTTTCAGGATGTAGTAACCGCGGGTCAGGTGGACCGGATACTCACCTGTGCCGGGCGGTATGCGGCGGTTGTATACCTTCACACCCATGATGTTATAGATCTCCAGTATAGCTTCCTGCGGGAGCTCCTCAATGCGAAGCCTGTTCTCAATCATCCTGATGTTGATCTCCGGCTCCTGATGGTTCGCGGCTTCTTTCACTGGGTGATTCCTCTCACGACCCACCTGGAGGGTGTCCTGTACCATCGAATCAGCTTTGGCTCCCATCGATAGGGAGTCTCTTTCCTGCGCAGGGGAGGTGATTCCGATGCAATACAGGAAAAACAGGAGCATGATGGACCGGAAATGTTTCATCAGCAATAGATACTTTCACAAAGATAGTACTTTTCCTTCTTCTGCCAGCTCTGTCTCCGGAAAGATCGCCCTGGCTTCATTGAGTAGTGTCTCCAGTTCGTTGTAACGCGAGGAGTAGTGACCGATCACCAGCTTCTTCACACCGCTGGCGACGGCAATCTCTGCAGCCTGTCCGGCAGTGGAGTGATAGGTCTCTTCAGCCCTGATCAGCTCACTATCGGCGAAGGTAGCTTCGTGATAGAGCAGGTCGACCCCTTCAATGTAAGGGATGATCTCCGGCGCATAGGCGGTGTCGGAGCAGTAGGCGTAGCGTCGTGGGGGTGCAGCCGGACGGGTGAGGATCCTGTTGGGCACCACCGTACCATCATCGGTGATAAAATCGGCACCGGCCTTGATGGCTGCAATCTCCCTGATGGGTATCTTGTAAAAGGCAATCATCTCCCGGAGCATATGCCGGGGAGCCTCCTTCTCCTCGAAGAGGAAGCCGTTGGTATCGATACGGTGTTTCAGCGGAAAGGAGGAGATTCGAATTGTTTTGTTCTCGTATATCATCTCTTTCTCACCGGGATTCAGCGGGTGGAGGTGGATTTTAAAGGAGATGTGGCTGCCCATATAGGTCAGCAGGGGGTTTAGCATAAAGTCAAGTTCCCTGTGAGCGTAGATGGTAAGATCATCGGTTCTCCCCAGCAGACTGAGGGTGGAGATCAACCCGGGCAATCCGAAGATATGATCGCCGTGCAGATGTGAGATAAAGAGACTGTGTAGCTTACCGATACGGGCTTTGTACTTCCTCATCTGCAGCTGTGTCCCCTCTCCACAGTCGATCATGAACAGCTTCTCATTGAGATCCACCAGTTGTGAGGGTGGGTTGTGCAGGGTGGTGGGCATGGCCGAGCCACAGCCCAGGATGGTGATGTCGAATCTGGTCATGTCAGCGGATACCGATCAGTTTGTGTGTCTGGAGGCTCAGGGCCCACTCCGGGTGTTGCCTGACAAGGGAGATACAGTATGCCACGTTCTCCGGAATCATCTGCTGGTCGTCGAAGATGGGACTCAGCAGATATCGTTCCGTCCTGGGAAGGATGGTGATGTCGGGTAGGGGGTCACCTTTCTGTATGGGAAAGCGGAGCTCATCCACCACAGGGATCAGCTCCCTCACCTTTTCGAAATGCTGTTTGGGACTGCAGGTGATGTAATCGATGCCAATCGGAACACGCCGTGTGCCGTTGGTCTCAATGGCCTGGTAGTATCCTCTCTCCTTGAAGAAGGCAACCACCTCATCGGTGAGCTGAAGCGTGGGCTCACCACCTGTCCAGACTATCCATTTGCAGGGCCAGCCTTCGATCTCACCCAGCACCTCCTCCAGCGTCATCTTCACCCCCCGCTCATAGTCGGTGTCACAGAAGCTGCAAGCCAGGTTGCACTTGGCCAGCCGGATGAAGATGGATGCCTGACCGGTACGTCCTCCTTCTCCCTGCAGGGAGTAGAAGATCTCATTTACGTTCAGGTTCATAGATGGCCGATGTCTTGGGTGTTTCGCTTACTTCGATGGCGTATAGCTCTGGCAGCTGCGGCTTGAAGTGATCGTAGATCATCTTCGCCAGGTTCTCTGCCGAGGAGTTGAGGGGTGCCATGATGTCGTTGAGGTTGCGGTGGTCGAGGGTCGCGTCGATGTAATCCTTCACGACTCGTAACTCGTTGTAGTCGCGCACGAACCCCTGACTGTTCAACTCGTGTGAACGGAGGTGTACGGTGACCACATAGTTATGTCCGTGCAGCCGGCTGCAGGGATGGTCATCGGGGAGCCCGTGCAGGGAGTGTGCCGCCGAGAATGGGAATTGCTTGCTTATCTTGTACATGGTGGTTGTGCTGTTGTTTTACTCTTTTTCATCGTCTCTGTCTACCCATTTCAGGTGGGTTCTGAGCGGATAATGGTCGGAATATGGCACCCTGTCTACCTTCGTGCGGAAGGCCTTCAGCCCTTCGCTGTGCAGGATGTAATCGATGCGGAACAGGAAGAGATCCTGGTGATAGGTGATCCCCGGTCCGAAAGCGGTGGAGATATAAGCATCCTTCAATCCCCTCTTCATCCTGGAATAGGCGTAAGAGATGGGTGTGTCGTTGAAATCACCGCAGATGATGATTCCATCAGTTTCCTGTGTCGCGATATATCTCTTTACCTTCTCTACCTGGCGGGCTCGCATCCGGTAGGCGTTGCCCAGCCGGCTACGGATGTTACTGGTCACCTGCTCCAGCTTCACCGAGTCGCTGTTCTGGATGAAATCGCTGTATAACTTTTTATCCTCTGCCTTGATGCTGTTCGATTCCAGATGCACGTTTGCCACTGTATACCGCTTGCCGTCGATGTTGATGGTGTATACCGCTGCACCGTTATAGGAGGATTCAAACAGGATCTCTTCTGTCTTTTCAATGGGATGCTTCGAGAAGCATGCCAGCCCGAAGATATGATATTTTCCCGAAGATTCCAAACCGGTGACTGATCGGTAGGGGTATTGATTCAGGATGCGGTTCACATCGCGCTGTGAAAAGATCGATTGCCCGGTCTTGCTCACCAGGTACTCCTGCAGGCAGACAATGTCGGCATCGGTTGCCGCGATATAATCCAGTATGGGGTGCTTCTCTGAACTTTTATCTCTCTCCTCAGGGAACCCTTGCACGTTGTATGTCAGCACTTCGATTGTCCCGTGGGGTTCCTTCACCGGGAAGAGATGCATCGGGAAGAAGGTGGTGACCGGCTTGTGGCATATCACTATCGCCGCCAGCGAGATCATTGCCAGCTTCCACTTTGAGAAGAAGATCCAGAAAACAAGGTAGCCCACGTTTAACAGAAAGATGAGGCCGAACCCCAGCCCGATATAGGAGAAGAGATTGGTCTTTAGTGGTGACACCCTCCAGGAGAGAAAGGAGGTGAATAGCAACAGGATCGCTACCAGGTTGGTGGCGAAAATGATCCACCTGATGTAGTCTCTTGCCGATCGCTTTTTGTTACTTCTTGCTCGCATCGAAAAGCTTCTTTTTTTCTTCTGAAGAGAGGCTGCTGTATCCTGATTGCTTCAGCTTGTCCAGGATCGCGTCGATCACCTCCTGTTCTTCATGCTTTCGCTTGTTGTAATCCCAGTCAGTCTCAGTTCGGCTGTGCTCCACCTTCATCTTTGTCTTTTTGATGCGTGGTTTGAAGAGGCCCACCAGACCATCCAGCAGACGGCTCATCCAGTTGGTGATATCCTTCCCCCTCTTGTACTGCATCGCGAAGAGATAACCGAGCAGCGCTCCGCCGATATGGGCTACATGCCCACCTGGATTTGCAGGGCTGCCCAACGACAGGAAGTCGATCACAAAAGCAAAGATGGCGATGTAGACGATTTTGATTGAACCCAGGAAGAGAAGGTTCATCTGTACCTCGGGACGATAAAAAGCGGCACCCATCACGATGGCCATCACTGCTGCAGAGGCACCAATCATCCATCCCCGATCCATCCCGGTATAGTAGGGAATGGTGTTAAAGGCCACCACGTAAAGCAGAGCCCCCGCCAGTCCCCCCAGCAGGTAGAGGCTTCCCAGGGTGCGTCCGGAGAAATACTGCAGGAAGATCTGCCCGAACCAGTAGAGCCATAGCATGTTGAACAGCAGGTGTAGGAATCCCTCGTGTACGAACATATAGGTGAATATGGTCCAGATACGACTCAGCAATATCGGGACATGAGAGGGTACACCCAGGAAGGTGACCGGATCCACCGTATGGATATTGAATAGTGTGAAGATAACCACAATCACCTTCAGCACCAGATAAACCAGCGTGTTGATGAACAGCAGGCGTGTGATCACGTTGCCGGTTTTATATTTCTGTTTCAGCGTGTCAATAATATCGGCCATACTTCCTGTCTCTTTTTCTCCAGTAGAGAATCATGAATATACCAAATAGCATCCCTCCCAGGTGGGCGAAATGTGCCACGTTATCACCAGAGCGGTTGGCAACACCGAAGATCAGCTCCAGCAATCCGTATCCGATCACAAACCACTTGGCTTTGATCGGGAATGGGAAGGGTATGATGAACAGCTCAGCATTGGGGAAGAGCATGCCAAAAGCGAGCAGGATGCCAAAGACGGCACCGGAGGCACCCACGGTGACACTGTCAACCATGTAGAACATCTCCTGTGGCAGAACCGCTTGCACCCTGATGTAGAGAATCAACAACTGAATAAGCCCTGCGCCGATACCAGTAACCAGATAGTAGGTGAGGAATCGCCTGGGTCCCCACACCTGCTCCAGTGTCCTGCCGAACATGAAGACGGCGAACATGTTGAAGAAGACATGGGAGATGGAGTAGGGGTCATGCAGGAACATATAGGTGACCAGCTGGTAGATCCTGAAATTGTCTGACGCAGGAAAATGAAGCCCGAATTGTCGGGTCAGGTCCATATCTGCCCTGTTGAACAATACAAACTGTGCCAACCATATGATTCCGTTGATGATGATCAGGTTCTTGGTCACCACCGGTAACATTCCAGCAAAACTATTTCTTGAATTATGCATACTTATACCCTACTGTTGAGGCGCAAAATTACGATTATTTCCTGCAATATGCGGTTTTTCGCCACACAATTGGTTTTTTTTTATAAAAAACAAATACTTTTTATCATTTTTCTTGATTTTGTACGTTTTAACGCTTATATTTGGCGCATGGAAATAAGGCTCAGCCTTGACTTATAGTATGTTTAATTAATTTATTTACCATTTCTTATGAACAAATCAGAACTTATTAGCGCTATTGCCGAAAAAGCCGGCCTTAGCAAAGTGGATGCAAAGAAAGCACTCGACGCCACACTTGACACCATCTCAGGTGAAGTAAAAGCTGGTGGTAAAGTAGTATTGGTAGGTTTCGGCACATTCTCAGTGTCTGAAAGAAGCGCCAGAAAAGGGATCAACCCGCGCACAAAGAAAGCCATTAACATTCCTGCAAAGAAAACCGCTAAATTTAAAGCTGGTTCGGAATTGTCTAATCTCTAAGATTTTGGGTCGTAGAACAAAAAAAGGAGCAAATCACCGATTTGTTCCTTTTTTGTATTCCTATTCTGCCAGTGTGGTTACTTGATAAAAGGAAAAACAAATGACAATCGGAAAATAATTGCGAAAGATTGGTCAAAAATAAAATTATTTGTACCTTTGCCCCTCTAAAAAAATGACTCCGTAGCTCAGTTG
>LSQX01352069.1_pt4 | contig 13269 bp, 8 predicted proteins | sample 654561 | NCBI WGS metagenome assembly LSQX01 (sample SAMN04489861, study PRJNA283612) | anaerobic digester metagenome | isolation source: 4 biogas reactors fed with cattle manure at either 37C or 55C with and... | place: Denmark: Kongens Lyngby | collected 2014 | reverse complement strand
CCTTTATTTTGTGGGCAAAATGCTATTTGATGAGTTTCAGCGCTTTTGCGATTTCAAGAAGCGGAACAGATACCAAGGACAGAGCGATACCGATCAGATAGGCCCCGGCAGGCATAAGGATCAATTCGAAAGCAACCGACAGTGGCGTAAACAAAACGATGACCATCAGCAGCGACGAAGTTATGGCCGCAATGTTTAAATTCCGGTTGGAAAACGGACCGATTGCAAACAATGAGCGGTAAGACCGCATATTGAAAGACTGCACAATCTGCGAAAAAGCAAGAACCATAAATGCCATTGTTCTTCCGCCCGCCTCGCCGGCCATTTGTTCACCAATTTTAAAGGCAATCAGTGTCACTATGGCAAACAGGAAGCCGTACATCCCAATGCGCAGCCCCGTTCCGTGCGCGAATATTCCCTCGTTTTTCGGCCTCGGTTTTTGGTCCATTACGCCCTTCTCAACAGTTTCCATGCCCAGCGCAATCGCCGGCAGCGAGTCCGTCACCAGATTGATCCAAAGCAGCTGCATTGAAATGAGCGGCGATTTCCGCCATAATATCATCGCAAAGAAAACCGTCAGAATTTCTCCGAAATTCGTTCCAAGCAGGTAGCCGATGACTTTTTTAATGTTGGCGTATATCCCGCGTCCTTCTTTGACCGCTTCCACAATCGTAGCAAAGTTGTCGTCGGTCAATGTCATGTCAGCAGCGCCCTTAGCCACATCGGTTCCGGTGATTCCCATTGCGCATCCGATATCCGCTGCCTTAAGCGCTGGCGCGTCGTTCACACCGTCTCCTGTCATTGATACGATCTCGCCCTGACGCTGCCATGCGCGTACGATCCTGATTTTGTTCTCGGGTGACACTCTGGCGTAAACTGCGATATCCCGGACCCTTCCGTCAAACTCTTCATCATCCATTGCGTCCAGCTCAGCGCCGGTAATCGCAATGCCTCCCTCCTGAAGTATGCCAATCTCCTTTGCTATCGCAGAGGCTGTGGCCACATGGTCGCCTGTGATCATCACCGGAATAATACCTGCTTTGCGGCATACAGCCACAGCATCTTGCGCTTCGGGGCGCGGCGGGTCGATCATTCCGACAATTCCGACGAAGGTCAGACCTGACTCCAGTTCCTCCGGCGACAGCTTTGCGGGGATATGGTCTATTTCTTTGTAGGCAATGGCGAGAACGCGAAGGGCATTGCTCGCCATCCGGTTGTTGATTTCATCTGCGGCAGAAATATTTCCATGGATGCACCTTGAAGATAGCACATCAAACGCACCCTTTACGATAACAACGGTTCTGCTTTCGATCTTGTTGATCGTGGTCATCAGCTTCCGTTCCGAATCAAAAGGTAAAACGCCAAGCCGCGGATATGCTTCGCTTATTTGTTCTTTTATAATCTTGTTCCTGTACGCTGCATAGACAATCGATGTTTCCGTCGGATCGCCTAGGTGTTCAACGCCGGCGTCCGTTTCGGTGATCGTGCCGTCAGAACATAATGTGCCGAATGTTAACAGTTTTTTTACCTGCTCCGAGTTTTCGTCGCCAATGTCTTCAGGCTCCTTAGCGCCGTCCACATAAGCCTTGACCAAAGTCATGCGGTTTTGCGTCAGTGTTCCTGTTTTATCAGAGCATATAACGGAAGCGCCGCCCAGTGTTTCCACGGCGGGCAGTCTTCTGATGATCGCATTGCGTTTCACCATTCTTTGTACACCGATGGAAAGCACGATCGTCACGATGGCCGGCAGACCCTCGGGAATCGCAGAAACAGCCAGAGATACGGAAATCATGAAAATCTCAAGGATTGGAATATTGTCAATGATCCCGATCACAAAAACAACCACGCAGGCCAAAAGAGCGATGAGGCCGAGGCTTTTTCCAAGCTTGGCGAGTTTTTTCTGCAACGGTGTCGCGGTGTCGCCTGCATTTTCAAGCAATCCGGCAATCTTGCCCATCTCGGTATTCATACCGGTTGCGGTAACGACTGCCAAAGCCGATCCGTAGGTGATGCTGCAGCCGGAAAAGACCATATTCGTCCGATCCCCGAGCGGCGCTTTCTCATCAACCTGTGCTTCGCTGTCTTTTTCGGAAGGAACGGATTCGCCGGTCAAGGAAGACTCTTCCGACTTCAAGCTCGCCGAGCTGATCAAACGGGCGTCCGCGGGCACAAAATCTCCGGCAACCAACCGGATGATGTCGCCCGGTACCAGTTCAGCGGAATCGATCATCTCTTCTTTTCCGTCCCTGATTACTCTTGCGCGCAATGCGGACATCTTTTTTAGGGCTTCCAGCGCCCTTTCCGCTTTGTTTTCCTGCAGTACGCCCATGATGGCGTTGAGGACGACAATCAGCAAAATCAAGATAGGCTCAAAGAATTCCCTGAGCTCTCCCTGCGTGCAGGCAATAATAAATGAAACAGCAGCCGCTGCTATCAAAATCAGGATCATGACATCCTTAAATTGATCAAAAAAGTGCTGCAAAAGCGTCTTCCTCTTTTTTTCGCGCAGCCGATTCTCCCCGTATTCCGCTTTCCTGTCAATAACTTGAGATGCCGTCAGTCCCCTTTCGCTGTCTGCCTGAAGCTTTGTCATCAGGTTATCAAGTTTTTCATAATGGGAATCCATGAAACCAACTCCTGTCCGGTGTTACTATTTAAAATTATATGTGAATTTTTATTTTTTAACAAAATATCAGAATGCGGCAGTTCGGGCCCGTTTTTCAATTAACGTCAAAAAAGCAAGACGTCTATTGCACGGAAACCCAGCAATAAAAGTCTTGCTTTTAAACAACAGCGGACCGTTCGGTCGTATTGACGCAGATTGTATCGGTTTACCTGAACACTCGGCGTTCACGGCAATCCGCAAGCTACTCCCTTTTATCTCATATTCAGTTTATCCATAATTACCATACAACCAATCATTTGTCAAGCCTATCCTTCTGTCAGCTGAGACACCTTTTCAAACTGACTGTTATACAACTGTGCATAGAATCCGTTTTGAGCCATAAGCACGTCGTGTGTTCCCTGCTCGACAATATCGCCGTCTTTCATGCATAAGATCAGATCGGCGTTTCTGATAGTAGAGAGACGATGGGCAATGATAAAGCTCGTTCTGCCCTTCAGCAGATTATCCATCGCGCGTTGAATGAGTATTTCTGTCCTGGTATCGACCGAGCTTGTCGCCTCATCCAAAATCAGAATCTTCGTGTTGGCAAGGATGGCCCTTGCAATCGTCAAAAGCTGCTTTTGACCCTGGGAGACGTTTGTAGATTCTTCGTTCAGCACCATCTGGTAGCTGCCGGGCAGGGTTCTAACAAAGTGATCTACCTGCGCGGCCTTCGCCGCGGCTATGACTTCCTCATCACTGGCAGACAGATTTCCATAACGAATGTTTTCCATAATCGTTCCGTTGTACAGCCAGGTATCCTGCAGGACCATTCCGAACTGTGTTCTGAGGTCTGCGCGGGCATAATCTGCGATGTTGCGCTCGTCAAGATAAATTGCGCCGTCCTGAAGGTCATGGAAACGCATGAGCAGCTTGACCATTGTGGTTTTTCCGGCACCCGTCGGACCGACAATCGCTATTTTCTGACCGGCCGATACAGTCGCGGAAAAATCCTTTATGACCGGCTGATCTTCGTAATATGAAAACTTGACATGCTCAAACCGGACATCGCCCCTGACGTCGGTTTCAGACATCTTATACTTCACATCGCCGTCGGTTTCTTCATCAAAGGCCAGAAACTCAAAAATACGTTCTGCCGCAGCCGCCATAGACTGCATCTGGGTTGATAAATTGGCAATTTGTGTTATCGGCTGCGTAAAAGCCCGGATGTATTGAATAAAGGCTTGAATTCCGCCAATGGTCATTGAGCCTATAGAAGTCAGATAAGCGCCCATAATGCATATGACAACATAACCCAGGTTCCCGATCAAAGACATGATCGGCATCATCAGTCCTGTCAGGAACTGGGCACGCCAACCGGAGTTGTATAATCTATCGTTTTCGACATCGAAGGCTTCAAGCGCTCTTTCTTCTCCGTTGAACGCCTTAATCACGACATGGCCTCCGTAAACCTCCTCGACATGACCGTTAACCGTACCCAGATATTTTTGTTGATTTTTAAAATGCTTCTGTGAAAAACGCACAACCAGCATGGTAAAACCCACGCTGAACGGAATCATACAAAGCGCTATAAGCGTCAGCTGCCAGCTGATCGTTAACATCATAATCAAAACGCCGATGAGTGTAGTGATCGTCTGTATTGATTGTGAGATCGCATTGTTCAGGCTCATTGTGACGGTGTCAACATCGTTCGTAATCCTGGATAGGACCTCGCCATGCGTCATCGTCTGAAAGAAACTGATCGGCAGTTTGTTGATCTTAGCCATCATGGTATTGCGAAGATTGTACTCTATATTTGTAGAGATGTTCGCCATCGTGAATCCCTGCAGATAGGAAAACAGCATGCTGATCACATACAAACCGAGCAGAATCAACATAATCATGCCGATATACTCAAAATCAATGCCCCCCGATCCGCCGGAGGTCATGATCATGACGCCCTTTGCCAGCTCGTTAGTGATCTCTCCGAAGATTCTCGGGCTCACAATGGCAAATACCGTCGCGGCGGCGGAACAGAACGCAACCAGAAGAATCCGCCATTTAAATGGTGACAGGAATTTCAACAGCCTTTTTATGGTTCTCTTAAAATCCTTCGGTTTTTCCCCGCCCATCATGATCGGTCCGCCCCTACCCGGAGGACGGCCCATCGGGCGCCTGCGCGAACCCCCCGGGCCCGTTTGGCTTCTTGTTGATGAATTCATCGGTTTTTCATTCATGCCAGTTCCTCCTTTGAAAGCTGGCTTTCAGCTATCTCACGATATTCCTTGCAGCTGATAAGCAGTTCGGAGTGCGTGCCTTTTCCGACGATTCTGCCGGCATCCAGAACAATGATCTGGTCGGCATTCATGATTGTGCTCACGCGCTGTGCCACAATGAAAACCGTTGCGTCGGAAGTATATGTACGCAGTGCTTTTCGAAGAGCTGCGTCCGTTTTAAAATCCAGCGCAGAAAAACTATCGTCAAATATATAAATCGAGGGATCCCTGATAAGAGCTCTGGCTATCGATAGCCTTTGTTTTTGTCCGCCCGAGACATTGTCGCCGCCCTGCGCAATTTCGCTATCAAGACCTTCTTTCTGGTTAAACACAAAATCTTCGGCCTGAGCAACCTGAATCGCTCTCAAATATTCTTCAGGTGTTGCGTCCTCTTTACCAAAACTCAGGTTTGAACCGATATCTCCGCTGAAAAGCACACCCTTCTGGGGCACATAGCCCAGATTTGCTCTGAGCTCCGCCTGAGTCAAGTCACGGATATCGATGCCGTCTATTTCGATAACGCCTTCGGTAACATCGTAAAACCGTGGGATCAGGTTAATCAAAGTTGATTTACCGGAGCCGGTGGAGCCGATGAAGGCGGTGGTCTGGCCCGGCACTGCGGTAAAGGAGATGTCTGTCAGTACGCAGTCCTCGGCGTCATGGTACTTGAATGATACGTTTTTAAACACCACTTTGCCTTTTGACTTGCCGTTGAGGGTCTTTACCTTCTCTTTGTCTTTAATCTGGGGATCTGTATCAAGCACTTCTTTGATACGGCCTGCAGAGACCAATGCACGCGGGATCATGATAAACATCATCGATATCATCAAAAACGTCATGATGATCTGTGTGGCATATTGTAGAAAGGCCAGCATGTCTCCGATTTGAAGCTTGGAAATGGCTACCTGATGGCCTCCGATCCAGACAATCAAAAGCGTCGTACATCCCATCAGAAAGTTCAGGGTCGGCTGCATTACCGCCATTGTTCTTTGAACGAATCTATGTGTATTTCTAATTTTACGGTTGGCTTCTTCAAAACGGCCGGCCTCTTTTTCCTCATTTCCGAAAGCCCGGATCACCATCATACCGGAAAGATTTTCTCTGGCCACCAGGTTGAGCTTGTCGATCAGCTTCTGCATCATTTTAAACTTCGGAACAACCATGGAAAACATTATAATCTGCAGTATCAAAAGCAACACAACGGCAACCGCGATAATCCAGCTCATCGACAGACTCTTGTTGACTGCCATGATAACGCCTCCGATACCCATGATCGGGGCCGAGCACATCATCCTGATGGACATCATCGAAAACATCTGGACCTGCTGAACATCGTTCGTGCTTCTCGTTATCAAAGAAGCCGTCGAAAACTTGTCAAACTCCGTCGGCGAAAACGAGCCGACTTTTTTAAATATGTCGTGCCTTAATTTCCTACCGATTCCCATCGATACCTTCGAACTCAAAAATCCGATTATGATCGCAGCCACCACGCTGACAAGTGAGATCAGCAGCATAATAAAACCGATAGAAAGGATCGAATTGAGTTGAATTTTGCTTAAATTCGCACCAAGCTCTTTATAAAACAGTCTGGTAAATGTTACCCCCACTTCTGTTTGAAAAAGTGCTCTTTGTGCTCCGGCTTCTTCGATCGCATTTGCAGCGGCTTGTTGATCTATGTTTTCAAGTAACACATAAAGCGCGGTAACATCCATTTTGCTGATGTCCATATCCGCGGGTTTGGGTCCATCGTTTTCCGAAATATCGTCCGGTACAGTGCCGCCTTGTGCGCCAAATTGCGCTTTCATGTATTCGCTGAGCGCATATACCGCTTTTCCGTAAACGGCCGCCAATACGGCCGATTCTTTTTCATCCTGTGTGCGTGTGAAAGCGGAAATGCCTTCCAATCCGGGATATTTCTCAAGCAGTGTTTCACCGGAACCCGGTTTATACTGAGTATAGCCGCTTTCAAAAATGTTCCGGTCGTCCTGCGTCATAAACGATGTAACAAGTCTTAACGCATCCGCGCTCATAACCTCCGGCACATCGTCTTCTATTCCGTTCCGCATGATCCCGGTATTGACAATTTCGCTCATGTAGTTCGGAAGCGCCAGTTCGGTTAAGTTCTGGACAAAGAGCAACAGTATCGCAATGAATATCATCACCGCGAAGGGTTTCATGTATTTCAATACAAGCTTCAAAGCCGCAGACCCCCATTTTCTACAAACTCATCGTTAAGAGAGGCGCCGAAGCAGAGATCCGGATCTAAGCATTTTGCCTGACCGGTATTCATCTCAAGTTAACTCCTTTTTGGCGCTAATCAGATCGTAACCCTTTTTAAACGCAATCTGATTAATTTCCGCCATCCTCGGCGGAACCGACTGCGCAATCAGAGCATCCCAATTGATATCCTGCAGTTCAAGCAGTTTAACAAGGGCGCCAAGCAGGCATATATTCTGAACTTTGATATTTCCGAGTTCCTCCGCAATCCGGCTCGCCGGTACGACGGAAACATGTTCAACACATTTTGATAGTATTTCATCGGCGTCATGCGGATATTCCGCCTGGCCGATCAGTACGGGCATCGAATAGATTTCTCTTTCATCCATCACAATGGAGCCGCCTTTTTTTAAAAACGGCAGCGCGCGCAATGCCTCCGCTTTTTCAAACGCCACGATGATATCCGCTTCAGCTTCGCCAATATTCGGTGCGTAAATCTTCGTGCCGTATTTCAGCTGCGTATTTACTGTCCCGCCGCGCTGGCTCATTCCGTGAATTTCGCTCATTTTTACATCGTAGCCCATATGAACAAGCGCTTCAGACAGAATCTTGGTTGTCAGTATTGTGCCCTGTCCTCCGACGCCTGTAAAAAGAAGATTCATTATTACCTATCCCCCATATTTTAAGTAACAGCCTGAAAACCGGAGCTTTCAGATGCCTGCTTTCGAGATCGCATCAAATTTACACATTTGCATGCAGAGTCCGCAGGCTGTGCAGCTTGCCTCATCGGTAATATTGGCCTTTTTTCCCTCAAATGCCATGGCGGGACAAGCAATTTTCATACATGCCTTGCATCCGACGCATTTATCCGGATCGACTGTACAATGCGCCCCCTTGTTTGCCTTAATGACCTCTTTGAGAAGCGCGCAGGGCCGTTTGGTCACGATCACAAACGGACCATCCGTTTCGAGTGCCTGATCGATCGCCTCACCCATTGCTTTTTGATCGATCGGGTCAACTATCTTAACACATGTCTGATCAATGCCCGTGGAATAAATCATCTGCAGGATATCGATGGCAGGTACCTCATATCCCATAAGGTTTTTCTGAGTACCGGCATTCTCCTGATGCCCGGTCATCGCCGTTATGCTGTTGTCCAATACACACAGGCATACATTGGCACCTAAATGGATAGCATCGACCATACTGTTGAAGCCGGAGTGGAAAAACGTTGAGTCACCAAGAATGCCAAACACTTTTCTTGTATCATTTTGCATTTCCAGCGCTTTGGACAATCCGATCGGAATCGAAAATCCCGATCCCATGCAAATGGCTATGTCAAAACCGTTATACGGTGCGTTGACGCCCAGCGAATAACAACCGATATCCCCGACAGCCAGGATCTTATCTTTGCGTTTTCCCATTGCGTGGTAAAAACCTCTGTGCGGACAACCGGCACACAAAACCGGTGGACGAGGCGGTGCGGTCTTGTCCGTCGCATATCCTTCTCCGGCTGCTTGAAGACCGAAGGCTATCCTGACCTTTTGAGCATTTAGCTCCCCTTGAGAGCCCAGCAGCTGTTTTCCGACGCAGTCAATACCGAGCGCTTTGACCGCTTCTTCTAAGTATCCCTCACCTTCTTCAATAACGTAGATTTTCTTCATTTTCTGCGCAAATTCAATAATCAACCGATCAGACAGCGGATAGGTTATCCCCAGTTTCAAATAAGACGCGCTGTCTCCGAAGGCCTCCTTCGCATGCATATAGGATATGCCTGAGGTAATGATCCCGATTGATGTATCGTTAATCTCCGTCTTATTTATATCGGATGAATACGAATACGCTTTTAGTGCTTCCAGATTAGCTTCCACTGCAATGTGCCGTTTCCTTGCGTTCACGGGCAGCATCGCATATTTTTGCGGGTCCGATACATAGGTTTTCGCCTGTATGTTCTCCCGCTGATCTAATTGAACAATACTTTTTGAATGGCATACTCTTGTCGTCATCCGGATCATCATGATCAGATCGAATCTCTCGCTTAATTCAAAGGCTGCTTTGGTGAAATCCTTGCATTCCTGTGAATCGGAAGGTTCAAGCATGCCAATTTTAGCATGGGGGGCATAAAGCCTGTTGTCCTGTTCATTCTGGGAACTATGGCAGCCCGGATCGTCCGCCGAAACAATCACCAGCCCGCCGTTCACGCCCGTATATGCCGCCGAAAAAATAGGATCGCTCGCCACGTTCATACCAACATGCTTCATCGCGGCAAGCGCTCTCATTCCGCCAATTGACGCCCCGATTGCTATTTCGGTGGCGATTTTCTCATTATTCGCCCAAGTGCAATAGATATCATCTTTATATGTTGTAATATTTTCAAGAATCTCCGTGCTCGGTGTGCCTGGATATGCTGCGGCTACAGAAACCCCCGCCTCCCATGCTGCCCTTGCAACGGCTTCGTCGCCGCTCAAGATCGCTTTTTGCATAAACTGCTCCTTACTTAGCCAGCTATCAGTTAGCCGATTAACAAATATATTTTATTTTATCATAACATGAATCAAAATACAAACAGAAAAATAAAAAGTTAATCCGGGTAAATTATTATTTTCGAAATTGACACATGTTCATTTCATTTAGCATGACTTTTTCTATTTTACAAAAAACACTCCGAAGAAGCAAGTCTCCGGAGTGTTTTCGTTAAAAAAATGTCAGGGTAATAACGGTAATATGGTAATGACGGCTGTTCTGTTCACAAATAAGTGTGTTATTATCTGCTGTTATCTGAACAAAGAGAGCAGAACACCCGCTGCGACGGCGGAACCGATTACTCCGGCTACATTGGGACCCATGGCATGCATCAGAAGGTAATTCCCGGGTTTTGCTTTTTGCCCCACAACCTGAGATACTCTGGCTGCCATCGGCACTGCCGATACGCCGGCTGAACCGATAAGCGGATTGATCTTATCTTTCATGAACAAATTCATAAACTTAGCAAGCAAAACGCCGCTTGCGGTACCAAATGCGAAGGCCAGTACGCCGAGCACCAGGATTTCAATCGTTTCGACCGTCAAAAACTTCTCCGCAACAGCCGACGCGCCCACAGAAAGGCCGAGAAATATCGTAACCGTATTGATCAGTGCGTTCTGGGCGGTATCCGAGAGCCTGTCGGTAAGCCCTGTTTCTTTGAACAGATTACCCAGCATAAGCATCCCGACAAGCGGAAGCGCGTCGGGCAAAATGACCGAAACGATAATCGTCACGACAATCGGGAACAGGATCTTTTCTCTTTTTGATACTTGCCGAAGTTGCTTCATCTCTATCCTGCGTTCATTTTTGGTCGTTAGGAGCTTCATGATCGGCGGTTGTATGACCGGAACAAGCGCCATATAGGAATAAGCTGCGATTGCAATCGCACCAAGGCGGTGAGGCGCCATCAAGGTCGTAACAAGGATTGCGGTCGGCCCGTCCGCTCCGCCGATAATGCCAATTGAGCCGGCTTCCTGAGCAGTGAATCCAAGTAAAATCGCACCGATAAATGTAATGAATATGCCAAGCTGAGCTGCCGCACCAAGTAAAAGAGATTTCGGATTAGCGATCAGCGGACCAAAATCAGTCATTGCGCCGATGCCCATGAATATCAACGGCGGAAGGATTCCCCATCTGTTGAGCATGTAGAAATAGTACAGCAATCCACCCTCGTCAAATATCGTTGAGCCGAAGATATTTGACAGCAGCATGCCCATTGCGATCGGTATCAACAGCAAGGGCTCAAATTTTCTTCTGATTGCCAGGTATAAAAGTACGCAGGCTATACCCATCATGACAAGACTGCGCCAGTCAAACTGCGCTATGCCCGTACTTGCCAAAAAGCGCTCTATCGCATTGAGCACGTTTTTATCCCCCTTATATGATCAGCTCTTCATTATATAACCGTCCGCAAAGCGATGTTTCCATATCGCACCGCTATGCGGATCAGGCATAACAATGTCGTCACGGTACAGGTAACTATACGGTTCTTCGACTAAATTGAAAAACCGTATTATGCCATGTGAACGCACGCAACTGTGGACGCTCTTGCGCCCGAGCTCTTTAAAATTTAACGTAATACAAATCTCATTTATATTAATGATTTGTAATAACGATAAGGGTGTCCCCGGTTTCGACAGATTCACCGACAGTAACAGGAATCCGGGATATAACGCCGCCCTTAGGCGCCATGATTTCGTTTTCCATTTTCATAGCTTCCAGGATGCACAGGACATCCCCTTTCTTAACGGACTGGCCAACAGATACCAGTACATCAAGAATTGTTCCCGGCATCGGAGCGGTTATCGCTTCACCGGAAACTGCTGCAGCCGGTGCCGGTGCAGGAGCAGCCTTTGGTGCTTCCTGTTTTACAGGGGCCGGTGCAGGGGCCGGATTTTTGGCGGCCGGTGCACTTTGGACTGCTGCAGGGGCTGGTGACGCTACAGAATGAGCCGCTTCCTCAACTTCAACCTCGTATGAAATACCATTGACTTTTATTGTATATTTTTTCATTTGATTGACCTCCATCAATTAATAAACTGTCATCAGCAGATCGAGCGCACTGATCAGGCGCGGACGCGTGGCAGACGGTAGAATCACTTCATCAACATGCCCCAGTGAAGCGGCGACATAAGGATTTGCTATCTCTTCATCATATCGTGCAACAAATTCGGCGCGTTCGTTTATCGGGTTTTTCGACGCAGCCATTTCCTTGCGATAAATAATATGGGCGGCCGTGTCAGGATTGACAACAGCTACGGAAGCAGTCGGCCAGGCATAAACCAAATCCGACCCGCTCGATTTCGCACTGAGTGTCAGATAGGCTGTACCGATCGCCTTGCCCACAATGACGCTGATACGCGGAACAGTCATCTGGGAAAGCGCACGCATCAGTCCGGCTGCATCCTGGACAAGTCCTTGCTGCTCTGCCTCAAGGCTGATGATGTAACCTTCTGAATCAACCCAGGTGATCAATGGAATATTGAGTCGTTCACACACAGCTGCGAAACGGATCGCTTTCTGTGTCATGTATTTGTCCATCCGCACCGACCGGTTGGCCAGCAGACCGACTGTATGGCCGCCTAATCGGGCAAACCCTGTTATCAGGCCGGACGCAAATCCTGAAGACAATTCGAAGAAACTATCCTGATCAACCACTGCCTGAAGAATATCAAGCATGTCATACCCTTCATCTATTGCTGAAGCGAGTTCATCCAGATTCACGTCAGTCCGGTTCGGATCGTCTTCCGGATCAGGAACCTCAAGAAAACCGACACAGCTGTCCGGAATATAGTTCATGAGCTGACGGATTTTCTGAATCAGAGCGTTATCATCGGCAGCTGTCAGCATGGCCAACCCTGTTTTTTCCGCATGTACAGCAGCCCCGCCGATTTCTTTGATATCAAGTGTCTTGCCTTCCGTGGCTGAGACAACCATCGGACCATTCATGAATACGCCGGCTTTCTCTGTCATAAGAACAAAATCACTGTTGGCAGCTGCGAAAGCAGCACCGCCGGCGTTCGGTCCAAACACAGCCGCTATCAGCGGAATCTGTCCGGATGCATCATTGATGGATGCCAGCAGAGATCCAAGACCTTCCAGACCGAGTATTCCCTCTTCGATTCTGACGCCGCCGGTCTCATATAATCCGATGAATGGAACCTGAGCATCAACCGCCATCTGAATGGCCTTGCTGATTTTTTCGGCATGCATCTGTCCGATTGATCCGCCATAGACAGTTGGATCCTGCGCTGCAACATAGACAAGTCTACCCTCTAACGTTCCATAGCCGGTTACTACGCCGTCTCCAGGGACTTTAGGGCGCTCAGCGCCAAAAGTCAGGCCGCGTGCCGTGACCAGCGAGTCCAGCTCAACAAAACTCTCCGAATCCAATAACTGCCCGATGCGACTCCGACACATGTCGGTCTCGGCTCGGGCAGCTTCCAGAGAGGCTCGCTTGTCGACGTACCCGGTCATTTTTTCTCGAGATCCCATGTAATTCACCTCATTAATTTGTTCAAATTTTCTACTGTTTGTCTGGCGGTTTATATAAAACCGAATAAACCACCAGATATGATTATAATTTAAGCTGTGCAATAGATCAACCGGGACCGACTTCTTTTTCTTTCTCCTGTCCTGATTGGTCGG
>LSQX01142673.1_pt1 | contig 13270 bp, 9 predicted proteins | sample 654561 | NCBI WGS metagenome assembly LSQX01 (sample SAMN04489861, study PRJNA283612) | anaerobic digester metagenome | isolation source: 4 biogas reactors fed with cattle manure at either 37C or 55C with and... | place: Denmark: Kongens Lyngby | collected 2014 | reverse complement strand
AGTGTACCAGTTCCGGGTGAATGCAGTCTGGCCCATCGTGGCGTACTGTTTTTGGATGAGGTGACGGAGATGGGCACGCGGGCCTTGGATGCCCTGCGCGAGCCCTTGGAATCAGGGCAAATCGAACTGGCCAGGGCGGGTTGGAAGGTCAGCCTGCCTGCTGAATTTCTGCTGGTGGCTGCCTGCAATCCCTGCCGTTGCGGGATGCTGCTGGAAGCGGGTGACCGCTGCCGATGTCCCGACGGTGCCGTCAGACGACACCTTTCCCGCATCAGCGGTCCGCTCATGGATCGTTTCGATCTGATTGTTCCCTTAACCCGGGTTAAGTCGGATTCCCTGCTTGGATCGGACAAGGACCCTGAGCGGCAATTGACCTGGGATGCGTTGAGGACGAAGGTTCAGACGGCTTGGGAGATGCAGAAGTCCAGGGCAAAATCCGGAAATCTTTTTCACAACGGCCGGATCAGAACCTCAGAATCCGGTATTCCTTCCGGCGTAGACCGGGAGCTGATGCGGTTTGTGACCCGGATGGCCGACCGGTCAAGCCTGTCAGCCCGTTCCTTTTATTCCATGCTGGGTCTTGCCAGGACCATCGCCGACCTGGATCAAAGAGAAGTCGTACGAAAGGAAGATCTGGCCGAAGCCTTCCATTACAAAGTGGCATTGCCCTGGCCGGAATCGGAGGAGGGGAGATGAACAAGCTGCGTGAGGCCATCGCCTTTGTTGAGGCTTGCAACAGCCTGAGAATCAATAATGGTGACCGCGCCGGCCTGATCAGGGAGGCAGGCAGTCTCGGGCAGGTGCTGTCCTGTTTGGTAAGACATCCTGACCGGCATCCGGGTCTTTTATCCAGACTGAAAGAGGAATCCGAACGGCAGTGTTCCCTTGCTTATCCGGCCCACTGGCAAGCCATCGTTCTGGATGAGCCGGCTTATCCCAAGCGGCTTTATCACATGTCCATGCCCCCGGCGGTCCTTTTTGTCAGCGGCCGGGATCCCACCCTCGCCGACAGTGCCTTTGTGGTGGCCGTGATCGGATCCCGCAAACCCTCTGTCTATGGAGTCGAAGTGACAAAACGCTTGACCGCCGACCTGGCCGGAAGAGAGATTCCAGTCGTGTCAGGCGGAGCCCGGGGGATCGACGCGCTGGCGCACCGGACCGCCATCAGCTGTGGCGCACCCACCCTGGCGGTCCTCGGCAATGGCCTGGGAGTAACTTATCCGCCGGAACACCGGTTGCTATACAAAAAAATCACTGAGTGCGGCCTCCTGCTGACGGAGTTTCCGCCAGGCATGGCGCCCCGGCGATCCCATTTCCCGGCTCGAAACAGAATCATCGCGGGTCTGGCCGACGCGGTCCTGGTCACGGAGGCCTCCGGCTCCAGCGGTACGCTGATCACCGCAGGTTTTGCGGGTGATTACGGGCGCGATGTGTTGGCGGTGCCCGGCTCCATCCTGTCCGGCTCCAGCCGCAGTTGCCACAGGCTGATCAGGGATGGAGCCATCCTGGTCGAAACCATCGATGATATTCCCGGAATTCCCGCGGCTTCCGGTGGATCTGTCGATGATTTGAAAGAGAAACCGGCTGGCGCAACAGGCCTCGACAGACAAGATCAGCTGGTTCTGGAACTCCTGGCAGCCAGCCCCCGAACCCTGGCGGATCTGGTCGAAACATCGGGCTTGAAACGGGACCGGTTGATCTACCGGCTGGCTCTTTTAACGGAAAGAAATTTGATCCGGGTTGATCGGGGCCTCTACACCCTGACCCGGCTCGCTTAAGCTGTTTTTTTGACAGAAGCCTCATTCTCCTATATATAATGGTAAGAATTCGGAAGTTAGGAAATGAGGATATATGACGAAAACATTGGTTGTGGTCGAATCGCCAGCCAAAGCTAAAACGATTGCCAGGTATCTGGGCAAAGAATACGATGTCCGGGCCTCGGTCGGTCACATCAGGGATCTGCCGGCTTCGACCATCGGTGTGGACGTCAATAAGGGCTTTAAACCCATGTACCTCACCTTGCCGGGCAAGGACAAGATCGTCAGGGAGTTGAAAAATGCCTCCCAGCATGCGGACCGGATTTTGCTGGCGACTGACCCGGATCGGGAAGGAGAGGCCATCGCCTGGCATCTGGCGCATCTTTTGGATGTGGACGCCAAGCTCCCCAACCGGATTGTCTTCAATGAGATTACGGACAAGGCGGTCGGCCGGGCAGTCAATGAGCCGCGCCCCATCAATGAGAACCTGGTGAACGCCCAGCAGTCACGCCGGATTCTGGATCGGTTGGTAGGTTACGAACTGAGTCCTTTCCTCTGGCAGAAGATCCGAAAGGGCCTTTCGGCCGGCCGGGTCCAGTCGGTCGCTACCCGCCTGATTGTCCTTCGCGAGCGTGAGATCGACGCCTTTGTACCTCAGGAATATTGGAAAATCAGCGCCCTGCTCGCAAAAACCAAAACAGAGACGCCCTTCGCCGCCCTTTACCACGGCCGCAAAAAGAGCGGTCGGGTCTCCCGGGTCACCATCCGTTCCAAGGAAGAACTGGATCAACTGATGGAGACGCTCAAGGACAGTGACTACCTGGTAGATGAGGTGAAAAAAGGCAAGCGCAAGCGTCGGCCTTACGCCCCCTTTACGACAAGCACCTTACAGCAGAGCGCGTCGCGAGCCATGGGATTCACGGCCAAGCGAACCATGATGGCGGCTCAGAATCTTTACGAGGGCATCGTGCTCGGAGAGCTGGGGCAGACAGCCCTGGTGACCTACATCCGTACCGACTCGGTCCGGGTGTCGGCTGACGCCGTTCAGGCGGCGCGTACCTTGATCGGGCAGACCTATGGCGAGCAGTACCTGCCTGCCAAAGCGCCTTTTTACCGCAATAAGAATAAATCCCAGGACGCGCACGAGGCCATCCGTCCCTCTCATTTCGACCTGCCTCCCGCACGCGTCAAGGGCTATCTGTCCGGTGATCAGTACCGGATCTATGAAATGATCTGGAACCGTTTTCTGGCTTCACAGATGGAGGCCGCGGTCTACGACAAGGTTTCGGTTGATATCCTGGCGGGGGACCAGCTCTTCCGTGCCCAGGGGGAAACCCTCATTTTCCCCGGTTGGCTGACGCTTTACGGTCAGGGCAAGGACAGCCAGGAGACGGATCCGCCCGCCAAATCGAAGCCGGAGGATGAGCCGGAACTGGTGGATCTGCCGGCCCTGGAGGCCGGTGACCGGCTGGTACTCCACCGGATCGATCCGGAACAAAAATTCACTCAGCCACCTCCCCGCTACACGGAAGCCTCCCTGATCAAGGAGATGGAAGAGCTGGGGATCGGGAGACCCTCCACTTACGCGCCCACCCTGTCGACCCTCTTTGACCGGCTCTATGTGGAAAGAGAAGGGCGGACCCTCAAACCGACCGATCTTGGAAAGACGGTCACGGAGATGCTGGAGGCGCACTTTCGAAATATTGTGGATACCGATTTCACCGCCCGGATGGAAGATGAGCTGGACGGGGTCGAGTCCGGGGAGCGGGATTGGGTTGAACTCTTAAGTGACTTTTACGGACCCTTCCATCAGGATGTTCTGCAAGCAATGAAGACCGCGGAAAAGGTGGTCTTTGAGGATCAGCCGACCGGCAAAAAATGTCCTGAATGCGGTGAGGGGGACCTGGTGATCCGTGAAGGCAGATATGGCAAGTTTATCGCCTGTTCACGCTATCCGGATTGCAAATATACGGAGACCATCTCCGAACCGACGGCTTCCCATTGTCCCAAGTGTGGTTCGCCGGTCCGGGGTCGAAAGATCCGGCGGGGCAACATGCTCTATTTCTGCGACAAGACCAAGGATCCCGACTGCGATTTTACCAGCTTCGATCTGCCCATCGACGGCAAGTCGTGTGAAACCTGTGGCAGCTATATGGTCCAGAAACGTTTCCGCGGGCGGACATATGAGCGTTGTTCCAATAAGGACTGCCCCTCCTTGAAGAAAACAGCTAAAAAGAAAAAAGAATAATGTCGGCCAGATCCAGCCAACTCGTGATTGTCGGCGCAGGTCTCGCCGGCTCTGAAGCGGCGCTTACGGCGGCCCGTCTGGGCGCGCAGGTCAAGCTTGTGGATATGAAACCGGCGGAATTGACCCCGGCCCATAACATGCCCCTGTTCGCGGAACTGGTCTGCAGTAATTCGCTGAAGTCGAATCGCCCCGAAACAGCCCAGGGACTCTTGAAAAGAGAACTTCGTAGCTTGGGATCCAAGCTGATCCGAATAGCGGACCAGACCGCTGTAGCTGCGGGCGGTTCTCTGTCCGTGGATCGGGATGCCTTTGCCGGCAAGGTGACGGCTGCGATCCGGGAACACCCCTCCATTCAAGTGCTGGAAGAAAGAGTTGATTCTCTCGACTCTCTCCTGGCAGATGCTGATCCGGTTCTGATCGCGACGGGTCCGCTCACCGCCGGCGGCCTTTATGACTCAATCCAACAGCTGACAGGCAGCCAGGGGCTTCACTTTTACGATGCGGTCGCTCCAATCGTGGACGCGCAGTCCATCGATTATGATCAGGCCTTCTACGCGTCCCGTTATGATAAGGGAGGTGCCGATTATCTGAATTGTCCCTTATCCGAAGAAGACTACAAGGCTTTCCGTCGGGCCCTGCTCGACGCGGAACGGGCGCCGCTTCAGGACTTTGACCGGGTCTACTTCAAAGATTGCCTGCCCATTGAGGTGCTGGCTGAACGGGGAGAGGATACCATGCGGTTCGGCCCTTTGCGTCCGGTTGGCCTGATCGATCCCCGGACCGGCAAGCGTCCGTACGCCTGCCTGCAGTTAAGGCGGGAGTCGGGGTCCGCGTCCATGTGGTCGCTTGTGGGCTGTCAGACCCGGCTGACCTTCCCCGAGCAAAGGCGGGTCTTCGGCCTGATCCCGGCGCTCAGGAGGGCTGACTTTTTCAGGTATGGCGTCATGCACCGCAACTCGTTTCTCAAAGGACCGGCCGTCTTGGGTAAGGGCTTCCAAAGCAAGCGCCGGAGTGATCTCTTTTTCGCAGGCCAGCTGACAGGTCTGGAGGGCTATGTGGAGGCCATCACCTCCGGCCTTCTTGCCGGAACGCAGGCGGCAGGGCGTCTGCTAGGCCTGGACGCCGGCCAGCTGACCTCTTTACTGCCCCCGAAAGAAACCATGTCGGGTGCTCTGGCGGCTTGGGTGACGGAGGCGGATCCCGAGACCTTCCAGCCTATGAATGCCAACTTCGGTCTGCTCCCTTTGGAGGGAATGAGAATCAAGAAAAAAGACCGGCCGGGAATACGGATTGAGCGATCCGATCGAGCCATAAGCCAAGTAAAGGAAAAAATGGATCTTTACTTTCCCAAGCAAGAGGCTGCATATGAATAGAGAGCTGCCTGAACAGGACGCGCTGACTGCCGCTTATCTTTACCCCCTACCGGCACACTTGATCGCGCATCATCCGGCTGACAGGCGTGATCAATCCAGACTCATGATCGTCCGCGGCCATCAACCGGTCGAACACAGGCTGTTCTCGGATTTGACCGATTATCTGCGGGCAGGCGATTGCCTGGTGGTCAACGATACGCGCGTGATCCCGGCCAGGCTCTACGGCAAGCGGGCAAAAACAGGGGGCGCCGTGGAACTCCTATTGCTGGCACCCCTCGGCGGTGGACGCTGGAGAAGCCTGGTCAAACCGGGCAGGAATGCCAGGCCCGGTGAAAGGATCGTCTTTGCGGACGGCCAACTGGAGGCTCTTGTGGAGGAGGTGGAGCCGGATGGCTCGCGCCTGATCAATTTCGACTACAAGGGTGATTTCATGGCCTTGCTGGATGAGATTGGCGAGATGCCGCTTCCTCCCTATATCCATGAAAAACTCGAGGATCCTGAACGTTACCAGACCGTCTATTCGGCGATCCGGGGCTCGGCTGCGGCGCCGACAGCCGGTCTCCACTTCACAGACCAGTTGCTGGATCGCGTCCGGGCCATGGGTGTGACCGTGGCCAGGGTGACCCTGCATGTCGGCCTGGCCACCTTCCGGCCGGTCAAGGAAGAGAGAATCAGGGATCATGTCATGCACCGGGAGCCCTTCACCGTGAGTAAAGAGACGCTGGAAATCATCAAACGAACCAAGGAGGGAGATGGCCGGGTCATCGCGGTCGGCACTACCAGCCTGCGGGTTCTGGAAAGTCTGGACGGTGAGGGGGCGAAGCTGCCCGAGCGGGCCGTGAGCGGGGAGACCGACCTCTTCATTTACCCCGGCTTTCAATTCAGGTTGGTTGACGGCCTGATCACCAATTTCCATCTGCCCGGATCGACCCTGCTGATGCTGGTCTCCGCCCTGATGGGCAGGGAACGTATTTTGGACGCCTACCGTCTGGCGGTTGATCAAGGTTACCGCTTCTTCAGCTTTGGCGATGCCATGCTCCTCTTGCCACAAAGGGACTTGAAGTAAACTGTAAAGGGGTTCTCATGCCAGCCGTCAGTTATCAACTCAAACATCAATGTCAACAAAGCGGCGCCCGCTATGGTCTTGTCACCACGCCCAGGGGTAGTTTTGAGACACCGGTCTTCATGCCGGTCGGAACCCGGGCGACAGTCAAAACCATGACGCCTGAAGAGCTGAAGCAGATCGGCGCTGAAATCATCCTGGGCAACACCTACCACCTGTGGATGAGGCCCGGACCCGCAGTCATAAGTGAGCTGGGCGGTCTTCACAAGTTCATGCACTGGGACCGTCCCATCCTGACCGACAGTGGGGGCTTTCAGATCTTTTCGCTGGCCAAGCCTAAAGACATTGAAGAAGAGGGCGTCCATTTCCGCTCCCATATTGACGGGTCCAGACATTTTCTGACGCCTGAGAAGGCCGTCGCCATTCAGGAAGCGCTGGGATCCGACATCATGATGCAGCTGGACGAGTGCACGCCTTGGCCCGCGGATGAAGCTTACGTCCGCCACTCGCTGGAACGGACCACCCGCTGGCTGGACCGGGCCGTCAAGGCATGGCATACGCATGACCGCCAGGCTCTTTTTGGGATCGTCCAGGGGGGAACCTATGAACATCTGAGGAAGCAAAGCGCCAGGGAGATTACCTCCTATGACCTGCCGGGCTACGGAATCGGCGGCCTTTCTGTCGGCGAGCCCGCCGAGCTCATGTACGCAATGATCGAAGCCGTTACGCCTCTTCTTCCGACTGACCGTCCCCGCTATCTGATGGGAGTCGGTTCGCCGGATTACCTGGTGGAGGGGTCCTGTCGTGGGATCGACATGTTCGATTGCGTCTTTCCTACCAGGCTTGGCAGAAATGGTACGGCGCTCACCTGGAGCGGGCGCGTGGTCATCCGCAATTCGGTTCACCTGCGCTCAGACCTGCCCCTGGATGCGGATTGCGATTGCTATGTATGCCGCCATTATTCCCGTGCCTACCTGCACCACCTGATCCGGACAGGGGAGATCCTGGGACTTCGGTTGCTGTCCTGGCACAACCTGGCCTTTTTGATGGACTTGATGCGGCATATCCGGCAGGCCATCCGGGAGGATCGGCTCCTGTCCTTCCGGGATGATTTTTTCAAGAGTTATCAGGCCTGATGTGAGAACAGGGGCCAGTTTTGTGTTAAACTCATTCTGTCCGGTCTGATTCAGTGCCGGCGCACATGAAAGATTGACTCAAGGAGGATCAATATGACCTTATTTCCATTGCTGCTGATGGCGGCCGCCAACCCGTCGGGGGAAGAACAATCCGGTGGCGCGCTCAGCTTGCTTTACACCATGCTGCCATTCGTTCTGATTGTTGGCGTCATGTACTTTTTCACCATCCGTCCGCAGAAGAAACGCGAGAAGAAACTCAAGGAAACCATCGCGTCCATGAGGCCCGGGGACAAAGTGATGTCCATCGGCGGCATCGTTGGCCAGGTTGCCAATATCACGGATGACGAAGTTTCGATCTACACCAGCGCGGACAGAACCATGCTGACCTTCAAGAAAACTGCGATCAGCACGGTCTTCCCCAGGGATTCCGCAGTCGAAAGCTAAGCGAAGGCGATACAGCCGGTCCCGATACCGGCCAGGCGGCGGCGCGCGGCTCACAGGCTGCGGGCCGTTTTCGCGTTACGCCATGTCGTATAATGGATAAGGAAGATTCATCTGGCAGCTATCTCAAACAGTTAATCGCAGGAGTTCACGATCGGTGGGGTTGATATCTCGACATAGTATCGACGCAGTGATCGAGGCCAATGACATTGTTGACGTTGTGTCATCCTATGTCAGCCTCGAGAAGAAAAGCGCGCTCAACTTTTTCGGTCTCTGCCCCTTTCACCAGGAGAAGACACCTTCCTTCAGTGTGTCGCCGGGCAAGCAGATCTTCTACTGCTTTGGCTGCCAGAAGGGTGGCAATGTCATCAAGTTCATCCAGGAGATCGAGCACCTGCCTTATCCACAGGCCATCCGCTTTTTGGCGGACCGGGCGGGCATCACCCTGGAGGAGTCTGAAGACAGCCAGTGGAAGGAACGATTTGAGCGGCAGAACCTGGCCTACGAAGCCTTGAGGGAGGCGGCCCGGTTTTTCTACGCGGCTTTGGAAAGCCCTGCGGGGGTCAAGGCGCGGGATTATCTTGCCGGCAGGGGCATTGACAGACGTCTTTACAGAACCTATGGGCTGGGCTATTCACCAGAGGGAAGATCTGAGCTATACCAGGCACTGGCCGATAAAAAGATCAGCGCCGAGGCCATGCTGGATGCCGGCTTGATCCGAAAATCGGAAGGCCAATCCTATTACGATTTTTTCTACCGCCGGGTCATGTTTCCTATCATGGACAGCTCGGGCCGGGTGCTGGCATTCGGCGGCCGGGCCATGACGGATGAAGGACCCAAATACGTTAACTCGCCGGAAAGCTTTATTTATCACAAAGGCAAACATTTGTTTGGAATCCTCCAGGCGTCCAGATCCGGCAGCCAGCACTGGTTATTGGTCGAAGGCTACATGGATGTGCTGGCGCTCGCCAGAGCGGGCGTGACCCACGCGGTGGCACCTCTCGGGACAGCTCTGACGGATGCGCAAGCCCGCGCCATCAGACGTTATGTCGATACGGTCCATCTGCTCATGGACAATGACCCGGCAGGGCGCGAAGCCAGTTTGCGGGCAGGGACCATTCTTCGGAAAACCGGCCTGACCGTCCGCTACCTCCTGCTGGAGGGGGCCAAGGACCCTGATGACTTCTATCAGAGTTACGGCCGTGAGCGGCTGGTTGCCGCACTGCATGAAACGCTTGACCGGTCGGGGTTTCGTCTGGCCATCCTGAACCAGGATTACCGGGCAGGGCTGATCAGAACAGAAAATGAGTTTCGCGACCAGGTGCTCGACATGCTGGCTGAAGAGCCTGATGCCACCAAAAGAGAGATCTATGGCGGCCAGATCGCCAAGGATTTGCAGATCAGTCATCGCGCGGTCAGCGAGGAGATTGAAAGAAGAAGGGGACTCCAAAGCGGTTCCCCTGAAGGAACGGCTTCTTCCGGGAAAGAAGAAGAGGTATCGTCCAAGACAAAAAGAATGCGCCTTTCCTATTATAATGAAGAGGACATCATGCTTTTGGTCTTGCTGGCAGCCAATAACCGGGCGGTTTCCCAGGAAGCGGGAATCGACAGGAAAAAGATCGAGGATTATTCCATCAAGAATGAAGTGCGCGCCTTCCTGCTTTCCGACGCGGTAGGGCGTCCCCTGGATTCCAGGGATTTTACACCCGGCCCCATGCGCAAGATCGCGGCAGTGGCGCTTGAGGATGCCAGGGAGAATCGATTGACACTGGCGGGCCTGCACTCTATAGTCGATGGTATTCTGGCAGGAGACGATCAGGAGCCCGAGGGACAAGTGCGAAAAGAGCTTGTCGACCCTGACAGGATCCACAGCCTGATCCAACAGCTCGATCAGGAACTGACCGATAGCCAGTTGACGGCCGATGAAGGAAAGCGTGTATTCGAACAGAAACTGATCCGGCGACGCCTGTCGATATGGAGGAACCGGGCTTCGCGCCTCAACCAGGAAGCCAAGAAGCTGGAACTGGAAGGTTCGGATGATCAGGCGCAAACCTATTACACGCAAGCTGCCGGTCTCTTGACAGCGGCAGATACATTAAGAATGATTCTACAAGGAGATGATCGATAGTGAATAATATTGAAGCACCAGTCATGACTCTGTCCCTAAGGCAGGAAGCGGCGCAGACCGCCCTTCGCTTGTTGGAGGAGGGAGCCAGGGAGATCCAGGCTGAAAAGTCGGATGCACCCATACTGCCCCAACTCCTGACGCCCGATCAGTTGTCGGTTCAACCGGGCAGGCTGCTTGAGGTGCAGTCAGATGACGAGATTAGCCAGGCGGCCCCCGAGTTGCTTGAAATTGTCGACCAGGCTGACTCGAAGAAGGTCGTCTATGAGCAAGCCGTTTCCTCGCTTCTGAAAGATGATGAGGATGAGATCGAAGATGGCTTTGATCCTGAGACTGCGGATGATGATGACGAATCGATTCTGGAGGATGAAGACGGGGACGAGGAGGAGGAATCCGACGAGGAGGCCCTGCTGGAACGAATCGACGACGATGAGATGGTTCTCAAGGTGATTTATCCCCTGATCAGCAAGGGTAAGGATAACGACGGCGAACTGGAACAGCAGGAAGTCCTCGATTATCTGGAACGTATCAAATGGGATGAGGAACGTCTTGACGACGTCATCGTCATGCTTGAAAGAGCCGGCATCGAGGTCATCGATGAGGACGACGTCGAAAAGGAGATGAGGGAAAGGGACCGCAATAAAAAAGCGGAAGCCTTCAACGACGCCATGATCGTTGACGACCCTGTCAGGATGTACCTGAAAGAGATCGGCAAGGTTGAGCTCCTGACGGCGGATGAAGAAAAGGAACTGGCCGCCCGCATGGAAGCGGGGGACTGGGAAGCCAAACAGCACCTGATCGAAGCCAACCTGCGGCTGGTGGTCAGTATCGCCAAGCGGTACACCGGCCGGGGCATGCACTTCCTCGACCTGATCCAGGAGGGGAATCTGGGCCTGATCAAGGCGGTCGATAAGTTCGATTATACAAAAGGCTTTAAGTTCAGTACCTACGCGACCTGGTGGATTCGCCAGGCCATCACCCGCGCCATCGCTGACCAGGCCAGAACCATCCGGATACCGGTTCATATGGTGGAGACCATCAATAAGCTGATCCGGATCCAGCGCCAGCTGGTACAGGAGCTGGGCAGGGAACCTGAGGTCGAGGAGATCGCGGCGGAGATGGAGCTGACCCCTGAAAAAATCAGGGAAATCATGAAGATTTCGCAGGAACCTGTGTCACTTGAAAAGCCGATCGGCGAAGAAGAGGACAGCCATCTGGGGGATTTCATTCCCGATGAAGACGCCCCTTCGCCGGCCGACCAAGCTGCGTCCACCCTGCTCAAGGAAGAGTTAACCAAGGTTCTTTCGGGTTTAACCCCCCGGGAGGAGAAGGTGCTCCGTCTCCGCTTCGGCCTGGATGACGGCAGAACCAGAACCCTGGAGGAAGTGGGTTTGGAGTTCGACGTGACGCGTGAGAGGATCCGGCAGATTGAAGCCAAGGCGCTTCGAAAAATGAGGGGTCCCAATATGAGCGCCCGATTGAGGGAATACCTGGAGTGATCCGGGTCAAGAAATATGATCAGGAAGGGGCGTCGCGATGAACGCCCCTTTTGAAAGGGATGGACGGCTGGATCTTTTGGCCAGGCTTGTCTGCCAGGTGCCCTGCCGCAGGCTTGTCGACATTGGAAGCGATCACGCGACTGTTCCCGTCGAACTGCTCAGACGTGGCCATTGCCAGTCGGTTCTGGTCACCGACATCCGCCAGGGACCATTATCTGCCGCCATCAGGCGTGCCAGGAAAGCAGGACTTAATAAGGGATTTGAAGCCCGCCGTACGGACGGACTCGAAGGGATCGACCTGCTTGAGGGAGATGTCCTCTTAATCAGCGGTTTAGGGGGCGATACACTGGCCGGTATCCTGGAAAACCAGGCAAGTAAACTGGCTGTGCCGGATCGGATTATCATCCAGCCGCAGACAAAAGAAGAAAAAGTGAGGGCCGCGCTCCAATCGGCGGGTCGGGAAATCAGTCAGGAGCTTTATGTCCGGGAGAGAGATCAGCTCTACCTGGTCATGGTGTCGGATCACGTCAACCCGGATCTTGTTGCCTTGAGCGCCAGTGAGCTCTATTTTGGTCCGCTTGTCCTCTCCCGTCTGAGAGAGGGGGACAGGGATCAGGCCCTCTTGGACTACCTAGCCCGGCGGCTCAGGCGATTGCGTAAGCAGGCACCCTATGATCAGGCCGCGCGGAGTCTGTTACAAGTGTTTGAAGAGGACTTCCCGATTTCGTATAATGAATTGGATTGGGACTGAGTCAGCCGGATGGCCGCGGCGCTCTTTCGAAAGGAAAGCGCTGAGGAAAGTCCGGGCTCCCAGGGCAGGATGCCGGCTAACGGCCGGTGAAGGCGACTTCAAGGAAAGTGCAACAGAAAGAGACAGCCGGATTCGTCCGGCAACGGTGGAAAGGTGAGGTAAGAGCTCACCGGTGTCGCGGCAACGCGGCAGCCATGCAAACCCCATCCGGAGCAACGCCGTGGAGGAACAACTGTCGCCCGCAGGTTCCATGGAGGCGGCTTGAGTCCTTCGGCAACGAAGGATCGAGATAAATGGTCATCCAAGACAGAACCCGGCTTACAGGCTGACTCAGTCCACCTATCATCAGGAGCCTTGTATGAAGAACCTGCCGTCCGGCTCTTTCATCCTTGAAAGAGAGAAAAGACCCTTTTGGAATAACAGGGGATTGGCCCTCATGGCCTTTCTGATTCCCTTTGTCGTGCTGGGCGTCGGCTACGGCGCTCTCCAGGTCTTTCCTTTCGGCGGCCGTCATATGTTGACGGTCGACCTCTTTCACCAGTACGCGCCATTCCTGGCGCTTCTGCGTGAGAAGCTTCTGACCGGAGGTTCGCTCTTCTACACCGGCCTGGTGGGATTGGGTACTAATTTCTACGCCCTGTTCGCTTATTACCTGGCCAGCCCTTTCAATCTGCTTCTACTTTTATTCCCGCCTGCCTACCTGACTGAAGCCGTCCTCATGATCACCCTGATTAAAGTCGGGACCGCAGGTCTGGTCTTCTATCATTATTTGCGGGTCAGCTTCAGGCGCCGGGGCGCGCTGGCTGTTGCTTTTTCTTCCTCTTACGCCCTCTCAGGTTTTGTACTCGCCTACTCCTGGAATATCATGTGGCTGGAT
>LSQX01052475.1_pt1 | contig 13270 bp, 16 predicted proteins | sample 654561 | NCBI WGS metagenome assembly LSQX01 (sample SAMN04489861, study PRJNA283612) | anaerobic digester metagenome | isolation source: 4 biogas reactors fed with cattle manure at either 37C or 55C with and... | place: Denmark: Kongens Lyngby | collected 2014 | reverse complement strand
TGGGCGTCTGGCAGATCAAGAAGGCCCTGGCGGCCGCCTACGAGGCCGGCCGCAACGACGCGAAGTAACCCCTGTTTCCCCTTTCCCGAAGGAGAGTTGCGATGAAGAAGAACGAAGTGAAGATCGGCGAGTGCTACATGGCCAAGGTGACCGGCAGCGAGGTCCCGGTGCATATCGACACCGAGAACAGCCACGGCGGCTGGAACGCGATGAACCTCGTCACCGGCCGGAAGGTCCGCATCAAGACGGCCCAGCGCCTGCACCGCAAATGCACGCAGGCCGACCTGGCAGGCCTGGAGCGGTCGGCGCCGAAACGCCGCAAGAAGGCGGCGACGGAGGCCACCACGTCGCCCACGGCCGCGACTGGCGCGAAGCCGGCCAAGAAGGCGACCAAGAAGGCCAGCGACGCCAAGGGCCCGGGCACGGGCCAAACGGGCGCGAAGGTGGCCAAGCCCGCCAAGCCGAAGAAGATTTCGGGCCTGACCGCGGCTTTCATGGTCCTGGTCGACGCAGGCGCGGAGATGGGCGCGAAGGAGATCGTCGAGAAGGCCGCCGAGAAGGGCTGGTGGAAGTCCGATGCCCCGACGCCGGAGGCGACCGTCTACGCCGCCATCATCCGCGAGATCGCCACCAAGGGTGAGAAGGCCCGCTTCGAGCGAGGCGAGAAGCGCGGCACGTTCCGCGCCATCTGCTCGCCGGAGCAGAAGCGAGAGCTCTTCGCCAAGGTCGCGTAGGCCCATCACCATCCAATCCTCTTCCCTTCCGAAGCCCGGCACGCACGGGCTTCTCTTACGGCCGGTCATGCAGCTTGCTTCAGCTCGATCCGCTCGGCCTTCCGCCCGGTGAACTCCTCCCACCGTTTGACGATGACGTCGCAGTACAGCTCGTCGAGTTCCATGGCGAAGCACCGCCTGCCCGTCTGCTCGCAGGCGATCAGCGTCGAACCGCTCCCGCCGAACAGCTCGAGCACGTTCTCGCCCGGCCTCGAGGAGTACTGGATCGCGCGCAGCGCCAGCTCGACCGGCTTCTCGGTCAGGTGGATCATGCTCTGCGGGTTGACCTTCTTGACCGCCCAGAGGTCGGTCGCGTTGTTGGGGCCGTAGAACTTGTGCCCCGCGCCGAGCCTCCAACCGTAGAACGCGATCTCGAAGGCGCCCATGAAATCCTTGCGCGTGAGCACAGGGTGCTGCTTGTCCCACACGATGCCCTGCGAGAAGTACAGGTCGTGCTTCTTGAGCATCGGCGGGTAGTTGCCGAGGTTCGCGTAGCCACCCCAGATGTAGAACGCGCGACCGGGTTCGAGCACTCGGGCGATGTTGCCGAACCAAGCGTTGAGCAGGCGGTCGAACTCCTCGTCGCTGACGAAGTCGTTCTCCAGCGGCCGGTCCTTGGCCCGCAGCTTCGCGTGCGTGGCGTGCGACTTCGACGGGTGCCGCTCGACGTCGAAGTTCTGGTGATGCGTGTTCGTGAAAGAGGAGAGCCCAGCCGCGATGGCGTTGTTGCTGCGGGGTTCCACCTTCACATTATAGGGGGGGTCGGTGTTGCACAGCTGGATCGTCGCCCGGTCGAGCAACCGATCGACGTCCGCGGCGCAGGCCGAATCGCCGCACAGCAGCCGATGGTCCCCGAGCACCCAGAGGTCGCCGCGCTGGGTAATCGCCTCGTCGGGCGGCTCAGGCACCTGGTCGGGATCGGTGTTCCCTTGCTGGACGCCCGTGTCGAGGAGCTTGGCCAGCTCCTTGTCGTCGAAAGCCAGGATGTCCAGCGCGTAGCCCGCCTCCCGAAGGGCGGCCAGCTCGATCGGCAGAATCTCGAAGTCCCAGGTGGCCAACTCGCCCGTCTTGTTGTCGGCCAGCCGGTAGGCCCGAATCTGCTCGGGCGAGAGGTCGGTGGCCACGTGGACCGGGACCTTGGCCAGCCCGAGCTTCAACGCCGCCTTGTACCGGGTGTGGCCCGCGATGATCACGCCGTCGGGATCGACGACGATCGGCTGGCGGAACCCGAACTCCCGCAGGCTGGCGGCCACGGCGTCCACGGCCGAGTCGTTCTTGCGGGGGTTGTGCTCGTAGGGCCGGATCGAATCGATGGCCCGAATCTCAATGTCAAACTGGGTCGTCTTCATGCCTCAATGGCCTCCGTCCGTGTGAAGTCCCGCGGAGCGTCACCCCCGCAACAAACTCTGGTCAACAGCGCGCCGCGTTCCCGTGCCATCTTGCCTGTCAAAATGGCAGGAAGTACCTAACCGAGCCATCCTTCACCCTTTCTTCTTTCACCACCCCCACATACACGCGCAGACGCGCGTTTGCCCCCGCGCGACCACAGTGAAAGAAGTAAGGGTCTCTCTCTCTTTTCATGTGTATTCTCAAGGGTTTGCGGCGATCCGAGGCCGGGTGAAAGAAGGGTGAAAGAAGTGAAAGAAGTCCCCCGAGATCGCCCACTTCTTTCACTTCTTTCCCCTTTGTTCACCTTTCTTTCACCCCTGCGTCCTCAGCCGATAGACCGCCAGCGGCCTGCCATTTGTCGTCACGACGTCCCGCACGACGTCCCCCTGCTGGAGCAGCGTGTCGATGATTCCCTGAAAGTCGCGCGAGTTGACCTTCATCCGCTTCAGCAGCACGCTGTGGGGAAGTTGTCCCCCGGCGCTTCGCAGCTTCTCCATTACCTTCAGGCAGTCCGCGTGGAACGGGTTGTCCGCGACGTGGGAACTGGCCATGAACAACATCCTCCCAGCAAGGTGGCGCACGAACCGCGACGCCCACTCGGCCGCATCGCGATCGATCTGCGGGTTCTCGTTGTCGCGACTGCAGGCGTAGACCAAGGCCAACCGCGTGGCGTTCTCGCAGACGCGCGTCCAGAGGATCGCCCGCACGCGATCCCCCTCCGCCGTAGCCGCGTCGTACTCGTCGTCGGCCTGCGCGCCCAATTCGTCGAGCACGGCAAACCCGTCCTCGGTATAGGGAACGACGGCCGGCGTCGGGTGTTCGTCGTCCAGATCGGGCTTGAGGCCCGTGGTCGGATGCACCGGCGCCGGGTTGTAGTCCTTCCACCAGCGGGCCATCTCGTTCAAATGACTAGGCATCTCGCCCACGTCCCGCGGCCGCTGCTTGTGCCCCCGCTGGCCGACGTCGACCACGATCGAACGAGAGAACAGCCCATTGGTTAACAGCCGCGGACTCATCGCCTCGAAGAAGCACTCGGGCGTGGCGGTGCCGAAGATCACGCGGCCCGGCTGATCGATCTCGCCACGAATCTCGTTCGCCTGCGCTTTGCCCTTCGCCTTCGTGCGCATCGCATGGGTTTCGTCGGCCTCGGTGTAGAGCTGCAGGAGCATCGCCAGCAACATGCTGTGATAGGCTTCCTTCGACGACGAGAGCGACCGCAGCAGGTTGTCGACCTCGTCGGTCTGGTAGAGCATCTTGCGATGCACATACATTTCGTCTTCGAGGCCCTGGCCGCTGGCGATCTGGTTGCCCACGGCGCCGGCCAGGCCGATGCGGCCGAGGATGTAGGAGTTGATCTTGCGAGGGTACGCCTTGCCCGTGCCGGAGCCGGCCAGGGCCAGCATGTAGAGGTTGGGGCGCAGCCCACCCTCTTCGCGAACCTTCCGGCTGCACAGAAACGATTGCAGGGCCATGGCGCCGCAGAAGGCCAATGGCACGCTCGGGTAACGCGCCGCCTCGAGGCAGAACTCCATCACCTGGCCCACGTAGCCCGGCACCCACATCAGCTCGTCGGGGATTGGCCCGACCTCGGCCGGTTCGTCGCCGCACTCCGGTTCACCCGGCATGCCGACGATGCCCGACAGATCGACGCCCGCGTGTTCGTCCGGGCATTCAGTGTCGCGTAGCCAACCGAATGGCCGGCTGTGCTCACGCCTTGCCGCTTCATCGACTTTGTGGCGAAGTTCCTTCTCTGACCATGGCGGCTCGCAGCGCGGATTGTAGTGTTCGGCCAGCAGGTCAAACGCGCGATCCGGTTCGATCCCAAATCCATGGACCATCGCCGTCGCGGCCGCGTAGGTCGCGTTGTGTCCCCCGGCCCCGCTAATCGCAGACGGCATGGCCGCCAAATACGCCAGTGCGCGCCGTGTGACGCCCTCGGCGTCGGCCGGAAAACGACCGCCAAGCGACGCACCGGGCCCAACGTGGGCCAACGTGGGCGAACTGGGCCCCGGTTCGGGCGAGTAGGCGTTCAGTTCCCACGCCGCCTGGAGGAGCGTCTCCCGCTCGGCCGCCGTCAGCACGGGCGGAGTGGCCAAGTCGCCTTGAACCAGCTCGTAACCGGGCGTCGGCGCGCACAGGAAGAGCCCGCCTTCGCCGCGGGTTTCGATGAGCGTGACCGGCCGCCCGTTGTCGCCGGCCCGCTGGGCGAGCTTCATGCTTCCGCCGATCGCCGCCTCGCACCGGTAGACCACATGCCAGCCACCCGACTGGGAGGTTTCGACGACGAGGCGATCCTGCAGCCCCGGCGCAGCCGCTTCGACCTTCCGCGACCAGGGCTCGAAGAGCTCGCCGTGAAGGTCGAAATCGAGTAGTTCCAGTTTGCTGGAGGCGGCGCCGGTCAGCAGACACAGTCCGTCGTGACCATTGGCGAACCACGCCTCGATCTCGGCCTCGGTCGGCAAGCGGCTCTGGTACTGCTTCCACGCGCGCAGCGCGGGCCGCTTCTGCTCGCGCGCCGCAGGCAGCACGCAGAGTCCAGCTTGCAGATACCGCTTGGCCGCATCCTGCATCAGATGGTTTCCGTTTCCGTTGCCACCTCGGCGCGATAGGTCGGCATGTCGTCCAATTCCGCCGGCAGCACGCCGCGGCGGATCATCTCCTCGTTGTGGATGATGGCCATGGCGTTGAAGATCACGGCCGCCAGGTGGTCCTCGGACCGATCGCCCTGCTGGTAGCGCATCGCGTGTCGTCGCAGCGAAGCGAAGCAGCGGCTGTTGGGAATGCCCTGCTCCCAGTTGCGTTCCGTGTACTTGACCGCGCCAAGCCGAAGCCATTCGCCCACCCGCTCCTCGGCGAAGGGCGAGAACAGATCGGGCCGCGGCTTCTCTTCGGCCGTATCGCGCACGGCACCCGTGGCGAACGATTGCCGATGGCCACTGTCATGCATGGACCGTCACCTCCTCGGGCGTAGCCGAGAAGAACCGCATCAACTCGTCGATGTCGTGGAAGATCGGCACACCGTGGATCAAGGCGTGCTCGCACTCGATGTCGGCGCCCCGCGATTCGCCCGGCAAACGCAAGACCGCATCGGCGACCACCACCCACGGCAGGTCATTCGCGATCCACGTGTCGTGCGGAATCTCAAACGCGCCGGGCAATCGCATCGTGAGCATCGGATTGAGCACACCGAATCCGGCCGCCATGAGCGCCTTGTGGGCATCGGCGGCATGCTCGAAGTTGTGCTGACGATCGCCCTTGGTGATCGGGCCCGAAATGTAGACTCTCCGTCGCAAAGCATTCCTCCTGTGGTCAGGCAGCGATGTTTTCCACCTCGAAATGGGCCGTGGGCGACAATCGCTTCCGGCCATAGACCTTGCCGTGATAGTTGTAGCGCCCTTTCACGACGGCGATCTGCTCGACGTGGAAGTAGTCGCGATGGGACCAGACGACCGACCAGCCGTGTTGCCAGTCCGGCGCGGTCACGTAGTCGGGATTGAGATTGCACAGGCAGCCGTTCTCCCACGCGGCGTAGGTGTCGTGGATGTCTCGGTGGTAGAACGAGCCGAGCCGGTGACTGTGGCCGTGAATCACGCAGCCGCCGAACCGCTCGAAGTGGGCCCGCGCCGAAGCGGCCGACCACTTGCGGACCATCTGGCCATGTGTGAAAAGCAGCGAACCGACCCGATACGGCCGATCCTGCGGTTGAAAGCGGATCTTCAGCGACTCAAAGTCGAGCAGTCGTTCCAGGCGCAGGTCGCGTAGCATCGCGAGCGCCTTTGCCTCGCTGGCGAGATACCGGCGGAGCCGGAACTCATGGTTGCCCTCGCTGAACATGATCCGCGCCGACGGCGCCCCATCGCGGACTTCGGTCAGAAACTCCAGCGTGGCGTCGAGGTCTTCCTGCAGGTCTTCCCGGCGCGCCGGGTCCTTGGTGAACCGGCTGATCGAATAGAAGTCGGCGATGTCCCCCAGCAAATGCACCGTGGCCGGCCGATGCTCGCGAATGAACGCCAGCGCCATTCGACAGACGCTTCGGTCCTGGAACGGGCAGTGGACGTCGGAAAGGACGATCCCCATGCGGTTGTTGAGCTTCATGGCGAGTCCATCAGAAAGGGATGTCCGAGTCGTCGTAGCCGAGGGCCACGTCGAGCGGGACCGGTTCCGGCTTCTCACCCAACTCGTAGCCGACGATCCGGTCGAATTGATCGCCGGTTACCTTCCGGACCGTGATCTTGTGCGTCCGTGCCAGGCCACCCGCTTCGGCGATATCAACCGCCCGCTCGGCCGTGTCGGGTAGCGGATCGTTGGAACGTCGGAGCCACCATTGCTCGAACTTCTGCCGAGCCCAACCGTCGTGTTCGGGACACACCCACTCGCTCTGGAAGTCGTTCAGCCCGACCTGGTAGGTGACGCGCATCGTCCGCGGCGCATCTTCGTCGGCGCCACGCTTGTGATGCACGGAGTAGAAGACGTCCGTGACGTCGTACTCGGTGTCGATCACCTGGCCCGACAGGATGCCTTCGTCCGACGCGCGGGCCTCGTGCTTGCCGCTCTCCGGCGGCGGGAACTGATAGCCGCAGTCAGGGCACGTGGCATAGGCCGCGTGGATCACGGCCCGGCACTCCGGGCACTCCTTGGCCGGCGCTTCACCACCCCCGCCCGCCGTGCGTTCGGCGATCTGGATCGCGTCGACCGGCCCGTGGCGGAGGATGTTGCCGCCGTAGTCGAGCACCAGACAGTCCGCCTTGTCCGTGTGCAGGCGGAAGCCGCGACCGACCATCTGGTAATAGAGCCCAGGCGAGGCCGTGGGCCGCAATAGCACGACGCAGTCGACGTTCGGCGCGTCGAAGCCGGTGGTGAGCACGTTGACGTTCACCAGGTACTTCAGCGCCGGCGCGGTGTCGCCGAACAAGTTGGTCGCCAGCCGCTCGCCCTTGAATCGGGCGATGAGGCGATCCCGCTCGGGCGTCGCCGTCTCGCCGGTCACCAGGCCGCACTCCTCGCCGGTCAACCGTTCGAGCGCCGTCCTCACGTGCTCGGCATGCGCGACCGAGGCGGCGAAGATCAGCACGGCCCGCCGATCAGCGGCCAGCTCGATGATCTCGCGGCAGGCGGCGCCGACCAACTCGTCGGTGTCCATCAGCTCCTCGACCTCGCTGCCGACGAACTCGCCGGCGCGGACGTGCAGGCCCGAGGTGTCGACTTTCCGACGCCCGGCTTTTGTCCGTAGCGGAGACAGGTAGCCCTGCGCGATGAGCTCCTTGACGCCCACCTCGAAGCAGATGTCGTTGAGTAGGTTCTCTGGACCGCAGAGCATGCCCGACTTCATCCGGTACGGCGTCGCGGTGAGGCCGATCAACCGGACGTGCGGGTTGACGATCTTCGCGTCGGCCAGGAACGTCCGATACATACCCTCGCCGTCGGGCGGCAACAGGTGCGCTTCGTCGACGATGATCAGGTCGAAGCGATCCAACTCGCACGCCCGCTTGTAGACGCTCTGGATTCCGGCAACGATCACCGGGTGGTCGGTATCGCGCCGCTTGAGCCCGGCCGAATAGACACCCACGTCGAGGTCGGGCGCCATGCGGCGCAGCGTGCCGGCCGTCTGCTCCAGGAGTTCCTTCACATGCGCGAGGACCAGCACCCGCCCGTTCCATCGGGTCACCGCGTCGCCACAAATCGTGGCCATCACGGGCGTCTTGCCGCCGCCGGTCGGGATTACCACGCAGGGATTGTCGTTGCGCTCGCGAAGGTACCTGTAGACCGCATCGATCGACTCTTGCTGATAAGGTCGCAACTGCATGGGCTACGCATTCTGTGCCAACGTCAAGTAGATTTGGACGGCCAAGCGGGGGAGATCGTCAAGTCGCACGATGACCACCCAAGGCTTATGGTTCTGGCGATGCACGACGATCGGCGCCTTCCCGCCGGCGTCGTCGATCGCCTGCTGGAGCGCCTCGTACAGTCGGAGGCGCTCGGTCCGCTTGCACTCGATGTGGACGTCGGGAATGTCGGCCGCGACGTCCGGCGAGCCCGGCCCGCCGTGGTACTGACGACCACGGCGGGCCTCGACACCGAGTAGTCGGGAAAGCTCGTGAGCCAGTTCCCGTTCGCCCGACGCCCCTTTGTCACGCGACTTTCGCCCCATCAGGCTCCCTCCAGCGAACCGAGTCGCGTCCGTGCTTCATCTCCCGCCGCATGCGGGCGAGTAGATCGTCCAAGGGGTTTCCGCAGGCGGCCGCCACCTTGGACCGGTCGCCATCGTCGTCGACCACGATGCACACCGTTACTGCGATCAGGACTTTCACGTTCACCTCCTATCGGGCCCAAGGGGGAGTCTGGTCATGGACGGGCGCCTGCTGGGGCTGGCCGACGGCCGATTCCCGCTTGGCGTAGCCCTTCACTTCGTTGGTCACCTCGCCCGTGTCGTCACGCTTCTTGCACTTGACGGTGACGACCAGGGGCAGGTTGTGCAGCTCGACCGAATCGCGGGGCTGCATCACGCCGGTGGCGCGGCAGATGGCCGAGAGGTTGCCGCGGGCGATCTTCTGCGTCAGGTCGTTGGGGTGGTTGATGCACAACCGGTCCCAAACCTTGCGACCCTTGCAGGGGCCGTCCAACACGGTGAACTCCAGCTGCAGGTAGCTGCCGTTGCCCGCCTTGGTCGGCTTCATCTCGCTGGCGGTGATGGCCGCCAGGTACTTGCCCGCCGGCAGCGGATCGAACACTGCAGTCGGTTCCACGTCGTTGGCGTTGAAATCGAGTGTCGCCATCGTTGGCTCTCCTATTGGTTACGAGGTCTGTTGGTTCTCGGGACTGCTGGCCAGACCGCTGACGAGGTCGGGCCACGAAAGGGGAAGCGTCTCAGGCAGGTCGTAGCGGTTCTTGGCTACACACGCCGGCGTGCCCACGCAGCGGAGAATCCGCTGGCCGCCGCTCTTCTCCCCCTTGGCCGCGCCGTGCTCGCGGGTGGCCAGGAGGATCGCGTCACACCACTCGCACAACAGCGCGGTGGCGTTCTTGTTCAGCCGCGGCGAGAAGCGGTCGAAGGCCGTCGACTCGGGGTCGGCAAACTTCTCGATCTTGGCGTGGGCCAGCAGGATGACGATCATCCCCTTCTGCTCGCGGAGGTAGCGTAGGGCATCGATCACCTGCCGCCATTGGGTCAGGGCGTGGACGTAGCCCTTGCCGTAGCCGCCGTCGACCTTCTCGATCGACTTGGCGCCGTACTGCTTGCAGACGTGGTCGAAAATCAGCCGTTCGAGCCAGTCGGCGCTGTCGATCACCACGGTCTTGTACGGATGGTCTTCGGTGGAGAGGACAGTCAGGTAAGTCAGCACGTCCTCGAACGACTGGGCCAACGGGAACGAGTCGCACTCGATCTGGTCGAGGCCGTCTTCGGTCGGCAGGAAGATCGGCTTGGGGGCCTGCGCGGCGAGCGTCGACTTGCCGATGCCTTCCGTGCCGTAGATCAGCAGTCGCGGTGCACGATGGCGCCGGCCGCTATGGACTTGGTCAAGCAGGGACATGGGATTCCTTCGATGGGGATTTGGTTGAGGGAGTGAGAGGGCGGGGCGCACGGCTACGCGACATCGAGCAGCCGAATGTCCTCGTAGCCCGTGCTCCACCGGTCGGCCTGTTGGGCGATCTTCAGCCGCTCGATGGCCGCTTCGTTCTCCTGCCGGGCGATGGCCAGCGTGTCGTCCGAGACACGCCAGACACCGCACCGGAAGGGCTCCTTCTTCTCGACGGCCACGACGTGGACGGGCACGTCCTGGTCGATCGCCTGGGCGAGAACCGTCTGGTAGAACGCCATCTGGTTGTGATAGCGGTAGCGGCGGGCATCGGCCTCGAACCAGGTGAGATCGTCGCACGTCTTCAGATCGACAATGCCGCGTTGGGGATGCGTCCAGTCGATCCGGATCTGGCACGGCACATCGCAGTACCGCGCACGCACGACACCTTCGGCTCGGCCGTAGAGAAGCAGATCGACCGCCGCATCGTTCATGGCGACGCCGGCCGCCATGGTCTCGATCAGGTCGACCTGCTCGTGGGAAAGGACCGGCTTGCCCTGTGAAGCCCGCCATTCGGCAAACTTCTTCGTGCCGTTGCCGTACGGCTTGCCGGTCGCCGGGTTGATGGGCCCACCCAGCGCGAACTGCGACTGGTAGGCGTCGCGGCCTTCGAGAATGCGGCAGTGGGCCGCCCGGCCAATCAGATAGGCGGGCGACTCGGACGCGGCGATCAGCCCGGCCCGCTTCTTGGCGTAGAGATACGGACACCGCATGAAGTCGAGCAACTGATGGCTCGACAGATACGACTCCGCCTTGGCGTGGTACTCCTCAGCTGGTTCGGTGATGAGGATGCTCAAGTCGATCGTTGTATCGTTCCGCATCAAGTTGTCTCCCGTTTCAGGTTTCACCGTGAAAGCCAAGCCGCAGCCGGGTTGTCGGACGAAGAAACCTCCCCGCCGCCGACTCAAAGTCGTTGCGGCGAGGAGGTGAAGAGAACCGGCAGGCCCCTATTGATTACTTACCCGGCGGGACCGGCCGGCTGTCCGCTTTCTCAGAAGTAGTCGCCGAGGCCCGCCGCCTCGAAACGCTCCCGAACCTCGGCAAGCCGGGCACGCGCCGCTCGCCGGGAGATGCCCAGCTTTCGCGCCGCGGCCGACATCGACTCGGCTTTCAGCAGGACGCACAGATCCCGCAGCGGCTCGGGCAGCGAACCCAAGACCGTCTCGATGTCGGTGGCCATCTCCAACCGCTCCAAGTCGGAACGCCTATCGACCCCAGTGCGGAAGTCGTGGGCGTCATCGGTGATTATCTGCGCCCACTCGACCGTCCGGCCGTCGGAGTCCTCGGTGGGCTCGCTGAGCGAGCCGATCTCGCGACGGTAGTCGCGTCCCATCCCGCTGCGATAACGGAGAATGGCCGAGACGCGATGAGAGACGACCCTCGCCATGAACGTCTTCACGTCTGCCCGGTCGGACTCGAACCAGGAGAGGCGGCGCAACAGGTCCGCCCACATCTCCTGCTTGAGGTCGTCGAGATCGGAGCTGCTCAGGCCTGCCTGACCGACCAACTGCCGCGCCTTGCACTGGATCAACTGCTTCGCATACCGAATCGCTTCTTCATTCAAATGCTCGAAACCCATGGGTTTCCTCCTGTTGGCCGAGGAGAAAGCCGTGTGGGCGTCGATCGATCCCGTGCGAGAGCAGCACGACCGCAGAGCGGAAAGTTGCGTGGCGCGTCGAGTTCGACGACACCCACACCGACTTCCGCTTTGCGGCCAGTCAAAATGTCTGGTATCAGTTACATTGGATTCACGCATCGGGGGCCCAGCCCGATCGTCAGGCGGCGACCTCCCGCAGGATCATCCGGAAGGGCAGGCCGTGCTTGACTTCCAGGACGTCGATGACGCCGTCCTGCAGGTCGTCGAGCATGGTGCAGAGCTCGAGCACCTGCTGCTTGAGCAAGAAGTCGTCGGACCGCAGCTCGGGCCGGGGACCATTGTCGCCCCCGAACTTGTGCTCGCGGACCACAGTGGGCCGGGGATCAAGGACCGGCTCGCCGCCCACGACACGGAGGCCTTCGACCCGCCCGAAGTTGATGCCTTGCAGCAACCGGACGAGGCCCGCACGGCCGGGAGAGAGCCCTTGCTTGGAGAGATGCGAGGTTCGTTTGCGCCCCCCGCTCGGCGCGTCGACAGAAACAGCCATTCACTTCTCCTCGTTGCGATTTGCGTCCACCACCGCGGTGGTTCGCACGAGTGAAGTGTCGCTGAATCGGCCTTGTTAATCGGTGCGCAAAGAGTGCCGAAACGGTTGCGGAGTTTCGGCTATTGCCGGCGGAGTTTCTCGGCCCGCGATCGACCGGTCTCTGTAAGCCAGCAACCGCCGCCGCGACCGGTCTTGCTCGAAACGAACTCCCGAGTTCTTAGCTCATCCATCACCGACTTCAGGGAGTTCGCGTCTGCCGCGTTTCCGAGGGCCTTCGCGGCGATATCCTCGGTGGAGCAGCGGGCGTCGGAATCGGTCGCGCCCAACTCCAGCATGGCGACCAAGACGAGCTGCGCGCGTTCGCTGAGGGGTTCTTCCGATCTCACCGGCGTCGCGAGCGACTGCACCCGTGCAATTGCCTGCGGGCTGGCCGTCCAATTTCCCTTGGCGTCGACGAGCATCGTGTCGGAGAGCGCGAGAAACCCGGCGCCGTGCCCAGATAGCGTCGCGTCGATTCCCGGGCGGAGGAACTTGGTCGTCGGGGCCAGGATGACGAAGGGAGGGGGCTGGCCGGCGACAAGCTGCGTGACTTCTTCCGCCAGATCGGCGGATTGGCGGGGCAGACAGAGGAACACCTTCAGGGAGGTGCCGGCCGCGGAGTGGAATTGCCCGATCGGGATCGGCCCGGCGCTCGACGCCTGGGCGACGTATGGTTCGAGATCGAACGCCGCCGCGAGCTTCTGTACCAGCTTCCGCCGGTCGATCGCGTAGACGACGAGGTCCTGTCGCGACACCCTGGTCGTGTCGCCGGTCATGTCGCATACCGCGACGTATTCCCCATCGCCGTGATCGACGACGCGCAGGGGCGGTCCGGCGCCTCCGAGGTCAATGCGCGGGTAGGACGTTGCCAGGTCCCGTTGCGGCAAAAGCAGTGGTTCGACCAGCGCATACTCGGAGCCCAGCAAATCCTGCCACTCGGCGCGGACCGCGGAGAGCCCATGCAGCGTCTCAAGCGCTGGCCAGACGCGGCGTAGGCAGACGGAGTTCTGCGGTTTCGTCATCGACAATGAATCCTCGGGCACTGAGCCACTGTTCCACCAACGCGGCGTCGTCATCCCTCGTGAACTGCGCGATGTTCGACGGCCGGATGACGACGCTACGCGGGGTCTTGCAGTCACTGAACTTGACCTGGAACGACGCGCCGATGAGGCGCCCACCGTCGGGAATCTCGCGGCGGCGGGCTTCCAGGCTCGCGAAGACGTCATCGGACTTGCGAATCACGATTTCCCACGGGTTGCCGGGGAAGAGAAGCTGGTACTCCTTCAGCCTGATCCACTCCATGCCCTCGATGTCGATGCAGTTCAACGCGGCCGCGCCGTACTCGCGCAGC
>LSQX01199169.1_pt1 | contig 13271 bp, 8 predicted proteins | sample 654561 | NCBI WGS metagenome assembly LSQX01 (sample SAMN04489861, study PRJNA283612) | anaerobic digester metagenome | isolation source: 4 biogas reactors fed with cattle manure at either 37C or 55C with and... | place: Denmark: Kongens Lyngby | collected 2014 | reverse complement strand
GAAGAAGCAGGTCTCATGCCTGAACTAGAAAAGCTTGGTTTTGGAGTCGTAGCTTTTGCATGTACAACCTGTAATGGCATGTCAGGCGCTCTGGACCCTGATATCCAACAAGAAATCATCGATCGCGACCTTTACTCTGTGGCTGTTCTTTCCGGTAACCGTAACTTCGATGGTCGTATCCATCCATACGCCAAACAAGCTTTCTTGGCTTCACCGCCACTTGTGGTCGCCTATGCTATTGCGGGCAGTATACGTTTTGATATTGAAAAAGACCCTCTCGGCTTCGATGCGGATGGTAATCCAATCACCTTACAAGATATTTGGCCAAGCGATGAGGAAATTGAGGAGGTTGCAAGCAAGGCAGTTAAACCTGAGCAGTATCGCAAGGTTTATATTCCCATGTTTACCAAGGATGAGAGCACAGAAAAAGCCAGTAGCCCGCTTTATAACTGGCGTCCGATGTCCACCTACATCCGCCGCCCACCTTACTGGGAGGGTGCTTTAGCAGGTGAACGCACACTGAAAGATATGGTGCCTTTAGCAGTTCTAGGCGATAACATCACCACTGACCACTTATCCCCCTCTAATGCGATTATGCTCGATAGTGCTGCTGGTGAGTATTTGCATAAAATGGGCTTACCGGAAGAGGACTTTAACTCTTACGCAACACACCGTGGTGACCACCTGACAGCGCAGCGCGCCACTTTTGCCAACCCGAAGTTATTCAATGAAATGGTTCGCAATGACGACGGCACAGTCAAGCAAGGCTCACTTGCACGCATTGAACCGGAAGGCAAGGTCACTCGCATGTGGGAAGCGATTGAAACCTATATGGAGCGCGAGCAGCCGTTAATCATCATCGCTGGAGCAGACTACGGTCAGGGTTCATCGCGTGACTGGGCTGCCAAGGGTGTACGCTTAGCCGGCGTCCAATCTATCGTTGCAGAGGGTTTTGAGCGTATTCACCGCACTAACTTAATCGGTATGGGCGTGTTACCGCTGCAATTTAAAGAAGGCGTCAATCGCTTGACCCTGGAAATTGACGGCACTGAAACCTATGATGTACTTGGCACACCGGCTCCTCGCTGCGAATTGATTCTACGCATCAAACGCCGCAATGGTAAAACGCTTGATGTCCCAGTTATCTGTCGCTTGGATACCGCTGAAGAAGTCAGTATTTATGAGGCTGGCGGTGTACTACAACGCTTTGCTCAAGACTTCCTTGAAGGTGCCCAGGACTAAGTTTTAGGTCTTCTAATGTAAAAAACGCTGTGAGCCTTTTAGCTTACAGCGTTTTTTCTTGTAGACTCAAAACACGATAGAGTCGATTTTAAATTAAAAATTAAATGCTCTTGAGAGCTTAAGCATTAAGCAACGTCGTTATGATTTTTACGCTGCTCGATCATTTTCATAAGAACTAATGCATCTGGCGCATGCTCAGATACATACTCTACTTCCTGCTTTACTTTTTTGCCGTTAGGCTCATAAGAAACAGATGTAAATTCCTCACGGAGACGAGTCAATAATTTCATAATTTTCTCCTTTTTAATAATTATTTATGATTATTAGGTCTTGCGCCACGCCCGCACTCAGACCTCAACTTAAAAACCTCTATACAATATCAATGGATTTTCTAATAAAAACATCTTTTAAAACGATATATTAACTAGTGTATATGACAGTAGCATTAAAGAATACAACATATTAGTCATATACTTAGCTCGATCTATTGTAGTAATTTATAAGTCGCTAGCATTAGGCTACCAACAAAGTGCATAAGTTCCCAAACAAAAACTTAAAAATCAGTGTTTCCCCTAAAAAACAGGAAAACCTTAATTAACTAAGCACTATATTCAAGACAGCCGCGGTGATATTCGAGTAGGAGAGGAGATACTGGAAAAACTTTAAACTTGAGTAGCAAATTTGCTAAGAAGTGCTTGATGCCATCTTAATGGCACAATTGCTGGACTCTGTATGCTGCTCATCTTTGATTTAAAGTTATAACTGAGCAACAGCGCGCTAAGCAACTGAATAATATAGCACATATGCAGCACACCTGTCAAAGAATCGCTATTACCTCACAAGTTTATTATTATGCAAAAATAATAAAATAGCTAATAACCGTCATATAAATTTAATTATTAAATGATAGTATTAATTATCTATTGAATAAATTTTTAAGGGTATGCAGTATGAGTCAAGAGTTATCAGAGCACGCACGCCGTCTTTATGCGGAAATCATGGACAGCTTAGATGAAGAGCTGGAGATGGAAATTGACGATGAGCGGTATGACGCCATACTCCTAGATGCCGGTTATGAGCACGAATCCGATAGCATGGATCGTCGTTTTTATTTTCGTGAACTTCTCCGTTTACAGTGTGAACTTGTTAAATTACAAGATTGGGTAGTTGAAAACAAGGTTAAAGTAGTTGTGATCTTTGAAGGTCGTGATGCCGCCGGTAAAGGCGGCGCTATTAAGCGCATTACACAGCGACTAAACCCTCGTGTCTGCCGTGTCGCTGCCCTTCCTGTCCCCAGTGATCGTGAGCGCACTCAATGGTATTTCCAACGCTATGTTTCACATTTGCCAGCTGGCGGTGAAATTGTTTTATTTGACCGCAGCTGGTACAACCGTGCGGGCGTTGAGCGTGTCATGGGCTTCTGTACTGATGAAGAATACGAGGCATTTTATCGTGATGTAACAGAGTTCGAAAAAATGCTTGCTCGCAGCGGCATTATTTTAATTAAATACTGGTTTTCTATTTCTGATGATGAGCAACACCGTCGCTTCTTGATGCGTAAGCATGACCCACTAAAACAATGGAAGCTATCACCAATGGATTTAGAGTCACGCCGCCGTTGGGAAGACTATACTAAAACCAAAGAAATTATGATGCAGCGTTCACATATCCCTGAAGCAAAATGGTGGGTAGTCGAAGGTGACGACAAGAAACGTGCTCGTTTAAACTGTATCTCACACCTACTCTCACAGATTCCTTATCAGGAAACAAAGCATCATGATCTTGAACTGCCTGAGCGCATTCATAATCCTGACTATAAGCGCTTACCAACACCCGATGAAATGTTGGTCCCCGCTATTTACTAAACAATAGTAGCCCTAAATAAACAGCAAAAAGCCTTGAGTACAATTACTCAAGGCTTTTTACCTCTAAGAGACTATAAACTCAAGCCACCATTGCCGCAAGGGTCAGCTTGGCTGATCATACTTCCAGCCGGGACAGACTGTGTAAGCCAAACATTACCGCCAATAACAGAGCCCTTACCAATCACCACTCGACCAAGAATTGTCGCACCCGCATAAATAACTACGTCATCTTCTACAATTGGGTGACGATCATTACCCTTGTGTAGATTACCGTGCTCATCACTTGGGAAGCTCTTGGCCCCCAAGGTCACAGCTTGATAGATACGAACATTTTTACCGATAATGGCAGTCTCACCAATAACGACACCAGTACCGTGGTCAATAAAACAGCCAGGACCAATCGTCGCTCCAGGATGAAGATCAATTCCTGTGTGACTGTGCGAAAGCTCTGCAATAACGCGTGCAATAATCGGTACGCCTAATTTATATAGTTCATGGGCAATACGGTGCGAAACCATCGCGTGAACGCCAGGGTAGCACAATAGAACCTCATCAACACTAGTAGCGGCCGGATCACCCCGATAAGCTGCACGCACATCCTGATCCAATAACGATCTAACCTCTGGCAAAGTCGCGGCAAATTGACGGACCACTTCTACAGACTGTGCACGAATAGTATTAAGCACATCGCCATTACCTTGTACTTTTTGCATAAACTCTAAACGTGCCTGGGTAAGTAGCAAATTCAAGGCTTTACCAAGGGTATAACCAACGTAAAAATCCTCATTTTCCTGAACCAAATCGTCAGGACCTAAACGCATTGGAAATAAGGCACCGGCTAAAGAACGCATGGCTTCAGCAATGATCTCCGGCGACGGCAAATGACGTCCACCTCTTTCTTCCAGACGATTTTGTTCGGTACGCCACTCTTGACGCTTCTCTTTAAGACCACTGACAACATCATCAATGGCAAAATCATGAGGAAAATCATTCATAGAATCACATTTAAAAAACGGCATAAACTATCCCTTGAAGAATCTGTTAGCTACTGATTTTACCATGATGATTTAAACATCAAGTCTATTCGTTACTTGCTTGTAGTAGACGCGGATTTTCCCATCCTCCACCTAAAGCACGGATTAAATTAACTTGGTTCTGTAAACGGTTAGCGCGCAGATTCAATTGGCGTATCTCAGCATTATAGGTGCTGTTTTGTACCTGAGCAACGCTTAAAAAGTCCACAAGACCGGCCTGATATTGATTGAGGGTAATCTCTAAAGACTGACGTGAGGCATTTAAAGCACGATGTTGCGCATCCTGTTCACGGACTAGGTTAACCCCCTCAGTCAGCGCATTCTCAACCTCACGCATCGCCTCTAAGACAGTTTGTCGATAGGCAGCAACCTCAGCCTGATAACCGGCTTTAGCAGAGTCCACACTGGCTCTGCGTGCTCCCCCATCGAGGATGCTCAACACCAACTGGGGTCCCAAGGACCAAACATTGATAGGCGAACTAATCCAATCGGAAAAATTTGACTCCTGATAACTACCACTTGCCGATAAATTGAGTCGTGGGAACCAGGCTGACTGTGCCACACCGATTTCAGCATTGGCTGCTGCCACATTACGTTCTGCCGCTGCAATATCAGGACGCGAACGTAATAACTCAGAAGGCAAACCAAGCGGTATAGTAATTAGGGCAGGCAAATAGTTTGGCTTTTCAGTCAAACTGAATGTAGAAGGTGTTTGTCCAATTAATACAGCAATGGCATTTTCATGAGCACTACGCGTAGTTTCAATAGAGATAGCATCTACTCTTGCGTTTTCTAATTGAGCTTCTGCTGCCACTACATCGGCATAAGCTGCCACTCCTTGCTCATAACGATTACGGGTAATTTGCAAAGATTGCTCATACGCATTAATAATCTGTCTTAACAGCTGACGCTCTAAGTCCGTACTGCGTAAAGCAAAATAATTTTGCAATAACTCAGCTTGCATACTTAAACGCGCATCAGCCAAGTTAATTGCTGCAGCTTCCTCTGAAGCAGAGCTTGCTTCTACCTGCCGACTAATACGCCCCCATAAATCAACTTCCCAAGAGACATCAGCACCTAAAGAATAACGGCTGGAAGTATCAGTCTCTGAGCCTCCCGAACGACTTGCTGAGGTCGTACTGCCCAGGGTCGGAAACAAATCAGCGCGCGAACCCCTTGTCTGTGCAATAGCAGCCTGATAACGGGCCAAGGCCTGAGCTACAGTCTGGTTTTCCTGATTCAAAGTCAACATTAACTGATTTAACTCCGCATCATTAAAATCAGTCCACCAATCACCACGAATCCATGCTTGGCCAGGCTTGGCCTCAATCCATTGATCGCTCTGCACCGCAATGCCTTTAAAAGCGGCAGCCACCGCCGACTCAGGCACTTGATAATCAGGACCTACTGCGCAAGCAGCCAAAACACTTGACATGGAAGCTGCCAGGATTACTCGCTTAACACTCATACTTTATTCTCAACAATTTTTGTACTTCCGGAACCTCTACGCTTGAACCAAGCTGATAATCTTTCCAGATATAAATACACCACCGGTGTGCTATAAAGTGTCAGGATTTGACTCATTACCAGCCCCCCAACAATAGTAATACCTAATGGCTGACGCATCTCCACACCTGCACCCGTCGCTAAAATTAATGGTAAAGCACCAAAAATAGCAGCAAAGGTGGTCATCATAATTGGTCTAAAACGTACCAGACACGCTTCATAAATAGCTTCTTCCGGACTTGTATTGCCCGTTCGTTGTCGCTGCAAAGCAAAGTCAATCATGATGATGGCATTTTTCTTGACAATACCGATTAATAAAAAGACCCCAATCAAGGCGATAATGGTGAACTCCATATTCACCATATTTAGCGCTAATAACGCACCAAACCCGGCAGATGGCAAGGTTGATAAAATCGTGATAGGGTGAGTATAACTTTCATATAAAATTCCTAACACTAGATACAACAACACCAACACAGCCAAAATCATCAAGGGTTGCTGTTTTTGCATTTCTTCAAAATCAGCTGCAGAACCATCAAAACCGGCCTGCACCAAACGCGTCGGTAAATTAATATCCACTAAGGCTTGGGCTATCGCATCACGCGCCTGATCCAGGGTAACTCCCTCTGCGAGAGCGAAGGTAATCGCATCAGCTAACATGCCATCCTGCTGATTTACTCTCAGAGGGGCATTACCAACACTCAAGCTCGTAAAGGAACTTATTGGAATAGCCCTGCCATCTGAGGCCAACACCATCAAGTCATCAAGCACTGAGGCATCACGCGCATAACGCGAAGCAGCCCCCATTACTACGTTGTACTGATTAAGTTCTTCGTAAATAACTGATACCTGTCGAGATGCATACAGGTTATTAAGCGTATTAGTCACCAAACTCATATCGACGCCTAAGCGCTGGGCCTTTTCTCTGTCAATTTCTAATTCCAATCGACGCCCCTTGTCCTCTGAACCTTCTGAGACATCTACTAACTCTGGCATCTCTTGAAAAGCGCGACGAACTTTTTCAGTCCACTCGCGTAACAGATTCAAGTCTCCGGCTTTTAGCAAAAATTCATAATCCCCACCCGCTTCGCCACCTAAACCACCTGTACGGATATCTTGCATGGCAAATAAAAAGATCGAGGAACCGGGAATATGACCTAACTTTCTACGCAAATTATTAATCACTTCTTGAGAGCTCGCTTCACGCTCTTCGAATGGTACTAATTGAATTGTCATAAAGCTACTAGTACTACCGCCGCGACCACCAGCAGAGCCACTGACCGAATCAACATTCGGATCAGCTAAAATAATGCGCCGATACTCTTCTAGTTTGGGCTTCATGGCCTCAAAAGAAGTGCCCTCATCAACTCTAAACATTCCCCGCATCAAGCCTGTATCTTGCTGTGGGAAATAGCCTTTAGGTACCGTTATAAACAGATGCACGTTTAAAATAATGACCAAAATTAATGAGAAGAAAGTAACAAAACGCCACCTAAAACTCCACGCTAAAGTCACTTCGTAAAACTTAAAAATAGCATGATATGCTTTTTCAAAAATACGTACAAAAATATTGGACTTTTTGTTTTTACCATTTTCCCCTGTTTTTTCAGCCACTTTTTCCGGACTTAACCATAAGGCGCACAACATAGGCACCAAAGTTAAAGACACCACCAGTGACACCAAGACTGCGATGGTTAATGTCATCGCAAACTCAAAAAAAAGATTACCAATTAACTCATCAATAAGTAACAAAGGTAAAAACACGATAACGAGAGATAAACTCATCGTCACTACAGTAAATCCTACCTCTTTAGCACCGACAAAAGCAGCCTCTCTGGGCGGAAGTCCCTTCTCAATATACCGCGAGATATTTTCCACCACTACAATCGAATCATCAACAACAAAGCCGGTCGCAACAATCAACGCCATTAAAGAGATTGTATTTAGGGAAAAACCCATAAAATACATCACAATAAAAGTACCAAATAAAGAGATAGGAACTGAAACCACCGGGATAAAAGTAACCCTAAGATTTCTTAAAAAAGCTAACACCACGACCGCAACTAAAATGACCGCTATGACCAGTGTCTTTTCTGCCTCTAACAATGTCGCGCGAATACTTGGTGAACGGTCTTGAGCCAATATCAAATCAACTTGTCCCGGCAATAAGGCACTTAAGGTGGGAAGTTGCTCCTTTACTCCCTCTACCGTTTCAATAATATTCGCTGACTCTTGACGTCGTACCATCAGATTAATGGATTGTTTTTCATTCAAAAAGCCAAAGTTATACTCATTTTCAACAGAGTCATAAACATGAGCAACATCACTTAAACGCACTGCATTACCGTCTTGCCAACGAATGATTAAATCCTTGTAGTCATTAGCCTTATATAAAATGCCATTGGTATTAATAATCCAGCGCAGATTCTGATTTTCAATAAAACCACGTGGTTTGTTTTGATTCGAGTTACTAATAGCACGGCTCACTTCGTCTAAACTGATACCGTAACTATTTAATTGCATTGGGTTTAAATCAACCCGCACAGCAGGCATTGAACTTCCACCAATGCTTACTTCGCCGACTCCCTCAACTTGAGCGATTTTTTGTGCAATGACGGTACTGGCCATATCATACAGTTCACCCAAACTATGTGACTCAGAGACTAAGCTCAGAATCATGATGGGGCTGGAGGCCGGATTCAGTTTACGATAGGTCGGCGGGTTACGCATGCTGCTCGGCAACATCGGTATTGCTTTATTAATGGCTGCCTGAACCTCACGTGCTGCATCATCCACGTTCTTGCTCATGTTGAACATGATGCTAATTCGCGTGTTTCCTTCTTGACTGGATGCGCTAACAGTATCAATGCCGGAGATGCTACCAATAGACCTCTGCAGAGGTGTAGAAACACTACTAGCCATTGTTTCAGCGCTAGCACCAGGTAGATTGGCAGACACCGAAATAAATGGCATCGCCATTTGTGGTAAGGGTGCCACCGGCATAGCCAAGTAACACACGATTCCACATACGGCCAAGGTTAAGGCAAGCAAGAATGTCGCTACAGGGCGCTTGATAAAAGGAGCAGAGATACTCATCATTACCCCTCTTGCGCCACGTTAGCGCCCGACCGCTGCTCCTTATGACCTTTACCACTAACCAAACGGTCAAAATACAGATAAATCACCGGGGTAGTAAATAAGGTCAATACTTGACTTAATAACAGTCCGCCGACCATCGCCAAACCTAAAGGTTGGCGCAATTCTGAGCCTACACCACTAGACAGCATCAATGGAATTGCCGCAAACAAGGCTGCCAAGGTTGTCATCAAAATAGGTCTAAAACGTAGTAGCGCTGCCTGACGCACTGCATCATAAGGCGCTAAACCTTGCTCGCGCTCAGCCGCTAGCGCAAAATCCACCACCATAATACCGTTCTTTTTAACTAAGCCAATCAGTAGAATAATTCCTATGATCCCGACCATATCCAAATCCATGCCGGCAAGACTCAAGGCAATAAATGCACCAATAGTAGCGGAAGGCAAAGTCGATAAAATCGTTATGGGATGAATATAACTCTCATACAGCACACCTAAAACAATATACATAGTAAAGACTGCCGCTAACAAAAGCAGTCCATTACTGCTTTGAGCACTCACATAGGCTGCCGTCGTACCCTGAAGACGCATATCGACAACTTCAGGCATGCCAATTTGCTCAGGTAAAGCCTCTATATGTGGCAGTACATCAGACAATGAATAGCGTGGCGCTAAATTAAACGAAATCAAACTTGACAGGAACTGATCAATACGCTGGACCTCTAGAGGTGTATGACCAAGCTCAACCGTAGCAATATCAGTTAACCTTACGAGACCATCAGTCCCCTTAATAAAAACATCTGATAAAACACCGGGGTTTTGGGAGAAAACAGGATCAACTTCTAATACCACACGATATTGTGCAGCTTGGGTAAAAACAGTAGAAATCAAACGCTGGCCAAAGGCATTGTACAAGGCCTCATCAACGTCGGACATACGAAGTCCGAAGCGCGCCGCGGTATCTCTATCAACATTGACTTTGGCTTCCAGACCACTCATTTGATAGTTCTCAACTACATCAGTTAGTCCCTCAATTTCTCTGAGTCCTTCAACGAAATAAGGTACCCACACTCTTAACAGCTCACTATCAATAGAAGACAAACTTAACTGATACTGGCTACGAGCCAGCTGCGTATCAATAGACAAATCCTGATTAAGCTGTAAATAAACCTCAATCCCTTTATATTGAGCAGCTAGCTCTTCGAGGCGATCCATTATCGTCTGCGCACTATCCCGCTCACCATGTGACTTTAATTCTATCTGCATACGACCGGTATTAAGACTAACGTTATTACCATCAACCCCGATAAAGGAGGTTACAGACGCAATATCCTTATCTTCAGAAAAAGCATGCGCTATTTCAGTCTGTAGCTCTGCCATCCGGCTAAAGGAAACGCCTTGATCGGCTTCGGTCATGACGACCATCAACCCGGTATCTTGTTGCGGGAAAAAGCCCTTAGGAATCCACAGATACAAAGCAGCAGTGATTACTAAGGTAATAATGAAGACGATAAGAGTAACAAATTGATGAGCCAAGACTTTATCAAGCAAATAAGCATAACCGGCTATCAAACGGTCAATCTGCCGGCCTAGCCAATTAACTATAAAGTTACCCTTAGGCTCATCACCCGTTAGCTCACCCTCTGCATTTCTTGGTGCTGCTTTAAGCATGCGAGCGCACATCATCGGTGTAAGAGTTAATGATACGACTAAAGAAATCAAAATCGCCACCGCCAGAGTCATTGCAAACTCTCTAAATAAGCGACCGATGACATCCCCCATAAAGAGCAATGGAATCAATACGGCGATTAGTGAAAAGGTAAGTGAAATCAGGGTGAAACCGATTTCTTTGGCACCCTTTAAAGCCGCCTCCATTGGAGTTTCGCCCTGCTCAATATGACGAGCGATATTCTCAATCATCACGATAGCATCATCGACCACAAAACCTGTTGCGATAGTGAGTGCCATTAAGGTTAGGTTATTAAGACTGTAACCTAAAAAAAGCATAATGATAAAAGTACCAATAATGGATAAAGGCACCACGACTGAGGGAATAAAAGTAGCTGTTAATGTGCGCAAAAACACAAAGGTCACTAAAACCACAAGCAAAACAGCCATAATCAACTCAGTTTGAACATGACGGATCGATTGACGAATTGACTCGGTACGATCAGCAACCGCCTCTACTTGTACAGACTGTGGCATTGACTCTCTTAGTCTTGGCAATTGCGCCAAAATATCATCAACCACATTGATGACGTTAGCATTAGGTTGCCGCTGAATATGCAATAGAATTGCTTGCTTATCATTTAACCAGGCAGCCTGTCGTATATCTTCTGCATCTTGAACCACCCTAGCAACCTGTTTTAAGCGCAGAGGAGCATCATTTACATAAGTGATAATAATATCTTCATACTCTTCAGGCGTAAAAAGCTGACTATTTGTATGGATTGTAGTGGAGCGTCGAGGTCCGTTTAAATTACCTGATGGTTGATTGATATTCGCTGAAGAAATCGCCGTACGCACATCATTTAAAGTCAAATCATGTGCAGCTAAAGCAACAGGATTAGCCTGCACCCTAAAAGCAGGTTTTTGACCGCCCGCAATACTCACCATGCCTACACCGGATACCTGAGAGATGTCTTGTAAAATACGGGTTTCAACTAAGTCGCGCACCTCGTAGAGTGGTAACGTATCAGAGGTGATTGCCAAGGTAATGACTGGCGTATCTGCCGGATTTACTTTATTGTAAATTGGCGGCATCGGTAAATCAGAAGGCAGTAAATTAGAAGCGGCATTAATTGCTGCTTGCACTTCTTGCTCAGCAACACTGATTGCCAAGTTCAAATTAAATCTTAAATTAATAACTGACGCGCCGGCAGCACTGGAAGAGCTCATCTGCTCCAAACCCGACATTTGTCCTAACTCTCGTTCTAGCGGTGAAGTAACCAAAGCCTCCATCGTCGCCGGACTGGCACCTGGATACATCGTCCTTACCTGGATTGTTGGGTAATCTACATCCGGCAATGCAGAAACTGAAAGCTGTCTATAAGAAAATAACCCCGTCAACAGCACAGCAATCATCAGCAGCGTTGTTGCAATAGGTCGGCGAATAAAGGGGGCTGAAATATTCAATCGACTATCTCTACTTTAGAGCCTGCACGTAAGCGATCAATGCCTTCTATGACCACTCTATCCCCCTCAACCAAACCACCAGTCACTTGAGTGTAGCCTGCGTCTACAATCCCGGTTGTGATGTCTTGCTGAACAACTGCATTGTCATCCTTGACTAAAAACACAAAGGCCCCTTCACGGCCATGCTGAATCGCATCTGTAAGTAAAGTCAAACTATGTTCATAGCGCTCGGCAAAAAGCCAGGCATTAACAAATTGATTAGGGAATAAGTTGTACTGGCTATTATCAAAACGCGCTTTAATTTTAACTGTACCGGTCGTCGGATCAATTTGGTTATCCATCGATAAAACCACCCCCTCTTCAATAAATTGAGAAGAGTTACGATCGAACAACTGAACATGAATTGGCGTATTTTGATAAAACTTGGAAGCTATTTGCGAAACAAATTGCTCTGACACAGCAAACTCTACATCCATTGGTTGATTCTGCGTGATAGTAACTAAGCCATCGGCTGAATTAGCCTGTACTAAATTACCTATATCTACTTGGCGTAATCCTAAACGACCACTGATAGGCGCTGTCACTGTTGAATATTCCAGGTCAAGCTCTGCCTCATCAATTTGAGCCTGTAAACTGGCTCGATTGGCTTGTAATTGATTGACCAAGGCTTCTTGTGTATCTACTTGCTGTCTGGCGATGGAGTTTTGTTTAAATAAAGTCTGATAGCGACGTGCATCTGCCTGCGCATTAGTTAGCTGAGCTTCATTTTGTTGATATTGTGCACGAGCCTGCTGAACACGAGCCTGGAATGGGCGCTGATCAATTTCAAATAAAGGATCTCCTGCCTCAACCAAGACGCCTTCTTCGAAAAATATCTTGGTCAATGGCCCACTAACCTGGCTGTTAACCAATACTGTCTCTGAAGGAATCGCTGTCCCCAAACCACGGATGATAAAATTCATTGGGCGTTCTTCTACTGTAACTACGCTAACTTTAGTCATCTCCCCCATCATGCCACCCGGGCCACGAGATCCGGGACCTCTTCTTGGTCCTGATCCTGGTCCTGCTGCCGGAGCATTAGCAGCTGGTGTCTCTGATGAAGCTTTGAAAGCCTCTTTACCACCCATAAAAAAGTAATAAACCGCAAAAGCCACTACTATTATCAATAGCAGCATAACGATAAATTTTAATAACCTTGAGCCGGGCGAGCTTGCCTTGGAGGATAAATCATAACGCTCTGCCCTTGATCTTGCTTCGGCTGACTCAAGCTCTTGATGGGACGTTGTTGTCTTGGATGACTCAGGTGGATTACTCACTCAAAAACCCTATAAATTTACTATTTATAAAAAAATTAACTATTAAAATTGCAAAATGCGATTTTGAAACCCGTAGGC